>OBJG01000044.1_pt1 | contig 166848 bp, 146 predicted proteins | sample 1517941 | NCBI WGS metagenome assembly OBJG01 (sample SAMN04571712, study PRJEB22368) | human gut metagenome | biome: human gut; material: stool | host: Homo sapiens | place: Luxembourg | collected 2012-09-21
TTTATCATAGAAGACCCGTATATTGTCTAATTTACAGAAATTTTTTCACAGGCTCGACGCAGCAAAGGCTGCCCGAAGACAGCCTTTTGAAACGTTTTAATCCTCGTCATCCTCATCTGGCTGAGGTTTTACAAGGAGATGAATTTTGTCAATACGATTTTTTTCGCTTTCCAATACGGTATAAATCGCATAATCATCCTCGGCATGTTCGCCGGGATTTGGAAAGTGTTCCAGAAGATTGATGACATGACCGGAGATCGAATCATATTCTTCGGCTTCCAGCGGAAGGCCGATTCGTTCTTCAATGTCATCCAAACTGGTGGATCCAAGAACAATATATTCATTGTCGTTTACCTGCTGGATCTCGTCTTCTTCGTCCTCGTCGTATTCGTCGCGAATCTCGCCGACGATTTCTTCGAGAAGATCTTCCATCGTGATCAGACCGGAAAGTGCACCATATTCATCCAAAACGATGGTCATAGGGATGGAATCGCGGCGCATTTCCATGAAAAGTTCAGATACATTTTTGTATTCATATGTGATATGAGCTTCGCGGATCAAGTCACGAAGGTTGAACTTTTCTTTGTCGCCGTTGTAAAAGACAAAATCTTTCAGATTGATAATACCTACGATATTGTCAATCGTGTCATCGTAAACCGGCATACGTGCAAATTTATGTTCCGTAAATTCCGAAAGAAGGTCATCATAAGAAGTATTTACTTCTACCATACAGATGTCAAGACGGGAAATCATGACATCTTTGGCGATGGAATCCCCAAAATCCACGATGTTTGTGATCATTTTGCGTTCTTCACTTTCCAGAATACCTTCTTCGTGGCTGACATCAACAAATGTACGAAGTTCGTCCTCCGTAATCTGTGATGCTTTTCCGTCGGGATCAATTCGCAAAATAAACAGGATAAAACGTGTTACCCGGTCTAACAGGAAAATGATCGGCGTGAGGAGATTCGTCAAAAACAAAATTACACCACTATAGGACAGCGCCATCTTTTCGGCTTTTAACGTAGCCATGTTTTTAGGTGTGATCTCACCGAAAATTAAGATCAATAAGGTCAAAACACCTGTTGCGATACCGGCACCAAGACTCATGTTGTCTTCCAGACCAAGACGTGTACATACCGAAAAGGCATACGATGTCGAGATCGAAGAAGCAGACAGGTTCACGATATTATTACAGATCAAAACCGTACTTAACATCTTAGAAGGTTTCTCAATCAGTTTCAATACACGTTTCGCCGCCTTGTTTTTGTCCTCTGCCAAAGCACGCATTTTCAATTTGCTGACGGTGGTCAGCGAGGTTTCCGCAGAAGAAAAGAATGCGGATAGTAGTAGCAACACAATAAGAATAATTATATTTTTCGCGTCACTGGGCCCCAAAAAAAATCACTCCATTTCATAAAAAGTATTACATCCCATTATAGGGGATAACGGATGTTTTGTCAAATATTTCAAAACTTAGTTTAATGCTTGACGTTTACGAGCCATTTCGTCGCTATCAAGATATTCGTCGTAAGTAGTTACTTTGTCAATCATACCATTTGGTGTAAGTTCAATGATACGATTGGCAATTGTCTGAATGAACTGGTGATCCTGGGAAGTAAATAAAACGACACCAGGGAATTTGATCAAACCGTTGTTCACAGAGGTAATTGACTCCATATCAAGGTGGTTCGTCGGTTCATCCAGTATAAGGGCATTCGCACCCAACATCATCATTTTAGAAAGCATGACACGGACTTTTTCTCCTCCGGAAAGGACATTTACTTTTTTTAGACCGTCATCTCCGGAAAAGAGCATACGGCCAAGAAAACCACGTACATAGGTTGCGTCTTTTTCCGGGGAATAAGGCATCAGCCAGTCTACGATGGTATCAGTGCTGTCAAAGTCTTTCGTGTTGTCCTTTGGAAAATAAGCCTGGCTTGTGGTAATTCCCCATTTGTAATCGCCCTCGTCCGGTTCCATTTCTCCGGTAAGGATCTGGAACAATGTTGTCGCAGCGATGCCATACGAACCGACAAAAGCAATCTTGTCATCATGTCCTACAGTAAAGGAAACATTGTCAAGAACTTTTTCACCGTCGATCGTCTTGGAAAGGTTGGTTACAGTCAGTACTTCATTTCCAATTTCACGGTTTGGTTTGAAGTCAACGTAAGGATATTTACGGCTGGAAGGACGGAGCGTATCAAGCTCGATTTTTTCCAATGCACGTTTTCTGGAAGTTGCCTGCTTGGATTTGGAAGCATTGGCACTGAATCGCTGGATAAAGTCCTGCAATTCCTTGATCTTTTCTTCCTTCTTTTTGTTGGCTTCTTTCATCTGTTTGATCATCAACTGGCTGGATTCATACCAGAAGTCGTAGTTTCCGGCATAAAGCTGCATTTTTGCGTAGTCGATGTCAACGGTATGTGTACATACTTTATTTAAGAAGTAACGGTCATGCGAAACGACAATGATCGTATTTTCAAAATTGATCAAAAACTCTTCGAGCCAGCGGATCGCATCGAGATCCAAGTGGTTGGTCGGCTCGTCGAGGAGAAGAATGTCCGGATTACCGAACAGAGCACGTGCCAAAAGCACTTTGACTTTTTCACTTCCGGAAAGTTCGCTCATTTTTTTGTAATGAAGTTCGGTGTCAATATTCAATCCGTTCAAAAGAGTAGCAGCATCGGACTCAGCTTCCCATCCGTTCATGGTAGCAAATTCGCCTTCCAGTTCGCTGGCACGGATTCCGTCTTCCTCGGTAAAATCTTCTTTTGCGTAAATGGCATCTTTTTCTTTCATGATGTCATAAAGACGCTGGTTTCCCATGATGACAGTGTCAAGGACAATGCAGTCATCGTATTTGAAGTGATCCTGTTCCAGCACGGAAAGGCGCTGACCGGGGGTAATGCTGATATCGCCCTGTGTCGGCTCCAGTTCTCCGGAAAGAATCTTCAAAAAGGTCGATTTTCCGGCACCGTTGGCACCGATGATACCATAGCAGTTTCCTTCGGTAAATTTTATATTTACTTCTTCAAAGAGCGCCTTTTTTCCAAAGCGCAATGTAACATTATTTGCCTGAATCATAATTTCCTCCATTTTAAATCATTATCTAATTACCTATTGTACTAAAAAATGGGGATTTTGCAAGTGTTTTTGAAAAATAATATTGTTAGATTTGCGATAGTTATGTATAATAGAAAGTAACTATTCAGGATCAATGTGTCAAAAGCAATGAGTTATCGTGCTTGCACGTAAGAATTATTGCTTTTGACACATTAGATTCTAATAGTTACATATACATGGTAAAGGATGGCTTGATGAATGAGACAAGATGCAATAGAGCAGTTTGAGATAAAACCGGCGAAAGGATTGACAGAGGGAGTTACGCTTTCCGAAGAAAAGACGAATGTCGAGGTGCTTTTCTTTTGTAAAGAACACAAAGAGTGCCGGCTTTTGGTGTACAGAGACCAGAAACTTTTGAAAAAGATAAAAATGTTTCCGAGAACCGAAGCAGGAGCTCCGGATTTGTTCGGCGTGCGTCTCTGCGGCGAAGGGATTGTTGATTTTTTGCAGGGATGTGAATATGTATTTGAAGCAGAAAAACAGATTTTTCAGGATCCCTATATGAAAGCAGCCGGAGGAAGAAACCGTTTTGGACATAAGGGAAAGCTGCGAGGTAAATTTGAATTTTCGGAGTTTGACTGGTCCGGAGAACACAGAAAACCGATTGCATTTGAGGATATGATCTTGTATCAATGCCATCTGCGTGGATTTACAAAACATAACAGTTCCGGGGTAAAAGCACCGGGAACGTTTTCCGGATTTTGTGAAAAACTCAGATACCTGGAAAAATTAGGAATTAATACAGTAATCTTTCTGCCATTGTATGATTTTAATGAAAGAATGGAAAAACAAAGTGGCAAGATAAATTATTGGGGATATTCGGGGGATGCCTGTTATTTTGCACCGAAAGCTTCTTATGCTGCTAATCCCGATGATGCGGCGAATGAGTGCAAAGAGATGATAAAGAAAATGCATAAAAAGGGTATGAATGTATTTTTAGATATGCATTTTGATAAATGTTCTCCCCAGTTTATGATCCGCTGTCTACGCTATTATGTGACGGAGTATCATGTAGACGGATTTTTGCTCAATACGGCAGTGGTTTCTGAAATATGGCTGCATGAAGACCCGATTTTGCGTCAGATAAAAATTTTGGGAGCAGGGTTTTCGGCACCGGAAAAAGTGGCAGGCAAAAAAACGTTTGCTGTGTTCAATGAAGAATACCTGACAACCGCCAGACGGTACCTGAAAAGTGATGAGGGCCAGGTGGCTGGATTTTATGAGGCATTTTGCAAAGACGATGCGACATGCGGCAGAGTGCATTATATCACGCAGAAAAATGGATTTACACTTCGCGATCTTGTTTCCTATGATGTAAAGCACAATGAGGCAAATGGGGAAAAGAATCAAGACGGAACGCAGTACAACTACAGCTGGAACTGCGGACAGGAAGGGGCCAGCCGGAAAAAAACAGTTCTTCAGATGCGTAAAAAACAGACAAAAAATGCACTTGTGATGCTTCTGCTTGGACTGCCGTCTCCGATGATTCTGGCCGGCGATGAATTTGGACAGACGCAGCGTGGAAACAACAATGCATACTGCCAGGACAATGCCACAACATGGCTAAATTGGAATTTATTGGAAAAGAATCAAGAATTGTTTCATTTTGTACAGAAGCTGATTGCTTTCCGCAAAAGCCACATTTTGTATCACCGTCAGGAGATGTTGACGGGAATGGATACGAAAGGAGTGGGCGCTCCGGCGGTTTCGGCGCACGGAATCGAACCGTGGGAAGCAGATTTTTCTTATTACAGCAGAGATCTTGGAATTTTGTTTTATGGTACGTATTATGAAGGGAATTCCGTTTATATGATGTTTAATCTGCATTGGGAAAGTCACACTTTTTTCTTCCCCGTCGTAGAAAAGGACAAAGAGTGGAAATGTATCTTTGATACGGAATGCACGGATGGAGAAGGAAAGACCGTACAGAAGAAATATAAAATGGCGCCAAGAAGTATCGCCGTATTTGAATGTATAGACACCTGCCCTGCCGCTGCCAAGAGTCAGAGACAGGACAAGCATCAAGCTAAGCCTAAAAAGGCTTAAAAGTTGTGCTCTGCAACGATCGGGTCAAACAGATCCAGCTTGCAGTATTCCTGGTCGGAAAAGTGCTTGCAGGTTGTGCAGGAGACATCCTCGTCTCCGGATTTGTTTGTACATTTGCAGTCGTGTTTAATGCAGTAAGCACTGCAGTTTTGCGCAACATTACGATAGGTAGATTCCTTTGCTCTCATGGTATTCTCCTTTCCTGATGAAGTGTTTATTGACACGCGATTAGTATTGGCAAACTGAGAAAAAATATGCAAAAAAGAGGTTATTCATATGAAAATGTACCAGATTGAAGAGGTAAAGCCGTTTATGGCACAATTGCTTCTTCAGGAAACATTTGACAAATTTTGTGTAAGTGTTGCGGAGATACGCACGATTGTTCCGATAACGATAAAAGGAACGATGTCGCATGACTGGCTTTCGCCGGAAGATGCGGAAAAATATAAAGAACTGGAATATATTCCGTGGAAATTACTGCGTCCTGTGGTTTTTGAACTGATCAAAGGCAAACAGACGCCGGATTTTTTGAAAATACAATTTGTTTATTATAGCGAAAATGGGGATTGCGGCGGGCTGCGGGTTCAGTTTGAAGCAGGAACGCTGACATGCCTGTCTACGTATACGCCGGCGGAATTTTCTCTGGACCGCAATGCAGAGATGTTTTGGGACGAAAACTGCCAGGCATTTTTGAAAAAACATGAAATTGTTAGCACTCAACTTTAACGAGTGCTAAAAAATCCTTGACATCTGATTTTTTCTGTATTACAATACTTTCTATAGTAAATGTAACGATTCAGTTATTACAAGATTTTATAACAGGAGAGTGACTTGAAATGAAAAAAGAGCAAGGAAGTTTAGCAATTAATTCTGATAATATTTTTCCGATTATTAAAAAATGGCTGTATTCGGATCACGACATTTTTATCCGTGAACTTGTCAGCAATGGATGCGATGCCATTACAAAATTGAAAAAACTGGAGATGATCGGGGAGACATCCCTTCCGGATGATTATAAAGAAAAAGTGGAAGTATTTGTCAATGCGGAGGACAAGACGATCCGTTTTGTGGACAATGGACTTGGTATGACGGAAGATGAAGTAAAAGAGTACATTAACCAGATCGCATTTTCCGGAGCGACGGATTTCCTTGAGAAATACAAAGACAAATCAAGTGAAGACCAGATCATCGGACATTTCGGACTTGGTTTTTATTCGGCCTTTATGGTGGCTGACCGTGTGGAGATTAATACTTGTTCTTATCTTGAGGGCGAGCAGGCGATTCACTGGGAGTCAGAGTGCGGAACCGAATTTGAGATGAGTGACAGCGACAAAGATACGGTCGGAACTGAAATTATCCTTCATTTGAATGAAGACAGTTATGAATTTTCCAATGAATACCGTGTTCGTGAAGTTTTGGATAAATATTGTTCCTTTATGCCGGTTGAGATTTTCCTTACCAATGAAAATGCAGAACCGCAGTATGAGACGATTCCAAGTGAAGAAGTAACCGAGGAAGATACGGTTATTGAAGAGATCGTGGAAGAGCCGAAAGAGGGAAAAGAGGGTGAAGAGGAAGAAAAGAAAGAACCGGTTAAGAAAACAAAAATTTTGAAACGTCCGGTTTCCATCAGCGATACGAAACCTCTTTGGACAAAACATCCAAATGAATGCACGGAAGAAGAGTATAAGGAATTCTACCGCAAAGTGTTCCAGGATTACAAAGAGCCATTGTTCTGGATTCATTTGAATATGGACTATCCATTTAACTTAAAAGGTATTTTGTACTTCCCGAAAGTAAATCTGGAATACGAAAATGCAGAGGGCGTTATCAAATTGTACAATAATCAGGTGTTTATCGCCGACAATATTAAAGAGGTGATTCCGGAATTTTTGATGCTTCTGAAAGGGGTTATTGATTGTCCGGATCTGCCATTAAACGTGTCACGTAGTGCGTTGCAGAATGATGGATTTGTCGCTAAGATCGCAGATTACATTACGAAGAAAGTGGCTGACAAATTGACCGGAATGTGCAAGACGGACCGTGAAAATTTCGAAAAATACTGGGATGATATCAGTCCGTTTATCAAATATGGCTGTCTGAAAGACGAAAAGTTCAAGGGTAAGATGAAAGATTATATCTTATTTAAAGATCTTGACGACAAATATATGACGATGAAAGAATATCTGGAGACGGTAGATACTCCGGAAGCAGAAGTGGTTGAAAAGGGCGAAGAAGACAAAGATTCCGAACCACAGGAACCACCAAAAACAGTCATTTATTATGTCACAGACAGAAAGCAGCAGAGCCAGTATATCAATCTGTTCCGCGAGGAAAATAAAAATGCTTTCGTATTGACGCACAGCATTGACCAGCCATTTATCTCTTCTTTGGAAATGGGCGATGACAATGTCAAATTCCAGCGTATCGATGCTCAGGTAACGGAAGATTTTGTAGAAGAAATGAGCGAAGAGGAAATCAAAGAGAAGAAAGATACTTTGACGGAAATCTTCAAGAAAGCGCTTGGTAAAGAGAACCTGGATGTTCGTGTCGAAAAGATGAAAAATGAAAAGATTGCTTCGATGATCACGATGTCCGAAGAAACCCGCCGTATGCAGGATATGATGAAGATGTACGCCATGAACGGCATGGGTGCAATGGGCGATTTTGGCGGTGAGACACTTGTCCTCAATGTAGCAAACCCACTGGTTCAATACGTAGAAAGCCACAAAGACGGCGACAAGACGGATCTCTTCTGCAAGCAGCTGTATGATCTTGCCATGATCAGCCACAAACCGCTTGAGCCGGAAGAAATGACAGAATTCGTTATGCGAAGCAATGAGATCATGGAATTGCTGGCAAAGGAAAAGTAACGCCTATCGCAGACGATTTTTCGTGCAGAAACGAATGTCTTTGAAGGAGAATGCGATATAGCTTATGGTCTGACAATCGACAGAAACGGAGCTATCTTACGATAAATCTTCATTTTTATCGAAGAATAGAGCAGTCTTATTGCATAAAACTCGATATTTATAAATCGCACTGCTTCGCAGTGTACGCAAACAAAAACCCCGGATTATCATGCAAGCATGTAATCCGGGGTTTTTGTCTGCTGAAACGATTTATAACGTTCGATAGCAGGTTTCGCCGCTTGTCAGACCATAAGCTCATACTATTAAAAAAGTCGAACAAATCTGCAAAAAACTATTGACATTTTACTGTATATAGTGTATATATAACATATAAACAGTTACAACAGGAGGTGCCTATGAAGATTTTGCAAAATAGCGGAGTCCCCATATATAAGCAGATCGCGGAGCAGTTTGAGGCGGATATTCTGGCGGGAGTTTACCCGCAGGGCGAGTATCTGCCGTCGATACGTGGATTGGCAAAAGATTTGAAAATCAGCGTGATCACGACGATGAAGGCATATGAACTGTTAGAGCAGCAAGGACTTGTGACGGCAGTTCAGGGAAAAGGGTATTATGTCAATGCCCAGGACAGTGAGATGCTTCGCGAGCAGCATTTGCGGAAAGTGGAGGAAGCTCTGCAAGAGGCGATCCGGGCGGCGAAAAGAGCCGGAATGCCGGAAAAGGAATTGATAGAAATGATGACGCTGCTTTTGAAGATGGAGGAGCAGGAGTAAAAGAATGGAGGATATTATGGAATTTAATTGTGCATTGGAAGGAAAAGAAATTCGCAGGAAATATAAGAAATTTGTATTGGATGTCCCGGAACTGCGGGTGCCAAAAGGATATGCGACGGCTTTGGTTGGTGAAAACGGGGCAGGAAAGACAACCTTATTGGACATCTTGGTCGGATTGCAGCTGAAGCATGAGGGAGAAGTTACATATTTTGGAAAATACAATGAAAAAGATCGGGAAAACGGACCGGAAGTCAAAGAAAAAATTGGGTATACCGGCACGCAGGGATATTATCTTCCTCATTGGAAGTTAAATCAGATCGGTCAGATCAGCAAAGTATTATTTGAGACATTCGATGAAGAAAAATATATGTATTTTCGGAAAGAACTGGCAATCGGTTCGGAAGATGGAATAGAGAATAAAAAAGTATCGCAGCTGTCCGATGGAAACCGTACTAAATTAATGCTCGCCGGTGTGCTTGCCCGAGAGACGGAGATGCTTGTCTTGGATGAGCCGGCATCCCCATTGGATCCGGTTATGCGGGAAAAATTATGTGCGTTGATCTGTGATTACCTCAATGAAAAAGAGGGCGAGAGAACGGTTCTTTTTTCCACACATAACATCGCAGATATGGAACGAATCACAGACTATGTGATCATCATGGCAAAAGGAAAGATCCTGGCGCAGGGGTTTGTGGAAGAATTGAAAGAAAAGTACCGCGTGATCCGCGGTGAGAAAAAAGATGTCGAGCAGATAAAACCGTGGCTTTTGACAATGACAGAAAATTCTTATGGTTTTGAAGGACTTTGTGAGGTGGACAAAATAGATCACATAGAACCGTTTGAGGTAGCCGAGGAGATTCCGGATCTTTCTAAATTATGTGTGGAATTGATGAAATCCGCATCCGATGTGGCAAAGGAGGATGTACATGAGTAATATCATTCACAGTTTCAGGGGGTATACGTCGTTTGTATACCGGCTGATATTTATTGGCATATTTCCGCCGGCACTTTTTATATTGACATGGTTTTTTGCCGACCCCGCGTACCTGTCGTGGTCGTGGGTTATCGTTTTCTTCTATATTACGTATGAGAGTATAGGAGATTATATAGTGTTTGCGGGAATCTGCAATAAAGAAAATAACAATTACGTTTTTTTGAAAACCTCCTATCTGGGGGAAACGATGTTTCGGCAGGTTGTTCTGGCAGATCTGATACGGCGTTTCGTAGTTGCGGCTGTTATGGGGACTATAGCGTGGTACCGGGATCCGAGTGGATTGGTCTGCATTTCGATAGGAATGATTTATGGAGTGGCGCTGGTCATCGTCAATGCGACAAGATATTGTGAAGCGCTCCTGATTTATCTGGCCGTTTGGTGGATTGCTTTGTGGGGCCTTGCATGGCTGGTTGTCCTGGTGACAGAAAAAATAGCAATATGGAAACTAACGGAACTGACCATGCCAACGAAAATTGTTGTTATGGCAGTTATCATAGCAATCAATGTGATAACAATGCAGCACATGATGCTGCGGGAAAGAGGTGTTATAAATGAGGAATGAATGGAAAGCGATAAAAACGTTATTGCAGCAGAGCTGCTGTAAGAAAAAATGGCTTTGTAGTGCAGCATTTATCTGTCTTGGAATTGTGTGGAAAATTTTGTCGCTGAGTGGCAGACCGGAGGTGGCAGAAGATTTTAGCCCGCTGTTTTTTGCGGTCGCCGGTATCATGCCGATGGAAATACTGCTTGTAAATGATATCAGTGGCTTTGTAAAGGGTTCGGTGCTGCGGAAAAAGATCCAGACCACAATGGCGACAAAAAGTATGTTTGCCGGAACGATGATAGCGTATCTTATGTATTTAGCATTTTTGATGATCCTTGGCGGCGTGCGTGAAGGGCAGCCGGAGATGTATCTGCGGCCAACATTGGTGTATGGCGTGGTCGTTTGCTTTCTCGGAATTGGTAATGTGTTTTTGTACAAATTTTTCTGGGCTTCTTTGGCAGGAATTTATGTAATCTGCTTTTCAGTCGGATTTGCCATGGGATTTTTTGAGGATCAAATTGATTTTGCAGGATACTGGGAGAAACTTTCCCCGGTGGGCTGTGTGATAGCCGCCGTTTTTCTGATTTTTGCCGGCTGTGCCATAAATTTGGTTATGACCCGGATTTTTTATAAACGTAATTTTTCCAAAAATGCGTTTGGGGCTTCTATGAGAAAATTGGTTTAAAAAAGAATTGACAAAAGTGCTTCTTCCGTGTATACTAGTATTCGTTGATGGTTTTTGCTTCGATAGCTCAGTTGGTAGAGCACTTCACTCGTAATGAAGGGGTCGAGGGTTCAAGTCCCTTTCGAAGCTTACCAAAAAGAAGATGTGAGGCACGATGTCTCACATTTTTTTTATTTATTTTTACGTTTTATTTATAAAAGTTTATGAGCGATGTAATTTTATTCTTGGTGTGAATCCGTTATAATGTTAATTGTGTGTTTGTAGGAAATGTCCGTAAACGGGAAAAAGTATTTGGATAGGAGAATGTTACTATTATGGATAGAAAGGAAACGGAGATTAAAGAGCGAGTATCTGAGTGGTTGAATACGACAGCACTTTGGCAGAAGATTCTTTGTTTTTTACAGATTATTTTATCCGCAGTTATTGTAGTGTTTGCCTTTATGGGGTTAAATGATATCATACCGATTTTCACAACGAATACAGTAGATTTGGTTTTGCTGGCAGTATTGTTTGTAGTCAGCGGTGTTCGACTTTTCCCGGAGAAAAAACTGTGTACTTATATTTACTTTGGCGTCGCTTTACTGATGCTTGGTATTTTGGCAGTTGGTTTTATGTTATGACGTAATTCATTGTAGTAAATTCTGATGAGAAAACTTGACAATTTGTATAAGATAGGATAAAATACTGATATCTCATGTAATTGAGTAAAAAATTGAAATTAATATTACCCCGCAAAAAGATAAGGCGGGCGAGAAAAAAGGAGAAATAGTCATGTTAGAAAAAATGCAGGAACTTATCGCAGATCAGTTGAGCGTTGATGCAGACAGCATCACGGAAGCATCTTCTTTCAAAGATGATTTGGGAGCAGATTCATTGGATCTTTACGAATTGATCATGGCTCTTGAAGAAGAGTATGATGTTGAGATTCCTACAGATGATTTGGAAAGCATTAATACTGTAGGCGATGTAATTAACTTCTTGAAAGACAAAGGTGTAGAATAATTACATCCAAAATACTGTGACTAACAAATGTGAATGGTGTGGTTGCCAGTTTTGTCAGAGGACAGAATTGTCAGCCACCATTTCAAAATATGGGCTTATTTTGACACCATCAGCGAAAGAAAAGGCTCCTGGTGTTTAAGTTGCGTTATTTTGTCATCATTACATGGAATGGAGGAAAAGATGGGTAAGATTGCATTTGTATTTCCGGGACAAGGTGCCCAGAAAGTTGGTATGGGAAAAGAGTTTTATGAGACTTCTCCGATTGCAAAAGAGATTTTTGATAAGGCAAGTGAAGCTGTTGAGCTGGACTTGAAAGCACTGTGCTTTGAGGAAAATGACGACATTAATATTACAGAATATACACAGGTTGCGCTTCTTACAACAAGCGTGGCTATCATGGAAGTGTTGAAAGACCGTGGGATTAAACCGGATGTGGCAGCAGGTCTCAGTCTGGGCGAATATTGTGCTCTGGTAGCAGCAAATTCGATGAATTATATCGACGCGGCAAAAGCTGTCCGTAAACGAGGTATTTATATGCAGGAAGAAGTTCCTGCCGGCGTAGGCGGTATGGCTGCGATCATGGGACTTGAGAGTACAGAGATTGAAAAAGCAATCGCGGATATTCCACAGGTTCAGGTGGCAAATTACAATTGTCCGGGACAGATCGTTATCTCAGGAAAGAAAGAATCTGTAGAGCAGGGCGCAGAAAAATGTAAAGAGGCAGGCGCAAGACGTGCTGTTATGCTTAATGTAAGCGGCCCATTTCATTCTGACCTTTTAAAAGGAGCAGGAGAGAAACTTGAAAAAGTTTTGGATTCGATTGAAATCAATGAGCCACAGATTCCATATGTGGCAAATGTAAATGCTTCTTACATAACGAAACAAGAAGACATCAAGCCATTGCTTGTAAAACAGGTATCTTCTTCTGTCCGCTGGCAGCAGTCCGTGGAAACCATGGTAGAAGATGGCGTCGACACATTTATTGAATTGGGACCTGGCAGAACACTTGCCGGTTTTAATAAAAAAATTGGAAAAGCCATTGGAAAAGAATTGACGACTTACAGCGTCGGAACAATGGAAGAATTAGAAGCAGTTGTAGCAGCACTTAGTTAAGAAAGGAAACCTTATGTTATTAGAAAATAAGATTGCCGTAGTGACCGGAGCCGGACGAGGAATTGGACGAGGAATCGCTCTTGCATTGGCAAGAGAGGGTGCGATGGTTGTTGTAAATTACAATGGCTCGAAAGAACGTGCAGAAGAAGTGGTCCGCACGATTGAAGAAGCCGGCGGAAAAGCAGTAGCGATTCAGTGCAATATCAGTGATTTTGAGGCGGCAAAGGAATTTTTTGCCAATGTGGTAAAAGAATACGGTAAGATTGATATCCTTGTCAACAATGCCGGAATCACAAAAGACAATTTGATGATGAAAATGTCAGAAGAGGAGTTCCAGAGTGTTATCCAGACAAATCTCGCTGGTACATTCCATGGTGTAAAATTTGTTACCCGCCCAATGATGAAACAGAGACAGGGACGTATTATCAACATTGCTTCCGTATCGGGAGTGATCGGAAATATGGGACAGGCAAACTATTCTGCTTCCAAAGCCGGAGTGATTGGTCTGACCAAGGCAGCAGCGAAAGAACTGGCATCCCGTAATATTACGGTAAATGCAGTGGCACCGGGATTTGTAGCGACAGAAATGACAGATGTTCTTTCGGATTCCGTGAAAGAGGCAGCTGTAGCGACGATTCCATTGGGACGTTTTGGAGAAGTAGAGGACATTGCAGAAACCGTTGTCTTTTTGGCATCGGATAAGGCTAAATACATCACCGGCCAGGTAATCTGTGTCGATGGCGGCATCGCGATCTAAAATTATTCTAGGAGGATTATTTCATGAGTAGAAGAGTAGTCATCACGGGAATGGGAGCTATCACTCCGATTGGAAATACCGTGGATGAATTTTGGAGTAACATTAAAAAAGGCGTTGTGGGAATCGGACCGATCACGCAGATCGATACGACGGATTATAAAGCAAAGCTGGCAGCGGAAGTAAAGGATTTTGATCCGAAAGAATATATGGATCCCAAGTCAGCACGTCGTATGGAACGTTTTGCACAGTTTGCCGTAGCTGCATCCAAGCAGGCACTCGAAGACAGTGAACTGGATCTCGAAAAAGAAGATCCGTTTATGGTCGGCGTCAGTGTAGGATGTGGTATCGGAAGTCTCCAGTGTATGGAGCGCGAGTATAAGAAACTGCTGGACAAGGGACCAAATCGTGTATCTCCTTTGATGATTCCGATGCTGATCTCAAACATTGCCGCAGGAAACGTAGCAATCCAGTTGGGATTAAAAGGTAAAAATATCAATATCGTAACGGCATGTGCAACCGGAAATCACAATATCGGGGAAGCATTCCGTTCGATTCAATATGGCGAAGCGGACGTTATGGTTGCCGGTGGTGCAGAAGCTGCGATCACCGAACTTGGCGTGGCAGGATTCACCAGCATGACAGCGTTGTCATTGTCAACGGATCCGATGAAAGCTTCGATCCCATTTGACATCAACCGCAATGGTTTTGTTATGGGTGAAGGTGCCGGTATTCTTGTTATGGAAGAATTAGAGCACGCAAAGAAACGTGGAGCCAAGATTTATGCGGAAATTGTAGGATATGGTGCGACAAATGATGCTTATCATATCACTTCCCCGGCAGAAGATGGAAGCGGTGCAGCAAAAGCTATCGAATTTGCGATGAAAGATGCCGGCGTAAAACCGGAAGAAATCGATTATATCAACGCACATGGAACCAGCACACATATGAATGATATGTTTGAGACAAGAGCGATCAAACTGGCTCTTGGCGAAGAGGCTGCTTATCATTGTAAAGTAAGTTCTACAAAATCCATGGTAGGACATCTTCTTGGTGCTGCCGGTGGTGTAGAATCGATCGCAAGTATCAAATCCATCATGGACAATTATGTACATGTCAATGCCGGATTGACAGATCCGGATCCGGAATGTGATCTTGACTGTGTCAAAGACCATGGAATTGATATGGAAGTGAATACGGTTCTCAGTAATTCACTTGGATTTGGTGGACATAATGCATCTTTAATCTTTAAAAGTTTTAATGAATAATAATCTCAAAAAGCGCGGGAAGATAGGGTGTTGATAGATTCCCGCGCTTTTAGGATAGAATTCCCACTTGTAAGTTATGAAAAAATATGTTATACAGATATGGAGGACAAAAATATGTTGCTAGATGTAAATGGTATTAAAGAGATTATACCGCATCGCTATCCTTTTTTGCTCGTTGACTGCATCGAAGAGATGGAACCGGGAGTAAAAGCTGTTGGATACAAAAATGTAACCGTTAATGAACCGTTTTTCCAGGGACATTTTCCGCAGCAGCCGGTTATGCCGGGGGTTTTGATCGTGGAAGCATTGGCACAGGTAGGTGCAGTAGCAGTTCTCAGTCTGCCTGAAAATAAAGGAAAACTTGCTTTTTTCGGTGGAATCGATAAAGCAAAATTCCGCAAACAGGTAGTGCCGGGAGACCGCCTTCGCTTAGAGACTGAGATTATCAAATGCAAAGGTCCGATGGGCGTTGGAAAAGCTATAGCCACAGTAGATGGCAAGGTTGCCTGTGAAGCGGAGATCAAATTTATGATTGGATAACTGATGACAGGGTATAATGAAATAATACTGTCACGGGAAACAGAAACATGTTTTTTAGAAGAAAATATTATGGAGGCCTATGATGAAAGAATTTAAACAATGGGAAGGTTTTTCTGGAAGACTTTGGAAAGAAGGGATCGATGTACGTGACTTCATCCAAAAAAACTACAAACCTTATGATGGAGATGAGTCCTTTTTGGCAGGACCAACCGAAGCGACGAATAAGCTTTGGGGCAAATTGCAGGAACTTCAGAAGGAAGAGAGAAAAAAAGGTGGCGTTCTGGACATGGAGACAGAGGTTGTTTCCTCTTTGACATCCTATGGCCCTGGATATATCAGTGAAGACTTAAAGGATTTGGAAAAAGTAGTTGGTCTTCAGACAGATAAGCCATTGAAACGTGCATTTATGCCTTATGGTGGTATCCGTATGGCAGAGCAGTCCTGCACAATGTATGGTTATCAGCCAAGCGAGAAATTGCATGAGATTTTTACAAAGTATCACAAAACACACAGTGATGCGGTATTTGAAGTATACACACCTGAGATGAAACGTATGCGTCACAATAAGATTTTGACCGGACTTCCGGATACTTACGGACGCGGACGTATCGTCGGCGATTACCGTCGTGTGGCATTGTATGGTATCGATGCCCTGATTGAAGAGAAAGAGAAAGATTTTGCCGGAAGCGAACGCCGCAGTATGCGCAGCAAAGATTATCGTATCCGTGAAGAGATCGCAGAGCAGATCAAATGTCTGAAAGGCATGAAAGAAATGGCTGCTTCTTATGGTTATGATATTTCCGAACCTGCGAAAGATGCAAGAGAAGCATTCCAGTGGCTGTATTTCGGATATCTTGCTGCCATCAAGACACAGAATGGTGCCGCAATGAGTGTTGGACGTGTTTCCACATTCCTTGATATTTACATTGAAAGAGACCTTGCCAATGGAACATTGACAGAGGTAGAGGCACAGGAATTGGTTGACCATATGACAATGAAATTCCGTATGGTTAAATTCGCTCGTATTGAGTCTTACAACCAGTTGTTCTCCGGAGACCCTGTATGGGCTACCGTAGACGTTGCCGGTATTGGTATGGACGGACGTTCCCAGGTAACAAAGACATGTTTCCGTTTCCTTCATACATTGGAAAACATGGGACCATCTCCGGAGCCAAACCTTACTGTATTGTATTCTTCTCATTTGCCGGAGGCATTTAAGAAATATGCATCTCACATTTCCATCGAGACAAGTTCCGTACAGTATGAAAATGATGATGTAATGCGTCCGGTATGGGGCGATGATTATTCGGTATGCTGCTGTGTATCTGCGACAGAGACAGGAAAAGAGATCCAGTTCTTCGGAGCTCGTGCAAACCTTGCAAAATGTCTCCTTTACGCAATTAACGGTGGTATCGATGAGAAAAACAAAGTACAGGTTGGACCGGAATATCGTCCGATCACAAGTGATGTACTTGATTATGATGAAGTCATGGATAAATATGACAAGATGATGACATGGCTTGCTCAGACCTATGTAGAGACATTGAACATGATTCACTACATGCACGATAAATATTATTATGAAGCATCCCAGATGGCATTGATCGATACGGATGTAAGACGTACTTTCGCAACAGGTATTGCAGGATTCTCTCATGTAGTAGATTCTCTTTCTGCAATCAAATATGCAAAAGTAAATGTAATCCGTGATGAAGATGGATTGGCTGTAGATTACAAAGTAGAGGGAGACTTCCCACGCTATGGTAACGATGATCCACGTGCTGACGAGATTGCTGTATGGCTTCTCCGCACATTCATGGATAAACTTCGTAACTGCCATACTTACCGTGATTCTGAGCCTACGACATCGATCCTTACGATCACATCCAACGTCGTCTATGGTAAAGCAACCGGTGCTCTTCCGGATGGAAGAAAAGCAGGTGAGCCATTGTCACCTGGTGCAAACCCGGCATACGGAGCAGAGCAGAACGGTCTTCTCGCTTCCTTGAACTCCGTTGCAAAACTTCCTTATGAAGAAGCTTTGGATGGTATCTCAAATACCCAGACCATCAATCCGGGAGCACTTGGAAATACACATGAAGAGCGCGTGAAGAACCTTGTTCAGGTAATGGATGGTTACTTTGATCAGGGAGCACATCACTTGAATGTCAATGTGTTTGGCAAAGAAAAATTGATCGATGCAATGGAGCATCCGGAAAAAGAAGAGTATGCAAACTTTACGATTCGTGTATCCGGTTATGCTGTAAAATTCATCGACTTGACTAGAGAGCAGCAGCTTGACGTTATCGCAAGAACCTGCCATGAAACATTATAAATAGCATTGGAGGTTTAACCGTGGAAGAAAGAATTGGCTATGTCCATTCTTTAGAAAGTTTCGGTTCTGCGGATGGACCGGGAGTACGGTATATCATTTTTCTGAGTGGCTGCAACATGCGCTGTCAGTTCTGCCACAATCCGGACACTTGGGATATCAAAGCAGGAAAAGAATACACGGCGTCTCAATTGTTAAAAACTGCAAACAGATACCGTCCTTACTGGGGAAGTGAGGGCGGTATTACTGTGAGCGGAGGAGAGCCGTTATTACAGATCGACTTTTTATTGGAATTATTTCAAAAAGCAAAGAAAATGGGCATTCATACGACCCTGGACACCAGTGGAAATCCCTTTACGACAGAAGAACCGTTTTATTCAAAATGGAAAGAATTGATGAAGGTAACGGATCTGGTCATGCTTGACATCAAGCACATTGATGAGGAGCAGCACAAGATTTTAACGGGAAAAACCGGTAAAAATATACTGGAGATGGCAAGGCAGATGTCCGAGATGGGGCAGCCGATGTGGATCCGTCATGTATTGGTTCCGGAGCGTAATGATACCGATGAATATCTTCACCGTCTTGCAGATTTTATCAAGACATTGAAAACGGTAGAACGAGTAGAGGTTCTTCCTTATCATACGTTAGGTGTGTTTAAATGGGAAAATCTCGGAATCCCTTATAAATTAGAAGGAATTGATCCCCCGACCGCGGAGCGCGTGGAAAATGCGAAACGTATTTTGGGGGCAGAATAGAGAGGATAAAAACTCCCCCTGTGGCAAAATACCGCAGGGGGAATTTTTTAATAAGTAAATTTTTTAAAAAAAAATATTGACCAACGGTCATTTTTGTGATACACTACTGGTAAATTAAGAAATGACTACTAGTCATTTTTGATAATTAGTATCAAAAGGAGGTTGCCAGTAATGGTTAAGTTTGGAAAGTTTATTACAAAGCACAAATTATTCATTCTTATTCTTGGCGTGCTGCTTATCATCCCGTCGATGATCGGTATGGTCAAGACGAGAGTCAATTATGATGTACTTAGTTATCTGCCAGATTCCCTCGAGACAGTATCCGGTCAGGATATCATGGTAGACGAATTTGGTATGGGGGCATTTTCCATGGTTATCGTGGAAAATATGGATAACAAAGATGTAGTTGCTTTGAAAGAAAAATTGGAGAAAGTAGATCATGTTGAAAAAATCATATGGTATGATAGTGTAGCAGATATTTCACTACCGACCGACATGCTTCCGAATGAATTAAAAGAGGCATTGTTCAATGGGGATGCGACGATGATGATCGCGTTGTTTGATAATACGACATCATCTGAGGATACGATGCAGGCAGTCACAGATATGAGAAATATGGTAAAAGATCAGGCATTTATCAGTGGTATGTCAGGAATCGTTACCGATATTAAAAATCTGGTACAGGCAGAACTTCCGGTATATATCGTTATTGCAGGTATTCTTGCATTGATCGTATTGCTTATCACGATGGAATCAATCGTGACACCGGTATTGTTCCTTTTGTGTATCGGATTAGCCATCCTTTACAATATGGGAACCAATATCTTTCTGGGACAGATATCCTATATCACACAGGCGTTGACCGCAGTACTTCAGCTTGGAGTTACGATGGATTATTCCATCTTCCTTCTGGAAAGTTATCAGGCAAACAAAGTACGTTTTGACAATGACAAAGAACGTGCGATGGCACATGCGATCAGTAATACATTCAAATCCGTTGTCGGAAGTTCCATCACGACAGTGGCCGGATTTGCTGCATTGTGTTTTATGACATTTGCTTTGGGACGCGACCTTGGAATCGTTATGGCAAAAGGAGTTATCATCGGAGTTATCGTTTGTATCACCTTGCTGCCTTCCTTGATCCTGTTCTTTGATAAATGGATCGATAAGACGACACACCGTGCCATCTTCCCGAATTTCCATAAATCGAGTGCTTTTATTACAAGACATAGAGTCATTCCACTGCTTATTTTTGCCATATTGTTTGTTCCTGCATTTTATGGAAATAATCATGTAAAAGTATATTACAATCTGGATCAGGGACTTCCACAGGATCTGGATTCGGCGATTGCCAATAAGAAACTGGAAGAAAAGTTCAATATGAACAACATGCATATCCTTCTCTTGAAAAATGGTCTTTCAAGTAAAGAGAAAAATGATATGAAAAATGAAATTGAAAAAGTAGACGGAGTCAAATGGGTACTCGGCATGAATTCCATCGTAGGAGCCAATGTACCGGATGACATGATTCCAAACAAATATAAAGACATGCTAAAGAGTGATAACTGGGAATTGCAATTTATCTGTTCGGATTATAAGACGGCGACAGATCAAGTCAATGCCCAGATTGCTTCCATCAATGATATTGTGAAAAAGTACAGCAAAGATTCGATGGTAATTGGTGAAGCACCGCTTACGAAAGACTTGCAGGATGTAACGGATGTTGACCTTGCAACGGTAAACTACCTGTCAATCGGAGCGATCTTCCTGATCATCTTATTGACATTTAAGTCAATCTCACTGCCGGTTATCCTGGTAAGTGTAATCGAATTTGCCATCTTCCTTAATATGTCGTTCCCGTATTACAGCGGAATTGAACTTCCTTTTGTGGCAAGTATCGTTATCGGAACCATTCAGTTAGGAGCGACCGTAGATTATGCGATATTGATGACGACAAGATATCATAAAGAGCGTGTCGTAAATCAGAAGACAAAGAAAGAAGCAGTCGAGATCGCACACAAGACTTCGATGAAATCCATTATTATCAGTGGACTGAGTTTCTTTGCCGTAACCTTTGGTGTATCAGCATACTCAAGTATTGATATGATCAATGCGATCTGTACCTTGCTTTCAAGAGGAGCCGTGATCAGTACGATCAGTGTAATCCTGATCCTGCCGGCGATGCTTTACCTCTTTGATAAAGTAATCTGCAAGACGACATGGGATATGCGTAAAATCAATTATTAATGAATGATAGAAAGGATGAGCGTTATGAATCGAAATAGAAAACTCAATCGTATTAGTAAGACAGTCATTTCCGGACTTTTGGTGACAAGTCTGGTAGTATCCAATGGTGCCTATGCCAATGCACAGAAAATTTCCAAAGATGAATCTGTTTATGTAAATGCAGATGAAAGCGGAGCAACGACAAAAATTACCGTTTCCAACTGGTTGAAAAATGCCGGAATCAATGGAACGATCAACGATGAATCGGATCTGAAAGACATTCAGAATGTCAAAGGAGATGAGACATTTACCCAGAACGGTGATGATGTACAGTGGAGTGCCGGTTCCAATGATATTTATTATCAGGGAACAACGGATAAAGAACTTCCGGTAGGGGTTGAGATTAAATACGAATTGGATGGAAAAGAAATTGCTGCAAAAGATCTTCTTGGACAGAGTGGTAAATTGAAAATTACCGTTTCTTATACCAATAAATCAAAATCCACACAGACGATCAATGGTGAAAAACAGGAAATGTATACCCCGTTTGTCATGGCAACCGGAATCATTCTTCCGGATGACAAATTCAGTAATGTGGAAGTAGATGACGGAAAAATCATCAATGAAGGGTCCAATAATATCGTTGTCGGATTCGGTATGCCGGGTATGGCTGAGAGTCTGGATCTCGATGAGGATGCCGCAGATAAACTTCCGGAAGGATTTACGGTAACTGCGGATGTGACAGATTTCTCCATCGGAAATACGATCACATTTGCCAGCCCAAGTATTTTGAGCGATCTGGAACTGGATGACATCGATGATCTGGATGATCTCGAAAATAAATTGGAAAAATTAGTAGATTCTTCCGAGGATCTTGTAGATGGTTCCAAAAAACTTTCCAATAAAATGGGCGAACTGGAAGATAAGTTCGACGATTACCAGGACGGCGAAAAATCTTTGAACAAAGGAATTAAAGATTTGGTAAACGGTGGAACTACATTGAAAAAAGGTGTAAAAGACTATACTAACGGCGTGGATACCCTGGCAAAAGGGACACAGAGTTATGTCAATGGAGCAAAACAGATCACGGACGGAAACCAGAAATTGTATGAAGCCGTAAAAGATATGCCATCTTCCTATAAGGAATTTTCCGATGGTCTGCAGGCCTATACAAAGGGCGTTGATACACTTGCGGATACCAAGACGGCAAAACAGCTGACAGATGGTGCCGACGCGGTGACAGCCGGAATCGGAACATTGAATGAAAACTTAGGAAAACTGGAAAGTTCTTATGATAATTATAAACTTCTTGCAGATGGATTGAAAGCACAGGCTGCCCAGATTAGCGATCCGACACAGAAAGCAACGATTCTTGCTTATGTACAGAAGTTGGAAGAATTGTATCAGGGACAGAAAGCAAGTGTAGGAGCACTGGTAAGTGCGACAAATAACAAAAGCACATTGAAATCCGGTGCAAGCCAGGTGGCAGCCGGTATTAAAAAAGTGATGACAGGTGCACAGACTCTTTCCGGTAATTCTGCAACCCTTCGGTCTGCAGACCAGAAATTGACTTCCAGCATTGCAACATTGACAGCGAGCGTGAAGAAACTGAGCGAAGGAAGCAAGAAGCTGAGCAGCAATGATCGTAAATTACTGGCAGGAGCAAAGAAAATCCTGAAAGCCAGCAAATCCGTAAAATCCGGAAGTGACAAACTGATCAATGGTGCCAATAAATTGAAAAAAGGAAGCAATAAGCTTCATAAGGCAACCGGTAAAGTTGCAGATGGTATCGGAAAACTTTCCGATGGTGCAGATGATCTTTACGAAGGAATGGATAAATTCGATCAGAAGGGAATCCAGAAACTGAACAATGTTTACGAAGATGACATTAAGACATTGAAGACCAGACTGGAAAAATTGACGGATATGTCAAAAGATTATACAAACTTCTCCGGAATCAGTAAAGGAATGGACGGAAAGGTTAAATTCGTGATCGAGACGGCAGAAGTGAAGAAAGATGATGAACAATAAAAACCACTTGTGGCAGGAAAGGATGTGAATGAAGTGGGCAGACTCGATGAAAAAAAGAAGAAAAAGCGTGAGGATCTACTCAATGCGACGTATGAGTTGTTTACTTCCAAAGGCGTATTTGACACATCTATTTCGGACATCGTCAAAAAAGCCAATATGGCAAAAGGAACCTTTTATCTTTATTTTAAAGATAAGTATGATATACGAAACGCATTGATCACAAAAAAGGCGGGCGAGCTTTTCTCAGTTGCATATGAGAAGATGTACCGGAAAAAGTTTTCTTCTCTGGAAGCAACGGTAATCTGCGCCGCGGATGTTATCATCGACCAGCTGAATGAAGATAAGACACTGTTGGAATTTATTGCCAAAAACCTCCAATGGGGACTTTTCCATAAAGTACTTTTGGAAGGGGAAAATGATGTGTCAAAGAGCTTCTTTGACTGGTATAGCGAATTGATTGCAACTTCCGGGCGTAAATTCAAAAACCATGAGTTAGTCATTTATATGATCGTGGAATTGATCAATTCGACCTGCTACAATGTGATCCTGCACGAAGAGCCGGTAGGACTGCCGGAACTCAAAGAGGAACTTCACCAGTTGATTCCGGTGATCCTGCGCACGCAGGAGATCGTAGAGAAATCATAAAACGATAAAAAACCACTTTGCTGATACAAAATGACATCAACAAGGTGGTTTTTCTTTACATAATGTTCATTTTGTCATAATTGACTTCTCTCGGTAAATAAACTATAATAGTCTCTAGCAATGAATTTGAAAGGCAAGGTTTAATATTATGATCCCAACGATAAAAATTATATGTATGATAGTTTGTCCCCTGATCGCACTTGTTGTTTTGGGGATTGCATATTATAAAATTCACAAACGTTCCAGCAAACTGGAAACGGGGCTGCCGGGAGCACTTGGATATGGCTTTCTTGGCTATTTGTGGCAGTACTTGATCTTTTCTTTCCTGGCAATGTACCTTATGGCACTTGTATTTAAAGGAGTATCCGGGATTGCCAAGGTAGGAGTGTCCTTTGGACTGACATTTCTGAGTACCGCATTTACGATCGCTGCGCTGTACTGGGGAATCTATCTGACAAATGAAAAGAAGCGTTCGCTCTATCGAAGCGCGGTAGTGGGAATCGGATTTTCCCTTGGCAAAGTGGCAATTGAACTGCTACAGCCATATTTTTACACTGCTTATGCGTCCATCCGTATCAATACCGGACAGATTGGAAAAGTAACCGATTATATGAAAGCCATTGAGCGCACGACAATTCCTTCAATGTTAGAGGGAACCTACAAATGTTTGCTGATGTTTATCGTTATTATGGCGATTACCTTGATCATGGCAAAATATTATGAAGAGCGCAAAGTACATCATGCCTGGATTACCGGAGCGGTAATTTATGAGGTTATCATGCTGATCAATCAGTTAGTTGTCAATGTGATTCCAAGTGGAATTGCACAGAAAATTGTGGTTTTGATTGTGCTGACCGTGATCGCAGTGATCTGTAGCAGTGTTGTCTGGCATTGGTTTAAGACAGATGAGATCGAACCGGATCCGAGAAAGATTTTGTCTGCCGGAAAGGAAGCCTGAAACATGGAAAGACTCGATAAGCAATTTGCTTTTTTTCGTGAGATCGATAAGGAAAAGAAGATTGGAAGACAGACGTATCTGACCGGAGCAGACCGCAAGGAAAATGATGCGGAGCATGCTTGGCATATGGCGATTATGACGTTATTACTCAGTGAATATGCCAATGAAAAAATCGACGTATTAAAAACGGTTTCGATGCTTTTGATCCATGATCTTGTGGAGATCGATGCCGGGGACACGTATGCATATGATGAAGCAGGGAAGGCGACGCAGCGGGAACGGGAAGTGAAGGCAGCAGACCGCATTTTCTCTATTTTGCCGGAGGAGCAGGGAAAGGCTCTGCGGGCTCTATGGGAAGAATTTGAAGCCAGAGAGACACCGGAGGCAAAATTTGCCAGAACAATGGACAATATCCAGCCGCTTATGCTGAATGCGGCGACCGATGGCAAAGCGTGGGAAGAACACGGGGTACATCTTTCCCAGGTACTTGGCAGAAATGAGCGCACTGCGGAAGGGTCTGAAGTACTTTGGAAGTATGCCTATGAGACATTTATCCGTCCGAATGTGGAAAAAGGACGATTACAGGAGGATGATATTGAAGAAGATTCGCTTGGATAAATATTTATCCGATCATACCGAATGGACGAGAAGTCAGATTAAAAAGAAGGTGGCATCCGGACTGGTAAAAGTTCAGGAGGCTGTGATCAAAGATGCTGGATATAAGGTGTCCGCAGAGGATGTCATTGAGATGGAAGGACAAAGAATCTGCGGGCAGCAGTACCAGTATCTTCTTTTTCATAAGCCTGCCGGAATCGTGTCTGCCACAGAGGATACGAGAGAAGAGACGGTTTTGGATGCCGTGCGCCGCGGTGGTTTTGCGGGTGAAGGGAAAGTGCCGTTTTTGGCAAAAGATCTGTTTCCGATGGGTCGCCTTGATAAGGATACGGAAGGACTTCTTATCCTTACCAATGATGGAGAACTGGCACACCGGCTTTTGTCCCCGAAGTTCCATGTAGAAAAGACATATCTGGTGCAATTGGATACAGCAGTGAGTGGAGAAGATGTGCTGCACATGAAAGAAGGACTGGACATCGGAGAGAAGCAGCTGACGAAGCCCGCAAAGATGGAAATTCTTTCCGAACGAGAATGCCTTCTTACGATCACGGAAGGAAAATTTCATCAGGTGAAGCGGATGTTTCATAAACTCGGAAAAGAAGTCGTTTATCTGAAACGTGTGGCGATGGCGGGAATCAAGCTGGAAGATTCGCTGGAAAAGGGACAGTGGCGGCAGCTGACAGAAAAAGAAATTGAAAAGTTAAAGGAGCAGGCAGATGGCAAAAAAGAAATATTATGCAGTGAAGAAGGGAAAAACACCGGGAATCTATCTGACGTGGAATGACTGTAAAGCACAGACCGATGGATATTCCGGGGCGATTTACAAAAGTTTCCAGTCTGTGGAAGAGGCAGAAAATTTTGTCCGGGGAACGGCAGCAGCCGTTGGTGGAAATGGGGCAGAAAATGGCGAAGAAACGGTACAGCCTGACGAAGATACGGCGGTTGCTTATGTAGACGGAAGCTATAATGTCGCAACCGGCGAGTACAGTTGTGGTGTCGTATTTTTGTATGAGGGGAAAGAAGAGACAATGGCACAAAAAGGAGAAGATGAAGAACTGGCGCAGATGCGGAATGTGGCTGGCGAGATCCTGGGATCGCAACTTGCGATGGAACTTGCTGTCAAACGGGGGATTCGGAAGATAAAAATTTATCATGATTATCAGGGAATCGCTTCGTGGTGCCTGGGGGAATGGAAGACAAACAAAGAGGGAACGAAAGCTTATAAAAAATATTATGATTCGGTGCAGGACAAATTGCAGGTGACCTTTGTCAAGGTGAAAGGCCACTCCGGCGACCATTACAATGATATGGCGGACGAGTTGGCGAAGAGCGTAATATTTTAACACTTAATTCACACTTTTTTGACGTTCTATTCAATTTTTTAAGATATGATAGAAAATAGATAGGAAGTGATAGCTTTGAAAAATGTATTGAGTCGTTTAACAACGAAAAAAGAAGGGGACATCGAAGTGGTCAATGTCATTCCGGAGGATGGAAATGAAATATATCTGCCACAGACCGGAGACCTTTTAGATATGGAAAAACAGTACCGCCAGATCATGTTTTTTTATGAGGCGGGCATACAGCAGGTAACCGCAAAACTGGAAATATTGAATAAAGAATTTCAGTATTGCAATGACCGGAATCCAATCGAAAATATTAAAAGCCGTGTAAAATCGGCAGATAGTATTATCGAGAAAATGAAGAAAAAGGGACTGCCCCTTACGATCAGCTGTATGATGGGAAATATTCACGATATCGCCGGAGTGCGCGTGATCTGCCCATTTATAACAGATGTATACCATGTAGCGGCGATGCTGATGAATCAGACGGATGTCGAAGTTATCCGCGTGAAAGATTACATAGAACATCCGAAAGACAATGGATATCGAAGTCTGCATGTGATCGTTATGGTGGACGTTTTCTTCTCGGATGAAAAGAAAAAAGTGCCGATTGAAATACAATTTCGTACGATCGCGATGAATTTTTGGGCAAGTACGGAGCATCAGCTTCGTTATAAGAAAGAAGAAAAATTTACGCCGGAGATGCATAAGCAGTTAAAGCGGTGTGCCGATCTGATGGCACGTGCGGACCGCAAGATGCAGCGGCTGGCAGAACAATGTCAAACAGAGGAAGGCCGGTAATAGTCTTCCTCTGTTTTGCATTATATATTCTATTATTTTGCATTCTTTTTTGCTTCTTTACAAAACTGCATTTGTGAGCAGATGGCTGCATGACCGCGGCGGTCTGCTTTTTTATAGCATCCTCCATATACTTTGACAAGACCGTCCTTTTCGGAATCAATAAGTCCATCCGGCTGCAGAAGATGTGCTTTTGTATTGTCGGCAAGCTGGGTGTGCAGGATGTGAACGATTTCCTTTTTCAGATCCGGATCTTCGACAGGGAAGAGGATCTCGACACGTTTATCTAAGTTTCGTGGCATCCAGTCAGCACTTCCCATGTAAATCTCCGGACTGCCGTCATTTTCAAAATAGAAAATACGAGAATGTTCCAAAAACGTACCGACGATGGAACGCACCTGAATGGTTTCGCTCATGCCGGGAACACCCTGTTTTAGACAGCAGATACCACGGACGATCAATTCGATCTGAACACCGGCAGCAGAGGCCTCGTAAAGAGCATTGATGATGCCGGCATCACACAGAGAGTTCATCTTTGCGACGATACGAGCCGGTTTCCCCATCGCTGCGTAGTCGCGTTCACGGTTGATCAGTTCGACAAAACGTGTGCGGAGCCAAGTCGGGGCCAATGCCAGTTTATTCCAGGAGAGAGGCTCGGAATAACCGGAGAGCATGTTAAATACGGCGGTTGCATCTTCGCCATAGGCACGTTTACACGTAAACATACCCATATCGGTATAAAGCTTTGCCGTAGAATCGTTGTAGTTACCGGTTCCGAGGTGGACATACCGGCGGATTCCCTCTTCTTCGCGTCGTACGACAAGTGTGATCTTGCTGTGTGTCTTTAATCCGACGAGACCATAAATAACATGGCAGCCGGCCTTTTCCAGTTTTCTCGCCCAGACGATATTGTTTTCCTCATCAAACCGAGCTTTCAATTCGACCAGAACCGTAACCTGCTTTCCGTTTTCAGCCGCCTGCGCTAACGAAGCAATGATCGGCGAATTGCTGCTGACACGGTACAATGTCTGCTTGATCGCAAGAACATCCGGGTCTTTGGCGGCAAGACGTACAAAATTAACGACTGGATCAAAGGTCTCGTAAGGATGGTGGAGCAGAATATCTTTCTGACGGATCTGTTCAAAGAGATCGCCGTCCATATCAAGCCCCTTCGGCGGCTGTGGGGTGTAAGGTTCTTCTTTCAGGTGATCAAAGCCGTCCATACCATACACTTTCATTAAAAAGGTAAGATCGAGCGGACCGCGGATGGTAAAAATATCCTCCTGTTGGATCTGCAGTTCTTTTTTTAATATTTTTAACAAGCGTTTATCAATTCCCTGTTCGACTTCCAGACGAATTGCCTCGCCCCATTGGCGTTTCTTTAACTGGCGTTCGATTTCAATCAAAAGGTCGGCAGCTTCGTCCTCGTCAATCGTAAGATCGGCATTTCGCATGACACGGTACGGGGTTGCATCCAATACTTTGTAATTTAAAAACAGTTTCTGTATATTTTTTTCAATGATCTGTTCCAGCAGAATAATGCAAGTCTCGCCTTCTTTTTCAGAAGGAATAGTTACAATTCTTGGAAGAACGGAAGGCACCTGAACCGTGGCAAAATCAATGGTGTCTTTCCGCTTTTTGTCCATTAAAAGTGCCGCGATATTGAGTGACTTATTGCGGATCAATGGGAATGGACGGGAAGAGTCTACAGCCATCGGTGTCAATACCGGATACACTTCGCGCATAAAATAGCGGTCTACATATTCTGCCTGCTCAGCATTCAATGCCTCATACTGCGTTACGATCGTCAGTCCGTTGTGTTTTAGAGCCGGCAGAAAAGAACGGTTGTAGGTATTGTACTGTTTTTCTACCAATTCATGTGTTCCCGTGGAAATGATTTCGAGCTGTTCTTTGGGAGTCAGTCCTGCGATATCTTTTTTGGTGTATTTTGCATGCACCATATCTTTCAGAGAAGCCACGCGGATCATGAAAAATTCATCCAGGTTGGATGCGGTAATACTTAAAAATTTCAAGCGTTCCATAAGCGGAATATTTTTATCACGTGCTTCCGAAAGAACTCGGTAATTAAAACCGAGCCAGCTTAATTCTCGATTGTAAAATTGTGTCATTTCAGCGTCCCCTCTTTCTTTTTTAATACCGGACGGATGCCGAATACTTCTTCAAATACATCCGCTTTGCGGTGAAATAGTCCTTTTTCTAATGTGATATCCTGCAATGTGTAAGCCGTGATCTGCAGGGAATTTTCTTTGAGACTCATACGTACTTTCTGAATCCTCTGATGATTACTCTTGTCAAGAACATTTGCCAGTTTCAGGATCGCACACAGTTTGACGATGGTGATATACTGGTCTTTGGTGATCTCTTCCTCGTCAATGTCCTGATAATCCGGGAAATATTCATTATTGTACCGTACGATATTTGCTACCATAACGCGTTCAATGTGCGAAATTCCGATGATTTCCGTACTCATAATGATCTTATAGGAATTTTCGCGTGTCTGCGCCATATTAACAAACGCACCGCAGCTGTGTAAGATTACGGCAATCTGCAGAAGCAGACGTTCACGTTTGCCAAGTCCGTGAAGTTTTCGGATATTGTCAAATATTTCGGTGGCAAGATAGACGACATTTTCAATATGTGCCATGTCGCATTGGTAACGAATGGCGATATTTTTTGCCGATTCGATAATATCTTTTGAAAAATCGTGCGTCGGCTGTATTTTTTCCCGTCGTTCCGCGTAATCTGCCACCATGCTGTCACACAGATCGATCGCGGAGAGGTACAGGTCATTGCATTTGGTAAGAGCACCGATCTTGCGGAATAAAAGCAGTGTCGGCAGGATCTGATCCATATGTGCGAGGCCGAGATGGCTCGCATTTTTGATCTTTTCAAAATCTTTTCGCGAGATCAATCCCTGAAATTCCGGATCTTTCTCAGACAGCCGTGCTTTGATCTCCGGCAGATTACTTCCGACAGCGATAATATGACGAACTTTTTTCTGACTAAGATATAAATTGTAAAAAGTTGTTAAATCCTTATCGAGATAATCCAAGATCAGTTCATTGTAATGAAATACTTCGGATTCCATCGTGTGAAGCAGTTCATTGATCCTGGTCGAACCGAGTTTCAGATTCTGTGTAAATTCCAATACGCCATGGCGGAAAAACGAAAACTGTACGCTTCCGGCACTCATATCTACGATCAGGGCACCTTCGTCAATCAGATCGTCAAAATAGGATTCCTTCATGGAAATGGCTTTATAATATAAAAAGCGCTGTTCGCTGTTACTCAGAATTTTTACTTTGATGTCCGTCTGCAATTTGATCTGATCCAGTACGATCAGGCGGTTGGAAGCCTCACGGAGCGCATCCCCGCTATATGCCTGATAGGAAGTTACTTTGTATTCTTCCATAATTTTTTTGAAATCTTTTAATACCCGGCAGATTTCGGACAATGTCTTATAGGTAATCTGGTGTTTGGCAAATATTTCCGATCCGATCGACAATTTGTGGCGGATATGGGTAAGCTCAATGATACCCTTTCCTTTTGATACCTCATATATTTTCATGGAAAGACCATTGGAACCTACATCAATTGCCGCATAGGTAGTTATTACCATGGAAGTTCCTCCCTTCATTAGGATCTAAATGTATGGAAATCAAGGACTCTTACGTGCAAGCACGACGATTCATTGATTTCCATACATTAGATCCTGTATAGTTACTTTTATTATAATATTTTTTTGTAAAAATGACTAGTATTTTATGTAAAAATCAGCTAAAATATATGTGTAATTTACGACAAATTTTGAAGACAGGATATTTGGAAAGAGAGGAATAGAAATGAAGACGAGTGATTTTTTCTTTGATCTGCCAAAAGAACTGATCGCACAGGACCCTTTAGAGGACCGGAGTGCGTCACGGCTGATGGTACTTCATCGAAAAACAGGAACGATTGAACATAGACATTTTACGGATATCATAGATTATCTGAACCCGGGAGACTGCCTGGTGCGCAATAATACAAAGGTAATTCCGGCGAGACTGTATGGAACGCGGGAAGATACCGGAGCGGTGATCGAGCTGCTCTTATTAAAAAGAAGAAAAGATGACATCTGGGAGACGTTGGTAAAACCCGGAAAGAAAGCGCGTACCGGTGCGCATATCTCATTTGGAGAAGGGCTTCTTAAAGGAGAGATTATCAATGTGCTGGAGGACGGCAACCGCCTGATTCAATTTTCCTACGAGGGAATTTTTGAAGAGATTTTAGACCAGCTTGGTCAGATGCCGCTTCCCCCATATATTACCCATAAATTGCAGGATAAAAACCGCTATCAGACGGTGTATGCCAAATACGACGGATCCGCGGCAGCTCCGACAGCCGGCCTTCATTTTACCAATGAATTGTTTGAAAAATTGGAGAAAAAAGGGGTGATCGTCGCCAATGTTACGCTTCATGTGGGTCTTGGCACATTCCGGCCGGTAAAAGTGGACGATGTGACACAGCATCACATGCATTCGGAGCATTATTTTATCGAACCGGAAGAGGCTGAGAAGATACGAAAAGCCAAAGAAAATGGCGGCCGTATTATCTGTGTTGGGACGACAAGCTGCCGTACTCTGGAGTCGGCAGCCGATGAAGAGGGAAATATCAAAGCCTGCGAGGGGGATACGGAGATTTTTATTTATCCGGGTTATTCCTTTAAGATTATGGATGAACTGATCACGAATTTTCATCTGCCGGAGTCTACCCTTTTGATGCTGGTTTCTGCACTTGCCGGAAAAGATTTTATTATGAAGGCGTATGAAGAGGCGGTAAAGGAAAGGTATCGATTCTTTTCGTTTGGAGATGCTATGTTTATCACAGATTAATGATTCGGGAATTCATGTGCTGTTACGGAACCGTTTGGTGTCTGCATGCAGGGAATTTTAAATTTGAAACAAGGAGGGACTTTATGAGAAAAAAGAAAATGTTGTTCATATATAATCCGTGTGCCGGAAAAGGGGCGATGAAATCCAAACTCTCCGATGTGATGGAGACGTTTATGCGAGCCGATTACGAGGTAACTGTGTATGCGACCCAGCGGGAGCGCGAGGCGACGGAACTGGTCATGGAGTTGGGCGAAAAATATGACCGTATTGTCTGTTCCGGGGGAGACGGCACTCTTCACGAGGTAACGCAGGGATTGATGAATATGCCGGCTGAGAGCCGTCCGGTGTGTGGTTATATTCCAACCGGAACTGTCAATGATTTTGCCCGGGGACTGAAACTTCCGACACGTGTGCGAAATGCTGCAAAAACAGCGGTTGCCGACAAAATCAAACCGATGGATATCGGTCTGATGAATGGCGAAGTATTTACGTATGTAGCGGCTTTTGGTGCATTTACATCCGTTTCGTATGAGACTCCACAGGCATTTAAAAATCTGCTCGGACGTGCTGCCTACATCGTGGAAGGTATGGGTCAGGTGGGAAATATCAAAGCTTATCCGATGACAATCGAAACAAAGAATGAGAAAATCACGGACGAGTTTTTGTTTGGAATGGTCAGCAATGCGAAAAGTGTCGGAGGCTTTACTTTTTTTAAAAAAGGACAGGTTTCGCTTAATGACGGTGAATTTGAAGGAATCTTTATCCGCAAGCCAAAGAATCCGCAGGAATTGCAAGCTGTGATCAATTCGTTTGTGACTTTGAAACCAAATGACCAGATCATCGGCGTACACAGCGATTATTTTCGTATCACTTCCGATCAGGAGGTCGCTTATACCTTAGACGGCGAAAATGGCGGAAGCCACAAAAAGGTGGAGATTGAGTGCTGTTACCGCCCAATCGAGTATGTATGTGGATAGAAAACATGACTTTATTTTGCCAAACTTTGGACAAAAAACTGTCAAAGTGATCTATTATACTTGGCATTGTAAATAAAAAAGTAACCGAAATAGTTACACTAAAAAATAGACAGGGGGAACCTTAATTATGAGAAAGATGTTTAAGAAAATGTGCATAGGCGCATGTGGGCTTATGTTTGTACCGATTTTAGCAATGGTACCGGTAAATGCTGAAAATGCATCATCCACTCAGGTGCCAATGGCAGCGACCGGAAGTATCGAAGGAACACCGGTGCCATCTGTTTCACCGTCTGCCAGTCCGGCAGCGACAGCATCGGCCAGTCCGGCAGCTTCTGCGACACCAACTGCGACACCGGTAGTTGGCGCGTTTAAGACGTTGATTCCGGATGCGAATTTCCGAAAAGTTGTAAATGATCTGATTTTTGGCGGTGCAGTAAAAGACGATGAAAATCTGACCGCAGTAATGCAGGAAAAGATCGGTGAATATACCGGTAAACTTAACATCAGCGGAAAAGAAATCAGTAATCTTCTGGGAATCCAGTATTTTACGGGAATTACCGAACTAGACTGTTCCTATAATAATATTGCATTGCTGGATCTTTCCAAACTGCCGCATATCACAAATGTAAAAGCAGATTACAATAATCTTGCAGATATAACATTGGCAAAAGATGGAAAACCTGAAACCTTAAATCTGGCAAATAATAATTTGGTAACTTTGAATCTTGCCGGTTATACAACAGTAAAATCACTTGATGTAAGCAGTAATAAATTGACGACATTGAACCTTGCAGGTTTGTATCAGTTGACAACACTTGACTGCAGCGAAAATGCTCTTTCCAGCTTTGGTGTAGAAGGTCTCGTCGGACTGGAAACATTGATCTCCGATGGAAATGCCGTAGTAGCGATGAATGTTTCTTCTTTAAAAAACCTGAAAGTTTTGGAAAACCGTAAGAGCGAGATTACTTTGAAACTTCAGAAAGTTTCCACCAGTGATGCCGGCGTTGTTCTTCCTACAGGCGCTGCAAAACCAGTGACAATTTCCAATAAAGGAACTTACAAAGAAGCAGAACACGCAATCATCTGGGATAAAGCAACGGATGTACCGGCTTCCTTTACGTATACATATCAGATTACAGGAAGTAAACAGATGGTAACGGTAACGGTAAATGTTGATAAAACAGAGATGGTAAGCAATGTTCTTTCTTTGGATAAAGTAGCAACCTTGACGACAAAGAGTAAAGCTTATAATAAAGTAACATTGACATGGAGCGGCGTGGATGGAGCTACCGGTTACCGTGTATATCGTTCCACATCCAAGACAAGAGGATTTAAGAAGATCAAATCCATTACATCCAGTTCTAAAGTAACCTATACAAATTCCAATATCGCCTGTGGTACAACTTACTACTATAAAGTACGTGCTTACCGCCTCGTAGATGGAAATTACTACTTTGGTGCTTATTCACCGGTTGTCAGTGCAAAAGCAAAACCGGCAGCACCGGCTTCTTTCAAAGTTAAAAAATCGACAAGAACAAAAGTGAACATTTCCTGGAAAGCGGTAACAGGTGCCAGCGGATACCGTATTTATCGTTCCACATCGAAGACAAGCGGATTCAGTAGGATCAAGACGGTAAAATCCGGAGCAAGTACATCTTATGTTAAGAAGACAGCACGCAAAAAAACGTATTATTATAAGATGAGAGCTTATACCACCGTAAATGGCAAGAGAGTTTGGGGCGCATATACTACGGTGAAGTCGTATAAGTTGAAGTAATAGTATAATTCCCAAGTATGTTCTCAGCAAGGGCATTCGCAGCATATTCCCAATTATGTTCTCAGCATGGGCATTCGCACTAGAATAAGCACGCAGCGGCATGGTATTCCTGATAAATCAGGAACACTCATGCCGGCGGCTTATTACCCATGCTTCGAAACATACTTGGGAATTTTTGGGTTCTAGGGAGAAATGTGGAAAGCGGAAGGGGAATGAGTGCCTGCGGTGTATTGAAGTTTTTGGAAAAAGATAGTATACTTTTGAGAAGCAAGTGATTTTTTTAATGATAGGAGAAATGAAAACTATGGGAAAATGTGAATTATTTGCCCGATATTGCAGAGGGAATTATGACCCTGGAAAGCGGCATTAAAAAAGACGAAGGAAGTTTTTATATTCCAACGCAAATAGAAATACCAAAAACATCTATAAAGCAATGGATTCTAAAAGCAGATAACCTAACGTTTAATGAAAAATACAAAGAATACAGTAATCTTCAATCCGTTAAAGTGTTTGGGGTGGTAAGTGTCGGAGAGGAATGTTTTTCCGGCTGCAGTGCGCTGGAAACTTCACGACGACTGACATTTATTGGAAGGGGAATGAAGTGACCCTGCAGACCCCGGAAGAGGGGGAGGCTGAGTTTTTTGAGCAAGTTACAGGAACGATGTTTATTCCAAAGGGAAGCGTTTTTTGGCAGAAACAAAAGGAACGCTATCCTAATATCAGCTGGCAGGAATGGACGCCTGTAATCGAGCAGGTGGAGACGGAGACATACGATCTTATGGAACAATGGGCTTTTCAGGATGCCCCTTATACCGTTTCGGCAGAACCCTGGATCGATGAAGAGGGAACCCCTTGTGTTAAAATTCATTTTTCCAAGAAGTATCAACGCATAGCATTTCGATTGCCGGATAAAATCCGGGCGCAGGATTATGCTTCCGTATCGATCAAAGCGAAAGTCGGTGGTCAGTTAATGTTTGAACTTTCGACAGATGATATTCAGATGAATGAATCTCAAGGTGCAGTTGGAGGCTTGACAGCGGACTGTGCGTATCCGTTTTATTATGATGAAGAAGAGGGAGAGGCGAAGTTCGGAACAGAAGAGGTCGAATTGAAAAATGCTTCCAATGATATGACAAGCTATATGCTGTTAGGAACCTGTCGAGACCCGGAAGATGTGGAAGTGTATGGGCGCAAGTATGAATTCTACATATACTCGATTACATTTAACCCAATCTCTTCCGGGACAAAGAAATATGTCCGCATTCGTTTGAAAAAAATGTCGTTAAAAAAGGGCAAGCGGGTAGTGAAACTGAAATATACCAAGAAAGGCTACACGGTTTGTTTTAAAGTAAGAATGTATGATAAGATAAAGGGGCGTAAACAATATGGCGCGTATAGTAAGGAAAAAAGGATAAAATTATAAAGATAACAGAGAGACATAGTGAAGCTGTGTCTCTTTTTTGCATGAACAAAATTGGTAAATGTCATCGACACTTTCACGGATTACCTGCTTGGACAAAAAAGGGAAAAATTGAAAATGATTTTGCAGGGCATATGATATCTTATATTCAAGAGCTAAATGACACATGGTGTCACTCTGAAAAGGTATACTGTAAAAAAACGGAGAGGAGCTGAGAACATATGAAATTGAAAAATTTTTCTTTTGTAAAGCCGATTGTTTGTCCCAAATGCCATAAGCCGTACAAAGTGGATATTTTTAAGAGATGCGTTCATTGTGGGGCTTATCTTGGAGGAATCATGTGGTAACGGTAAATTAAAATATGGCAGAAATTCCGGTAGAAAGTACCGAGAAAAGTTCTGCCATTTTGTGTAAAATAATGACGAGGTGAAAAAATGAAGTCAAAGGAAAAAAACAAAAAGAGATACGCTGGAATTTATCAGGAACTTGTAGAGATTGTCGGCGAGGATTTAATCATTCAAATTTATGAGCGGTTTCATGGGATGGAAGTCTCAATGCCTTCACGTTTGTATTCTATTGAGTATGTCATTGAGCTTGCGGCAAAGGAAGATCCGTCGGAATGGAAAAAAATTGCCCGCAAATATGGCTACAATGAAAAATATCTTAAACGATTGATCTTGGAAAAACTGGAAAGCCAGCACTAGGTAATGGGAAACATGGAGGTATATTGCGATGAAATGGGATCAAAGGTATGTGACAGAAAAATTACGTGATGCAGTAAATGAAAAAATTACTCAAATGTATGGGAAAAATGTGCCGGAAGAACCTCAAGAACGTCTTTGTCATGAAATTGATTCAATCGAAAAAAATGGGTGGGTATGGCATTATTATTTCGCTCATTTATTAGCCTGGAAGGCAAAAAACGATGGCAATATAGTGTGGAACCGCGGAACAGCAGGGGCATCATTTGTGGCATATCTCTTGGGTATCACAGAGGTAAATCCGTTGTCGGAACTCTACGAGGGATTTGACATTCCATTTGAGGTGTTTGCCGGGTACGAAGGAGAAAAGAAACCGGATTTTAATCTCAATGTACCGCCATCTTACCATGACTGTCTTTTGACTTTTGCACGTGACACATTTGGTACAGACCGCGTAGCCCTGGCGGGAAATGGAAATAACCATCTTATCATTCAGTCGGAAAATGCAGAGTGGGATGAACCGATAGATATTTGCATAATCGCTTGTGAACTTTCTGATGACGGCGAATTTGATAACGATAGAGCCAAAGCTGCTATCGCCGGTTTGAAACCTCAGTCGCTGAAAGACTATTGCAGAATCGCTGCATTGCTTCACGGAACGGACACCTGGGAGGGAAACGGAAAGGAATTGATCGAAAACGGAACGTGTACACTGCAGCAGTTGATCTGTACCCGTGAAGATATTGTGAATACCCAAGAGAAAAATAGAAAGAAAAATAAAAAGAAATAGGCAGGAGTTTGCTTTTTTGCTGGATGCGTTGATTGCTGATCATAATAGAATTGTTTCAGAAATAAAACAGTATGGAAATAATGCGATGAATGAAAATAAACAGGATAATATTCAGATTGTGGCTGAAATTGGTGAGAAAGCAAATTGTATAACTACCGAGATTAAGTCCAGTTATGAAGAAATTAATCAAATACAGATGCAGACGACTGAACTTAAAACTGTGCTTGAGAAAATTTTAAAACAAATTATTAGCTTACAAGGTAAAATAGAAATGGAAAATAAAGAATTTGATGAGCAATCTAAGGAAATAATGTTAAGTATTGATGATATTAAAACATTAATGAAAATGGTTGCTGTGGATAGATTGGTAGATGATGTGAATAAATTAGTAGATGAGATTTAGTTAAAAACTAAAGACGGGAGGAAAATAAATATGAAAAAGAAAAGATTAATTCTTTCAATTTTGGCAATGCTTTTTTCGCTAGGAATTATGTTGTTTTCGCTTAAAGTGTCAAATATAGTTGCTGAAAAAATAAGTTACCGAAAATAGGAGATTTTCCGGAATTATGTACATAGAAAAATAATGAAGATTGCATTATACTTAGTGCAGATCTTTGTTCATAATACAAATAAAAATACAAACCAAGACAAGGAGGAAATTAGCTATGGAGAAATTTAATGTAGAAAACTTTAATGCAGAAGAGGTACTTAGAGAGGTTGAAGAAAAAGTAAAAAAACCCAATATACTTATTTGTGGCGCGACCGGAGTAGGAAAAAGCAGTTTGGTCAACGATTTGTTTGGAATTACAGAGGCAGAAATTGGACAAGATGCAAAGCCACAGACAAAAGGTGTGCACTTATATACTTCACAGCAATTTGGTGTGAATTTGTATGATAGTGAAGGATATGAGGTATCAAACGTTGAAGATGAAGAGTCTGATTATGAAAAAAATATTCTTTCGTGTATAGAAAAAAGAAGAAGAGAAAATCCGAAGGATTTTGATAAGCAGATTCATGAAGTATGGTACTGTATATCTGCCGGAAACAAAAGGGTATATGAGGTTGATGCTCGATTGGTAGAAAAAATCAGAAAACAAAGTATTCCGGTAATGATTGTTATTACTAAAATTGACCAAGTTGATGAGCAGGAATTGGAGCAATTAAAAAATGAAATTGCAGAAAAAATTTCGGGTGTTGTAGTGGGACAAGATTTATTTACATATTCTACACAATTGAAAAATGATACATATGTACAGAAGGATAAAATGATTAAGTGGGCATTGGATCATTTGTCAGGCGCGTTACGTGATTCATTGATTCCGTCATTTAAGGGACAAGTGAAATTACAAAAAGAGCATGCGTTTAAAAAAGTGATTCCTAAGTATGCTGGTTTAGTGATAACGACAGTTACCGCAACATCTTTTATACCGGTTCCATTTTCTGATTCTGTTCCGTTAATGGCGCTTCAGACCAAGATGGTATATGAAATCACTAGTAAAGTATTTGGAATTAATAGTGAAATGAAAGATATCGCATCAACTCTGGCTGGAACTGGTATCATTTCTTATATTGGAAAAACATTGGCAGCACAGATTTTGGGGGTAATTCCGTTTTTCGGAAGTATTGCAAAAGGTGTAGTAAATGTTAGCGTTGCGGTAACTATTACAGTTTCGTTGGGAGCAGCGATGACGTTGCTTTGTGAAAGTTATATGAAGCATTGTATTGAGAGTGGAACGAAAGTGGGATTTTTTGAGTACGTTACACCGGAAAAATTGAAACAAATGATAATATATGTGAACGAGCACAAAAAGGACTTGGGAATTGATGAGTTAATAAGCAACGCGTTAAGCAAATTCAAAAAGGAGAAATAAGTATGCAGCAGTCAAAAATAAAAACAAATGTATTGATAATAGGAAAATCAGGTGTTGGAAAGAGCTCACTGCTTAATTATATTTTTGGAAAAGAACTAGAAAAAACGGGGGCTGGTAAACCAATATCGGAAGGAATTAACACGCATGATTATGAGTATGATGATGAGTTTGTTATTTCAATATCAGATACGGAGGGATTAGAGCCGGGGAAAGCGGAACAATGGAAAAAACTTATCTTAAATGAAGTAAAATCGCATGATGAGAAAGAAATATGTGAATGGTTTAATACCATCATATATTGTTTTTCGGCAAATTCTGGTAAAGTAGAGGATTTTGAAATAAATATAATCAAAGAACTATTACAAGAGAAAAATCAAGTAACGGTTGTGATAACAAATTGCGACAATGAAAATGATAGTTCAGATGCAGGTAAGAGTAAGCGAAAAACTATAAAAGCTATGATTGATCGTATTACAGAAAAAACAGGAATTGCTGCTGCGGATGTAGTACCTGTTTGTAGTGTTAAAAAAATTTTGTTGAATGGAAAAGAGGTAGCTCCGACAGGAAAAGAAAAAATAATTACATTGATTATTGAAAATCTTTGGAAAACATTTAGGGAAAAGATCCCATTTAAACTTTATCAATATGAAAATAATGAGTATTATGGATATGCTACACGAATCAGTAAGGTGATTAAAGAAACCTCATTTTTATTTCATAAAATAAAGAAAGTTTTTGATGTGGGAAATCGAGTTTCCAATTTTTTGCAAGATTACGATGAAAGTGTAAGAAACGATGTGGATAGCTTGATTCAAGAGTCATCAGAATATTATCATAGATTATCAAAAAAATACTTAAATATTTCGTGGAAGTATTATTATGATGATCCACATATGCCACAGATCAGTTTGGAGTATATAAATAAGGTAAATGCGGATGTAGATAATATTATTGAAGCTCTGCATAAAAGCAATAAAAAGATATACAATTTATTTATAAAAGAAGATGTAAGTAAAGAAGTCATTAAAAATTTGCTTTTTGCGATAATGGAAAATGTTAAAAGGTCAAAGGAAATAAGAAAAACATTGGATGGGATTGCAAACAAGCAAATTGTCGAAATCCATGATAGGCATATTAATGCATTACGTAAAGTGAAGGAAAACATTGAAGCAACCAATATTGAAGAATGTTATACCAAACAATTAGAATTGAAAAAAGGAGATTCTTTATGATTGTTTTAAAGTGTATTGCAACTTTTGTTATTCGGCTTTGTATTATTTCAGTTGTGTGTTCAATTGCTGCTAAATTTATTAATTAACGATAAAAGGAGGCCCTTATGCCAACATTTATTCCGCCCTATTTAGGGGAACAAATTAAGAGCAATGCTGAGAGAAAGATGTATGATGTCTTGCAGCAATTACAATTAAAAAATGCCTATGTTCTTCATTCACTAGGTCTTCCAAAGCACAAACACAAGATTTATGGAGAAATTGATTTTGTGGTTGTATGCGAGCGAGGCGTTGCGTGTTTGGAGATTAAGGGTGGACGTGTGGAATGCCATGAGGGCCGCTGGTTTTTTACGGATCGTTATGGTGTGGAGCGCGAGAAAGCAGAAGGACCGTTTGCGCAGGTAAAGGACAATATGTTTAGTCTGCGTGACCTTTTGCAAAAGAGATTTTCAAAAAATCCACATATGAAAAATGTTTTGCTGGCTTGTGGTGTTGTATTTCCGGATATTGCATTTCATTCTACGTCACAGGAGATCATTTCGGAAATTGTATATGATCAGACGGTTGAAGATATTTCTCAATACATGAATCGTGTGTTTGATTACTGGGAAGAACGGCAGCACCGCGAGCCAAGCAAATTATCGCCATCGGATATTAAGGAAATTGTGCAGTATCTGCGCGGGGATTTTTGTTTTGTGCCATCCTTGGGAGACCGCTTGGAACAGGTGGAGAAGAAATTGGTACGATTGACATCGGAACAAGTGATGGTGCTAGATGGATTATCGGAAAATGATCATTTGCTGATTGAAGGAAATGCGGGAACCGGTAAGACACTTTTGGCAGTTTGGTTTGCAAGAAAACAAGCATTGCAGGGTAAAAAGGTGCTTTATCTTACTTATAATAAAAATCTTTCCCATAATATGGAAAAACAATTGGACGGCATATCAAACCTGAAAAGTATTAATCTGCATGCGCTATTTACAGAATACGTGCCATTTGATATGGCAAAAATGCAGGAAAATATGCAGGAATATTTTGCAAAGATACTGCCCGAGCAGTTTTTAGAATATTTAGAATGCTTGACAACGGATGAATTGCTGGAAATGCAATATGATCAGATTGTTGTGGACGAGGGGCAGGATATCATTAAACCATTGTATTTATATTGCTTGGATTATTTATTGAAAGGTGGTCTGGAGCAGGGACATTGGGCGTTCTTTTACGATGAAAAGCAAAATATTTATAATCCGGATTATGCTGAAGGCAGGGAACTTTTGGCTTCGTATTCGGCGACGTCATTTCGTTTGTTTATGAATTGTCGAAATACGATTCAGATTGGTACATATAGTGCCCATATGAGTGGTGTGGAATTGGGCGAATTCATACGTGAAAATGGAGAAGAAGTGCAAAAAATCACATATGAGGATGATGTGGATTTTAAAAATAAGATGCAGGAAATATTAAAACATTTGAAAAAGGAAAATGTTTCTATGAAGGATGTTGTATTTTTAGCACCTAAAAAGTATGCCAATTCTTCACTGCCAGCGACAGGAATTAAGGTGAATGAATTGAAAGATGATTTTGATGCTTCCCTGGATTTGCCGATTTATGCCACGATTCAAGGATTTAAAGGACTGGATTCCAAAGTGGTTATTTTATTTGGCGTAGAGCATATTCATCCACAGAATTTTTCTAAATTTTTGTATATTGCAGGAACGCGGGCGAGGACGTTGCTTTATGTGGTCGGCTCAGAAGAATTTTGGAAAGAGCATGAATAAAATAGAGTTTATAATACAGCACATTTTCCAGTTTCTTCTGCAGAGAAATGTTCAATCAAATTGTGTAAAATAGGAAAAAAGAAAAAGGAGGCAGCAGACAATGGGAGAAACATTTTCTAATATTTTATCAACAGTCGGTGTAGAATGCCAGGATACATGGATTTTTTGGAAGTTTATGATTGTGTACTTTATTATTGGTGAAATACTTATCTGGCTGACAGCATATTGTATTGCTCAAATTATGAAGAGAAAATCAGAACTAAAAGGTGTGATTGTTTTTGTTCTGGTTATTGCTTTTTGTGTGATCGACTGGAAAGTAATCGGTATGCTGGATGGCGCTGTCAACGAAATCAAAATTGCATACAATGGAAAACTGATTCTAATCATTTTGACAATAATGCAGATGTTATGGAATGCGTTTTCTATTTATTAGAATGACTAGGCAGGTGATTTCAATGAGTGAACGTTATGCAAAAAATGCGCGTACACTAGATATGTACGAGAGACTGTGCGAAGGAAAAAGTATCTGTAAAGCTGAGGAGGCCGAGCATTTTGGTGTGGATGAGCGGTCAATTCAAAGAGATATTGATGATATCCGTGCTTTTTTGGCTGAGCGGCAGCAGTATGGGGATACCAGGCAGGTGGTCTTCGACCGGAGAAAAAAGGGATTTGTCATGGAAGGACAGGAAACTGTGATGATGACCAATAGTGAGATTTTGGCGGTGACAAAGATTCTTTTGGAGAGCCGGGCATTTTCACGGAAAGAGATGGATGATATTTTACATAAATTGGTAAACGGGTGTGTGCCAATGCAAAATATGAAAGTGGTTTGTGAACTGATCGCCAATGAAGCATTTCATTATGTGGAATTGAAACACGGTGGATGTGCCGGGGAAAAATTATGGCAGCTTGGCATGGATATCAAAGAGCGTGATATTTTGAAAATTTCGTATCAGCGTATGGATGCGTTGGAAGAGCCGGTAGAACGAGTGATTGAACCGGTGGCGATATTGTTTGCCGAGTATTATTTTTATCTCAATGCGTATATCGTGGAAAGAAAGGCAAATGGGAAGTTTGAGAGAAGTTATGATTATCCGGCGGTATTCCGGCTGGATCGGATTATAGATGTAAAAGAAATGGGTGAGAAATTTTCGATTCCATACAACAATCGATTTGAAGAAGGAGAATTTCGCAAACGCGTGCAGTTTATGTATCCGGGAGAACTGATGAAGGTCCGATTTTATTACCGAGGCGTAAATGTAGAGGCGGTTCTTGACCGGCTGCCGACGGCGCGTATTCTGTCGCAGAAGGACGGGGAGTGGCTTGTCGAGGCGCAGGTGTACGGGCAAGGTATGATGATGTGGCTATTGAGCCAGGGGGAGATGATTGAGGTGGTTTCGCCGGCATCGTTTCGACAGAAAATGGTGGAAAAATTGAAAAAAATGCTGGAGAATTACAGATGAGGAATTTACTACTACATTTTACACCCCATGGAAATTTTTTCTTGACTTAGAGTTCACTCCAAGTGTTATACTGATACTGTAGTTGAGATTTGACATAGGAGGTGACAGCTTATGACGATCAGGGAAGTCAGCGAAAAGTATGATATCAGCGCAGATACATTGCGGTATTACGAGCGGATCGGAATGATTCCGGAAGTGACGCGAAACGCAAATGGCATTCGGAATTATCAGAAAAGTGATCTTGGATGGGTGGAATTGGCAATTTGTATGAGAAGCGCAGGACTGCCGGTGGAGGCTTTGATTGAATATGTAAAATTATTCCAGAAGGGCGATTCGACTTTTGCCGCAAGACTTCAGCTTCTGCAGGAGCAGCGGGAAAAATTGGAAGAGCAGAAAGCACAGCTGCAGACGGCGATGGACAAACTGGATTATAAGATATCAAGATATGAAAAAGCTGTTGAAACCGGAAAATTAACCTGGGAGGAAGACAAATGTATTTAGAAAATATCAATGGACCCGAAGATGTAAAAAAATTAAATGATGAGCAGATGACCGCACTTGCCGAAGAAATGCGAGCTGCATTATTGAAACGAGCTAGTATTCACGGTGGTCATTTTGGACCAAACTTTGGTATGGTAGAGGCGACGATCGCATTGCATTATGTGTTTGCATCGCCAAAGGACAAGATTGTTTATGATGTGTCACATCAGACGTATCCGCATAAAATGCTGACGGGAAGAAAGGATGCGTATTTGTATGAGGAACATTACGATGATGTTTCCGGCTATAGTAATCCGCATGAGAGCGAGCACGATCATTTTACCGTTGGACATACGTCAACGTCTGTGAGCCTGGCACTTGGTCTTGCCAAGGCACGCGACCTGAAAGGGGAAGACGGCAATGTGATCGCGGTGATCGGAGATGGATCGCTCAGTGGCGGGGAAGCATTGGAAGGACTTGACTGGGCAGCGGAACTGGGCGGCAATTTCATTATTGTGGTCAATGACAATGATATGTCGATTGCAGAAAATCATGGTGGTCTGTATCAGAATCTGAAACTGCTCCGCGAGACAAAAGGAACGGCAGAATGCAATCTGTTCCGTGCGATGGGACTTGACTATCGTTACGTGGATGAGGGAAATGATGTGCGTGCGCTGATCGATGCATTTGCGGCAGTAAAAGACAGCAAAAAGCCGGTTGTCGTTCATATCAAGACGCTGAAAGGAAAAGGATATGCGCCGGCGGAGGCTCATAAAGAAGAGTGGCATTACAGCGGACCATTTCACATTGATACCGGAGAACCTTTGATGGAAATGGAAGGTGAAGGCTACGAAGATGTGACGGTTTCTTATCTGCTTGATAAAATGAAAAAGGATCCGAGTGTCGTAGCTATCACATCCGGAACGCCGACGGTGATGGGATTTACTGAAGACAAGAGAAAAGAGGCCGGCAAGCAGTTCGTCGATGTGGGAATTGCAGAAGAGACGGCGGTTGCCCTTGCTTCCGGTATTGCAGCAAATGGCGGAAAACCGGTATATGGAGTCTATAGTTCCTTTGTTCAGAGAACGTATGACCAGCTTTCGCAGGATCTCTGCATCAATAATAATCCGGCGACAATCATTACATTCTGGGGAACGGTCTATGGCATGAATGACGTGACACATCTCGGACTGTATGACATTCCGATGATGGCAAATATTCCAAATCTTGTCTATCTTGCTCCGACGACAAAGGAAGAATATCTGGCAATGCTCGACTGGAGTATTGAGCAGAAGGAACATCCGGTTGCAATTCGCCTCCCGGGTGGCGCGATGATTTCCGATGGCAAGAAAGTTACGAAGGACTTTTCAAAATTGAACCGCTACGAGGTGACAAAAAAAGGAAGTAAAGTGGCATTGATCGGTCTTGGAACATTTTATTCGCTTGGCGAGCAGGCAGCAGAGGCTTTGCAGAACGAAGGAATTGATGCGACCGTTATCAATCCGTATTATATTACAGGCGTGGACGAAGAACTTTTGGAGAATTTGAAGAAAGATCACGATGTCGTTGTGACGCTGGAAGATGGCATCCTCGATGGTGGTTTCGGTGAAAAAATCGCACGTTTCTACGGCGATTCCGACATGAAAGTCCTGAACTTTGGTCTCAAAAAAGAATTTTTAGACCGCTATGATGTGGCAGAAGTAATGGAGAAAAACGGATTAACCATCCCACAGATTACGGAGAGCATTAAGAATCTTTGCTAGTTCTTAACCGATTTTTGTATAAAACCTCTTTACATGGGGAAGAATACATGATAGGATAAGAGCAACCTACAAAGAGGGAGTAGTTCCGGACGTAAAAGTCCGGTGTAGATTTCGTCAGTACGATTCGAAAGAATCCGGGGTCTACGGAACAGAAATTGTTGAACAAGACTTTTTGTGCATGTGTTTCGCGTGCACGGAAAGTCTTTTTTTGACGAAATAAGTCCGTCTCAGACAAGAAATTGCTTTCTGCTTGCAGAAAAAGAAATTTCTTGTCTAGAGACACAAACCACATGAGCAGGGCAAAAGGCAACGCAAATGAAGGAAGAGGCCGAAAAAAGTTGCCTTTTCCCGTCAGGAGCAGGTCGAAAGGCAACGCAAACCGGGAAATCCAGCGAAATCCGTTGCCTTTAGCGCTGGCAAGAAGCCCAAAAGGCAACGAAAATCAAGGAAATCATCGAAAAATGTTGCCTTTCCCGGCCAGAAGAGCGGCGAAAGGCAACGCAAAAGGGAAACCCTAAAAAAGAAAGGATCATGATTATGAAAGAAATTTACCAAATGACCAAGGAAGAAGTTCTTCAAACCCAGCACGCCTCCGAAGATGGTTTGACGGAGAGTGAGGTGCTGAAAATACGACAGGAGATGGGAGAAAACTGCCTGAAGGAAGCGAAGAAAAAAAGTCCGGTGCGCATCTTTGCGGAGCAGTTTCTGGATCTGCTCGTTATCATTTTGATCATTGCGGCGGTGGTGTCGATGCTGTCCGGAAATGTGGAGAGCACCGTCGTGATCTTTGTTGTTATTGTGATGAATGCGGTGCTTGGAACGGTACAGTACCTCAAGGCGGAAAAATCGTTGGATTCGCTGAAAGCACTGTCGTCGCCTCATGCAAAGGTGCTTCGTGAGGGAAAGAAGATGGAAATTGTTTCCAAAGATGTCGTACCGGGAGATATTCTTCTTTTGGAAGCAGGTGACATGATTGCAGCGGATGGGCGTATTTTGGACAATTATTCGTTGCAGGTCAATGAAAGTTCGTTGACCGGGGAATCGGCAAATGTTGACAAGACAAACGAGGCTATCGTGGGAGAAGCAGCGCTTGCAGACCGGATTAATATGGTGTATTCCGGTACACTGGTAACATATGGGCGCGCAACGGTGCTGGTGACGGCGACGGGAATGCAGACAGAAATGGGAAAGATTGCGGATCTCATGAATGCTACGCAGGAGAGAAAGACGCCATTGCAGGCGAGTTTGGATGATTTTGGAAAGAAACTTGCCATTGTTATTATGATCATTTCGGCCCTTGTATTTGCACTCAGAATTTGGCAGAAGCAGCCGGTGCTGGATTCGCTCATGTTTGCCGTGGCGCTTGCCGTAGCGGCGATTCCAGAGGCACTCAGTTCCATCGTTACGATCGTGCAGGCGATGGGGACACGGAAAATGGCAGCAGACAATGCCATCATCAAAGAATTAAAAGCTGTGGAAAGTCTTGGCTGCGTGTCGGTAATCTGCTCCGATAAGACGGGGACACTGACACAAAATAAAATGACGGTAACGGACATTTATATCGATCATACGGTTCTGAAGCCGGAAGAACTGGATCTGATCGAACCGCTTCACCGAAAACTTTTATACAATGCAATCCTGAATAACGATGCCTCCTTTCAGAAAGGCAAGGAAATCGGGGATCCGACGGAGAGTTGTCTTTTGACGATGGCACAAAAAGCAGGGCTGACAAAGGCGGGCGTTTCGGAAGACGACATCCGAGAAATGATGCCAAGACTGGAAGAAATTGCCTTTGACTCGGAGCGTAAACTGATGAGTACCAAATACCGTCTGCATGGTGTATCGACGATACTTACCAAAGGTGCTGTCGATGTTCTGCTGGATCGGAGTGTGAAATTGGCAGAGAGTGGGGGGAGTCGTGAAATCAATGACAAGATAAAAGAAGAAATCCTGCGGCAGAATCAGGAATTTTCGGAAAATGGCCTCCGTGTGCTCGCGTTTGCGTATAAAGAAGTGGATGAGGGTGAAGAACTGACGCTGGACGAGGAAAATGGATTTACATTTATCGGGCTGGTGGCAATGATCGATCCACCGCGGGAAGAAGCAGCGGAGGCAGTTCGTACAGCCAAACTTGCCGGAATCCGTCCGGTAATGATCACGGGTGACCACAAAGTGACAGCGACTGCGATTGCGGCCCAAATTGGCATTTTTGAAGAAGGGGATCTTGCAGTGACCGGGCAGGAATTGGATGCCATGAGCGATGAAAAATTGGATGAGCTTTTGGAAGAAATCTCGGTTTACGCAAGAGTTTCGCCGGAAAATAAAATTAGAATTGTAAAAAGCTGGCAGAAAAAAGGACGCATCACGGCGATGACAGGCGATGGTGTCAACGATGCACCGGCATTGAAAAAAGCTGATATTGGCGTGGCAATGGGAATTACCGGTACAGAGGTGTCGAAAGATGCGTCGGCGATGATTCTTGCGGATGACAATTTTGCAACAATCATCAAGGCCGTTTTGAACGGAAGAAATGTCTACCGAAATATTAAAAATGCAATTCAGTTTTTGCTTTCCGGCAACATGTCAGCAATCATTGCGGTACTTGCCTGTTCTGTGCTGGCACTGCCGTCGCCGTTTGAACCGGTGCATCTTCTCTTCATAAATTTATTGACCGATTCGCTGCCAGCACTTGCCATCGGTATGGAGCCATCGGATCCGCAGTTATTGACGCAAAAGCCGAGAGATCCGAAAGAAGGGATCCTTACGGGAAAATTTGTACGCCGGCTTTTGGGATATGGTGCGCTCATTGCAGCCGCGACGATGACTGCTTTTTCTATGGGATTACAGAAGGATGCGGCAACAGCGGCGACGATGGCATTTGCAACCCTGACGCTGGCGAGGTTGTTTCACGGATTTACCTGCCGGAGTGAACGTCCCCTTGTTGATGTAAAATTTTCTACGAATTTGTGGAGTATCGGTGCATTTGCGGCAGGTACCTTATTGCTGGCGGCAGTTCTCTTTATCCCGGGGCTTCACAATCTGTTTGAAGTCATGCCGTTAAATGTGGCGCAATATGCTTCTGTTCTGGGGCTGGCGGTGGCACCGACTATAGTAATCCAGATGGGTAAAATTGTACTGGCAAGAAGGAAAACAATCTGTTAAAATAAACTCAGAAACACACTTTTCGAGAAAAGAGGCGATGATATGAATACAAAGCGGGAATTTTGGCAGCGAAATGCGATGGCAGTGATCGGGATGCTGATATTTTCAGCCGGCATCAATCTTTTTATCGTACCGGCAAACCTTTACAATGGCGGAGTTCTGGGAATCAGTCAGGTGCTTCGTACGGTATTGGTGCGCTATCTTCATGTGGCAGCCGGAACGACGGATATAGCCGGTATCATCAACATGTTCCTGAACATTCCGCTCTTTGCGCTGGCGTATGTATTTGTCGGTAAGAAATTTTTCTTTCGCACACTGGTCTGCGTGATCAGTCAGACATTGTTTCTCAGTCTGATTCCGATACCGGCGGTGCCAATCGTGCAGGACTCCCTTACTGCGAGCATCATCGGTGGGATTTTTGGAGGAACCGGAATCGGCATAGCATTACAGTCCGGGGGCTCCAGTGGAGGCCTGGATATCGTTGGAATGATCTTTACCAAACGGTTTAAGGGATTTAGTGTCGGAAAAGTGTCCTTGTCGGTAAATGCCATTATTTACATTATTTGTGCGGTGTTGTTTGGGCTTCCTACGGCGGTGTACAGCATTATCTATTCAGCAGTAAATATGCTGATGGTCGACCGGACGCATGCGCAGAATATCAACACGGAAGTGGTAATATTTACCAAAAAGAAACCGCTGGAGATCATTGATTATATTGTCAATGAATATCACCGGGATGCAACCTGGTGGGAAGCGAAGGGCGGTTATACTGAGGAAAATACGTATATGGTCATTGTCGTCTTGTCCAAATACGAATGCGCTCATCTGAAGCGTGAGTTGAAAGAAGTGGACGAGCATGCGTTTGTCGTCGTAAAAGACGGGATGTCGGTTGTGGGAAAATACGAAAAGCATTTACAATGATGAAAAAGATTCTCATTTTAAAGGCCGTTTTTGTAGGGAAAATCTCTTGTTTTTTGCAAAATATTAGAATATACTAATAATTGTTAGCAAATACTAACTACAAGACTGTTTTTTGAAAGGAGAATAACAAAGTGAATCATTTGCAGATTGAAAAGATAATAGGAAGAGAAATTATGGATTCCCGTGGAAATCCGACCGTAGAGGCAGAAGTTTATCTGTGTGGCGGCGTGATGGGAAGAGGAACTGCCCCGTCCGGTGCGTCTACCGGTGAATTTGAGGCGCTTGAACTTCGTGATGGCGACAAGGAAAGATATGTTGGAAAAGGCGTTTCCAAGGCGGTTGAAAATATCAATACGACGATTCAGGAGACATTGAAAGGGATGGATGCGTCGGATATTTACGCAGTGGATGCGGCGATGAGAAAAGCGGACGGAACAAAGGACAAATCGAATTTGGGAGCCAATGCGATCCTGGCTGTTTCCATCGCTTGTGCGAAGGCAGCAGCCAATGCATTGGAGATTCCATTGTACCGTTTCCTTGGCGGAATCAGCGGAAACCGTCTTCCGGTTCCAATGATGAATATTGTAAACGGAGGATGCCATGCATTGTCTTCCGGACTTGATGTGCAGGAATTTATGATCATGCCGGTCGGAGCACCTTCCTTTAAAGAATGTCTTCGCTGGTGTGCGGAAGTATTCCATGCGCTGGCCTCGATTTTGAAAGAAAGAGGACTGGCTACTTCTGTCGGCGATGAAGGTGGTTTTGCCCCTGCATTGAAATCCGATGAGGAAGCCATCGAAACCATTCTCGAGGCAGTGAAAAAAGCAGGATATGAGCCGGGAAAAGATTTCAAGATTGCGATGGATGCCGCTTCTTCCGAATGGAAAACAGGCACTGTGGGAGAATATAAACTTCCAAAAGCCGGAACGGTTTATACGTCAGAGCAGTTGATCGACCATTGGAAAAAACTGGTTGAGAAATATCCAATCATCTCCATCGAGGACGCGTTGGATGAAGAAGACTGGGAAGGCTGGAAAAAACTTACCGCAGAACTTGGCGACAAAGTACAGCTGGTTGGTGATGACCTGTTTGTAACAAACACCGAGCGTCTGGCAAAGGGAATTGAACTTGGCTGTGGAAACAGTATCTTGATCAAACTCAATCAGATCGGTTCTGTGTCCGAGACGCTGGAAGCCATCAAAATGGCACATAAAGCCGGATACACAGCAATTTCATCCCATCGTTCCGGAGAGACAGAGGATACGACGATCGCCGATCTTGCCGTGGCACTCAACACCTGCCAGATCAAGACCGGGGCACCAAGCCGTTCCGAGCGAGTAGCCAAATACAATCAGCTTCTCCGTATCGAAGAAGAACTTGGCGAAAGTGCAGTATATCCGGGAATGAATGCCTTTAATGTGAAATAAACGATTTTAACAATTCAGAACTTTTTAACCAAAGGAAATTAAGTACCTTATTGTTACCTATCGTTTCAATTAGAAAAGGAGATCAGAGTTTTCCAAGCGGGATTTAGAACACCGTCGGTGCGTAGAGGGCGTAGTATGCCCTCATGCACCGTTACGTGTGTTCTTCTAAGCGCAAGCGGTCCTGCGGGGAAACTCTGATTTTCTTTTCTAAATAAAATGGATAGGTGAGGTTTCTTTGCTGATTCTTTACTACCATATCTGTATAATAAAAAACGGAGGAAATAGAAAAAATGAAAAATGCAACAAAGTACATAATAGACGGATTGAAGATGATCAGTATTTTGGCGGGGGCGTTTTTACTATGTCTTTTATTGGAAACAAAATTTTCCGCAGAGACAGTACCGCCGGCAGTTATGGCGATGGCAGTATTTTTTGTATCGAGGTTTACGGATGGTTTTGTGTATGGTATCATCGCCTCGCTATTAAGTGTGCTGGTGCTTAATTTTGCATTTGCTTTTCCATATTTCGCTTTCAATTTCAGCATTCCGGAAAATATTATTTCCGCGGTGATCATGCTTGTGATCACGGCAATGACGAGTACAATCACATCGCAGCTTAAGTGGCAGGAACGTGTGCGGGCAGAGAGTATCAACGAAAAAATGCGAGGAAATCTTTTGCGGGCGGTTTCTCATGATCTTCGAACTCCGCTTACAACGATTTACGGATCAAGTTCAGCAATTGTTCAAAATTATGAACAGTTGTCGGAGGATCAGGTTGTGCAGCTGGCAGACGGAATTCGGGAAGACGCCAGATGGCTCATGGGAATGGTGGAAAATATTTTGTCCATTACACGGATCGACAACGATGGTGTGAAACTGGTTAAGACCTCGACGGTTTTGGAAGAATTGATTGATTCGGTGTTGACGCAGTTTAAAAAACGTTATCCGGATCAAAAAGTGAATGCATCAATACCGGAAGAATTTACCAGTATTCCGATGGATGCGGTGCTGATCGAACAGGTTCTTATGAATCTTTTGGAAAATGCCGTGCAGCATGCAAAGGGGATGAAAACACTGGAACTTCATGTGTTTGTGCTGGGAGATAAAGCGGTGTTTGAAGTTTTGGATGATGGATGCGGAATCGAGAAAGAGCGAATGAAAGGACTTTTTCAAGATTATTTCTCTGTGAAAGATGCTCCGGTGGATAACCAGAAACGAAGTATGGGAATTGGTCTTGCTGTGTGTGCTTCGATCATTAAGGCACATGGTGGTGTAATTACGGCAGAGAATCGAAAGGAAGGGGGATGCTGTATCCGCTTTGCTTTAGGATTGGAGGAAACAGAAAATGAATAAATATAAAGTGCAAGTGATAGAAGATGAGATCAACATTTGTAATTTTATGAAAATGATCTTTGAGACGCATGAGTATCAGGCAATCTTTTCTCAAAGGGGAGAAAGTGGTCTGACGATGTTTTGGTCGCATCATCCGGATGTCGTTATTTTGGATCTCGGATTGCCGGATATGGATGGCACAGAGGTGATAAAACAGATTCGAAAGGCTTCGGATACACCGATCATTGTATTGTCGGCGAGAAGCAATGAAGCAGATAAAGTGGAGGCATTGGATCTCGGTGCCAATGACTATATTACCAAACCGTTTGGAACCGATGAACTTTTGGCAAGGGTACGAGCTACACTAAGGACGGCACGATTTCAGGGTGCCGGGACAGGGATTAGACAAGAATTTAAGCTGGGAGATATGAAAATCTCCTACGATGCCAGAAGAGTTACGATCGGAGAAGAAGAGATACGGTTGACGCAGACGGAATACAATATCGTAGAACTGCTCGCCGTACATGCCGGAAAAGTCCTTACCTATGCGGAAATCATTAAAAAAGTGTGGGGGTATTCGGACTCCGGCAGTGTCAAAAAACTTCAGGTAAATATGGCAAATATTCGTAAGAAATTTGGTGAGACACCGGGAGAATACCGCTATATCCGCAACGAACTCGGTGTCGGCTACCGCATGAATGATGAACAGGAAGTATAACATAAAACGAAAGGAACACAACAATGAAATTGACAGATATTATGGGACTTCTGGGAGGTCTTGCGTTGTTTTTATATGGTATGCAGATGATGAGCCAGGGTCTCGAAAATGCAGCAGGAGATAAAATGAAGCAGATTCTTGAAAAACTGACTTCCAATCGTTTGCTTGGAGTATTGGTCGGTGCTGTTATTACCGCAGTGATCCAGTCCTCTTCGGCGACAACTGTAATGGTGGTAGGATTTGTAAATTCAGGAATGATGACATTAACACAGGCAATCTGGATCATCATGGGTGCTAATATTGGAACGACGATCACCGGACAGTTGATTGCTTTAGATGTAGGGGTGCTGGCTCCATTTATCGCCTTTGTAGGTGTAGTAATATTGGTATTTTTGAAAAATGAAAGAATCCACTACATCGGAAATATTGTTGCAGGTCTTGGAATCCTTTTTATCGGTATGGATATGATGAGTTCCTCTATGGCACCGCTCAGTGAATCTCAGGAATTTGTTGGGCTTTTGACACGTTTTGAAAATCCGATTTTGGGAATCCTTGCCGGAATGATCTTTACGGCAATCATCCAGTCGTCGTCTGCTTCCGTAGGAATTCTGCAGGCTCTTGCTGCCAGCGGAATTGTTACATTGAACAGTGCAGCATTTATATTGTTTGGGCAAAATATAGGAACGTGTATCACAGCACTTCTTGCATCTGTCGGCGCAAACCGCAATGCGAAAAGGACGACAATCGTGCACTTTACATTTAATGTTATTGGCACTTTTCTGTTTACAATCTTATGTGTCGTCACACCATTGATCGGGTGGCTGCAGACAGTTACTCCGACCAATGTTCCGGGTCAAATTGCCAATTTACATACGTTGTTTAACATTGTGACAACAATACTTTTGCTTCCGTTTGGAGAAGTTCTTGCTAAGATATCGCAGAAAATATTGCCAGTGAATGAAACGGATGATATAACACAAGGGGTATTGCCGCGGATGCAGCTTAATGTCAGGGATACCTTGGGACAGTCTGCTGTCAGTACAGAAGAGGCAAAAAAAGAATTGTGGGATATGCTCTGTATGGCAGAGAAGAATGTACACAATGCATTTGAGGTATTTATCAAAAATGACAAGGAAATATTTCGGTCCATCGCTGCGACGGAAGAGCGGGTGGATCAGATGAACACGCAGATTTCCTGCCTTATTACAACTGCGCTTTCTCATGAAAATACGACGGTTGGAAGTGGTGTTTTCAGTAGTTATCATGCTATTACCGGAAATATAGAGCGGATCAGTGATCATGCAATGAATATTGCGGAATATTCGAAAACGCGCAAAAAGCTGGGCGTTAAATTTTCAAAGAAGGCAAAGAAAGAAGCAGCATATCTTCAAAAAATCTGCGATGCGTTATTTTCTACACTAACCAATGTAGATGACGATATAAAAAAATGGCATGATGAGATTGCAGAGAAAGAGCAGGAGATTGATGATCTTACGAAAAAATGCCGGGAACGTATGATGGAGCGCATTCAGAATGAAGAATGTTCTTATCAGGCAAGTATCTTGTACTCAGAGATGCTTACGGATTTTGAACGAATAGGAGATCATGCGTTGAATATTGCAGATGAATTACAGACGATTGCCTCGTTAGGAGCGGAAAATTGGACTTGGAATTTAGATGAAGGGGGATTTGATGATTAGCCCTATTTTAATCGCGATGATTATTTTGATCTGTGTTTTTTTGGACCGGGTTTCTGACCGTTTTGGAATCCCGGTTTTACTTGGTTTTATATTACTCGGTATCTTTTTTGGCTCCGATGGAGTGGTTAAGATTCCATTTGACAATTATTCCTTTGCAGAGCAGGTATGTTCCATCGCCTTAATCTTTATTATGTTTTATGGCGGATTTGGAACAAACTGGGAACATGCCAGACCTGCGGCAGGAAAAGCCGTCTTATTATCGACGTTCGGCGTATTGATGACAGCGGGGGTGACGGGAGTTCTCTGTCACTATATTCTTTCGATTTCCTGGATTGAAAGTTTTCTGATCGGTGCACTGCTCAGTTCTACTGATGCGGCTTCCGTCTTTTCCATATTACGGTCCAAACAGTTAAACCTCAAATATAATACGGCTTCTCTGCTGGAATTGGAGAGTGGAAGCAATGACCCGGTAGCGTATATGATGACGGCTATTTTGATCACGGTCGCAAAAGGGAGTTTGAATTCCTATCAACTCATTCAGATGCTCGTTCTGCAAATCGGCGGTGGCATTGTATGTGGTATTTTATTTGCTGCAGTATCCGTTTATCTGATGAAACATTACCGGTTTTCTACGGATGGATTTGATATTATTTTCTCTGTCGGAATTGCGTTGCTGTCCTATGCGATGCCGACCGCAATGGGTGCAAATGGTTATCTCAGTGTATATATTGTAGGTATTGTGCTGGGAAATTCCGACATTAAAAACAAGACCAATCTGGTTCACTTCTTTGATGGTATGACGGGACTTACGCAGATCCTGATATTTTTTTTGCTGGGACTTTTGGCGTTTCCATCAAGACTGCCACAAGTGGTTTTGCCGGCCCTTGTGATTGCATTGATCGTGACGTTTATTGCGCGGCCGTTGTCGGTGTTTCTGGTTTTGACGCCATTTCGAGCCAAAGCAGCACAGCAGATCCTTGTTTGCTGGTCCGGGCTGCGTGGAGCCGCATCCATCGTGTTTGCTATGATGGTGACGCAGAGTTTGAAATTGGAAAATGATATCTATCATATTGTATTTACTGTTGTCTTGTTTTCCATTCTTTTCCAGGGAACATTGCTTCCGGCAGTTGCGAGAAAACTCGATATGATCGATGAGAGTGACACGGTATTGAAAACGTTCAATGACTATTCCAATGAGGTACCGGTTCAATTTATCCAATTTATGGTAACAAGGGAGCATGCCTGGTGTGGAAGGGCACTCTGCGAGATTAATCTGCCACCGGAGACACTTGTTGTCCTGCTGGAGAGGGAAAGCAAAAATATTGTACCAAACGGTCAGACGATATTGCTGGAGGGCGACCGCTTGATCCTTAGTGCGCTTGCACCGGAGGAAGTGACCGGAATCCGACTTCTTGAAAAGCATTTGGAGGAAGGACACAAATATGTCGGAAAGAAACTGAGTGAGATTAAGACCGGAAAAAATGAATTGATCATTATGATACAGCGCGAAGGGAGTATTATTATTCCGAATGGCAATGATGTTTTGCAGGCGGGGGATATGGTTGTTATTAATCGTTCAAAATAGTTGGTAACCAATATTTAATAAATTTTTTGTTGCGTAGAATGGATATTTTGTTATAATTAAATATAGATAATACTAACAGTTGACGATTTTATGACAAAGAAGTGGAGTATATATGGTTAGTGAACAAAAAGTAAGGATGATGATTCGTCTGGCAGAGTATGAGTCGCATGAGGGAAAACAGGATTTTGCACGAACAAAATATTATAAAATGGATTATATCCGTCTGCAGATTTTGAAAACACTTGTCTGTGTGACGTGTGCTGTTGTGCTGATCGCGGTGATCGCCGGATTATACAATATGGAATATCTGATCACGAATGCATTGGAACTCGATTATATCAGCATTGGACGAACATACCTCGTAATTTATATTCTGCTTTTGGGATTGTTTTCCTTTGTTACCGTGAGCGTTTCTTCACTTCAATATGAAGCGTCAAAGAAACGTGTTAAGGAGTATTATCTTGTATTACAGGAACTTATCCGCTATTATGAGAAGGAAGAAGAGGAAAATGGAAATAAGGAGGAGCGGAATTTATGATAATGGCATTGCTGGTTCTGAAAACCAGATGTAAAGAATTTTATGAAAAGAACTATCGAATCGTCCGTTCTGTTTTGAAGATTGTGATCAGTATGATCCTTTATAGTATCATTTTGTACCAGCTTCCATTTTCAAAAGAACTCCGGGAATATGGTATTCCATTGTCTGTTATTCTGGCATTGGTCAGCGGTTTTGTACCGGATTCGGTCATCATTTTTTTTGCCGCTATGCTTGCAGTGCTTGAAATTTCGTCGGTTTCTTATTTGCTGGCAGCATGTTTTTTATTTGTTCTTTTAATATATTTTCTGTTGTTTGGCCGATATGCAAAGAGTCAGAGTTATCTGGTCCTTTTGATTCCGGCACTTTGGCCGCTGAATGTTGTATTTGCTGTGCCGATCGTAGCCGCATTGTTTTTGAATCTGGCGATGATTCCGGCATGCCTGGCAGGGGTATTTATAAGATATATTCTGCTTGCGGTTGAAAATTATTATATCATTTCGCAAAATTCGGTAGATACCGGAAATACGCTGGAAGGACTGCAGTATTGTATTCAGTCTCTTCTCCAAAATAAAGAAATACTTTTGTATATGATCACATTTGTGCTCGTTTATGTAGTTGTATTTTTGATTCGCCGCGGACGTTTTAATCATGCGTCACAGATTGGAATTTTTGTGGGTCTGGTTGCCGGGATGGCTGGCGTGGTCGCAGGGGATGCGTTTTGGAAGATTGACATCGATTTTATGAAACTGCTTTTTGGGATGGCATTGACAGCTGTGATTGCTTATCTGGTGCAGTTTTTCCGTATGACACTCGATTATACAGGGGTGCATAAATTACAATTTGAAGATGAAGAGTATTTATATTATGTAAAAGCCGTTCCCAAAATGAAAGTCGCACCGGGAGATAAGACGGTGACGAGAATTGAAGAGGATCGGGACGAGGGAATGATCGATCTGAAAGAAGAGATTGAAAAAGTGTTGGAAGAAGATTTGAATTCTGACCATAAATAAAGCCGAAAATAGGCAGGCAGGAGATGAGTACGTATGGAAATGATACGAAGTTTTTTTAAAGATTATGTGGCATGGCTTACGATGCCCGCAATTAATATAATAGATATTATTGAGATACTTATCATTGCATTTGCTGTTTATCATATCATAATTTGGATCAAGGATACTCGTGCCTGGGCACTGATGAAAGGTATCGTTGTTTTGTTCATTGTATGGCTGATCGCCGTAATTTTTGGAATGAATGTATTGTTATGGATTTTCCAGAATGCGATGGTGATCGGAATTACTGCAATTGTAATTATTTTCCAGCCGGAGTTTCGCAATGCATTGGAACAGCTTGGGCGAAAATCATTTTCATCTATTAGTCCATTTGATGAGAGCAAATCAAAGACAGAGCGTTATTCGGAAAGAAGTGTACAGGGAATTGTAAAAGCAGTTTATGAGATGGCAAAGGTGAAGACAGGAGCTTTGATCGTAGTAGAGAAGGAGATTCAATGCCGTGAGTTTGAACGAACGGGTATTCCTATTGACGCAGAGATCAGCAGCCAGCTTCTGATCAATATATTTGAACACAATACTCCATTGCATGATGGAGCTGTAATTTTGCGTGATAACCGAGTGGTTTCAGCTACATGTTACCTTCCATTGTCAGATAATCTGGAACTTAGTAAGGAATTGGGGACCAGACATCGTGCGGGACTTGGTGTAAGCGAAGTTTCAGACTCTCTCACAATCATTGTGTCGGAGGAAACGGGAGCTGTATCGACAGCAATGAATGGAAAATTGACACGAAATATGGATGCGGATACATTGACAAAAATGTTGACACGTGTGTCAAAACGTTCTTCGGAAAATGCCAGAAAGAAATGGTGGAAGGGGGCAGACAAACATGAAAAACAAGTGGATGAAAAGCAAAGTGATGAATAATTTCGGATTGAAAGTGATCTCTCTTGTTGTGGCTTTTATTGTCTGGCTTGTGATCATTAATACCACCAATCCTACAATTACAAAGACGTTTACAGACATCCCGGTCAAAGTGATCAATGAAAATGTCATTACGTCGTTAAACCAGGTATATGAAGTGGTTGATGGCGATATGGTGGATGTGGTCGTGAAGGGAAAACGCAGCTTTGTAGAAGAATTGACAAATGATGATTTTTCGGCGACGGCGGATCTGAGTAAGTTGTCCACGGTTAATACTGCCGGAATTCAGGTAAAATTAAATAAAGCAACGAAGGAAAATGTAGAACTTGACTGGAATAATGAGGTGCTGCGTATTTCACTGGAAGAAAAGGAGAGCCAGCAGGTTCGTGTCCAGATCGATACGGAAGGCGAACTGGCAGAATCTTATGTTCTCGGAGATATTACGGCACAGCCTAATATCATAGAGATTTCCGGTGGAAAATCCAAGATTAAGAAAGTAGACTCGATCGGTGCTGTCGTTCAATTAAAAGGACAAAACAGCAATTTTTCGGCAGATGTAACACCGATTTTATATGACAGCGAAGGAGAAGTTATTGATTCTTCTAATGTAACATTCAGCAATGATACGATTCATGTGGAAGTAGAGGTCGTTCCGACAAAGACCATTCCTCTTTACGTAGAAGCGACGGGTACACCGGCTTCGGGATACCGCCATGTACAGACGGATTATAAACCGGACAGTATAGTGATTTCCGGAAAGAAATCAGATCTTGAAAATGTTAAATCGATTAAGGTTCCGGTTTCTGTTGAGGGAGCGAAGGCGGATGTTGAGCAGGAGATTGATCTGACCCAATATCTTTACAATACCGGATGTAAGCTGACAGAAGAAAATACGACCGTTTCGATCCGCTGTGTGATCGAGAAAAATGGTAAGCGTACGTTTTCTTTTGTAAATTCGGATATTAATGTGAAGAACCTTCCAAACAATTTGAATTTTACGTATGTAAATGAAAATAAACGAAACAGCGTGACTGTGCAGGGAGGCGAAGACGATCTGAGCAAATTGACATTGACGACACTTGGTGCGTATATTGATGTCAAGGGGCTGGCTGCCGGTCAGCACACGGTAGAAGTGCAGTTTGATCTGCCTGAGAATCTTAAACTTAAATCAAAAGTGAGGGTAGAAGTCCTACTTACGCAGTCGGAGGATAACGCGGAGAAACCGACGGAAGAGCCGACTGCTACCCCGGCAGAATAGTACGTGCATGTACTATGACTTGACTTTCCTGTATTTTGGTGTAAAATAAAGTATTGGAAAGAATTTGATTTGAAAAGAGAGGATGTAAGAGATGTTAAACTATAAACGATATAAAAGAGTGCCAGTTGTAGACTTTAAAGAGCGTACCTGGCCAAATAAAGAGATTGAAAAGGCACCGATCTGGTGTAGTGTGGATTTGAGAGACGGTAACCAGGCTTTGATCGAGCCAATGGTGGTAGAAGAGAAAATTGAATTCTTTAACCTGCTTGTAAAATTGGGATTTAAGGAAATTGAGATTGGATTTCCGAGTGCTTCCCAGATTGAATATGATTTTTTGCGGCAATTGGTTGAGAGAAATCTGATTCCGGATGATGTGACGGTTCAGGTTCTGACACAGTGCCGTGAGCATCTGATTCAAAAGACATTTGAATCCCTGAAGGGAATCAAACGTGCGATCGTGCACATTTACAATTCGACTTCGACATTGCAGCGTGATGTAGTATTCCATATGTCACAGGATGAAGTAAAACAGATTGCGATTGATGGAACCAAGATGGTTAAAAAATATATGAAAGATTACGATGGAGAAGTAATCTTAGAGTATTCTCCGGAGAGTTTTACCGGAACGGAACTTCCGTATGCATTGGAAGTGTGTGAGGCAGTCCTGGATGAATGGGGTGCTTCCAAAGACAAAAAGGTGATCATCAACCTGCCATCTACGGTGGAGATGAATACACCAAATGTCTATGCTGATCAGATTGAATGGATGTCAACACACTTCACAGACCGTGAGCGTGTTATCTTAAGTATTCACCCACACAACGACCGTGGTACAGCGGTGGCATCTGCTGAACTGGCAATGCTTGCCGGAGCTGACCGTGTGGAGGGAACGTTGTTTGGAAATGGTGAACGTACCGGAAACGTGGACGTTTTAAATATTGCTTATAATATGTTCTCCCAGGGAATCAATCCGGAACTGGAGATTGAAAATGTAAATGAGATCATCGATGTATACGAGAGATGCAATAAAATGGACATTGATATGCGTCATCCATATGCCGGTAAACTGGTATTTACTGCATTTTCCGGTTCTCATCAGGATGCGATCAACAAAGGGGTTCAGGCAATGCATGAGCGTAATAGTGAGCATTGGGAAGTTCCCTATCTTCCAATTGATCCAAGTGATCTGGGAAGAGAGTACGAACCAATCGTCCGTATCAACAGCCAGTCCGGAAAGGGCGGCGTGGCCTTTGTTATGGATACCTACTTTGGGTTCAAGCTTCCAAAGAGCATGCACAAAGAATTTGCGGATGTAATCCAGAAAATTTCGGAAAAGCAGGGTGAAGTGGCGCCGGATCAGATTATGTCAGAATTTAAGGCACATTATATCGACCGCAAAGAACCATATCACTTCCGCCGATTGAAAGTAGAAGACCTCGGTGAAGAAATGCCGGAGAGTGGATTTGACACGAAGATTTATCTGACTTATACTTTTGAAGGAAACGAAAAAACGATCGAAGCGTACGGAAATGGTCCGATTGATGCAGTACAGCGAGGACTGCAGGCAGAGCTGGATATGCCGATCAAGGTGCTGGATTACACCGAGCATGCATTGCAGATGGGATCCAATGCCCAGGCAGCAGCGTACATCCATTTGATGGACGAGAGCCGCGGAATCGTGACCCACGGTGTCGGAATCAGTTCCAATATCACACGTGCTTCCATCCGCGCACTGTTTAGTGCTGTAAATCGTTTTATTGCAAAGGAAGCAGTGAAAGAGTAAGGTTAAGAACTCAAAGCCCCCATATATTTCCAGGTTCACCGAATATGCACAGATGCATATAGGTTCCATAGAAATATATGGGGGCTTTTTTAATTTAAAGTGGGCAAAATGTTAATTTGAAGTTACCCTAACCGTTAATCTATAACACCCCACTACCATTTCTTGCGAGACTATATGTGCTTGCGCATATTCGTCTCGCGGAGAGATGGCAGTGGGGTGAACTTTTACTTCATATTCTCGTTCGCTGTCGCTAACATCAGTTTGATTCGATTCAACTGGTTTACTTCGCTGGCACCCGGGTCATAGTCAACGGCTACGATGTTGGCATCCGGGAAGGCGGAGCGGAGTTGTTTGATCACACCTTTTCCAACGACATGGTTTGGCAGACAGCCAAATGGCTGTGTACAAACGATGTTTGGTACACCGCTGTGAATCAACTCAATCATTTCGCCGGTAAGGAACCAGCCTTCGCCGGTCTGGTTGCCGGCAGATACGAAAGGTGCGGCATAATCTGCCAATTGATAGATATTTGCCGGTGGTTCAAAACGGTTACTTTCTTCGAGCGCCTGACGCATTACCTTACGATAACGTTCCATAAACCAGATGGCGGCTTTGGAAAGCAGTTTCGTAGAAGATGGTTTGCCAAGGTGTTCTGCTTTAAAAATGTTATTGTAAGCACTGTACATGAAAAAGTCCAGCATGTCCGGACATACAGCTTCAGCGCCTTCTTCTTCCAGCAGATTAACGATATAGTTGTTGGCGGCCGGCAGATATTTAACCAAAATCTCGCCGACGATACCGACTTTTGGTTTTTTTACATCATCACGAAGTTCGATGGTATCGAAATCTTTAATGATTTCACGGATGTTTTTGTGGAATTCCGAACGTTTCGGATGTTTTACCGCTTCGATACAGATCTGTTTCCATTTTTCATGGAGGGCATTGACCGAACCCGGCACTTTTTCGTAAGGGCGGGTTTTGTAAACAACACGCATAAACAAATCGCCATATACCAAAGCTTGAATGGCACCATTGAGGAGGCGGTAGTTAATCTTGAATCCCGGATTCTTCTCTATACCGGCGCTCAATGAGATAACAGGTACCTGTTCCATGCCGGCTTTTCGCAGTGCGCGGCGGATAAATCCGATATAGTTTGTCGCACGGCATCCGCCACCGGTCTGAGTGATGATGATCGCGGTGCGGTCAAGGTCATATTTGCCGGAAAGCAGAGCTTTCATAAACTGTCCGACGACAAGAAGAGAAGGATAACAGGCATCGTTATTGACATATTTGAGACCGTAATCCAGTTCGTCTTCTCCGGTAGGAAGAGGAACGATGTTATAGCCGGCAGCAGCAAGTGCCGGAATGACCATGTCAAAATGAATCGGAGACATCTGTGGTGCGAGGATGGTATAGTTTTTACGCATTTCCTCCGTAAAGATGACGCGGTGGTAAGCTGCATCTTTTACCTCTGCCTTTACGCCTTTTCGTTCCCGGTCTTTTACAGCAGAGATCAGCGAACGGATACGGATTCTGGCAGCCCCCAAGTTATTTACTTCGTCAATCTTAAGGACGGTACAGATTTTATTGGAACCAGTTAAGATATCATTGACCTGATCGGTCGTTACCGCATCCAGACCACAACCGAAGGAATTTAACTGAATCATATCCAGATTATCCTGTGTGCGGACAAAGGTTGCAGCCGCATACAAACGGGAATGATACATCCATTGATCCATCGCGATCGTAGGGCGGTTGATCGGCTCCAGATGTGACACGCTGTCTTCGGAAAGAACGGCGATATCGTAAGAAGTGATCAATTCCGGAATTCCGTGGTTGATCTCCGGATCGATGTGATACGGTCGGCCGGCAAGGACAATACCATGTTTGCCATTGTCTTTCATCCATTTCAGGACTTCTTCCCCTTTATGTTTGATATCTTCTCTTGTTTCTGTTAATTCTTCAAAGGCGGTGTGGGCAGCCTGACGGATTTCAGACTCCGCGATGCCGTTTTCCTTTGAAATCACTTTTACTAATTCGTCGGTAAGAATCTTTTCGTTTTCAAAAGAAAGAAATGGGTTCTGGAAAATAATGTCAGAACTGGTAAGCTCTTCGACGTTGTTTTTAATGTTTTCGCCGTAAGAGGTAACGATCGGACAATTGTAATGATTGCCGGCACCTTCAAATTCACAGCGCTCGTAAGGCACACAAGGGTAGAAGATGTAATCCAGTCCCTGATGGATCAGCCACATGACATGACCGTGTGCCAGTTTTGCCGGGTAACATTCGGACTCACTTGGGATGGATTCGATACCCAGAGAGTAAATCTTCCGGCTGGATTTTGGCGAAAGAACGACTTCGTAACCAAGTTCCGTGAAGAACGTAAACCAGAATGGGTAATCCTCGTACATATTCAAAACACGTGGAATGCCGACCTTGCCACGGTACGCTTTGTCCGCAGTTAATGGTTTGTAATGGTCGAACAATCGTTTGTTTTTATATTCAAATAAGTTTGGAACATCTTTTTTCTTTTTGGTAATTCCAAGACCACGTTCACAGCGGTTTCCGGAGATAAACTGGCGGCCGCCGGTAAATTTGTTGATCGTAAGGCGGCACTGGTTTGTACATCCCTTACAGCGAGACATCGAACTTTCAAATTTCAAAGCAATGATATCCTCTAAAGGAAGCATGGTCGTAGGCATTCCTTCTTCGTAATGTTCCCGTGCGATCAGGGCAGCACCAAAAGCTCCCATGATACCGGCGATGTCCGGGCGCACTGCCTGACAGCCGGAGACACGTTCAAAACTGCGAAGAACTGCATCGTTGTAGAAGGTTCCTCCCTGCACGACGACATTGGTTCCGAGGTCTTTCGGATCTGTCAATTTGATTACTTTCAGTAATGCATTTTTAATAACGGAAATAGCAAGACCGGCGGAAATGTCGGCTACCGTAGCACCTTCTTTCTGCGCCTGTTTTACTTTGGAGTTCATAAATACCGTACAACGCGAACCAAGGTCAATCGGGTTTTCGGCAAATAAGGCCAGTTTCGCAAAATCTTTGACCCCGTAATTCAAGGAGCGGGCAAAGGTTTCGATAAAGGAACCACAACCGGAAGAGCAGGCCTCATTTAACTGCACGCTGTCAACCGAGTGATTTTTGATCTTAATACATTTCATATCCTGTCCACCGATGTCGAGGATACAGTCTACATTTGGCTCGAAGAAAGAAGCGGCATAATAATGGGATACCGTCTCGACTTCTCCCTCGTCCAACATCAGGGCAGACTTGATCAATGCTTCACCGTAACCGGTCGAGCAGGAGCGGACGATCGTCGCACTGTCCGGAAGAAGTTCGTAAATTTCCTTCACGGCCTTGATCGTCGTTTTCAACGGACTTCCGTTGTTGTTGTCATAGAAGGAATACAAAAGCGATCCGTCTTCTCCGACGAGAGCGACTTTGGTCGTCGTGGAACCGGCATCGATTCCGAGGAAGACATTTCCTTCGTAATCGGCAAGATTTCCCTTTTTCACGGCATGATTGTTGTGGCGTGCCGTAAAGTCTTCGTATTCTTTTTCCGAAGCAAACAATGGTTCCATACGGGTCACTTCAAATTCCATATGAATCTTGCTGCTTAATTTGTCCAATAATTGTTTTAATGTTGTCTCGCCTTCGCCTTTTGAATTCATCGCGGCACCACTTGCGGCAAAAAGATGAGAATGTTCCGGTGCAATGATCGCATCATCGGTCAGCTCAAGAGTGCGGATGAATGCGGCTTTTAATTCTGTAAGAAAATGAAGCGGTCCCCCTAAGAAAGCAACATTTCCGCGGATTGGTTTACCGCAGGCAAGTCCACTGATCGTCTGGTTGACTACCGCCTGAAAAATGGAAGCGGCAAGGTCCGGTTTGGAGGCACCTTCGTTGATCAGCGGCTGAATGTCCGTTTTGGCAAATACACCACAACGGGAAGCAATCGGATAGATTGCCTGGTAATTTTTGGCATATTCATTGAGCCCGGCAGCATCGGTTTTTAACAACGTTGCCATCTGGTCGATGAAAGAACCGGTACCGCCGGCACAGATTCCATTCATTCGCTGTTCGATTCCTCCGGTAAAATAAATGATCTTAGCATCTTCCCCGCCGAGCTCGATCGCTACATCGGTCTGTGGAGCGAAATCTTTTAATGCGGTTGCTACGCTGACAACTTCCTGAACAAAAGGAATGTTAAGGTGTTCGGAGATCGTTAATCCGCCGGAACCGGTGATCATCGGTGCAATTGCCTGATCGCCGAGCTGCTCATACGCGCGCTCGATGATGCCGCGAAGCGTTTCCTGAATATTTGCGTAGTGACGTTCATATGCAGAAAATAAAATTTTATTTTGTTCGTCGATAATCGCGATCTTGACTGTCGTTGAGCCAATATCAATACCTACTCTGTTCATACTAACCTCCATTATGTGAAACGTATATCTCTATCTTTATGAAAGTGATTTATTACTTATTAAATGTGTTTTATAAAAAATGCGCTTTGAGTTATAGTATACGACAAAATTTGCGTTTTGTAAACAAAATTCGCGAGTAACTTAAAAATGGTAAGTGAATATACTGTTAGAGAAGCAAATAGAATTGAGGAAACTTCATGAATCGCAGATATTGTAATGGAATGGTACATGTGATAAAACCGGGAGACACGCTGTATCAGCTCAGCCGGTATTACCGGATCCCGATGGCAATGCTGCTGCGTGCCAACCCGTATGTAGATGTGTACAATCTTCAGGTGGGGCAGGAAATCTGTATTCCGATGGTGCGCGCCCACCGGGGAATGATCTGTATGCCGGTGCCAAAAGACGAACCATTGCCGGTCACCGCAGTTGCCGATGAGACAGAGACCGAAACGCAGGTGCAGTCACAGGAAGAGAGCAGCGCGAAAGTCTTCGAAAGCGAAAACGCAGAAAATGAGCCGGAAAAAGTGGCAGAAGAACCGGCAGAAACATCGGAAGAAAAAGAAGTCGTTTCTTCTGAAAACGCTCCGAGCGAGGAAGAAGAGAAAAAAGTGTACATCACCGATGGTAAGCAAAGCCTGGGCGAAGTATTGATGGCGCATGAGACGACCTGGGAAGAATTTGTCCGGTTAAACAACCTGGATCAAGTGGCTTTGCAGGAAGACCAGATTTTGTACTTTACCAAATAGAATGGGCAGAATGAGCAATTCATATAGTCGATAGGACAATATAATTTGTAATTTGTTTTGTTGCTGTTCGATTTAGAAAAAAACCGAAAAAAGAAGCTTTAATATTAAAGTATTTTTTTCGGCTTGTGTTAAGTCAATTGCTGATTTTTCGGAAATTTTGCAATTTGCCGGAAAAGATTTGCATGAAGTGAGTATAAACACACGGGTATCAGATATGCGTATTTTGCATATCGATACCCCTGTGCGTTTATTGGAGCGCGAGCGCTCACGAAAGGCAAAATTTTCTGGCAAATTGTAAAAGAATGAAAAAGTATCAATGAATGATTACTATAAAACAGAAAACAAATACAGTTTGACAAAGATTCCCCAAAAAAGTATAATAAAAATATCTATGTTTACAATTTACAGAGAATAGGAGGAAAGAAGCATGCTTCAAATTTTTAATACAGTCGAAGACGGACTGCAGGAATTGGATCAAGTGACGGAAGGATGCTGGGTTGCACTGACGAAACCGACGATGGAAGAACTCGAAAACGTGTCGGCTACGACCGGAATTGATATTGACGATCTGCGTGCGCCCCTGGATGATGAAGAGCGCTCCCGTGTGGAGATAGAAAACGATTATGTTGTGATTTTGGTGGACATCCCTTCCTTAGACGAAAAAGACAGGTATGTGACGATTCCTCTTGGTATTTATACGACAGAAAAGATCATTGTGACCGTATGCCTGGAAGAGACACCGGTATTAAAAGCATTTATGAACAACCGTGAACGGGAATTTTATACGTTTAAGAAGACACGATTTGTATTTCAGATCCTGTACCGCAATGCGACTTCTTATCTGCGCTACCTGCGTATCATCGACCGCAAGAGCGAGCAGATCGAAGAAAAACTGCATATTTCACAGAGAAATAAAGAACTGATCGAACTTTTGGAATTAGAAAAAAGTCTGGTTTACTTTACCACGTCTCTGCGATCCAATGAAACGGTGCTGGAAAAACTGCTCCGGACGGAGAAAATCAAAAAATATCCGGAAGATGAAGATCTGCTGGAAGATGTTATCGTCGAGAACAAACAGGCGATTGAGATGGCAAAAATTTACAGCGATATTTTGAGCGGAACAATGGATGCCTTTGCGTCGGTTATTTCCAATAACCTCAATGTGGTTATGAAATTTTTGTCAACCGTGACGATCGTACTTTCCATCCCTACGATGATCGCCAGTTTTTACGGAATGAACTTTCAGCATATTCCATTGGGGGACAACCCTTATGGATTTTATATTGTGACTGCGATTACGTTGATCGTAACCGTAGTTTTAGTATTCTTCTTTAAGAAGAAAAACTTATTTTAAAAGCGAGGTTTTAAATATTTATGAAATGGTTTGATAAGGTAGAGCGCAAATTAGGGCGATATGCAATCCCGAATTTGATGCGTTACATGGTTATCGTAAGCATTATTGGAAGTGTGCTCGGATTGGTGGTTCCGGGATTTTATGAGATGTATCTGAGCCTCAATGTTTATGCCATCCTGCATGGACAAGTGTGGAGAATCGTAACATTTCTTTTTTATCCGTATGTGAGCATTGGTTCCGGTGGAGCACTGATCAATATGATATTCTTTGGTATCATGCTGTATGTGTATTACTGGATTGGCAATATGTTAGAACAGATCTGGGGAAGATTTCGATTTAATGCCTTTTATTTTACCGGAATTTTGTTGATTCTCATTATGACATTTGGCTATTATTTTGTCGTTTGCCATGCGAATGGACAGGCGCTGGCACCGCAGATTGGATTTGGACTTGCAAATCAGATTGATTTGAGTGATCTGAACTTGTCCATGTTTTTGGCCTTTGCGTTTTTGTTTCCGGATACGGTATTCCGATTGTATTTCCTCATTCCGATCAAAGCAAAATGGCTGGGATATATTTACATTTTGCTGAATGTTGTCGAGATTGTGCAATATGCGCAGACGGGAGATTATCGTGGATATATGCGGATGCTTTTGATCGTGGCAGCGCTTCTGGATTTTGTGATCTTTTATGCGATCGCAAGAGAACCACATTTGGGAATGCGTATGAAGCAGGCGAAAAAACGTCGCGTTATTTACAAAAATACGGCGCAGCAGGCAGGGCAGCCAAGACATAAATGTGCCATTTGTGGAAGGACAGAGATCGATTCTCCGCAGCTTGAGTTCCGGTATTGCTCAAAATGCGAAGGAAGTTATGAATATTGTTCCGACCATTTATTTACTCATGAGCACGTGAAGCGTTCCTGAGTGAGATACAATGAACAAAGGGGAAAGGATGTAAGAGATGTATCAAGATATTTTAACCATTGCGGTAGTAACCGTATTTGCATTTTTTGCGATTTACTGGATGTGGTTTCAGGGAGAAGTGGATGGAAGCCGTCTGATCGCAAAGAATTCTATGAAGCAGCAGAAATTTAATATTATTCTTGTTTTGGTTGCGGCATTTATCGTAAAAGCGATCCTTGCGGTAAAGAACGAAGGATACAGTGTGGATATTACCTGTTTCCGCTCTTGGTCGGAGACGGTATTTACCGGAGGGCTCTCCCATTTTTACGAGGGCGATGTAACGGACTATCCACCGGGATATATGCTGGTGCTTTGGCTGGTTGCGGCGATCCGCCACTTGTTTAACATTGACAATTATTCGACCACGGGACTTTTTATGATCAAATTGTTCCCGATGCTTTTTGATCTGGCAGCAGCGTATCTTATTTACGTGATGGCAAAGAAGAGATTTTCCGAGGGAATGTCTCTGATGCTCTCCGCACTTTATGCGCTGAATCCGGCAGTTGTTATCGACAGTTCTGTCTGGGGACAGGTAGACGGCGTATTGTGCTGCATGGTTCTTTTGACCTGTTACCTGTTTATGGAAGAAAAGAGAATTTTAGCATACTTTGCCTTTTGTGCCGGTGTGCTGCTAAAACCGCAGATGGTTATGTTTGCTCCGATCATTATTTATTCGATCATTGAGCAGGTATTTTTGCATGATTTCAATACGAAAAAGCTGCTCCGTGACCTGATCGGCGGTCTGGCATCTTTGGCGGCTATGGTGCTTGTAGCACTTCCGTTTGGGCTGGAGAAGTCGTTGGAAAAATATACCGGTACGCTGGGAATGTTTGAATACTGTTCCGTCAACGCGTACAATTTCTGGGCGATCGTGGGGAAAAACTGGCATGAACAGACGGAGAAATTTTTGTTTATACCGGCACAGACATGGGGAACCATTGCTATCATCGCAGCGGTCGTACTCAGCGCAGTTGTATTCTTTAAAATGAAGAATGACAAGTCCAAATATTTTCTCAGTATGGCAGTTGTCATCAGTGTGATGTTCTGCTTTTCCGTACGTATGCATGAGAGATATCTGTTCCCGGCAGTTGCTTTGATGCTTGCCGCATTTATCTATCGTCCATGTAAAGAATTGTTTTACGGATTTATCGGTTATACCTTGGTGGTTTATATGAATACCGCGCATGTGTATTATACGGCGGTAGAACTTGGAACGACGGGACCAACCGGTTATATTATCGGTGCGGTTGCGGTATTGACATTGTTCCTCTTTGGTTACCTCCTTTACACGATCTTTAAGAAGAGTGAGATCGTGCAGGAAGCGAATGTAGACGAGGGTGGAAAATCGAAGAAGAAACGACAGACCGTACAAAAACAGCAGGAAAAACGATTCGAGTGGAAAATTATTCCAACTGTTGTGATGGAAAAGATGACAAAGACGGATTACATTATTTTATTTGCTATCATGCTTGTTTATGGTATTTTCGCTTTCCATGATCTCGGAAAGACAAGCGCTCCGGAGACCGGATGGGAAGGAACGCAGGCAGGACAGCAGATCGTCCTTGATTTTGGTGAAGTGAAGAACCTAAAAGAATTTGAAGTATTTTCCGGAAGTTATGAAAACCGAAGTCTTTATATGGAACTTTCGAACGATGGAACCAATTATGTGAGCGGTGGAACGGCGAAAGTCTCCGATGTATTCAAATGGAACAATGTGCAGCTTGTCGCTGACGGCGGTTCGGAGGCGACGACAGCATTTAATGTCACGACACGTTATATTCGCTTTACGACAGTAGAAGATCTGGTGACCTTAAAAGAAATGGTATTTAAAGACGCGGACGGAAATCTGGTGGTTCCGGTCAATAAAGACCAATATCCGGAACTTTTTGATGAGCAGGATGAGTACGACGATGCGCATACCTTCCGCAGCGGAACATATTTTGATGAGATTTATCATGCCCGTACGGCGTATGAGATGATTCATGATTTGTACAATTACGAAAATACGCATCCACCATTGGGTAAAATCTTTATTTCCCTCGGAATCCGTATTTTTGGAATGAATCCGTTTGGATGGCGTATCATCGGTACATTGTTTGGTATCGGAATGCTCCCGTTTTTGTATCTGTTTGGAAAGAGACTCTTCCATCAGACATGGGTGGCAGGCGTGGTTACGACGTTGTTTGCTTTTGATTTTATGCACTTTACGCAGACAAGAATTGCTACGATCGACGTATATGGTACGTTTTTTATCATGGCAATGTTTTACTTTATGCTTCGCTATGCACAGACAAGTTTTTACGATACAGAATTTAAAAAGACCCTGATTCCGCTTTTCTTAAGCGGTTTGATGATGGGACTCGGTTGTGCCAGCAAATGGACGGCGGTTTATGCGGCAGCAGGACTGGCTGTATTCTTTGCGGCGATCATGCTTTACCGATATATGGAATACCGCAGGGCGTGCAACAATCCGGGCGGAAGTACCGGAACGATCGCGCACCGGCATGTTATAGATGTCTTTAAGAGTAATTTTCTTAAGACAATCGGTGCCTGTGTCATATTCTTTATCGTGATTCCGGGACTGATCTATCTGTGTTCTTACATTCCGTTTAACGATGGAACGACAGACGGTCTGTTTACGCGGATGATCAATAATCAGAAATCGATGTACAGTTACCATTCCCAGCTGGAAGCGACACATCCGTATTCTTCCACCTGGTATGAATGGCCGACGATGATCCGTCCGGTATTTTACTATTGCAACACGGTGGCAAATGATATGCGCGAAGGAATCAGCGCATTCGGTAACCCGCTCGTATGGTGGGCAGGCATCTTTGCGTTCCTTTACATGATCTATCTTGTAGTGAAGAAAGCAGATAAGACGGCATTGTTCCTTGTATTTGCTTATTTGGTACAGTACGTACCGTGGATGCTCGTGCCGAGATGTACATTTGCTTACCATTATTTTCCAAGTGTGCCGTTTGTTACCTTGATGATCGGATACACATTGTATCGCTTTATCGGCGACAATAAAAAGAAACGCATTTTTGCTTATGTATATGCGGCAGCGGCTGTGGGGCTGTTCTTACTGTTCTATCCGGTATTGTCCGGACAGCCGGTAAGCCTCGAATTTGTGGAAAACGGACTGCGCTGGCTGACGGGATGGGTATTAGTACTGTAGGCAGAAAGCCTGCATGACAGGAGGAAACGATGAATCAGATTCGAAAAATTATAAAAGACCTGGACAAGGGAGTGGCACCACGCAAGAATCTCCCGATTTATGCCAATTATCTGGCAGATACGTATTTGAATTATGCCTCCATAGAGCTGGTGTTTTCGGCTTATATGCTGGTGGAGACCTGCCAGGAAGGCATCGATCTGTCCGAAGAGGAAGAACGCAGATACGATGAGGTGCGAAAGGAAATTCCACATGTGTACGAGGAAGATGCGGAGGCGCAGAAAACCTGCATCGAGCGGATTGACCGCATCCGTGGCGAGATTACACAGGTGATGGAAAAATATACATCCTATACCGATCAGCTGATCTGTTATGATTATGTGCTGAAACACCGTAAATTTGACTTTGAAGAGGAAGAACCTTATCAGAAAGATGTTTTTGTGACAGAAGAAGATGTTTTTGTCAAAGAATTGATGGCATTTCTCGTGGGAAACAAAGACCAGAGTATCGTCAAAGAACGGCTTCAGCAGCTGATGGGAATGATTCCGGTACACATGACAAAACAGCGTCTGATGGGAAAAATTCAGGACACCGGAAGTTTGTATATCGGAGGCGATATGGCATCGCTGGATAACTTTATCTATATGATACGTTCGGCTGCTATGATTCAGAAAGCCGGTACGGAGACGGAAGAAGATGCTATTGCAGACCTTTTGAAGGAATTGCAGAATACGGATTTTGCAGGTTTGACAAAAGAATCGTTTGAGGCGATGAGTAAAGAATTGGAAAAAGCGGGAGAGTACATTCTTCATGTGACCGATTTTTATTATCAGCTGCAAAAGGTAGTAAATGCGATGTATGCGCTTAGTCTTGCCAATTGCCATAAGCGGGAAGAAAGTGCTTTGTATGAGCATTGCCGCGGCATTTTGATGGAAGTGGCAAACGGAAGTCTGAATGAGGAAGGACTTGTAAAACTGGAAGGAAAGATTGAAACCTATGTGGAAAAATCCAGTTATCTGGAAGCCGTTCTCTTTGAGATTAAAGCCTCTCATAAGAAGATCATTGAGGAACTCGGAAAAGGCGAGGAATTTGATGCATTTGCGAAAATTGCCAATCTGTTATCCGACAGTTTGTTTATTGATATGGAACGTTTTGGCGAGAGCGATACGGTCGAAGCTGCGGTGGAAACAGAGAAGATCAAAGAACTCACCGGAGAATTGTCCGACTTTTTATCGACACTTTCTAAGCCGCTGAAGAAAGCGGTTATGGCAGAGGTGCTCGAAAAACTCCCGGTAGAATTTACCAATGCCGGTGAGATTGAGACTTATATCCGGACAAATCTGTTTGGATGCCAGAATGAGGCAGAAAAGAAAGCGGCCATGATCGAACTGCGTGAGTGGATGGATGAGGCGGCAGAATGGAGGAGTAAATGATTTTTTGGTACAAAGACCTTTACATGGATGAAAAGGTTCGAAAGCAGGAAAAAAAGTGCAAAAAAATCATTGAAGAACGAAGCATTTTCCAAAAACTTCCATGGAAAAAGAGCTTTTATATCATTACGCTTGCCGAAAATGAAAAAAATCTTTTTGAAATCATGAATACCGATCAATTGTTTTTCAAATATTATGGACAGAAGGAACTTTATGTCATTGGTGTGACTTCGGAATACGATGCGGCGGTATCGGTCGTTGAGCAGATTTTATGCGAAGGCTATGCGGCATCGGAAGAGTTTTCTCCGAAACAGATATTTGAAAAGAAGGATTTTTCGAGATAGGAGGAAGGTGATGTAGAGTGGCAGTTGTAGTTGCCATACTCAAAACAATTGGTATGATCTTACTGGTTCTGCTGGCACTCTGCGTGCTTCTTCTGTGTGCGGCGCTGTTTGTGCCGGTGAGATACCGGGTTACGGTGGAAACGAAAGACGAGATTCAGGTGCGGTGTCAGATCAGCTGGCTTCTGCGTGTCGTTTATATCGTTCAGGAGACACTGGAAAGCGGCATCCGTATCCGTATTTTCGGAATCCCGCTAGACCGGCTCAAAAAAATTCCTGCATTTTTCCGGCGAACGAAAAAAACAGCGGAAAAGAAGGAAGAAACGAAGGAAACTCCGCAGGAAGAGCCGGAGGAAGGTGTTATTGTGACAACCGATTTTTCGGATGAACGTGTCAAGCCAAATCCATTGGCAGAGAAACCGGTATCCGGGGACAGAACGGATCCGCCAAAGAAAAAGAAGAAAAAAAGAAAGAAAAAAGACTTTTCATTTGACAAAATATCAAGTATAATTACGTTTATAAAGGATCCGGCAAACAAACGCGGGATCCGGACGGTAAAAAAAGAACTGCTTGCGCTGCTTCAGTACATGGCACCGGAGAAAATCGACGGCAAGGTTGTATTTGGGACAGGCGATCCCTGTACGACAGGCTGGGTCTTAGGAATTGTGAGCATGGTACCTCCGGCTTATACGGAGGGACTCCGAATCTGCCCTGAATTTGAGGAAAAGCGGTTTCAAGCAGATGGTTATGTAAAGGGAAAGGCGCGGCTGATCTATATGGTGCGTCTCGTGATCCGCGGATATCTGGATCCGGATATCAAACGATGGATCGATCAAGTATTCGGAAAGTGAGGAAATGAAAATGAGTGACAACAGTTTTAACAATACGGTAGAATCTCTGTTTAAAGGGATGGACAATTTTATTACGACAAAGACTGTCATCGGAGATGCGGTGCGTTTTGAGGATGGTACGATCGTTCTTCCACTTGTCGATGTGAGTTTTGGTGTCGCAGCCGGCGCATTTTCTGACGATAGTGCGAAAAAGAATAACGGCGGCGGTGGAATGGGTGGAAAGATCCAGCCAAGTGCCGTACTTGTGATCAAAGATGGAACTTCCCGTCTTGTCAATGTAAAGAATCAGGATGGTATTACAAAATTGCTGGATATGGTTCCGGAATTTGTAGAAAAATTCTCCAAAAAGAACGAGAAAAACGAAAAAGACGGAGAATAAAATGCGAATAACGAAAAAAAATCAAAAAATTTGAATTTTTTTCTTGCATTCTATCAAAAGATTTGATAAAATAGTCGTGTTGTGTGTGAAACAAAAAATAAGGTTTTGACATAAGATTTTATAGAAGGAGGTGCTTTTCATGGCAAAGTGTGCAGTTTGTGATAAGAGTGTACATTTCGGTAACGCTGTCAGCCATTCTCATAGAAGAAGCAACAAAATGTGGAAATCTAATTTGAAATCGGTTAGAGTTAAGGTGAATGGTGGAACGAAGAAGATGTACGTTTGTACTTCCTGCCTTCGTTCAGGAAAAGTGGAAAGAGCATAGTCCACTCTATACTTAGAATAAGAGAGCCAATGACTGGAGACAGTGGTTGGCTTTTTTGACGTCCGGAAACAATTTCAGCAGGAAGTAAAGAGATTATAACCAAGGATCAGGCAGAGCAGTATAATACAGATGGCGAGAAAGCCATTTGTTATAAAGAGCATGACTGCCATGCCGATGCCGATCCAGAATAGGATAAAACCGAGTAATTTTTTCATGATCGCCTGTCCTGCACAAAGGAGAAGTTACTACTATTCTATTCTTTTTCTCAAAAAACGTGAAAAGAATCGGGAAAGAATTGATTTTTTTCACGTTTTGGTGTACAATAAAAATAACTATATTTTGAGTGAATGGAGGGTCAATATGAAGGGTGAACTTGATAACGAGATGGGAAAAATTCTCGTAGATGAAGATGTACTGGCAAAATACGCCGGTTCTGCCGCAGTGGAATGTGCCGGAGTAGTCGGCATGGCCTCTGTAAATATGAAAGATGGTATTGTCAAATTACTGAAGAAAGACAGCATTCGTCATGGTGTATATGTGAATGTAAAGGACAATAAACTCTATATCGAACTTCGCATCATCGTAGCTTATGGTGTGAGCATTATGACCGTTGCAGAAAATCTGGTAGAAAGTGTCAAATATAAAGTCGAAGAATTTACCGGAATGGAAGTAGGCAAGATCATTGTGCGCGTAGAAGATGTCAAAGTGGTTGACTGATGGATGAGAGGATACTAGTGTTGATATTTGGAGGTCAAAGAGAGTGAGCGTAAAAAAGATTGACGCTGCACTGGTGAGAAAATGTTTTCTCGCCGGAGCTGCGGCACTTCAGGCAAAAAAAGAATACATTAATGAATTAAATGTCTTTCCGGTGCCCGATGGCGATACCGGAACCAATATGACGATGACGATTATGTCTGCCGCAGATGAAGTGGCAGCCTTGGAAGAGCCTTCGATGGAGACTATCTGTAAGGCGATTTCAAGTGGATCTCTTCGTGGCGCACGCGGAAATTCGGGTGTTATTCTTTCCCAGTTGTTCCGTGGTTTTACCCGTGTACTGCGCGAGGTGGAAGAGGCCGATGTGTATGTGCTTGGGAAAGCCTTTGAAAAAGCGGTAGACTCTGCGTACAAAGCAGTAATGAAACCCAAAGAAGGTACGATCCTTACGGTTGCCAAGGCAGGTGCGGAAAAAGCAGTGCAGCTGGCACCAAAGAGCGAAGATCCCGCAGAGTTTTTAGAAAAAGTCATCCATGAAATGAATGAGACCCTAGACCGGACGCCGGAGATGCTTCCGGTGCTGAAAGAGGCCGGCGTGGTCGATTCCGGAGGAAAAGGTCTGGTAACGATCATGGAAGGAATCCTGGATGCTCTTTTGGGAAAAGAGATTGCTTACGAGCCGGTTAAGAAAGCAGCCGGCGGTCAGGTGACGACAGGAGCCGGTGCGACAGGGATCGAGACGGAGAACATTAAATTCGGTTACTGTACGGAATTTATCGTTATGCTCAACGGAGCAGAGTTTACGAGTGAAGATGAGATTGAGTTCAAACAGTACTTGGAAAACATTGGAGATTCCATCGTCTGCGTGGCAGATGAAGATCTCGTAAAAGTTCATGTGCATACCAATGATCCCGGACTTGCGATCCAGAAGGGACTCAGCTACGGAGAATTGACGCGCATGAAGATTGATAATATGCGTGAAGAGCATAATGAACGTGTCATTATGTCCAATGAAAAAGCCGTTGCGAAAACAGCGGAAGAGGAATTAAAGAAAATGGAGAGTGCGCAGGATAAACCGAGAAAACCGGAAGGGTTTATCTGTGTTTCGGCAGGAACCGGTTTGAGTGAGATTTTCACGGAACTTGGTGTGGACGTTATCATTGAGGGCGGCCAGACGATGAATCCAAGCACGGAAGACATATTAGAGGCAATTGAGCAGATAAATGCAGACACCATTTACATCTTGCCAAACAATTCCAATATTATTCTTGCGGCAAATCAGGCGAAGAGTCTGACGGAAGATAAAAATATTGTTGTAATTCCGACGAAAAACATTCCACAGGGAATCACGGCGATGATTCAGTATATTGACGGAAATTCGCCGGAGGAAAATGAGCGTGCGATGACGGAAGCACTTGATGAGGTTCGTTCCGGTCAGGTGACATACGCAGTCCGTGATACGACGATCGACGGTAAAGAGATCGCAGAGGGAGATTTCATGGGACTCAGCGATAAGACGATTGAAGCGGTAGGAAAAGATATCGTTGAGACAACCGTTGAACTGATCCATAAATTGCAGACACCGGACAGCGCCTTGATCACCATTTATTATGGCGCGGATGGTTCGGAAGAGCAGGCGAGAGAGATTGCAGAAAAGATCTGCGCAGAAGAGGAAGATCTTGAAGTGGAGATTGAAAACGGTGGACAGCCGGTTTATTATTACTTTATTTCGGTAGAGTAAGAAAGAATGAGGAGAGGCGCGAGGTGCTTTTTCGGGTACCCGCGTCTTTCCTATGTTAGTGAAAGAAGAAAGGACGTATTTTTGTGGACAAGCTTGTATTGATCGATGGAAACAGTATTGTAAACCGTGCCTTTTACGGGGTGCCGGACCTGACGAACCGCGAAGGACTGCATACGAATGCCATCTATGGATTTTTGAATATTTTACTGAAAATTTTGGACGAGGAAAATCCGACTCATCTTTTGGTGGCGTTTGATGTCAAAGCACCGACATTCCGTCATGAAATGTTTGATGAGTACAAAGGAACAAGAAAACCGATGCCGGGAGAACTCAGAGAACAGATTCCGGTATTAAAAGAAATCCTTTCTTCCATGAACATTCAGATGAAAGAGCAGGCGGGGATTGAAGCTGATGATATCCTCGGAACGATGGCAAAGACCGGAGAAGCGCAGGGGCTGGAAGTTTCGGTAGTTTCCGGGGACCGCGACCTTTTGCAGCTGGCGACGGATAAGATCAAAGTGCGTATTCCGAAGACAAAAGGTGGAAAAACAACCGTTTTGGATTACAATCGTCCACAGGTCATTGAAGAGTATGGTGTCACACCGGAGCAGATCATTGATCTCAAAGGACTGATGGGGGATTCTTCTGACAATATTCCGGGAGTTCCGGGAGTTGGCGAAAAAACGGCGGTAAAAATATTGACATTATTTGGAACAGTTGAAAATGCCATCGCGCATGTCGAAGAAATCACGCCAAACCGTGCGAAAGAAGCCGTAAAAAACAATACAAAACTGGCTCTTCTCAGTAAAAAACTGGCAACGATCAAAACGGACTGCAAGCTGGGGGTAAAATTAGAAGAGTGCAGAATGCAGGAGATGTTTACACCGGAAGCATATGAAAAGATCAGTGTCTTGGAGTTTAAGTCCTTGATGAACCGGTTTGAAAAAGATACAAAAAACAATGCAGCAGTGGAAGATAAATTTGAAACGATCCAACGTGCTGCACAGCTTCACAGCTGCGTGGATGACTGTATTGCAAAGGGGATGCTGTCATTTAAGCTGCTTTGCAAGGAAAAGGCAGACAAAGACGGACAGACCAATGGCCAGATGACGTTATTTATGGAAGAAGAGGGAAGTCTGTTTGGCGGTGCCTTTACTGCGGATGGAGAAAAGGTATCGTTCTTTGCTATAGGCGGCGAACTGTCAGAACAGGTGGTAAAAGACGAACTGGAGCGTGCCAAAGAGGCGGGTGTGACATTTATTACCAATGACTTAAAAAAACAATTGCCGGAATTGCCGGAACTTGATGAAAAGAAATGTTTTGATACGAGTGTGGCAGCCTATCTCATTTATCCGGTACAGAAGGGATTTGAGGAAGAAGATATCAGTACGGAATATGCGGAATTTGTCATGCCACCATATTCCCAGATGTTTGGGAAGAAAACATTGTATCAGATGTGGCAGCCGGAAGACGTGACAAATTATGCCTGTTACTGTGCCCTTGTTTCGTTTCTTTCGTATAAATCATTACACCGCAAACTAAAGACAATGAAGTCGTATGAGTTATTTGAAGAGATTGAGATGCCCCTTGTATTTACGCTGTATCGTATGGAGCAGGAGGGAATTTATGTAAAACGAGAAGCTTTGCGTCAGTACAGTGAAAAACTGGGAGAGCGGATTGACGTGCTGGAGCAGGAGATCTATGATCTTGCCGGGGAAGAATTTAATATCAATTCGCCAAAACAACTTGGCGTGATTTTGTTTGAAAAACTCCGGATGCCATATGGAAAGAAAACGAAGACCGGGTATTCGACTTCAGCAGAAGTGCTGGAGAAACTGCGATTTGAAAGCCCGATTGTAGAAAAAATACTGGAATACCGCCAGCTGACAAAATTAAAATCGACCTATGCAGACGGATTGTCCGTTTACATAGATATGGATGGACGGATCCGCACGACCTTTAATCAGACGATCACGGCGACAGGGCGATTGAGCAGCACGGAACCGAATTTGCAAAATATTCCAATCCGAATGGAACTTGGCAGACAGATTCGTAAAGTATTTGTTCCGAAGGAAGGCTGTGTGTTTTTGGATGCCGATTATTCTCAGATCGAACTTCGTGTGCTGGCACATATGTCGGGTGATGAAAAACTGATCGAGGCGTACAAGGAAAATGCGGATGTACACCAGACGACGGCATCTCTCGTATTTCACGTGCCATATGACGAAGTTACTCCGATGCAGAGAAGAGATGCCAAAGCGGTAAACTTTGGAATTGTGTATGGAATCAGTGGCTTCGGCCTGTCGCGGGATCTCGGGATCACGAAAAAACAGGCGGAACAGTATATAAAGGATTATTTTGAAACGTATCCGAAAGTGAAAGAGTATATGGATTCGCTGGTGGAAATGGGAAAAAGTAAAGGGTATGTGACTTCTCTTTACGGCCGCCGCCGTCCGATCCCGGAATTGTCTGCGAAGAATTTCATGCAGCGGCAGTTTGGGGAGCGTATTGCGATGAATTCACCGATTCAGGGAACGGCAGCAGATATTATAAAGATTGCGATGAACCGTGTGGATGCGAGACTGCGGAAGGAAAACATGCAGTCGCGCCTGATCCTGCAGATTCACGATGAACTTTTGGTAGAGACAAAAATAGAGGAAATAGAGGAAGTGTCTCATATTCTGAATGAGGAAATGATTCATGCGGCAGCATTGAAAGTGCCGTTGATCGCCGATGTGAAGCAGGGAACGACCTGGTATGAGGCAAAATAGAAACAGCACCGGACTGTAACGAAGGAGGAAGACCATGATCATAGGAATGGCGGGAGGAGTAGGCAGTGGAAAATCAACCGTTCTTTCGATATTGAAACAATATGAAAAAGTGCGTATCTGTATGGCAGATGAACTGGGGCATCAGGCGATGGAACAGGGGACGAAAGCCTATGAAAAAATTGTGGCCCATTTTGGAAAGGAGATCTGCGATGAAAGCGGTGCAATCAACCGAACAAGACTGGGAAAAATTGTATATGCTAATGACAGACAGCTGGGAATGCTCAATGAGATCATTCATCCTGTCGTGTGGGAAGAGATTGCCACGCAGGCAGCAAAATACGGAGAGGACAATCTGTTTTTTGTAGAGAGTGCCATTCTTTATGAGAGCGGACTGGATAAACTCTGCAATGAGGTCTGGGGAATATTGACGGAGGATACCCTGCGTTTTAAACGATTGCAGGAATCCCGCGGATATTCGCGTAAACGGGCGGAAAGCATTATGCAGAAGCAGGTTTCTGCGTCATTTTTGAAGCGGCACTGCGACCGGCTGATCCACAATGATGGCAGTGAAGAAGAACTGGAAGCAGAGATTGCACGCATTATGAGTGCTTATGGAACCCGCCGAGGTAATGGTGGAAAATAGAGAATAGATGTGATATACTAGAAAGAAGTGGAGAAATCCACGGGCAGTATGAAATGAATGAGGGATGACTATGAACAACAGCAGAGAAGATTATGTATTTGGCTTGGATATTGGTACAAGAAGTATTGTTGGGACCGTTGGTTATCGTATCGGGACGGACCGTTTTGTTGTTGTGGCACAAAAATCTTTGGAGCATACGACGCGTGCCGTGATCGATGGACAGATTCACGATATCGCCACGGTGGCAGATGAGATCGCCTGTGTGAAAAAGCAGCTGGAGGTGGAAATCGGGCAGAAACTGACGAATGTCAGTATTGCGGCTGCCGGCCGTGTGCTGAAGACAGAGACGGTGTATGTGGAACACGAAATGCAGTCGGAGACCCGGGTGACCCAAGAACATATTCATTCACTTGACAGCATAGCGGTAGAAAAGGCATATGACCGCATTCGCCAGCAGAATGACCATAAAGGCAAACATTTTTACTGCGTCGGATATTCGCCGGTAAAATATTATCTGAATGGATATCCGATGGAGATGATCGAAAAACATATGGCATTGTCCATCGGTGTGGAGATGATTGCAACATTTTTGCCGGATGAAGTCGTAGACGGATTGTATCAGGCGGTCGAGGATGCCGGACTGCATGTGGCAAGTTTGACATTGGAGCCGATTGCGGCGATCAATGTGGCGATTCCGGAGCGGTTCCGCCTTTTGAATATTGCATTGGTCGATGTAGGAGCCGGTACGTCTGATATTTCTGTCGTTAAGGAAGGCAGCGTCATTGCCTTTGGCATGATGCCGCTGGCAGGAGACGAGATCACGGAAGCAATCGCGAAGCGGTATCTGACTGATTTTGAGACGGCTGAGAAAGCCAAAAAAGCCGCCGACAAGAAAAAAATGGTAACTTTTAAAGATATCATGGGTGAAACAGTCAAGGTTTCTCAGGAAGAGATTCATGAAGTGGCTGCGCAGGCGATGGATTCGATCGTGAGTAACGTCGCACAGAAGATCATCGAATTAAATGGCAATAGTCCGGTCAGCGCGGTGTTTGTCGTCGGAGGAGGCGGAAAAATGCCGGGCTTTACGGAAAAACTGGCGGTTAAGCTGAATCTGCCGGAAAACCGAGTGGCAATCCGTGGTGCCGAGGTATTGCAGCAGATTGATTTTAGCGCAACGAATGTGAAAAAAGATTCCACTCTTGTGACACCGATTGGAATCTGTCTGGAATATTATGAGCAGAAGAGCAGTTTTATTTATGTAAAAGTAAATGAAGAACGCGTGAAAATATACGATAATGGAAAAGCGACGGTTTTGGATGCCTGTATTCATGCCGGATTTGCGCAGGACAGCCTGTTTCCTTCCCGGGGGGACAGCGTGCATTATAAACTCAATGGAGAAGAGCGCGAAGCCAAGGGATATCTTGGGGAAGCGGCAGAAGTGGCAGTAAATGGAAAAGAGACGAATCTGAACCAGCTGCTGCAGGAAGAAGACCAGGTGCGTATCAAGCCTGCGACAAAAGGCGAGCGGGCGCATTTGACACTTGGCCGCATCAAGGAGTGCCAAAAGAAGATAAGTGTTCTCTTTTTTGGTGAGAAACTGGAATATCCGGTCAAAGTGTATGTCAATGGAAAGCCGCAGGATGGCCGGTATGTGGTTCGTGAAGATGACCGGATTTCGGTGGATGAGACATGCCGGATCGCTGAATTGTTTGAATATAAAAACATACCCGAACGGGATGATATTTTGCTGAATGGCGAGGATACCACATGTACCCACCGAGTGACTGATGGCGATGAGGTGAAACCGGTACCGCAGATCAAGCGGCCGCCAAAACCACCGAAACCATTGGAACCGCCGAAAAAGGCACCGGTATCTGCCGTAGTGGAAGATCTTGTAAAAGAGGCGCAGAAAGAAGCAGAGGAACCGGCAGAGGATCCGTTATTGGCTCCACCGAAACCATTGCCTTCCTGGGCTGCAGATCTGCCATTTATGACAAAAAATCATGTAACACAGGAAGAACCGGTAACTTTGCAAAATACGGTTTTGCAGGAAGAAAAGCCAGAGCCGGCTGTGGCAGAAGTACCCGTTGTGCAGACAAAGCTGACGAGGATCAAAGTCGAGATCAATGGCACACCGACGCTTTTGCCGGAGAAGGCAAAGCCGGTATTTGTAGATCTGTTTGATGTGTATCCGATCGATCTGACAAAACCGGGAGGAAAACGGATGATTTCCCGTCTCAATGGAATCGATGTCATTGATTTTACGATGCCGCTTCATGAAGGAGACCGAGTAGATCTGTATTGGGAAAAGTAACGCGATAGGAGAGACCAGGATGGAATTGTATAGCATCGCCAGCGGGAGCAGCGGAAACAGTATTTTCGCAGGAACGTCGGCAGAGAATACCGGTATTTTACTGGATGCCGGGATCAGTAAGAAAAGAATTGAAGAGGGGCTGGCACAGAGGCAGTTGTCGCTTGATCAGGTAGAAGCCATCTTCATCACACACGAACATGCCGATCATATCAGCGGGCTTGGCCCTATTGCACGAAAATATGCGATACCCATTTATGCAACAGAGGGCACAATACAATACATACGGGAAACCGGGAAATGTGGAAAAGTGGACACGGATCTGTTTCACTGTGTGCGGCCGGATGAGTCCGTACATGTCGCAGGTATGGAAGTGACGCCGTTTTCGATTTCCCACGATGCCGTCGATCCGGTAGGATATACGATGCGGGCGGAAGGAAAGAAACTGGCCGTGGCTACCGATATGGGAGAATATACGGATTATACGATCTCCCATCTGCAGGATTGCGACGGCATGCTTTTGGAGGCAAATCACGATATCAATATGCTGCAAGTCGGCAGTTATCCATATTCGCTGAAAATGCGCATATTGGGCAAAAAAGGACATCTTTCCAACGATGCCTGCGGAAGGCTTTTGAAACAGCTGATGGCGCATAAACTGCATCATGTTTTACTGGGGCATCTGAGCAGGGACAACAATTATCCGGAACTTGCCTATGAGACGGTAAAATACGAATTAACCCAGGAAGAAGGCATGGTGCCGGGAAAAGATTTTGTATTGGAAGTTGCATGTAGAAATGAACCCACTCCACCGATTTTGGTGCAAGGTTAATAGATTACAATAAGAAATGGAGATTATTATGAAGAAGACAATTATTACGGTAGTAGGAAAAGACAGTGTAGGAATTATTGCAAAAGTATGTACTTATCTTTCAGAAAAGACAATTAACATCCTGGACATTTCCCAGACAATCGTGGATGGGTATTTTAACATGATGATGATCGTAAATATGGAAGATGCGACAAAAAGTTTTGCTGAAATTTCGGAAGAACTTGAGAAAATGGGCGAAGAGATCCATTGTATCATCCGTGTACAGCGAGAGGAAATTTTTGACAAAATGCACCGCATCTAAGGAGGACAAAAACTGTGATTAATATACATGAAGTAATTGAAACGAATGATATGATCGAAAAGGAAAATCTGGACGTGCGTACTATTACCATGGGTATCAGCCTGTTGGACTGCATTGACAGTGACCTGAACAAAGTATGCGATAACATCTACAATAAGATCACGTCAATGGCAAAAGATCTTGTTAAAGTCGGCGAAGAGATCAGCATGGAATATGGTATTCCGATTGTAAATAAACGAATTTCCATTACACCGGCCGCGTTGATCGGCGGATCGGCCTGCAAGTGTCCGGAGGACTTTGTACAGATCGCCAAAACTCTTGACCGCGCAGCAAAGAAGGTAGGGGTAAACTTTATCGGCGGTTATACCGCACTCGTGTCAAAGAAAATGACGAAGGCCGATGAGTATCTCATCCGCTCTATCCCGGAGGCACTTGCCTGCACCGAGCGCGTGTGCAGTTCCGTCAATGTCGGTTCTACCAAGACAGGACTGGATATGGATGCCATTCGCTTGATGGGAAAAATTGTAAAAGACACCGCAAAATTGACCGCCGATCAGGATTCTCTTGGCTGTGCCAAACTGGTTGTATTTTGTAATGCACCGGATGATAACCCATTTATGGCGGGTGCTTTCCACGGTGTTACCGAAGGTGACGCAATCATCAATGTCGGTGTCAGTGGTCCCGGTGTAGTAAAAACAGCGCTTGAGAGCGTAAAAGAGAAAGATTTTGGAAAAGTATGTGAGACGATCAAAAAGACAGCATTTAAGATTACCCGTGTCGGACAGCTGGTGGCTTATGAAGCTTCGAAACGTCTGAATGTGCCATTTGGTATCATTGACCTGTCTCTGGCTCCGACTCCGGCAGTCGGTGACAGTATCGCGGAGATTTTTGAGGCACTCGGACTCGAGCGTGCGGGCGCACCGGGAACGACGGCTGCTCTTGCCATGTTAAATGACCAGGTGAAAAAGGGCGGTGTTATGGCATCTTCGTATGTCGGCGGTTTAAGCGGTGCGTTTATCCCGGTCAGCGAAGATCAGGGAATGATCGATGCCGTCAATGACGGTGCCTTGACATTGGAAAAACTGGAAGCGATGACCTGTGTATGTTCCGTAGGACTTGACATGATCGCAATTCCGGGAGATACGAAAGAGACGACCATCGCCGGAATTATCGCCGACGAGATGGCAATCGGTATGGTAAACCAGAAAACGACAGCGGTCCGTGTCATTCCGGTACAGGGCAAGAAAGTCGGAGATACGGCAGAATTTGGCGGCCTTCTTGGTTATGCACCGATTATGCCGGTCAATACATTTGGCTGTGATGACTTTGTCAACCGTCCGGGAAGAATACCGGCACCAATTCATAGTTTTAAAAACTAGGAAACGATTCAGAAAATATCAGGAGGCTATATGTTAGAGCAGATTGACTATAAAACTATTTTTCACTATTTTGAAGAAATTTCAAAGGTACCAAGAGGTTCCTACCACAATGAGAAAATCAGCGATTATCTGGTACAGTTTGCAAAAGAACGCGGAATAGCCTATCGCCAGGAAGAATGCGGAAATGTCATTTTCCGGAAACCGGCTTCCGCGGACTGTCGTTCCGGAAAGACCGTTATGATGCAGGGACATATGGATATGGTTTGTGTATGCGAAGACGATTCCCATGATTTTGAAACGGAAGGATTGAATCTTCAGATTCACGGAGACTGGCTGGAAGCGGAAAAAACGACACTTGGCGGCGATGATGGAATTGCACTGGCCTACATTCTTGCTGTTTTTGCAGATGATACGCTGACACATCCGGCATTGGAAGCCGTGATCACGGTGGATGAGGAAGTCGGAATGGAAGGCGCGTCGGTATTGGATGCGTCGGATCTGAAAGCCGATTATCTGATCAATATTGATAATGAAGAAGAAGGAGTTCTTCTTGTCAGCTGTGCCGGAGGAGCCAGCGTCGATGTTTTTCTGGAAGGAACGCTTGAAAAACAAAAGGGTACGCCGGTAGAAGTATGTCTTTCCGGACTTTGCGGCGGGCATTCGGGTACCGAGATCGCCAAACACCCTGCCAATGCTTCGATCCTTATGGGACGCTTGCTGCAGGGAGTGCAGGAAGAAATTTATCTGCAGACAATAATCGGTGGAGACAAGGATAATGTCATTACCGGAAAAACTTCTGCGACGATTCTCTGTACCGGAGATGTGTCTGCTGTGTGCGATCGTCTGCAGCAGAGAAAAGAGCAGTTATGTCAGGAATTTGTGGCAGCAGAGCCGAATCTTTCAATCGAAATCGTTTCGGGAGAGAAAAAAGAAATGGAAGTATTTTCCAATACTTTCACAAAACAGCTTTTGGATTATCTGAACCTCACGATCACAGGAGTGCAGGTAATGAGTGCGCAGGTACCGGGAATGGTCGAAAGTTCGCTGAATCTTGGTATCGTAAAGACAGAACTTGGAAAGATTCATCTGGCTTACTCTGTGCGAAGTCAGAAGGAAACCTACAAAGATCACATGATCTCGCAGATCAAAGCGCTTGCTTCGCATATTTTTGTCGGAGAGACAAAGGCAGAAGTCGTTGTGCGTGGAGAATATCCGGCTTGGGATTACAAAGAGGATTCCGTGCTTCGTGAAGTGATGACGTCCTGCTACGAAAAGCGTTTTGCGGAAAGTCCGTGCGTCGAGGGCATTCATGCAGGTTTGGAATGCGGAATATTGCTGCAGAAACTGCCGAATCTTGACATCGTTTCGATGGGACCGGAGATTCAGGACATTCATACGGTGAAGGAAAAACTTTCCATCTCATCGGCAAAACGAAACTATGATTATCTGCTGGATGTACTGGCAGCATTGGCAGAATTAGTATAGGAGAGCGATATCTCCGGATTGGAGAGACTATGGAGAAATTTGAGATTTTAGGAAAAGATCTTGTGTATCATGGTACGATCATAGATTTTTATAAATTGAAGCTGCGGACTCCGGCGGGACATGAAGTTTCCTGGGATCACATCGAACACAAAGGGGCTTCGGCGGTGCTTCCGATCGATGACGAGGGAAAAGTGCTTATGGTGACGCAGTACCGTGGTGCGATTGATGATATTATGATCGAGATTCCCGCGGGTGGACGCGACAGCGTGGAGGAAGATTTTGCGGTGTGTGCGGCAAGAGAGCTGGAGGAAGAGACCGGATTCCGCGCAGGAAGCCTGGAACATTTGGTGGATGTTCATACAGCCGCTGCGTATACGAGTGAAAAGATTGCGGTTTATGTGGCAAAAGATCTGATCCCGAGCCGACAGCATCTGGATGAAGATGAATTTGTGGACATTCGCAGATATACGTTTGAAGAACTTAATGATATGATTTTTTCAGGAAAGATCACGGATTCGAAGACAATTGCCGCAGTAATGGCATATCAGACAAAACAGAGAAAGTAATTACGGTACTAATTTTCCTTTTCCTGTCATAGGATATTATAAAGGACAGGCAAAGGGAGGCGGCGTATGGCGTTGTTTGAATTTATAAAAGACCGGAAAAGAAAGGCAGTTTTGTTTTTTCTGACCGGTTTTTTTAGTGGAGGTATTCTCTATTTTTTGTGTAACGATGCGGCAGCAGATCTGTATGAGGAATTGTGGCAGAATATCAAGAACTGGATGCGGGAGGAATCCCCATTTCTTTCCAATTTTCTGTATTCGTTGTGGAAGCGCGGAAAAGTGGCGTTTATCATTTTTTTAGCCGGCAATACACGCTGGAACAAAAATGTATTCCGGGCGTTTGTTGTCTGGGAGGGGGCAAAGGCCGGATTTTTTATGACTATTTTCTGCCACAGCATGGGAGTCCGTGGCTTTTTCAGCTGTGTGGCAATGGGAATCCCGCATATGTTTCTTTTGGTGCCGGCGTATGTGATCTTTTTTTATGGATGTCTGGAGAAGAAAAGAAAGTATAAAACGGCGATCACGGCGGGCTTTTTTGTCTTGATTCTGCTTGGCTGTGCCGTACAGGCGGCGGTGGGGCAAAAAGTGATGCACGTTTTGCAATCGTTCACATTTTGGTAACATAAAGATAGTACAATAAGAAAGTCAGGCTGGGGACAGTCTGCGTGATGATAAATCCGATTTAAGGAGGTTAAGGTTTTGATTGAAGTAACAAATTTGGTAAAGCGGTACGGCGACCGGAATGTCGTTGATAATTTGAGCTTTACGGTAGACAAAGGGCAGATTGTAGGTTTCCTGGGACCAAATGGTGCAGGTAAATCGACGACCATGAATATTATTACCGGGTATATATCTGCAACAAGTGGAACAGTAAAAGTAAATGGGTATGATATCTATGACGACCCGGAAAAGGCAAAAGCGTGCATCGGATATCTTCCGGAGCAGCCTCCTGTATATCCGGATATGAAAGTAAGAGAATATCTTAATTTTGTGGCAGATCTGAAAAAGGTGAAGGCTTCCGAAAAAGATAAAAAACTTCGTTACGTTATGAAATCCACGAAGATCATGGATGTATCGGAACGATTGATCAAGCATCTGTCTAAAGGATACAAACAACGTGTGGGACTTGCCGGCGCAATGCTTGGAGATCCGGAGATCCTGATCCTGGATGAGCCTACCGTGGGACTGGATCCGAAACAGATCATAGAGATCCGTAACCTGATCACGGAACTGAGTAAAAATCATACGATTCTCCTGAGTTCCCATATTATGCAGGAAGTAAGTGCGGTATGTAACCAGATTATCATTATCAATCAGGGACAGTTGATCTTATATGATAAACCGGAAAATATTTCCAATCATATCGCGCAGACCAATGACTTGACATTGACAATAAAAGGAAATAAAGATCTTATCAAGAGCATTATTGATTCCTTTGAAGAAGTGATCGAGTCGAGGATTCTTGGCACGGATACGAAAGAAGTTTATCAGGTGGAATTGTCCACTTCGATCGAGGAGGATATCCGCGAGGCCTTGTTCTATAAATTGGCAGACGCAAAATGTCCGATCCTTGAACTGAATCATAAAGTGCCGACTCTGGAAGAAGTATTCCTTCGTCTGACCGGAGAGGGTACGAAGCAGTATGGCGGAAAAATGAGTAAAGAAGAAAAGAAAAAAATGAGACAAAAACTTGCAAAGCGCGAAGAAACTGTGGAAAAAGAAGTGGCAGAAAAAGAAGTTGAAAACACAGAAGATCGTGCAGAGCAGATGGAAGAAAAGGAGGAACAATAACATGCTTGCAGTTTATAAAAAGGAGTTAAAATCCTATTTTACCTCTGTGATCGGATGGGTATTTATTGCCTTCTTTCTGATTTTGGTTGGTTTGTATTTTATGGTATACAATCTGATGAATGGTTATACGGATTTTTCACCGGTATTCAGTGGCGTAGAATTGTTCTTTATCCTGCTTTTGGTGCCGGTTCTTACGATGCGTATTATCGCTGAGGAAAACCGCCAGAAGACGGATCAGCTGCTGTATACGTCTCCGGTATCGATCACAAAGATCATTCTCGGAAAATACCTGGCACTGATCACGTTGTTTGGCATTGCAATGCTTGTTGTATGCCTGTATCCGTTGATCTTATCCGGACTTGTAAAACAGGTGGCGACGGGTACGGAGGCTGTTGATTTTGCCATCGCCTACGGAAGCATATTAGGTTTCTTTCTTTTGGGAGCTGCGTATATCGCGATTGGTATGTTTATCTCTTCACTGACGGAGAGTCAGGTGATCGCGGCAGTAGCATCGGGTGTCATCATGATTTTTACGTATCTTATGACAAGCCTTGCCGGTTTACTTCCTTCCGGACATACGTTTGTATTTTGGTTCCTTGCTGTCCTCATTCTGGTTCTTTCCGTAGGACTGTATTATTGGATTCACAATGGCTGGCTGGCCGGAATTATTGGTGTGCTGGCAGAAGCTGCTTTGGTTATTCTGTTTCTTTTAAAGACAGAGAGTTTTGATGGTTTGATTGGTAATGTACTTAGTCAGATTTCTATCACAGACCGTTATCAGAATTTTACGTATGGTATTTTTGATGTAAGCGCTTTGGTTTACTATATCAGCGTCGCATTTTTGTTTGTATTTATTACCATTCAAAGAATTAAAAAGAAACGTTTTAATTAAGGACGCTTCGGATTGGAGGAAACATGAAAGGCATAAAAAATAGTTTTAAAAGCCGCAAGTTTAAGATGGGCGGCTACCAGACTTTGATCATGGTAATTGTGATCATCCTTGTTATAGGCTTGAATCTGGTCGTAAATAAAATGAATATTACCGTGGACCTGAGCAGCCAGAAAATGTTTACACTGACCAGTGACACGACAAATCTTGTAGATAAGATTAAAGATAAAGTTACATTGTATTATATGTGCCAGGATGGAAGTGAAATGACACAGATTGAAAAAGTAGTGGACAATTACGATGGACTTGGCACCATTAAAGTGGTAAAAAAGGACCCGGTAGTTTATCCAAATTTTTCCAAAACTTATACAGACGAAGAGATTCAAAGTAATGATATCATCGTAGTCAATGAGACAAATGGTAAGAGTAAGCTGGTAAGCCAGTCGGATATGCTTGTGTCGGAGATGGATTATCAGACAATGTCACAAAAAGTTACTACTTTAGATGCAGAAGGACAGATTACAGCAGCAATCCAGAGTGTGACATCCGCAAATGCAACAACTCTTTATTATACGTCCGGTCACAGCGAACAGGAATTGGACTCGACATTTAAAGATGTTCTGAATAAATCCAATATTGATATGAAAGAACTTGCGACAGAGTCTGCAGAAAGTGTACCGGATGACTGCAATATTCTTTTGATCAACGGACCACAGTATGATTTTACGGAAGCCGAGTATAATGTGTTGTCAAGTTATTTGAAGGAAGGCGGAAAGGCCATGTTTTTCCTTTATCCTACGACAACTGAAAAAATGACATATTTTTACAAACTTCTTTCGGATTATGGTGTCAATGTAGCAGACGGATATATTATTGATTCCAAAGGTTCGTACTCTTCCCAGTATCCGATGTATCTGACACCGACGATGGAAGACAGCGATCTGACAAAAGACGTTACGGATACACAGAAGGTCGTTATTCCAATTTGTAAGGGTATGACGGTACAGAGTGATGTAAGAAGTACTTTGACGGTAGAAAATATGATGTCTACGACAGATAGTGCGTACGCAAAGACGAACATCAAATCGCAGACCGTGGACAAAGAGGACGGCGATATCAATGGACCATTTAGTGTCGCTCTTTCTGTAAAAGATTCTTATGCAGAAAAGACGAAAGGAACGGGGCATGCTACGGAGATTGTAGTATTTGGTTCGGTTAGTTTTGAAACCTCGACGTTCTTGGAGACGAACCAGTTTGGGAACCGTACGGTTCTGTTGAATTCTTTGTCGTATCTGGCAGGACAGGAGACAACGACGCTGGCTATTCCGACAAGAAGTCTGCAGCAGGAAAGTGTACAGATTCAGGAAAGTGACCGAATCTTCTTTACGGTTCTGCTTGTAGTGATCATTCCGTTGATTCTTCTTGGAAGCGGATTGTTTATCTGGATCAAAAGGAGGAAGAACTGATGAGCAAAGGAAAAAAGCAGTTACTTACGGTGATTGGTTTGCTTCTTTTGCTGGCAGCGATGGTCTGTGCGTATGTTTTTGTCCCGAAGGGTGAAAGTGATACGTCGGACGAAGACGGGACGAAGGATACGGCAGCGAACACGGTAGAAGTGATCAATATTGAAAAAGACAATGTGTCGGAGATTTCTATCACGTTGGGGGCAATTACAGACGGAAAGAAACAAACGAAGATTCATCTGAAAAAAGAGGGAGATTCCTGGAAGTTTGCAGATGATGCATCGATTCCTGTTGATTCGGACCAGGTAGACAGTTTGATCGGAAGTATCAGCCCGGTAAAGGCATCACAGAAGATTCAGACAGCAGATACTTCTCTTTCAGATTACGGTCTGGAAATCCCGGATCAGGCGGTAACGTTTACTACAACGGATGGACAGACATATACGTTTAAGTTTGGTTCCAGTGTGCCGGATAACGGCGGAAAATATGGCGTTTATGGAGATGACGCACAGGTGTATGTCTTTACGGAGACATTCTGCGATAAGTTTGATATCACGAAAAACAGCCTGATTCAGAAAGATACGATTGATACGATCGATTCCGAATATCTGACTTCGATTGAAGTAAAGAATAAGGGCGTTTCGACGTTTAAAGCGGAAGTGGTACCGGACGACGAAAAAATCGATGCGTATACAAACTGGATTATTTCGAAGCCATATAAGAAGGCATTGGCGGGATCTTCTACCAATGACTGGACGACGCTGCAGGATTCCTTTACGGAGGTTACTCTCGGCGACCTGGTAGAATATGGAAGTAAAAATCTCAAAAAGTACAGTCTGACAGATGCGGATCCTGCAGGAGAGATCGAGGTCAAATATTTTGCCGTACCGGATGGTTACACGATGCCGACTGCGACGGAAGCACCGTCTGACAGTTCTTCCCGTACCACCGGGGAAAACAACATCAAAAACAAGGCCAATCTGGTGCCGGAGAAAGACCGCATCAACAAAGGATACACCTTGCTTGTCGGCAATAAGACAGAAGATGGAAAAAATTTCTATGTACGCCTGAAAGACAACCACAATGTATACTTGATGGCGAAAGATACACTAGAGTCGATGCTGACGGTCGATGCGTACACGTATATGGACCACAGTATTTATTCCACACTGGCAACGGACATCAACGGATACGATGTTACAATCGGCGACCAGACGATTTCCGTGACCCGCACCGCAACCGGCGAGAAGAATTCGGCCGGAAAGGAAACCAATAAATGGACGGTCAATGGCAAAGAAGTACCGGAGGATAAGGAAGAAGATTTCCTTTCTCCGTACTCCAAAGCTTACCTTCTTGAGTTTTCCTCATTTGCGAAAAAAGACGTGAAACCGGCAAGTAACAAACCGGTATTAAAGATCGTATATCATGAGGCAAACCGCGATGTAACCGTAACTTACCGCCCATACGACGGTACAAACTTCTACCGCGTTGACAAAAACGGAATGGATTATTTCCTTGTCGATAAATTGTCGGTAGATGCGGTGATTGAAGCGTTTAAGGCATTACCGGATGTAGTGAAATAAAGTGAAAAGTGAGGGCAGCCTGCCGGACAATGGAAATTGTCCGGCAGGCTGTTTTTTTGTAAACAAGGCATTTTGGAATATGGTTCCGAAAGTGTTACATGACGTTGGGAAGGGAGGCGATCATGCCGTGAGAGGGGAGAAGGGAAATGGCATGACCTGTGGGGAGGGAGGCAGCCAATTCGCGAGAAGTTTCCAGAATAGGTTGCCTTTAAAGCAAGCATGTCTGCCCAGAGGCAGCCAAAAAAGAAGACCCCGTCGGTTTAGGTTGCTTTTGTCGTGCTGGGGAAGCCGAAAAGGCAACTGATTCAAGAGAACTTCCCAGAATAGGTTGCCTTTAAAGCAAGCGTGTCTGCCCAGAGGCAACCAAAAAAGAAGACCCCGTCGGTCTAGGTTGCTTTTGTCGCACTGGAGAAGCCGAAAAGGCAACCAATACGGAGAAGTCATCTAACAAGGTTGCCTTTAAAGCAAGCATGTCTGCCCAGAGGCAGCCAAAAAAGAAGACCCTGTCAATCCAGGTTGCTTTTTCTGGCATTTATTGTATCGCAGCAAAATAAACCACCGGCTATGCCGGTGTGACCCGCATTCACTTTAGATACAAGAAAAACCTCCTATGTTGTATAATAGAGTTGGTTCGACAACCACACTAAAAACAAGATAGAAGGATAAGTGAACAGGTATAATTAATGGCACTCTCAGGTAGAAATCTGGGAGTGTTTTTGGTATAATAGGCAATATTAAAACATTTGAGGAGAAGAGATATGGTTCGCAGTTTACTTAGTACAACGGAGAATACGAGAGACTTGGGCGGATATATAACAAGAACAGGAAAACAGACAAGATACGAGAGTATCCTGCGTAGTGATGTTCAGAATTATCCGAGTGAGGAAGATATTGAATTTTTAAAAACAAAGAATGTAACAACGATTATTGATATGCGTGGGCAAAAGGATGTAGATAGAAAGCCGAGTGGCTTCGCAGATAGAAATGACTTTGTGTATTATAATTTTCAAATTAGCGAAGGCAGTGGTGTGCCGGAATCGGTGGAGACTGTGCCTATAAGTTATATGAGTATTGCAAGGGCAAAGGAAATACCGAATGTATTTAAATGTATAGCAAATGCAAAGACAGGCGTAATGTTTAATTGTACAGCGGGCAAGGACAGAACAGGTGTGGTTTCTGCGATTTTATTACTACATGTTGGTGTGTGTGATGAAGATATTGTAGAGAATTATGTATTGACTAAGGAGTATGGGAAAGGACGCTTGGAATTAATACATAAGAATTTTCCGGAACTGGATATGAATATAGTAGCGCCTTGCAAAATGTTTATGGAACAGTTTTTAAGATTGTTTCGAGCGGAATATGGCGATACCGATAAATATTTTAGAATGATCGGACTTAATGATGAAGAAATCAAGGCATTAAGGAATAAATTGTAGGCAACGTCGTTTATTAGATACCTTAAGCTTATGCTATGTCCTACAAATTTTTTGAATATAGTCTGTTTTTACAGTCTTGCTATATAGAAAAAATAAGCCCCTGCTTATGTATGAGGGATTTAGAACACCGTCGGTACATAGAGGGCGTAGTTTGCTCTCATGTACCGTTACGAGTGTTCTTCTAAGCGAAAGCGGTCCCGAATGCAAAAGCAGGGGGGTATTTTTCTTATAAGCAAAACTGTAAATATTTTTTTAAAGAAGTAAAGAAAAACCCCTTGACATTTCTATTTTCTAAGTGTATACTAACTGTATCATCACAAATAGTACAGTTGGTACAGATGATACAGTTCCTTGGAAAGGGAGGTGACGATATGATTGAGATAAATCCGACGAGCAGCCAGCCAATCTTTGAGCAGATCATTGCACAGATAAAGATGGCGGTGCTGAAGGGACTTTTAAAACCGGGGGACAGCATTCCGTCGGTTCGGAAGATGGCACTTTCGCTGTCTGTGACGCCGGGGACGGTGGCAAAAGCATATGGCGAGCTGGAGCGGCAGCAAGTGATCGTGACAATTCGCGGAAAAGGTGCTTATATCGCAGAGACGGGAAAGATACAGCCTTCGGAGAGGCAGAAAGAACAGGGAAGGCAGAAACTAAAAGAAGCCTGTGTGGAAATGATCTATCTTGGTTTTTCCAAAAAAGAGATTCTGAAAATGGTGGAAGAACTGTATGATGCAGCGACTTCGTAAAGAAAGGAAGGGCAGAAAATGTTAGAGGTAAAACATGTGACCAAATCATATATCAAAGGGGGAACACCTGCGATCGAAGATATTTCATTTCAGGTGGAGCCGGGGAAAATACATGGTTTGATCGGACCAAATGGTTCCGGAAAGACGACATTGATCAAGTGTATCACAGGAATCTTGTCGATCGATGAAGGAGAAATTTTGCTGGACGGAGAGAAAATTTACGACAATCCGAAGGCAAAGGAAAAAATAGGGTACGTGGCAGATAATTGTAATTTTTTCCTCAATTACAAAGGAAAGGACATGATTAAATTTTATCAGGGCATGTACGGAAAATTTGAAGAAGAGGAGTTTCACAAGTTAAATGAAATGTTCAAGATTCCATTGACACGACGAGTGGGACATCTTTCGAAAGGCCAGAAAATGCGGCTTTCATTTATGCTGAATATGGCGATGAAGCCGGAACTGCTTGTGATGGATGAGCCGACGTCGGGACTCGATGCGATGGCGAAGGCTGATCTTTTGGAGCAGGTGATCGCCAAAGTAGATTACGATGAGACCGCCGTGATCATTTCCACGCATCATCTGTATGAATTGGAAAAAATATGTGATACGGTGACAATGATGAACATTGGCGGAATCCAGTATCAGGGAGAACTTGATGAAGTAAAAGACAATATCCGAAAATATCAGGTGGTATTTAAGGGCGGTATTCCGGAAGGGGTGCTTGGCAATGAAAATATTGTCAATTATTCCAATATCGGAAGTGTCTATACCTTTTTGTGGCAGGGGTCAGAAGACGCGATCTCGTATTTTATGGAGAAAGGTGCTGACCTTGCTGAGCAGACCGAGATATCTTTGGAAGAAGTCTTTATCTATTCGAATCGAAGGAGGAGAGAAGGATGAACAGTCAATATCGTACGTATATGAAACGTGAAATTAAGAAAACATATCCACTTCTGATCGTTGGACTTTTGTTTTTAGTATTTATGGCAGTGATTACGACAAGCATGACAAAGGGTGTCTATGAGGGCGCATTGCTTGAACTGTCGGATCATTTTACCAGTCATGTTGTCTGGGGAATGGGAGATGTGGTAAATCTTTTCATAAATGCAGCCTTTGGAGGAAGTATTTCGACCTATTATACATTGGCAATTCTTGTGTTTTTGGTAGTGCTTCTACAGCAGACATTTTTGCATGAAAACCGAAGTGAAATTGCTGACTTTTTACAAGTTCTGCCACTTCGTGAACGGGATAAAGTGATTATGAAACTGATCAACGCCCATGTGGCAATTGCGATTTATACCGTTTCCTTTGGCGTTATTTTATCGTTGTCCTGTTTGAGTGTGAACGATAATCTGCAGAAAGTGGCGGACTATTATTATACAAGTTTTACCCAGATAAATCCCTATGCGGTAATCTGGCAGAGCACGCTTTTACAATTTTTGGGAATGAGTTCCCTTTATCTGGTATTTTTCCTGACGATTACATGCATTCACAACCGGTTTTTGTCTTATGCGGTTGGTATCGGATTGATGATCAGTCCGGCTGCTTTTTGTCTGTGGTATGATGATATTCTTCGGTATGGACAGGAGAGAAATTTGATCGTGAGATATTTTGTACCATGTTACTTCTTTCCGGATACGACTTACGTGGATACGTCCGCAGGTGACAGCTACACGATCGTTCAGTGGGGTGACTATGGAGCCCATGCTCTCTTTTATGTCGGAACCATTGTGGTGGCAGCATTATTGATTGTACTTGCGGTTCGCAGAAAATGGCATATTCGAGAAGCACACAATGTTCTTATGAATGAAGAAGTGGCAGTACAGTTTGTTATCACCGGAATTTCATTATGCACGGCGTTATTCGGATCTGCTTTTGTATTGGAAATGATATCCTTTCAAGAAGGAAACTATTCGATGGTGTCATATTGGATCATGACTGCATTGATTGGTGTAGTGATTTATATTATATTAAGCGTGATCCGACGGCTGATTGAAAAACGGCAGCAGGGAATGTGAGAAAGGGGGCATTAAGATGAACAATAAAAATTCAAAGATGCTTGGAATTATTTTAGTTCCGCTTGTATTTGGAATATTGATCCTGGTGGCATCCGCATTTACCAAAGAACCGGAAAAAGCAGAGGATTTCTATTACGAGGAAAATTTGAAAAATGTAATGGGTGCGAATAAAAGTTATGAAGACCGTGGCTATGTCAAAGCCAATGATTTTCCACAGGCACTTCAAAATCTCGTTGCGTCAGGAATCCTAACCGCAGAAGAAACGACGGATGAGGATGGGTACGAGGAAGAAACCAGCGGGTATCGTTCCAGTTACGAGTGCCTGTCAGACAGCGAAGCTTTTATGGAGCGGCGGACCGGATCGGTTGTGAGTATAGTAGATTTGGAAACGGATTATGCTTTCGGTATTAAGTATGACAGTAAGAAAAAAGGCTTTACGGAGGATTCGTATGCGACAATCGCCAAAGTAGAGCAGTGCGGGTTTACCGGATTTACCGATCAGGTAAAACGGCTGGAAAAAGAGTACCGGAGCCAGCAGGAAAAGAAAACAGGAGAGGAAGACGATTGGGATCTGACGTATGAGATTTATAATCAGGGAGTTGGATTTCGGTTTATCAATTATGATCAGAACGAGATCGATGTGAACTTGAAACTTAATATTAACAGCATCTACCTTCCGCAAAAATATGAAACCCTCATTCGGAATGTGACACAGAGTGGGGAGTATATGCTTCGGGCTTCCAGCGTAGATACCAAAAAAGAAGTTTTGACATTTGGAGCAGCCAATGCCGTTATAACAAGAGGAACCGGGGAAGTGCTTTTCCAGGGTGGGCAGAACATGCCGACCTTTGGCGATACGACCATCAGCTTCGTCTTTGAAAATAATCAGGTGAGCGGCTATTATGTGACGACAAATGAAAATAAGTTCCAATTGACAGAATCCGATAAAAAGCTCATTCAGACTGTGGCACCGGGACTCAAAGTAACTCTTCCGGAACATGCAAATTATAGTGAAAACGGCATTAAATTATACATTGCCAAATAAAAACCTTTAAAAGCTTCCATGTTTGTGGTAGAATAAATATTGATTCTACGAACAAACAGGAGGCTTTTTTTATGTCCGTTGACAGAACATTATACTTGAAGATTTTAGCAGAAAAATATCAATCGGTACAGGCCGTTTGCAGAGAAATTATAAATTTGAATGCGATACTCAACCTTCCGAAGGGAACCGAACATTTTATGAGTGACCTTCATGGAGAGTATGAAGCATTTTGCCATATATTGAACAACTGCTCGGGAGTGATCCGCGAAAAGGTGGATCTTTTGTTTGAAGAACAGTTAAATGATTCTGAAAGACAGGCAATCTGTACGCTGATCTATTACCCAAAAGAAAAATTGGAGCAGTTAAAAAAAGAAAATGCGTTGTCAATGGAGCGATACCGCATGATCTTGAATCAGCTGATCGAAATCGCCAAACTCCTTTCTTCCAAATATACAAGATCGAAAGTGCGTAAGGCGATGCCGGAAGATTTTGCGTATATTATCGACGAGCTTCTGCATGTGCAGAAAGACGAAGATGATAACCAGGTGCGGTATCACCAGAAAATTTTGGATACCATTTTGGAAATTGACAATGCGGATGAATTTATCGTTGCGCTGGCAGAGCTGGTCAAGCGGCTGGCCGTAGATCATCTGCATATCGTCGGGGATATTTTTGACCGCGGACCGTATGCGGACAAGATCATGGATCTTTTGATGAACTACCATTCCCTTGATTTTGAGTGGGGAAACCACGATATATTGTGGATGGGGGCAGCAGCGGGAAATCAGGCCTGCATCGCCAATGTTTTGAAAAATAACCTGCGCCACCACAATACGGAGATATTAGAGAGCGGCTATGGCATCAGTCTCCGGGAACTCGCTTTGTTTGCGGAAAAAACGTATGCCAATGTGGAGCCGATGGAGGCGGCCGATAAGGCAGTTTCCGTTATGCTTTTGAAACTGGAAGGCCAGACGATACTGCGCCATCCGGAATACGAGATGAAAGACCGCCTGCTTCTTTCGAAGATTGATAAAGAGAAAAAGACGGTTGCGATTGACGGAAAAGAATATCCATTGAAAGATGGGGATTTCCCTACACTCCAGAGGGAAGATGTATATGCGCTTACGGAAGAAGAAGCTCATGTGATGGATGAACTTACGACCGCATTTATCAACAGCGATCGTTTGCAGCGACATATATCGTATCTGTATGAAAAGGGAAGCATGTACCGCATTTTCAATGGAAACCTGTTGTATCACGGGTGTGTGCCATTGGATGAAAGTGGAAATTTTGATGGGGTGCGGTTTGGCGATGAAATTTATCAGGGGAAATGCTATCTCGATTATGCCGACAAAATGGCACGACGGGCGTATTTTCACCGCAAAGACCAGGATGCCTTGGATTTCATGTGGTTTTTGTGGTGCGGACGCAAATCACCGCTTTGCGGACGCAATATTAAGACCTTTGAGAGAATGTTTGTGACTGACGAGAGTGCGTGGGTTGAGGAAAGCAATCCATATTACCGCTATCATGAAGAAGAGCGGACCTGCAATATGATCCTGCGTGAGTTTGGTCTGTATTCCGAACATTCGCACATTATCAATGGACATACGCCGGTAAAAACGATGGAAGGGGAACAGCCAATCCGGGCAGGCGGAAAACTGCTTGTTATCGATGGCGGATTTTGCAAAGATTACCACAAGACGACAGGAATCGCCGGATATACATTAATTTACAATTCCCATGGCATGCGTATCAAAGCACACCATCCGTTTGAAAGTGTAAAAAAGGCATTGCAGGAAAATAAGGACATCGCATCGGAGAGTCAGATCGTCGAGACCGAGAAAACGCGTGTACTTGTAAAAGATACCGATGTCGGAAAGAAAATTATGGCATATATATCCGATTTGGAAGAATTGATGCAGGAATATCGCAATGGAACGATTGAACCGGGGACGAAGTTATTTTGACAGAGATTTACAATAAAGGAAGGCAAAGAAGATGAGACAGATCAGTGTACAGGAAGCACTTGCGTTATCCAAAGAGGAAGCAGTTTTGGTAGATATACGGCAGGAGGAAGAATTTTCCAGAGGAAGCATTCCGGGAGCGGTAAATATTCCGGCAGAGGAACTGGAAGACCACGCGGAGTTGTGGAAGCAGGATAAGACGGTGTACTTGTTCTGCCACACGGGACGAAAAAGTGCGGAATGCGTACAGGATCTGGAAAAAGAAGGAAAAAATGTCGTCGATGTGGAAGGGGGATACCGCTCGTATCTGAGGTATTCTTTGAGTCAGTTTACGAAACAGGAAGAAAACCTCGGAGAACGCACGGCACAGATTGAGCGGAGCCTGATCAAAAAATTCCGCAAGCCGATCTGGCGCCGGTTTACGAAAGCCATCAAAGAATACGAGCTGATTCAGGAAGGAGATAAGATTGCGGTCTGTATCTCCGGAGGCAAGGATTCCATGCTTTTAGCAAAACTCATTCAGGAGATCAAAAAGCATGGACAGATTTCCTTTGATGCCATTTTTCTCGTAATGAACCCGGGCTACAATGAGGACAACTGGAATATCATACAAAACAATGCGAAGATTTTAGGAATTCCGCTGACGGTGTTTAATACGGAGATTTTTGACGTGGTTGCAGGGATTGAAAAAAATCCATGTTATCTCTGTGCGAGAATGCGACGCGGCTATCTGTATTCGAAGGCAAAAGAACTCGGCTGCAATAAGATCGCGCTCGGCCACCATTTTGATGACGTGATCGAGACGATTCTCATGGGAATGCTTTACAGCGGAAAAGTTGAGACAATGATGCCAAAGTTAAACAGTTCAAACTTTGCCGGCATGGAACTGATCCGCCCGCTGTATCTCGTGAAAGAAGCGGATATCAAGGCATGGCGTGACTACAATGACCTGCATTTTATCCAGTGTGCCTGCCGCTTTACCGAGCATTGTGCGACGTGTGGCGGAGACAAGCCATCAAAGCGTGATGAGATGAAAGAACTGATCGCGCAGTTTCGCAAGACGAGTGATGTCATCGAGTCGAATATTTTCAACAGTGTGCGGAATATCAATCTGCGTACCGTGATCGGCTATCATAAAGATGACTGGGAATATAATTTCTTAGATGATTATGACAAATATCGGAAGGAAGAGGATGATGAGGGACAATAAACTGCCATCCTGTGTGGAGAAGCAGATTCGGAAGCAGGGCATTGAAAAGCAGGATATTCTGGCGGTATCGCCATTTGACCTGTCATTTTCAAGTGAATATGTAAATGGATATGTGTTTTTGACAAAAGATATTCTGGGGGTCGCGGTCAGTGAACCGGATCCGCAGAGCATCCGTTATTTTCGTGGAACAAGGACAAAGGATATGGCGTATGGAGAGGATCAAAAAGAGTACGCCTGCCGTTTGTATGAGCGTAATAAAATAACAAATATTTTCATTTATAGACAGTTGGCGACGAGCCTTGTTATCATGCAGTATAAAGGGATTGAATACCGGCTTTGTGCACTGACAAACCTGTATCTGGCGCAGATGAACGAGTTTGTGAATGCCTTAAGACAGGAAGCACAGCCGCAGGCCGAAGAGGCGGCGGAAGAAAAAGAAGCCGGTTCGGAAGAATTGTATTGTCCACGATGTGGAACGATGTATCCGGATCCGGCGCGAAAAATATGTCCGAAATGTATGAACAAGCGATCCATCTTTACACGGACACTGCGCTATTTCCGGAAATACCGCGTGAAGATGGCAGCCCTTCTTTTCTGTTACGTTTTTTCGGCATTTGTAAACATTTTATGGCCGTATCTGAGTGGTACGGTGTTATTTGACTGGGTGCTTAAGAAAAATGATGTCATTTTGGGGAAATTTGGAATTACAGGAGAGTATACACTGGCACTTCTTATTCTGGTTGCTGCAATGATTGTGGCAAGGCTATTGCAGCGTGGGGTGACACTTGTACAGGGAGTGTTGATGGCGCAGGTCGTAGCGGATACAGTGCGTGATATCAAGCAGGATGTATTTGCCGCGCTGGGAAGACTGTCGATCGGATTTTTTACGAGCAAACAGACCGGAAGCCTGATGACCCGTGTCCTCAGCGATGCAGAACGTGTGACGAACTTTTTTCTGGACGGCTTTCCATACATATTTATTCATGGCTTTACGATTATTGCGACGTTTTGCGTGATGTTCCGGCTCAATGCGCCGATGGCACTTGTGGCATGTGTGCTTCTGCCGCTCTTAGTTTTTATGAGTGTGCGGTTAAAACCCAAATTATGGAGCCTCTTTGGAAGACGCCATCGCGCAGAACGGGCAGTAAACAGCCGTGTCAATGATAATCTGACCGGTGCCAGAGTGGTAAAGGCATTTGGACAGCAGGTGGCGGAAAATGCGAGATTTGAGCCGGTCAATGAACGGCTGAAAGACGCGGAGATCCGGATTGTAAAATATAACAACCGGTTTACGATACTATATAATCTGGTTCAGGAAATCTCCAGTATCTGGGTGTGGATCGTAGGCGTGATCCTGCTTTTGGGAACCGGGGAAATTGAACTTGGTGTACTGATTACGTTTGTCGGTTATGTGGGGCAGCTCAATGGACCGATGAATTTCTTTTCACGGGTATTTCAGATGTGGTCGGACAGTATCAATTCGGCACAGCGAATGTTTGAGATCATGGATGCGATTCCGGACATTGAGGAGGCAGAGCATCCGGTGGCGTTGAAGGAGCCAAGGGGAGAGATTGAACTTTCACATGTGACATTTGGCTATGAGACCAATAAACCGGTGTTAAAAGATATTACACTACATGTAAAACAAGGGGAGATGCTTGGTATCGTGGGACGTTCCGGAGCCGGAAAGACGACACTTGTCAATCTGATCTCAAGACTGTACGATGTCAATGAAGGGGAGATTCGCATTGATGGTATCCCGGTAAAAGAACTGGCTTTTCACGATCTGCGGCGTAATGTGGCAATGGTTTCACAGGATACGTATATCTTTATGGGAACGGTGGCAGATAATATCGCGTATGCCAATCCGGAGGCATCAAGGGAAGACATCATACGTGCGGCGATGTTAGCCAGCGCACATGAGTTTATCAGTAATATGCCGGATGGTTACGATACCGTGATCGGGGCAGCGGGAAAAGACTTATCGGGCGGCGAAAAACAACGAATTTCCATCGCACGAGCCATTCTTGCAGATCCAAAGATATTGATTCTTGATGAAGCGACAGCAAGTGTGGATACGGCGACGGAGAAAGCCATCCAGGAGTCTCTCAATTACCTTGTCAAAGGGCGTACCACATTATCCATCGCACACCGGCTCTCGACATTGCGGGATGCAGACCGTCTGGTCGTGATTGACGAGGGAAAGATTGCGGAGGAAGGAACGGCGGAGCAGCTGGAACAGAAACAAGGTATATATTATAAATTGATGAAATTACAGACCGAGTCACTGGCACTTAGGGGACTTGACTAAGAGGGGAGGCAGAGGAAATGGAACAATTTGAAAGAGAACAGATCGAACGGGAAGCGGAAGAAATGACGTCACTGCACTACCTGACAAAAGACAATGCGGTATTCGAACGAACCAAAGGCGGTTTTGTCCGCCTAACGTTTGATGGAAAGACATGGGAACGGGTTCAGGTGATCCGGCTGTTTCCGTTTACCGAGCCGGACGGGTTTATCTCTATCCGAACCGTGGAAGAGAGATCACGGGAAATCGGTGTGGTAAAAGATCTGAGAGACGTTTCGAAAGAAACGAAAAAAATGTTACTGGAACAATTGAATTTACATTATTTTACACCTGTCATCCAAAAAGTGCTTTCGATCAAAGACGAATACGGCTATGCGTATTTCCATGTTCTGACAGACCGTGGGGAATGCCGTTTTACAATCAATATGGGAGCGAGCGCGGTGACAAGATTGTCGGAAAAAAGGCTTCTGATCACAGATCTCGACGAAAACCGGTTTGAGATTCCGGATGTCTTTGCTCTGACGCAGAAGGAACAGAGAAAACTGGATTTATTTTTGTAATAGGAGAATGCGATGAATTTGAATTATGAACTGCCTGCATGGGCGGAGAAAATATTACCGCCGACAGCAGAAGAAAAGCGGTATTACAGTGTTCCGTATGATATTGGTGCAGACGGAGACTGGTTATCGGATTCCTATCTTGTTGTGACGAACAAAAAAATCTATCTGTTATCTAAGGGAAGTCCGGCAGAATGGTTTGCTCTGGCAGACTGTGAAGAAGCGGCGGCAGAAGCGAAAGTCGGCTGTGGGATTCTGACGGTTCGGTATCGCGGGGAAAAGCGTCTTCTGGTACAATATTCCGGAAAACATCTGGCAAGATATGCTTACATCGCCAGAGGAATCCGTATCCTGTGTTCGGGAAGGACAGAAAAGGTAGAAAGTACCGAATATGAGAAAATCTGTCCGAATTGCGGACGTGCGATACCGGGCACCAGATACTGCCCGCATTGTTCGAAGGAAGGTGGTTTTTGGCATTCTTTTCTGACGATGGCAGCCCCTTACCGCAGAAGATTTTTGGGAATTATTGTACTGATGATCTTAGCGGCGGTCGTCACACTTCTCAATCCGGAAGTGCAGAAACGGCTTGTCGATGAGGTGCTGACAAAGCATCATGGGGGAATCCGTATGGCACTCGTGTGTCTTTTCATTATGTTTTTGCTCAGTGTCGGTATCGTCGTTATCAATGTGCTGAAAAGTTATTATTGTACAGCACTTGGGGCGACAATTGCAAAGGATCTTCGCAAGAAATTATTTGAAAAGATCCAGATTCTCTCCATTGGTTTTATCAATGACAGAAAACCGGGAGAGCTGATGAATCGTATTGTATTTGACACCGGAAAAATAAGGGAATTTATGGAACGCACATTTTGCAATATGTTTACCGTGTGTTTTATCTTTCTTTGTGATATAATATTTATGCTTGCTTTGAATTGGAAGCTGGCATTATTAACCTTTATCTTCATTCCGGTCGTGGTTTTTATTACGTATGCATGGAGAAAAAATATTCACCGCCGTTTTCACCTGCAATGGAAAAAGAGCGACGATGTCAATAGCAATCTTCAGGACGTGATCTCCGGGATGCGCGTCGTAAAATCCTACGGAAAGGAAGCAGAAGAGCGGGAAAAATTTAACGAACTGGCAGACGAATTCTGCCGGGTACAGAAGAAGAATGAAGTGTTTTGGGCGCTGTTTATGCCAATGATTGATTTTATCCTTGGTGCAGGAATCTTTCTGGTCGTTTATTTTGGCGGCTGCGATGTGCTTCGCGGTACGATGACAACCGGAGAACTGCTGCAGTTTATCACCTATACGCAGCTTCTGTACCAATACCTGAACTGGATGACTTCGATGCCGCGTGATCTGATGAATCTGATCAGCAGTATCGAACGAATCAATGATATTTTGGCGCAGGATCCGTTTATCGAGGATGATGAGCAGCCGAAAGAATTGGAAGTGGAGGGAGAGATCACATTTTCCCATGCAACCTTTGGCTACAAATCGTACCAGCCGGTACTGGAGGATGTGAATCTGACGGTAAAACCCGGTGAAATGATCGGTATCGTCGGAGCTTCCGGCACAGGAAAATCCACACTGATCAATCTGATCATGCGGTTATATGAAGTGGACGACGGCACAATACTGGTTGATGGAACAGATATCAAGAACATACGTTCAAAAACATATCATGCACAGCTTGGTGTTGTATTGCAGGAAACATTTTTGTTTTCCGGTACGATTCTTGAAAACATACGGTTTGCCAGACCGGATGCCTCGTATGAGGAAGTGATCCGGGCTGCCAAGCTTGCCAATGCCCATGACTTTATCTCAAAAACGCCGGATGGATACAATACCTACGTAGGAGAACGCGGACATAGTTTGTCCGGAGGAGAGAGACAGCGGATTGCCATTGCAAGAGCAATTCTCAATGAACCTCGTATTTTGATCTTAGACGAAGCGACAGCAAGTCTGGATACGGAAAGTGAATACCGCATTCAGAAAGCCCTCGACCGTCTGACAAAGGGGCGTACAACCTTTGCAATCGCCCATCGTTTGTCAACTCTGCAAAATGCGGACCGCCTGATCGTGATCGACGGACACCGCATCGCAGAAGTGGGATCCCATGAAGAATTGATTGCCCGAAAAGGGATGTATTACCGCCTTGTGAAGGCGCAATTGGAAATGCAGAAAAAATAGGAGCAGATGATTATGAGTGAAGAAAGTTTGCAGCGGAAAGTATTTTCCGGATTATTTTGGAAATTTGGAGAACGGATTGGAGCGCAGCTTGTATCTTTTATCGTGCGGATCGTGCTGGCAAGACTTCTGAGCCCGAGTGACTTTGGTGTCATCGTACTCATTACTGTTTTTATAGATATCGCCAATGTTTTTGTGTCAAGTGGATTTGGTTCTGCGTTGATTCAGAAAAAAGAAGCGGATCAATTGGATTTTTCGTCCGTATTTTATTTTAGCATTGTGATGTCATGGATTTTCTATGCCATTGTATTTTTGGGAGCGCCTCTGGTTGCGTCCTTTTACGGAAAAGACATTTTGTGTCCGGTTCTGCGTGTACTGGCACTTAAGATCCCGCTTGCCGGTGTCAATTCCGTGCAGCAGGCCTACGTACAGAAAAAAATGCTTTTTAAGCGATTCTTTTTCTCGACACTGATCGGTACCGCCGGTTCAGCTGTCGTAGGAATTGTCATGGCTTATATGGGATTTGGCCCATGGGCCCTTGTGGCACAATATTTGTTTAATTCGACGCTGGATACACTGATCCTTTGGTTTACGGTAAAATGGCGCCCGATATGGGCATTTTCCGGAAAAAGAATGAAAGAACTGTTTTCTTTTGGATGGAAGATGCTTTGCTCGGAACTGATCCATACGTCTTATGGGCAGATTCGAAGCCTTATCATCGGAAAAGTGTACACGGAAAAAGATCTTGGTTTTTACAATCAGGGCGGAAATATGCCGCGGCTTGTCGTAACCAATATCAATTCGTCGGTTACTTCGGTACTTTTTCCTGCTATGTCAATGAAACAGGATGATCTAAAGAAAATGAAAGAGGTCGTTCGTCTTTCTATTCGCGTCAGTTCTTATGTGATGTGGCCGTTGATGATTGGTCTTATGGTAATGTCCGCACCGGTTGTCAGCCTGATTTATTCGGACAAATGGCTGCCTTGTGTGCCATTTATGCAGATCGCGTGTCTGCAATATGCACTGGAGCCGGTTCAGACGGCCAATGTGCAGGCGGTAAAGGCACTTGGAAAAGGACGGACGTACTTGATCATGGAAATCGTGAAAAAGGTATTTGGTATCGCCATGATCCTTCTTGTCATGTACCGTGGTGTCATGGCAATCGCATGGACCGCATTTATCGTAACCTTATTTGCAGCAGTTGTAAACTCGACGCCAAACCGTAAGTTTTTGAATTACAATTATAAAGAGCAGTTAGCCGATCTGATTCCTTCCATCCTGCTTGCTTCCGTGATGGGAGTGTGCGTTTATTTTACCGGAATGATCGCACTGCCAACGATCGTGACCGTCATTCTTCAGGTAATTGTCGGAGCGGCGGTTTACATCCTGCTTTCGATTTTGTTTAAATTTAGTCAGTTTACCTATATTTTACAGGTGTTAAAAAGTTTTACCCAGTCATTTCGGAAAGGAAAGAAAAAGGCATGAAGACAAGAAAAGAGATTCCGGACGAAGAAGTGAGAAAGATAGAACTTGATATCTTTTCTCACATTGTAACAATCTGTGAGAAATATGAGCTCCGATATATCATTGATTATGGCACGCTGTTGGGGGCGGTTCGTCATGGCGGCTTTATTCCGTGGGACGATGATATCGATATTTCGATGCCGCGTTCGGACTATGAGACATTTAAGCGGGTATTTTCGGATGAAATGACATCAGCTCCCCAATACGAACTTCGAACCGGGATGAAAGGAAATATCGCAATCCCGTATATTCAAGTCGTACATACCGGTACGGTTACGGAGAAAAAGGGCAGGCGCGAAAAGTATGCACAGTCCGTCTGGGTAGATGTATTTCCTGTCGACGGTGCGGGATATACCAAAGAAGATCTGGCAGAAAATTATGCGGAATATTGGAAAAATATTGAAGAAACCAGAAAGATCTTTGGAAGATACAAACCCTATCTGAATCCGATGAAGCAGATTCGCCAGTTTTACGATCATCACATTCGTTCGTTGTGCCTGGAGAAATATGTAAAACAAGCGGAAGAATGTATGAAAAAGTATGATTATGATGCGTGCGAAAACATTTTTTGTCTGGCGACTATTTACGGAACGAAAGAGAAAAACAGAAAAGAATATTATGAAGACCGGATTGACATGGAATTTGAGGGGATAACCTGCAAGGTACCGCGTGCGTATGACCGGAAACTGCGGGATATGTATGGGAATTACCACGAACTTCCGCCGACGGAAAAGCGCAAAGGGCATGATTTTGTGCCGTATTATCGATAAGATAGAGGAGAAAGTGATAGATGGAAAAAATGCGAAGATATAGGAGAAATCTGGCATGGGTGCTTGTTTTGGCGATGACGCTCGGAATGGTACAGTACCCTGTACATAATACACCGGTAAGCGTCAAAGCAGCGGATTCTCAGACAGAAAAGAAGGTTACATTAAGTGAGGACGGCGTATTAAAGGTAGAGGGAGTATATTCGGTTTCGGCGGAAATGCTGGATGGAATCGAGAAACAGGAGATATTGAAAATTGAGTTTGATGAGAATGTATATTTTATAAAAGATCACACTTTCGAAGGATGCCATAATCTTACAGAGATAACGTGGGGTGGTGTGACTAAGATTGGAAGTTATGCTTTTGCTGATTGTGAAAATTTAGATATGATGTCTCTGACACAAAAAGTGGATACAATACAGGAGGGGGCTTTTTGGGGATGCAGCAATATCAAACTTGTGATAATGCCTAATGATTTAAAGAAACTGGAAAAAGATGCGTTCCCACTTGCTACAAGTTTTGTCTGGCGATACAGTAAAAACGAATATGAAGTAGAAGATGAAGCGATTGACGACGCATTTTGGACGGGGCGAACCGGAACCATGTATGTTCCCGATACGGATAAATGGAATCGTATCATTCAGCAGCTGGATGAGAAAAAGATTACCTGGACGAAAAGAATTGCCGTTTCCGCCGACAATATAGTATACTGTCAGATGGCAGCAGAGGACGGCAGCATTTCGGAAGAGTATTGGGCAAATTTGGAATATGATACGGTGTGCCGGTTTGATACAGAGGGAACGATAACGTTTGTAGGAAATGGAGAAGACGGGGAAGTATGCATTCCGAATGAAATTCGTAAGGCTTCGGTTAAGAAACTGATTCTAAAAAATAATAATATAATTCTTGGTGAAATTTGTAATGAATACATGAATCTGTATTCGGTAGAAATGGAGGTTGAAAATAGTTTCATTTTGGAAAAATGTTTTAAAAATTTAAAGAAACTTCAGACTGTTCGAATAACTGGTCAGACAACGTTTGAAGAGGGGTGCTTTTACGGATGCAGTTCTTTGAAAAAGTTGGAAATTTCCGGAGTTGTACGTTCGATTGGGGACAGAGCCTTTGAAGGGTGTACAAGCCTTACGCAGGTGAACATTAAAGCGGTAGAGATTGGAAAAAGAGCATTTTTCGGATGTGAAAATTTAAAATCGGTTGAACTGCCTGTATATACAAGTAAGATCAAACAAGATGCCTTTGGAAATTGTCCAGTGCTTCAAACCATTGTTCTGCCGGAAAAACTTTCCTATGTAGGACTGGGAAATTTCACGGCATGTGATATTTATTGGAAAGGAAATGAAGTGACAACGCAGGATCCGGAAGAGGGAGGATTGTCATTTTTTGAACAAGTAACAGGAACGATGTATATTCCGTCCGGAAGTGAATTTTGGCAAAAACAGAAAGAAACTTATCCCGAAGTTGCCTGGGAGGAGTGGAAACCGGTAATCATGCAGCCGGAGACAGAAACGTATGATCTTATGGAACAATGGGCTTTTCAAGAGAGCGAGAATGGTGTTCCGGTGGAAGCAGGTGTGGATGATGACGGAGTGCCATGTATAAAAATTAGTTTTAGCAAACGATATCAGCGGGTGGCGTTCAAACTGCCAGAACAGATACGCGCACAAGATTACGCAACGGTGTCGATCAAAGCCAAGGTCGGAGTACAATTGATGTTTGATCTGTGGGACGAGGAATTGACAATGGAAAATGGATACGCAGTCGGTACATCCATAGTAGATTGTACCTATCCTTTTTGGTATCCAAATGATGATGACCCGATAAAATTCGGAACAGAGGACGTTGGAATTTATAATAATAATATAAGTGATACTGGAAAAAAGGCAAGTTATATGTCAATTGGAATATGCCAAAAACCAGAGGAGGCAGAAAGTTATGGACGTGAAAGAATTTTTTATATTTATTCAATTACGTTTAATCCGTTGGCATCGGATACCAAGAAACTGGTGTTTGAAAGCAAAATGCCGGAGGAGGAGACCCCGGCAGTAAGCCAGACACCATCTGCCACACCGCAGCCGACGGAAATGTCGTCAGCAAGCCAGGTATCAACTGTCACGCCAGTATCGACGCAGGAGTCGGCGGAAAGCGCAAGAGTAGAGTCGTCTGCTGCTACGTCGAAAAAGAAGAGCAAACGTCCGGCAATTTCAATTCATAAAAAGCGAAATAAAAAGTCTCGCTATGTACAGATTACAGTGAAGTCATCGGTAGGCAGTTATTTTGATCTGTATATGAAGAAAAAAGGTAAAAAGTTCGTACGCATCCGTTTGTCAAAGAATTCCTTGAAGAAAGGAAAGCGGGTAGTAAAACTTGCCTATTCTCAAAAAGGTTACACGCTTTGGTTTAAAGTGCGGACGTATGACAAGATCAATGGGAAAAAGAAATACCGCGCATACAGCGGACAAAAGAAGATAAGATTATAAAACAATGCTTGTATTCATAAATATAGAAACCTATATCAATGAGTACAAGCATCTTTTTTATCGTTTTTCTTGAATATAATATTTTTCTTCCAGACGGATCGGTTTGTAGGACAATTTTGCCTGACGCAGGTTGTCCTGTCCGAGATCGTCTTCGCGGTTTACATATACCGCATCCGGAAACTCATGAATCAAAAACTGTTGGTTGATGTAATTGTACAATCCCTTGATCTCCGGTTCCGCCTTTTCGATATGAATAAATGCACACTGGATCGAAGGGCAGTAGCTTCCGATGGTATAGGCGACGATTTTCCCGTCCATGCGGATGCCACCCATGGCGCAGTCAATGCTTTTGCAGTTGCCGAGCAGCCGGTAGACACCTTCTTCTTCATCGTCAATGCAGTTGAAACGGTCGTAGTGGCGGCGTTCATCGAGCCATTTTTCATGAAATTCCTTGACTTCTTCGATATCTCCGCAGCCGAGTGTCTCGTAGACAAAACGGCCTTCGTATTCGCGGAGGAAGGAATTGACTAAATTCTTTTTCTTGTGCATGGCACGTCCGCTCAACGTCTTCAATTTTTCAGCTTCATAGATATAATCAAAACTGTCACGCTCGGCAGTCCGGGTATAATTTTTAAGCAGCCCTGCCTGTTCCCATACATTTTTTGTCAGATCGTCCACCAGATAAATATCTAATGGGGCGTTCCATTCGTCGTGAAACTGCTTTTCCATGCGGCGGAAAGCTTCCGGCAGATCATCGACGGAACAAAGAGGGCAGAATGCCTTTTTTTCGCCCCGGTATTCAAAAAAGAGATACAGCGCGATATCATCAGTGGCAAACATGGTATGATAATAACTTTCCCATAAAAACTGATTGAGAAAATGCCCCTCACTCATAAAGCAAGGGCGCAGTTTCTCATACGATTCAAATATTTTCTGGACGAAAGGACTAATCGGTTGTAAAATCATTCGAAAGTCTCCATTCCTATATATTAGCTGTTTTTATTGTTGCGGCTGGCACGATAACGGGCAGTACCATCCAATATTTTCTTACGAATACGAAGATTTTCCGGTGTGATTTCCAAAAGTTCATCGGTATCGATAAATTCGATGGCTTCTTCCAGACTGAGTTCCTTTTTCGGAGACAGGCGGAGAGCATCGTCCGAACCGGAAGCACGAGTGTTGGTAAGCTGTTTTTTCTTGCAGACATTTACTTCGATGTCATCGGTCTTTCCATTTTGGCCAACGACCATTCCACCGTATACTTTTTCGCCGGGACCGACGAAAAGAGTACCACGTTCCTGGGCATTGAAAAGTCCGTACGTAACTGTTTCACCGGATTCGTAGGCAATCAGGGAACCCTGCTTACGGTATGCAATATCGCCTTTGTAATCGCCATAGCCGTAAAATTCGGTATTGAGGACACCGTTTCCTTTGGTATCGGTCATAAATTCTCCACGATAACCGATCAGTCCGCGGGCCGGAATCAAGAATTCCAGACGAGTGGTACCGGCATTGAGTGGGCTCATGCCCTGCAGTTCTCCTTTACGCTGGCTCAGCTTGTCGATCACCGTTCCGGTAAATTCATCCGGTACATCCACATAAGCACGTTCCATTGGTTCTAATTTTTTCCCGGATTCATCGGTTTTATACAAAACTTCCGGTTTGCTGACTGCAAATTCATATCCTTCGCGGCGCATATTCTCGATCAATACGGAAAGATGTAGTTCTCCACGGCCGGAAACTTTGTAAGCCTCGGTCGTCTCAGTATCTTCGACACGAAGACTGACATCGGTATTGAGCATTTTATATAAGCGGTCACGCAAATGACGGGAAGTAACGTATTTTCCTTCCTGACCGGCAAGCGGACTGTCATTTACGATAAAGTCCATAGAGATAGTAGGTTCGGAAATTCGCTGGAATGGAATCGGTTTTGGATTTTCCGGAGAACACAGCGTATCCCCGATGTGAATATCCGAAATACCGGAGATTGCTACGATGGAACCGATGCCGGCTTCTTCTACTTCAACACGGTTCAATCCCTCAAATTCATACAATTTACTGATTTTTACTTTATTATTTTTTTCCGGATCGTGTGCATTTACGATCACAACATCCTGATTGACGCGCACAGAACCGTTGTCCACTTTTCCGACACCGATACGGCCGACATATTCATTGTAATCGATCGTACTGATAAGAACCTGGGTATCTGCATCCGGATCTCCGGTTGGAGCTGGAATATAATTTACGATCGCATCAAACAGAGGTTTCATATCAGTTCCCGGTTCTTCATAAGAGGTGGAAGCAATTCCCTCTTTGGCAGAAGCAAAGATAAATGGGCAGTCAAGCTGCTCCTCATTGGCATCGAGGTCAATGAAAAGTTCCAGAATCTCATCGACAACTTCTGCCGGACGAGCTTCCGGACGGTCGATCTTATTGACACAGACAACGACAGGAAGGCTGAGTTCCAGCGCTTTTTTCAATACAAATTTTGTCTGAGGCATCGCTCCTTCAAAGGCATCGACCACAAGAACGACACCGTTTACCATTTTGAGGACACGTTCTACTTCGCCGCCGAAATCAGCATGTCCCGGAGTATCAATAATATTTATTTTAATATTATTATAATGAATGGCTGTATTTTTAGAAAGGATGGTAATACCACGTTCTCTTTCAATATCATTGGAGTCCATAACACGTTCTGCAACTTCCTGATTTTTTCGGAAGACCCCGCTTTGTTTGAGCAATTCGTCCACGATGGTTGTTTTTCCGTGATCGACGTGGGCAATGATTGCAATATTTCTTATATCATCTCTTGATTTTACCATTTTTTTAATCGTCCTTTCATTTGATTACTTTAAAACTCTGTTCTCTATCATAGCACAGAAAAAAAGATATGGCAAATCGAAAGTTTTTGTTCTAAAAAGAAAATTTTGTGCATATAGTATATGGTAAAGAAAAAAAGTCTGTGTTATAATATTAAAGTGTGTTGTTTTGCACACAGGACATCAAGTGCTGTTCGATGCCAAAACACAGGTAAATAAACAAAGGGGGTCATATATGATGACAGATAAGGTGCTAGGAAACAATCAGGTAAATGTGTATGGAGAGGTAATCAGCGATTTCACCTTCAGCCATGAGGTGTATGGAGAGGGATTCTATACTCTTCAATTGTCAGTACGACGTTTAAGTAATGTATTCGATACGATTCCGCTTATGGTGTCTGAACGTTTGATCGATGTCAAACAGGATTACCGCGGAAAATTCATCGAAGCATCCGGACAGTTCCGCTCTTACAATCGTCACGAAGAAAATCACAATCGTTTGGTTCTTTCGATGTTTGTTCGTGACATCCGCGTGGACGACGAGCCGGGAGAATGTGAAAAACCAAATCATATTTTCCTGGACGGATATATCTGCAAGGCGCCGGTATATCGTAAGACACCATTGGGACGCGAGATTGCAGACGTATTGCTTGCGGTAAACCGTCCATATGGAAAATCCGATTACATCCCTTGTATCTGCTGGGGACGTAATGCACGTTTTGCCGATGGTTTTCAAGTAGGAGATCACATTCAGCTATGGGGGAGAATCCAGAGTCGTGAGTATCAAAAACGCATTGGAGACGAAGAATTTGAAACTAGGATCGCTTATGAGATATCCGTAAGCAAACTGGAACGAATGGATTCGATGTCAGCGATTGTAGCTGCATCCGAAGAACCGGAATCCGATGAATCCGACACGTATGGTATGGACGACGAGTAGGGGATCGTAAAAATTTGCTTGCCATTTCTTAAAATTTGTGGTAAATTATTTCTCATAAATGAGCGAGTGTTGTCAAAACTGTGTCAGCACAAACTAAAGAGAGGTGTTTATGACGATGGAATCAGGGATTATACAAGCCTTTTATGGAACAGGTAAGGGAAAGACATCTGCCGCAGTAGGGCAGGCGCTCAGAGAACTCCAGCATGGACAGAGGATCACGATGATTCAGTTTCTGAAGGGAAAGGTTGCCGACGAGTTTCAGGTTTTAGACCGGCTTGAACCAGATGTACAGATTTTCCGATTTGATAAAAGTGACGTCAGTTACTGTGATTTGTCAGAGAGCGAAAAAGAAGAAGAGAAAGCAAATATACTAAATGGGTTTAACTTTTCAAAAAAAGTTCTTGAAACCGGAGAGAGCGATGTTATTATTTTGGATGAACTACTGGGATTGATTGACCTTGGGATTTTGACAGAGGATGACGTAGAAGACTTGCTTCGTATTCAGGGGGATTACCGAAAACTCATTATCACCGGCACCAAACTGCCGGAACAGATCCGAGCCTACGTAGATGAAGTTTCAGAAATCCTGTGAGATAACATCTATGTAATCGTACATAGCAGAAAACAAAAAGACTTTCAATTGCCGAAAAGGCAGAGGAAAGTCTTTTTTTGTTTTCGGTAGTTTTTAATTAAGAAATGTTCCTCTTACCTTTCTCTAAGGGATTTAGAACACCGTCGGTGCCTAGAGGGCGTTCTTTGCCCTCAGACACCGCTACGGGGTTCTTCTAAGCGCGAGCGATCCCGAAAGAGAAAGGTAAGGAGGACATTCTATAATAAAAAATCACAATAAACCCATTTTTTTCTGATTTCCTATTTACTTTTTCTGAATTTTCTGTAAAATAGAAAGGAATAGAGAAATTTAGAGAGTGCCGTATGCGGCTTCGGAATGGAGGACAAAAGTGAGTAAAAGAGAGGACATTAAGAAAGTATTGATCATTGGATCAGGACCAATCATCATCGGACAGGCCTGCGAATTTGATTATTCAGGAACACAGGCATGTAAAGCACTTCGCCAGCTTGGATACCGGATTGTACTGGTAAACTCAAACCCGGCGACGATCATGACAGATCCGGACATTGCAGATGTTACCTATATCGAACCATTGAATGTAAAACGTTTGGAGCAGATCATAGAAAAAGAGCGTCCGGATGCAATCCTGCCAAACCTTGGTGGACAGTCAGGGCTGAACTTATGTTCCGAATTGGCAAGCGCCGGCATTTTAGATAAATACGATGTAAAAGTAATCGGTGTTCAGGTGGATGCGATCGAGCGTGGAGAAGACCGTATCGAATTCAAAAAGACGATGAATAAACTTGGCATCGAGATGGCACGAAGCGAAGTGGCGTATTCTGTAGAAGAAGCCCTTGAGATCGCGGATAAACTCGGTTATCCGGTCGTTCTTCGTCCTGCTTATACGATGGGAGGAGCCGGCGGCGGACTTGTATATAATGTAGAAGAATTGAAAACCGTCTGCGCACGTGGACTTCAGGCAAGTCTTGTCGGTCAGGTATTGATCGAAGAATCCATTCTCGGATGGGAAGAATTGGAATTGGAAGTAGTGCGTGATGCAAAAGGAAATATGATCACGGTCTGCTTTATCGAAAATATTGACCCTCTCGGAGTACACACAGGAGATTCCTTCTGTTCCGCGCCGATGCTTACCATCTCCGAAGACGTTCAGAAACGCCTTCAGGAGCAGGCATATAAAATTGTAAATGAAGTACAGGTAATCGGTGGAACCAATGTGCAGTTTGCCCATGATCCGGTATCTGACCGAATTGTTGTTATCGAGATCAATCCGAGAACGTCCCGTTCTTCCGCATTGGCATCCAAAGCGACAGGATTCCCGATCGCACTCGTATCTGCGATGCTTGCATCCGGACTTACCTTGGATGAGATTCCATGCGGCGTCAATGGTACATTGGACAAATATGTGCCAAGCGGAGATTATGTTGTTATTAAATTTGCCAGATGGGCATTTGAAAAATTCAAAGATTCCGAGGACAAGCTGGGGACACAGATGCGTGCTGTCGGCGAAGTTATGAGTATCGGTAAAAATTATAAAGAAGCATTCCAGAAGGCTATCCGCAGTCTGGAAATCGGACGTTATGGTCTGGGATTTGCCAAAGATTTCCATGAAAAAACAAAGGATGAATTGATGCAGATGCTGATCTATCCGACAAGTGAGCGTCAGTTTATCATGTATGAGGCACTTCGTAAAGGGGCTACCGTGGAAGAATTGTTTGAGCGCACACAGATCAAACATTATTTTATCGAGCAGATGAAAGAACTGGTAGAGGAAGAAGAGGCACTTTTGGCAAATAAAGGAAAAGTGCCGGAAAAAGATGTTCTTGAGAAAGCAAAAAAAGATGGTTTCTCCGACCGTTATCTGGCACAGATCCTCGATGTGACAGAAGAAGAGATCCGCAAGGCAAGAACCGGATTTGGTATCACAGAGAGCTGGGAGCCGGTTCGTGTAAGTGGTACAAAAGATAGTGCATATTACTATTCTACGTACAATGCAAAAGATGAATCTACCGTAACGGACAAGAAAAAGATCATGATCCTCGGCGGCGGACCAAACCGTATCGGACAGGGTATCGAATTTGACTATTGCTGTGTACATGCAGCCTTTGCTCTGAAAGAAATGGGATTTGAGACAATTATTGTAAACTGTAATCCGGAAACCGTATCGACAGATTACGATACTTCCGATAAATTGTATTTCGAGCCATTAACACTTGAAGATGTTTTGAGTATATATGAAAAAGAGAAGCCACTCGGTGTTATCGCTCAGTTTGGTGGACAGACACCGCTGAATCTGGCAGCAGATCTGAAGAAAAACGGGGTCAATATCCTCGGAACTTCGCCGGAGATCATTGATATGGCAGAAGACCGTGATCTGTTCCGCGGCATGATGGAAAAATTGAACATTCCAATGCCGGAAGCAGGTATGGCGGTAGATGTAGAAGAAGCGCTTAAAATTGCAGATGAGATCGGTTATCCGGTTATGGTTCGTCCATCCTATGTCCTCGGCGGACGTGGCATGGAAGTAGTCAATGATCCGGAAAGCCTGAAACAATATATGGCAGCAGCCGTAGGTGTGACGCCGGACCGTCCGATCCTGATCGACCGTTTCCTTCGTCATGCGATGGAATGCGAGGCAGATGCGATCGCAGACGGTAAACACGCTTTTGTACCGGCTGTTATGGAGCATATTGAGCTGGCAGGAGTGCATTCGGGAGATTCCGCATGTATCCTTCCATCCAAAAATATTCCGGCAGAACTTGTCGAGACGATCAAAGATTACACACGCAGAATTGCCGAAGAAATGGGCGTCTGCGGATTGATGAATATGCAGTATGCAATCGAAGATGGAAAAGTATATGTATTGGAGGCAAATCCGCGAGCTTCCCGTACGGTTCCATTGGTATCCAAAGTATGTAATGTACAGATGGTAAAACTGGCAACCCAGATCATGACAAGAGAATTGACCGGAAATCCTTCTCCGATCGAGAATATGAAACCGGTAAATCCAAAATACTATGGAGTGAAGGAAGCCGTATTCCCATTCAACATGTTCCAGGAAGTAGACCCGGTACTCGGACCGGAAATGCGTTCAACCGGAGAAGTTCTCGGACTTTCGGAAAATGTCGGAGAGGCTTTCTTTAAGGCACAGGAAGCGACCCAGACAAGACTTCCGAAGGAAGGAAATGTGCTGATGAGTGTCAGCAAGAAAGACAAACCGGAACTCGTTGAAGTAGCAAAGAAATTCGAAGATTGCGGTTTTGGAATTCTCGCAACCGGAACAACGTATGAACTGCTGAAAGAAAATGGAATCAAGGCAGAACGTATCAATAAGATGCAGGAAGGCAAACCAAACATCGTGGATGCGATCATCAATGGAAAGATCCAGCTGATCATCAATACTCCGGCGACGGGCGATGAGAAGGCATTTGATGACAGTTACATCCGTAAAAATGCGATTAAGGCAAAAATTCCATATATGACGACGATGGCAGCAGCAAAAGCTACGGCAGATGGAATCTATACCGTGATCCATGAAGGCGAGATCGGTGTCAAATCACTGCAGGAGATTCATGAATTGATTTAATGTTAGAATTTCAAGAGTAAAACCGATTCATGACTGCATGAAAAGTTCTTGACGAACACATACAGAAGTGTTATGATAAAAAGTAAGTTAATAAAACAGTAGAGGCGCGGACTTTATCAGTATTTTTCCTGATGTGTCAGGTACACAAGTGATGGCTCAAAGAAAGGAAAGTCTGCCGAAGGGGGCAGTGACCTGATGCTGCTAACCCTGGGCATATATCAAACAGGTATATGACTGTCATCTTTATGATGGAGTGCTACAAAGTATTGAAATTGCGGATATGCAGCATTCCACGGAACGTTGCATATCCTTTTTAGTTTTAGTGCAAAGAAACTCAACTGTTTGTAACAACGTAACTATTTAGGACACCCCTACATTGGATCCTGAATGGTTATATTACAGGAAAAATATATGTATGGCCGCCGCGGCGCGGCAGAATGGAGGAAATTATGGCTATTTTTACAGGAGCCGGAGTAGCACTTGTTACTCCTATGAATCAGGACGGAAGTGTGAACTATGACAAATTAAAGGAAGTGATCGAGCAGCAGATCGCGGGACATACCGATGCGATCATTATCTGCGGTACAACAGGCGAAGCTTCTACTCTTACGGTGGAAGAGCATATCGAGTGTATCCGTTATTGCTGCGAAGTAGTAAATAAAAGAATCCCGGTAGTCGCCGGAACAGGTTCTAATTGTACACGCACTGCAGTTGATCTCTCGAAAAAAGCAGAGGCAGCCGGTGCGGACGGCCTTTTGTTAGTAACACCATATTATAATAAATGTACACAGAACGGATTGAAAGCACATTTCAAAGCCGTTGCGGAAAGCGTAAACATTCCGATTATTCTTTACAATATTCCGGGACGTACCGGCGTGAAGATCGCACCGGAAACCGTAGTAGAATTGTGCAAGACAGTAGATAATATTGTAGGTGTAAAAGATGCGACAGGCGATCTTTCCGAAGTGGCAGACGTACTGAGCATGGCAGGCGGTTCCGTGGATCTGTATTCCGGAAACGACGACCAGATCATCCCGGTACTTTCCCTCGGTGGAAAAGGTGTGATCTCCGTGCTTTCTAATATTTTGCCACAGGAGACACATGATATGACAGCTGCATTCTTTGCCGGTGATACGAAAAAAGCGATGGATATGCAGTTAGGATATCTGGATCTGATCCATGCATTGTTTAGCGAGGTGAACCCAATTCCGGTCAAAAAGGCAATGAACCTGATGGGAATGGAAGTAGGACCACTTCGTATGCCATTGACCGAGATGGAAGAGGCGCATGCCAAAGTGCTTGCTGACGAGATGAAAAAAGCAGGGATTGAAGTAAAATAAAGACAACGGAAGGAAATGTACGACATGACAAGAATCATTATGAGCGGCTGTAATGGCGCTATGGGAACGACAATTACAAAAATTGTAAGTGAAGATGCGGAAGCAGAAATCGTAGCAGGAATTGACATTGTGGATGACGGTTCCAAGGATTACCCGGTATTTTTTTCCATCAAAGACTGTGATGTGGAAGCCGATGCCGTGATCGATTTTTCGACACCAAAGATTTTGGATGATCTTTTGGCATACTGTGAAGAAAAGAAAGTGCCGGTTGTATTGTGTACGACAGGGTATGACGAGGCACAGTTGGCAAAGATTGAAGAGGCATCGAAAAAGACAGCAGTGTTAAAATCTGCCAATATGTCACTTGGTATCAATACTTTGATGCGCCTTGTGCAGGAAGCAGCTAAGGTGCTGGCAGCAGAAGGATTTGATGTGGAGATCGTAGAGAAACATCATAACCAGAAACTGGATGCTCCATCGGGAACGGCACTTGCGCTTGCAGATGCCATCAATGAGGCGATGGATAACCGGTATGAATATATTTTTGACCGTTCCCAAAGAAGAGAAAAACGAGGCAAAAAAGAACTCGGAATCAGCGCGGTGCGCGGCGGAACGATTGTCGGCGACCACGATGTGATCTTTGCCGGAACGGATGAAGTGGTAACATTTTCCCATACGGCATACAGTAAGGCAGTATTTGGAAAAGGTGCGGTTGCCGCAGCAAAATTTTTGAATGGAAAAGAGACTGGCCGGTTTGATATGGCAGATGTCATCGGCTGATCGGATAGAGAGGAAAGACGAGAACGATGATTCCAATTGGTATCAGTGAAATCCTCAAAGCAGTGGACGGAACTCTGCTTTGGGGAGACGAAAATGGTGTTGTTACAAATGTGGTGACCGATTCACGAAAAGCCGGAAAAGGTTCTCTGTTTGTACCGATCGTGGGAGAACGGGTAGATGCCCATCGGTTTATCCCACAGGTGATGCAGGCAGGAGCCGGCGTGACATTTTCATCGCGAAAAGATGTTGCACCGGCGGCTTCGGGCTGCTGTATTTATGTGGAAGACACCCTTGCGGCACTTCAAAAGGCAGCGGCGTATTATCGCAGCCGGTTTGATATTCCGGTTATCGGTGTGACGGGAAGTGTCGGAAAAACGACGACCAAAGAGATGATCAGCGCGGTATTGGAGAAAAAATACCGTGTCGTAAAGACGCAGGGAAATTGGAACAGCCAGATCGGCGTGGCTCTGATGATGTTTGAATTGGAGCCGGAGACCGAACTTGCGATCTTTGAGATGGGAATGAGTCTTCCGGGCGAGATGGCGCGACTGGTAGAAATTGCCAAACCGCAGACGGCAGTAATGACCAATATCGGGGTGTCCCATATCGGAAATCTTGGCAGCCGTGAAAATATAGCCAAGGAGAAAGGGCATATTGTCAAATATGTAGGAACTTCACACGATGGCAAATTGTATATTTGCGGAAATGGCGACATGAAGCAGATTACCGATGAAAATGTGCCATATTCATTGTGCGAGGCCAAATGTCCGATCTGTTATTATGGAACCGAAGCGGACTGCGAGGTGCGGGCGACGGATCTTGCGGTGACCGAAACCGGACAGAAATTTGTTTATCACGGCAGACAGACAGGCGAAGTCGAATTGTCTGTGATGGGCGGCCACAATGTGAATAATGCCTTGGTTGCGATGGCTCTCGGGGAGCAGTTTGGTGTGGCGTTTGACGATGCCGTACAGGCGTTGAAAGAGTACCGTCCGTTTTCCATGCGTGGAGAACGAAAAGATGCCCATGGATATCATGTGATCGACGATACGTACAATGCCAGCCCGGACTCCATTAACAGCAATATCGATGCCCTGTTTGATTATGCAAAGACGGGACAGAAGATCGTGGTGCTGGGAGATGTTCTGGAACTCGGAGAACAGTCCGAAAAGCTGCATCGCGGGATCGGCAAATTTATTGTAAAAGAAGCGCAGAAGGGAAAAACATTGGATCTTGTGGTTACAGTGGGCGAAGGAGCTTCGTTCATCGCAAAACAAGTGGAAGAAACTTCGAATATTGCTGTAAAAAATTGTAAAGACAATGAAGAGGCCGCTGCGTTTGTAAAGGAATGTGCCAAAGAGGGCGACTGGATCTTGGTAAAAGGTTCCCGCGGAATGCACATGGATGAAGTAGTGCAAAAGGTTGTGATGTAATGTTTGCGGATATCATCGTAGATATCAGCGTCGAAGCGTTAGACAAAACGTACCAATATATAGTACCAAAGCGCCTGGAATCGGAGATTCGGATCGGAACTCCGGTTCAGGTGCCTTTTGGGCGGGGAAACCGCCTCTTGAAAGGATTTGTCATTCATTTGACAGAAAAAGCCGCATTTGATGTCTCACGCATGAAAGAGATTGTGAGCATCGCCACAAAGCAGATGCCGGTAGAAAGCGAACTCCTGCAGGTGGCAGGATTTATTAGAGAGCGTTATGGCTCGACGATGAATGAGGCAATCAAAACTGTAATTCCGATACGAAAAAAAGTGAAGTCAGTGGAAGAACACTGGCTTACTTTTGCTATGGAAAAAAATAAAGTAAAAGACATTCTGGGGGAATATAAACGAAGACGTTATGCTGCCAAGGTACGTCTGATCGAGGGAATGCTCGCCGAGGGAGATGTCATCAACCGGCGTACGGCGATCCAAAAATACAAGGCAAATAAAGCCGTGATCGATGGACTTGTAAAAGACGGGATTGTGCGCGTGAGCAAAGAGCGCATTTACCGGAAAGCGGTACAGGAACCGGCGCAGGGAAGACAGCTTCCACCAAAACTAAACGAAGAACAGCAGAAAATAGTGGAAGATTTTATAAAAGAATATCGCAAAGGGATACGAAGAACCTATTTATTATATGGGATTACCGGAAGTGGAAAAACCGAAGTTTACATGCAGCTTCTCAGTGAAGTGCTGGCAGAGGGAAAACAGGCGATTGTTTTGATCCCGGAGATTGCCTTGACATTTCAGACCGTTTCACGGTTTCAAAAACGATTTCCGGGAAGAGTGTCTGTGTTGCATTCGCGGCTTTCTGAGGGCGAACGGGCAGACCAGATTGAAATGGCAAAAAATGGGGATATTGATATAATGATAGGACCGAGATCTGCTTTGTTTACGCCATTTGAGCGGCTTGGCATCATTATTATGGATGAAGAACATGAGACAAGTTATATCAGTGAAAGTTCGCCCCGGTATCACACCGATGAAGTGGCGGTATACCGGGCAAAACTGGCAGGGGCAAGTGTGGTTCTCGGCTCGGCGACGCCTTCGGTGAAGAGCTATCAGGCAGCAAAAGAAGGACGTTACAAAGAATACCGTTTGACGAAACGTGCCGGTAATGCGGCACTTCCAAACATAGATATCGTGGATCTGCGGGAAGAATTGAAAGCGAAAAACCGTTCTGTGTTCAGCCGCCTTTTGCAGCAGAAACTGCAAGAGTGCCTTGCAAAGGGCGAACAGGCGATGTTATTTATTAACCGCAGAGGGTATGCCGGTTTTGTTTCTTGTAGAAATTGCGGAAATGTGATACAATGTTCTCATTGCGATGTATCGATGACAGCACATAAAAATCATGTGGGCGATGTGGACACGCTGGTATGTCATTATTGCGGACATTCTGTCGCGATGCCGGAGCGGTGTCCGGAATGCGGTTCTCCCTATATCGCGACGTTTGGACTGGGGACACAGAAAGTCGAAGAGATGCTTCGCCATTTGATGCCGAAAGCACGAATTTTGCGAATGGATGCTGACACCACGACCGGAAAAAACGGACATGAGGGAATTTTGTCCGCGTTCCGCGAGGGAAAAGCAGATATTCTCATCGGAACCCAGATGATTGTAAAAGGGCATGATTTTCCGAATGTTACCTTGGTGGCTGCGCTTGCTGCTGATATGAGTATGTTTGAGCAGGATTATCAAAGCAGTGAGCGGACGTTTCAACTTTTGCAGCAGGCAAGCGGAAGAGCCGGCCGCGGTGAAAAGCCGGGCGAAGTGATCATTCAGACGTACAAGCCGGAACATTATGTTATCGAGAGCATCCGAAAGCATGACGATACCATTTTCTATGAAAATGAGCTGGCGTACCGCAGAATGCTCGGATATCCACCGTGTAAAGCGATGCTTCGCGTGATGATATCCGCAGAAAAAAAAGAGGAGTGCGAGGGAATCTTACAAAAAATGGCAGAATGGATCTCGCAGAGGTATACCGGAAAAGTCAGCGTGTTAGGGCCATCCGCAGGTGGACTTCGAAAGCGGAAAGACCGCTTCCACTGGCAGCTGATGATCAAAGGAGCGGAGACGGAGATGCTTCTTGGAATCAAGGAAGAAATTACCGCATGGATGGAAAACAGACAACATTCATGTTATGTGCAGTATGAGTTAGATGGATAAGAAAGGACGAAAACTATGGCAATCAGAAACATACGTGTTATTGGCGACGAAATACTTACAAAAAAAGCCAAAGAAGTAAAAGAAATGACAGATAAGACAAGAGAGCTTGTGCAGGATATGCTGGATACGATGTATGAGGCAGACGGTGTCGGACTGGCAGCACCTCAGGTAGGAATCCTGAAACGGATTGCCGTAATTGATATCAGTCCGGAGCAGGACTCTCCGATCATATTGATCAATCCGGTTATCACTCATACCGAAGGAGAGCAGCGCGGCAGCGAGGGATGCTTAAGTGTACCGGGAAAAGCCGGTATCGTGACAAGACCCAATATTGTGCGCGCAAAAGCTTATGATCTTGATATGAATGAATTTGAGATCGAGGGCGAAGAACTTCTTGCCCGCGCCTTGATCCATGAGATCGAGCATCTTGACGGACAGTTGTATGTCGATAAAGTAGAAGGCCAGCTTGTCGATGTGGACGAGGAAATGGAGGACTAAATGGATATTATTTTTATGGGAACCCCGGATTTTGCCGTGCCGGTGCTGGAGACGCTGACCGCATCGGAAAAACACACGGTAAAAGCCGTTGTTACGCAGCCGGATAAGGCGAGAGGACGCAGCGGAAAACTCATTTTTACACCAGTCAAAGAAGTGGCGGTAAAACATGGGATTCCGGTATATACGCCGCAAAAAGTCAAAGATCCGGAGTTTGTAGAGACGTTAAAACAGATTTCCTGCGACATTATCGTAGTCGTTGCTTTTGGACAGATTTTGTCAAAAGAAATTCTGGATTTTCCCAAATATGGATGCGTCAATGTGCATGCTTCCCTTTTGCCGAGATGGCGTGGGGCAGCGCCGATTCAATGGTCGATTCTGGAAGGCGATAAAAAGACCGGAGTCACGATCATGCAGATGGATGTCGGACTGGATACCGGAGATATGCTTGCCACACAAGAAGTGCCGCTGCTTGGTACAGAAACCGGCGAGAGCCTGTTTGATCAGCTTTCTACTCTCGGTGGACCATTGCTTCTGAAAACGCTGGAAGAGATTGAAAATGGTGAAGTAAAGCCGGTGAAGCAGAAAGACGAAGAGAGCACGTATGCCAAAATGCTCACGCGGGAGATGGGAGAACTGGATTTTCAGGAAGAAGCGGTTCGTCTCGAGCGTTATGTGCGTGGTTTGAATTCGTGGCCGAGTGCGTATACGCATTATCATGGAAAACTGCTCAAGATCTGGGAAGCTGACGTCGTGGACTATGACAGCGAAGGCAGACCTGGCGAGATCGTGGAACTGCAAAAAGACGGATTCTTGATCCAGACGGGAAAAGGCTGCCTGAAAGCACGGCAGGTTCAGCTGGAAGGAAAGAAACGGATGGCTGCCGGAGATTTTCTGCGTGGCATGCAGATGAAAGCGGGCGACCTGCTTGGCTGTGAAGAGTAATGGAGAAAATTTGTGAGAGATTATATATTTGATATCGTCTATGGAACATTGGAAGAAAAAAAGCATAGCGATGAATTGTTTCATGAGATCTGCCGGAAAGAAACCATGCATATGGTGAGAGACCGGCATTTCGTACAGAGAGAAGCATTGGGAACCATTGAACGGGCAATCGAGCTGGATGAATATCTGGGAGCGGTTTCCCATACGCCGGTAGCCAAGATGGATCCGGTCATCCGCACGATTCTGCGGATGGGAACTTATGAGTTGTTTTATATGGATAAGGTGCCGGATGCCGCCGCCTGTAATGAGATGGTTTTATTGACAAAAAGGAAGAAACTGGAAAAATATTCCGGGTTTGTCAATGGCGTGTTACGTAATCTGGCGCGAAAAGACAAAGAAAAACTGTGCGAAGAGATTGCGGCGAAAAAGCGGGATATTGCAGACAAATATTCGTTTTTGTACGCGGTGCCAAAAGAACTTTGTACGCTCTTATTGACCCAGTATGGGAAAAAGAGTACGAAGAAGATGCTGGCAGCATTTCAGGAGCCAAAACCGGTCTGTATCCGGGTACATACGAAAAATGCGTCGTCGGAAGAAGTAAGGAAAGAATTGGAAGAGGCAGGCATCGAAGTAAATGAGCTGCCGCATTTGAATGAGGGGTTCTGCCTTACCCATGTCGAAAATGTGGAAACTCTTCCGGGATTTTCCGAAGGACATTTTACCGTACAGGATGAAAGTTCGATGCTTCCGGGAGTGATCTCCGGTATAAAGCCGGGAGACCGGGTACTTGATGTGTGCGCCAGCCCCGGGGGAAAGACGTTTCATGCCGCTGATCTTTTGAAAGGGAAAGGACATATCTGTGCGAGAGATGTGTCCGAAAAGAAACTGATACGGATCCGGGAAAATGCAGTCAGACTGCACGAACCGGAAGTGGAGATAAAAGTCTGGGATGCCAGAAAAGAAGATCCGGAATGGGAAGAAATGGCAGATGTTATACTGGCGGATGTTCCGTGTTCCGGGATCGGAGTGATCGGGAAAAAGCCAGAGATACGCTATGATGCCGTTTCCCATATCGAAGAACTTGTGCCGATCCAACGAGAGATTCTGAACGGGATTCTGCCGGCATTGAAGCCGGGAGGTACATTGATCTACAGCACATGTACCGTCAGTCCGCAGGAAAATGAGGAAAATGTTGCCTATCTCGAAGAACATTTTCCGCTGAAACGAGAGAGTCTGGATGAATTTCTTCCGGAATCCCTTCGGAACAAGATGACAAAAGAGGGAATGCTTCAGATCCTGCCGGGTGTCAATGGCAGCGATGGTTTTTTTGTGGCACGACTCATAAAGGAGAAATAGATGGAAAAGAAGGATTTGCGAAGTCTTACAATCGAAGAAATGACAGAACTTGCCGAAAGTATGGGGCAAAAGACGTTCCGCGGAAAACAGTTATTTGAATGGATCCATAAAAAACAGGTTGAAAATTTGGAAGAAATATCCAATCTTCCGAAAGCATTTTTGGAGCCATTGCAGGAAAACTACATGGTTTCCGGTGTGACACTTGTGAAAAAACAGATGTCAAAAGCCGGAGATACGGCAAAATACCTGTTTTCCCTAGCCGATGGCAATCTGATCGAGAGTGTGTGGATGAAATATCATCATGGCAACAGCGTGTGTATTTCTTCTCAGGTTGGATGCCGGATGGGATGTACTTTTTGTGCTTCCACGTTGACTGGGCTTACGAGAAGCCTGACTGCCGGCGAGATGCTTTCACAGATTTATGAGATTCAGAAGGAGACCGGTGAGCGCGTATCCAATGTTATCGTTATGGGAATGGGCGAACCGCTTGATAATTATGACAATCTGATCCGATTTGTGAAACTGCTGTCGCATCCACAGGGGATTCAGATCAGTCAGAGAAGTATCACGGTGTCTACTTGTGGTCTGGTCGACCGCATCCGTGATCTGATGAAAGAAAAATTACAGATCACATTGGCAATCAGTCTCCATGCACCAAATGACGAAATTCGACAAAAAACGATGCCAATCGCAAAAAAATATTCCATCGAAGAAATTTTTTCTGTCTGTCGTGAATATGTTGACTATACAGGTCGCAGAGTGACCTTTGAATATAGTATGATCGATGGTGTGAATGACGGAAAAGCCCATGCTTTGGAGCTTGCAAGAAGATGTAAAGGCTTGAACTGCCACATCAATCTCATTCCGCTCAACGAAGTAAAAGAGAGAAAATGCCATCGTTCGAAAGAAGAAAACATTAGAGATTTTAAATTAGTACTTGAAGAAAATCGAATAAATGTTACAATAAGAAGAGAGATGGGGAGCGATATAGATGCTGCCTGTGGTCAGTTACGTAATCAATTTATGAACCGGCCCACTTCTGAATAAGGAGGTTAGACTGTGCAAACATTTTCGTTAACAGATACGGGACGCATGAGAACTGCCAACCAGGACTACGTTTTCTGTCAGGATACGGAGATTGGAAGTTTCCCAAATCTGTTTATTGTGGCCGATGGTATGGGAGGTCATAATGCAGGTGATACCGCTTCACGAATGTGTGTGGAGGAGATTGTATCGCAGATACAAAAGAGTACAAAGATCACCCCGATCGGGATCTTTGAGCAAGCTGTAGCAGCGGCGAATGAGAAAGTATATCAGGCGTCAAAAGAAGATCCGTCTTTATATGGTATGGGAACGACGGTAGTTGCAGCGATGGTATTGGGAAAAACAGTTTATGTTGTCAATGTTGGAGATTCAAGATTGTATGTATGTAAAGAATCTTTGACACAGGTGACTGTAGACCACTCTCTGGTAGAAGAGATGGTGCAGTCCGGAAAACTACAAAAAGAAGAGATGCGTACGCATCCAAATAAGAATATTATCACACGGGCTCTTGGAACCAATCCGGAGGTCAAGGCAGACTGCTTTGAAATCGAAGTGGAAGAAGGGGACGTGCTTTTGTTGTGCTCCGACGGATTATCGAATATGATGGAAGATAAGACGATAGAAGCAATCATAAAGAAGAATCCGGAAGATATGGAACAGGCGGCGAGACAGCTGGTTGACGAGGCAAATAAGGCCGGCGGAAAAGATAACATCAGTGTCGTGCTTGTGAGAATTTAGAAGAGAGAATGGAGGCGTTATTTTGGTAAGTATAGGAACCATTATTGGTGATCGTTATGAAATACTTGAAAAAGTTGGCAGTGGTGGTATGGCTGATGTATTCCGTGCAAAATGCCACCGGTTAAACCGTTATGTTGCCATTAAGATATTAAAACAGGATTATAGTGAAGATACAAAATTTGTGACAAAATTCCGTGGAGAGGCACAGGCCATCGCCGGCATCTCTCATCCAAACATTGTAGGGATCTATGATGTCGGAGAAGAAAACGGTATGTATTATATCGTTATGGAACTTGTCGATGGAATCACATTGAAAAAATATATTGAAGAAAAGGGCAAATTGTCCGTAAAAGAGGCAGTAGGGATCGCACTTCAGATCGCCAACGGTCTGGAAGCAGCCCACAGCAATCATATCATTCACCGTGACATCAAACCGCAGAATATTCTGATCGCGCGAGACGGAACGGCGAAAGTGACAGATTTTGGAATTGCCAAGGCAGCAAGTTCCAATACGATCACAGCCAATGCGATGGGATCGGTGCATTATATTTCACCGGAACAGGCAAGAGGTGGTTACAGCGATGAAAAGAGTGATATTTATTCTCTTGGTGTGACGATGTATGAGATGCTCAGCGGAACTCTCCCATTCAATGGAGAAAGCGCCGTAGCGATCGCACTGGCACACATTCAGGAAGAAGCTGTGCCTCTGGCTGCATTGGATGCGACGATTCCAAAGGGAATCAGCAACATTGTAAATAAATGTATGCAGAAGAAGACGGAACTTCGTTACAGCTGTGTGGCAGATCTCATCGCAGATTTAAAAATGTTTCTGCAGGATCCGTCAGGAGATTACGGAGTGATCGGAAATCTTTATAAAAATGACGGAACGATATTTATGTCAAAAGATGATGTCAATACGCTCCGCGATGCTTCCCGCAAAGGAATGGGACCGGTTGAGCAGAAACCGGAGCCGCAGGAACCGGAAGAGCCGGAAGAACCGGAGAGCAATTCGGATGTCGATCCGAAACTGGAAAAAGCACTGGTATTTGGAAGTATCGGAGTAGCGATCATCATCGGACTTGTTATATTGTATATGGTTGGACGCGTCCTCGGTTTCTGGGGAAGTGCAAAACCAGAAAGTAATTCCGGCAGCTCATCCACTACCGCCAGTGAAACGGCAAAACCGGGTTCTGATACATCCGGTGATGAGATTACACTGGAAGATTATGCAAACAAGATTAAAGATTATGTTGAGACGGATTTGTCAAATTATGACATTACTTGTACCGTAACCGAAGAAGCTTCGGATGAAATTGAAAAAGGCTATGTCATCCGGACCAGTCCGGCAGCCGGTTCTACCGTGGCAAAAGGCGGTAAAGTAGAATTGATCGTCAGCAGCGGGGTAGAGCAGGTTTCCATCCCGGATACGACAGGCGATACGATTACAGATGCGTACCAGACGTTGAATGATAAAGGCTTTAAAGTAAAACAGGGTGAAGATGTTTACAGCTCCCAGGCAATCGGCAAAGTAGCTTATACGAAGCCGGCAGCCGGCAAAAAAGTAGATAAAGGTGCTACAATTACCATTTATCCAAGTAAGGGAGAAGAAACAAAATATGTAAAAGTGCCAAACCTTCTCGGTATGACAAGAAGTCAGGCAAAGAGTGCCCTTGAAAAAGCAGGCTTGAAATACGGTTCTGAGACAAAGAGCTATTCCAGCACGCAGAAAAACCGTGTTTGTGTCCAGAGCGTATCAAGCGGAAATGAGGTAGAAGAAGGAAGTACCGTTGATGTTACACTGAGCCTTGGACCGGAAAAAACGTACACATATGAAGGAAGCGTTACGATCGCCAATCCGTTTGAATATGAGACAGACAGCGGAATAATCAAAGTTATTCTGAAGCAGGATGGAAATACAACGACGGTTCGTGAAGAACAGAAAACGTATTATGATTTCCCTTGGACATTGGATGGAATCAAAGGAAGCAGTGCAAATCAGGGAGAAATCACAGTTTACCGCGATGGACAGCAGGTTGCGACATACAATGTAACCTTTAAGAGGGTTTCAGATTAATGGAATTGACAGGAAAGATCATTAAGGGAATCGCCGGGTTTTACTATGTAAACTGTGAGGATGATGGTACTTTGCATACTTACGAATGTAAAGCCAAAGGCGGTTTCCGTAAAGATAAGATTAAGCCGCTTGTCGGGGATAATGTGCGGATTCAGGTTGTTTCAAAAGAGGAAAAAATTGGGAATATCGAAGAAGTTTTACCTCGGAAGAATCATTTGATACGGCCGGAAGTGGCAAATGTAGATCAGGCAGTTGTGTTATTTGCCATGGCTGACCCGATGCCAAATCTCAATCTGCTGGACCGTTTTTTGGTTATGATGGAACGACAGGGAGTCGAGACGGTGATCTGTTTTAATAAATCGGATATTGTGTCGGAAGAAGAGGCAGTTCGGCTGATGGGGATCTATGAAAAATGTGTCAATCAGGTGCTTTCCATCAGCACAAAGGAAAAGATCGGATTGTCTGATCTGCAAAAACTTCTGGAGGGAAAGACAACGGTATTAGCCGGACCTTCCGGTGTGGGAAAGTCAAGCACGCTCAATGAACTGTATCCGGAAGCAAAGATGGAAACCGGTTCGGTAAGTGAAAAAATCGGACGAGGACGGCATACAACGAGACATTCCGAATTGTTCTGTATCAATGCCTCCACGTACCTGTTTGATACACCGGGATTTAGTTCGTTGAAAATTCCGGATATTACGAAAGAAGAATTAAAAGATTACTTTTCGGAATTTCATCCGTATGAGGGGCAATGCAGGTTTTTGGGGTGTACCCATACGCATGAACCGGATTGCAAAGTAAAAGAAGCATTGGAGAACGGGCAGATCAATTCGGTTCGTTATGAAAATTATCTTCAGATGTATGAGGAATTAAAAGAATGGGAAAAGAGAAAATACAACTAATGAAAATGGGGGAAGACTATGAATTATAAGTTATCAACTTCGATTTTGGCAGCTGATGTCGCGAGACTTGGAGAAGAACTCGACACCGTGATCAAAGCGGGAGCAGATTATATCCATATTGATATCATGGATGGAATGTTTGTAAATAATATTTCGTTTGGAATCCCCGTGATCGAAGGCATCCGTGGATGTACGGATACTTTTTTTGACGTGCATCTTATGGTGCAGGAACCGATTCGTTATGTGCGCGAGTTTGCCTATGCGGGATCCGATGGAATTACGGTACATGCTGAAGCCTGCGACAATCTGGAAGCGACGATTGATGAAATTATTAAAGCAGGGAAAAAGCCGGCAGTAGCAATTAAGCCGATGACAGATATTGATGGAATTTTACATATTCTTCCCAAAATATATATGGTTCTTATCATGACGGTAGAGCCTGGATACGGAGGACAGAAAATACGTAAGGATACCTTTGATAAGATCCGCCGTCTCCGCACCTACATTGATGAAAATAAACTGGATGTGGATATCGAAGTAGATGGTGGTGTGGATCTCAATAATATTTACGAAGTTATGGATGCCGGAGCCAATGTAATCGTAGCGGGAACCAAAGTGTTCCACGGCGATGTGGTGAAAAATGTACAGGCATTCCGGAAAGCAATGGAGTACGAAGAAAAAATAAGATAGCTTAACCGATAGGGGAGTGTTTGGGTTAATAATCATATCGGGAACTATATTACTACGCGCTTGTTTCTGTTTCAGCTGCATGTATTTTGAACCGGCACTGATCCTGCGAACAAGCGTTTTTTATTATATCATTATGTTGCTTTTAATTTGATGCAGATATTTTGTGTGAGAAGATACAAAAATATCTGCCGGAGGGTAAAATTGTAAAATGAGAAAGAACAGTTACAAATTTTTTCAAAACAAAGAATGTGAATATTTTCCCTGTCATAAGGTGGAATGTGTCGATAATTTTAACTGCCTGTTTTGTTACTGTCCGCTTTATCTGCAGAAGAACTGTATCGGGACACCGTCTTATTTTTTGGACCCAAAAGGACAGAAGATAAAAGATTGCAGTCAGTGTACTGTGGTACACCAGCCGGAGATGTACGAAAAGGTGTTAGAGCGGTTAGGCCAAAAAGAAGAAATATTATCGGTAAATATCGGGAATCTCCGCGAGGATATCTGGGAGCGGATGGCTCAGATTGCGTCGTGGGATAAGATGGATAAGGAAATGTACCGCGAACACAGAGCAAAGGCAATTCATAATATTGCAACGGTTTTGGAACAATATAAGTATCTGTACCGCGTGCCGGTGTTATTGCAGCCATTTTCTGCAGATTGTGTTCAGGATGGATATTTTGAATTTGGTGGACAGAAGATACCCTGCCGGGTGCTTGCAAAGATTGACCGAAGTCAGGTAGAGGGCGGCTATCTTTATACTTTTCATGCGCCGGACCGGAAAGTGGCAGAAGACGATGCTCTCCTGAAACAGTATTATTTTGAGATTTTTCAGATCGCCTGTCTTGACGTGATACGCGACTGGCTGCAGGGGTATCTTGGCAGAAAACATAGTGTGATGGAAGAGAGGTATTGCAGTCCGGCATTTGGACCGGGATTTTATGGCATGGAGATGGAAATGACGGAAACACTTTTGGCGTTGATGAATGCCGAAAAAGCAGGCGTTTCATATGAAAATGGATCGATGCAGCCGGCGATGAGTGTGGCGGGCATCTATCTTGTGAGCAAAGAAGATGTGCTTCCGGTCTGCCGGGACTGTGAAGACTGTATCGGGCAGAAGAGTGGGTGCGAATTTTGTAAAAATTATACCCGATAAGGTATAGAAATCTTCGGTATTTGGAAATGTGTATACGGTCGATGTAACTGGTTCGACAAACCGCGAATTGTTTGCTCCTCCTAACGGTGATATGATGAATGTATTACAGAACAATACGCAGAGCCTTACCGATCCGCAGCTGAAAACCTTAATGTGTCAAGTGGCAGAAAAGTAAGGCGTGGCACCTTTGTTCTTTATGGACAAAGATGAGTAAATATGATATAATGAAGCATGCTGATGCATGCGCAGGTCATCAAGCTTCGCTGGGTGACCTGAAATAATATAGAGACTTGAAAATAAAGGCTTAGGTAAGAAAGGAAAGATAGAAAATGAAACTCGGAATCGTTGGACTTCCCAACGTGGGAAAAAGTACGTTATTTAATTCATTGACAAAGGCAGGAGCGGAATCGGCAAACTATCCGTTTTGTACGATCGATCCGAATGTAGGTGTCGTACCGGTGCCGGATGAGAGACTGGATGTGCTGGCAGAGATGAATCATTCTGCGAAAGTGGTGCCGGCGGTCATTGAATTTGTAGATATTGCAGGTTTGGTAAAAGGAGCTTCCAAAGGCGAAGGACTTGGCAACCAGTTTTTGTCAAATATCCGTGAGGTAGATGCCATCGTGCATGTGGTGCGTTGTTTTGAAGATACCAATATCGTGCATGTAGATGGAAGTATTGATCCGCTTCGCGATATCGAGACAATCAATCTGGAATTGATCTTCTCGGATATTGAAATTTTGGAACGCCGTCTGGCAAAAAGCATCAAGGCAGCAAGAGCCGATAAAAAGCTGGCAGCAGAAGTGGATATGCTGGAGCGGTTAAAAGCATTTTTGGAAGAAGGACATCTTGCAAAGAACTTTGAACTGCAGAGCGAAGAGGAAGAAGAATGGTTTAAAGAGTACAATCTTCTTACGGCAAAACCGGTTATCTATGCGGCAAATGTTGCCGAAGACGATCTTGCAGATGATGGTGCCACAAACGAACATGTGGCAAAAGTCCGTCAGTTTGCCGCAGATGAAAACTCAGAAGTATTTGTGATCTGCGCGCAGATCGAGCAGGAGATTGCAGAACTGGATGACGAAGAAAAGAAGATGTTTTTGGAAGATCTTGGAATTGCAGAATCCGGATTGGAAAAACTGATCAAAGCAAGTTATAAACTGCTTGGACTTATCAGTTATATCACGAGTGGAGAGATGGAAACCAAAGCATGGACGATTACAAAAGGAACCAAAGCTCCACAGGCAGCCGGAAAGATACATACGGATTTCGAGCGCGGATTTATTCGTGCAGAAGTTGTCAGTTATGATCATTTGGTGGAAAATAATGGTTATAATGGAGCAAAAGAAAAAGGGCTTGTCCGTTCCGAAGGAAAAGAGTATGTCGTGCAGGACGGCGATGTCGTGCTGTTCCGTTTTAACGTATAATGAAGCAGGTAATCCCAGAAGATTCCTTGGAGTTTTCTGGGATTTGTAAGTATAGTGCGGAACAATATCCGCAGAAAGGATAGAGTATGAATTCAGCAGAAATTGCATTCCCTAATATAGGATTCTACATTCCACATCTTCCGAAAGGAATTACCATCGGGGGATTTACGATCGCATTTTACGGAATGATCATTGCGGCAGGAATGTTGTCCGGACTTTGGCTTGCCTGTCATCAGGCGCAGAGAACCGGTCAGAAAAAAGAAGTGTATACAGACTTCGCTATTTATGCCATCATTTTTTCCCTGATTGGTGCGAGACTGTATTATGTGGCGTTCAGCTGGGAAAATTATAAAGATGATCTGCTTCAGATCTTTAATACACGTGGCGGTGGAATGGCAATTTACGGAGCCGTGATCGCAGCAGTATTAACGGCAATTATTTATTGCAAGGTAAAAAAATACAATTTCTTTCTGCTTGCGGATACTGCGGTAGGAGGTCTTGTATTGGGACAGATCATTGGACGTTATGGAAACTTCTTTAACCGGGAGGCTTTTGGAGAATATACCAATAGTTTATTTGCCATGCGTTTGAGAGTGGATCAGGTAAATCCGGCAAATATCACGGAATTGATGAGAAGCCATATGACAACGATTGATAGTGTGCAGTATATTCAGGTACACCCGACATTTTTGTATGAATCCCTTTGGAATATTCTTGTTCTCGTATTAATCCTTGTATTTACGACGAAGAAGAAATTCAATGGAGAGATATTTTTACTCTATCTCGTGGGTTATGCACTGGGACGTGTGTGGATCGAAGGACTGCGCACCGATCAGTTGCAGATCGGAAGTACCGGAATCGCGGTTTCCCAGGTGCTTTCCGGTGCCATTGTAATCGTGGGTGTTGTAGTCTGGATCTGCGTGAGAAGAAAGCTGGGGAAAAAGATATTGACCGTGTGAAATACAGAAATGTATGGAGATGTGTATTATGTATTTCTGAATGATATCACGGAAGAGGATTCATAAAATGAAAAAAAGTAAGCTGAAAATTGAAAAATTGATATTGCGGCTATCGTTCATGGGAAGTATTTTGTTTGTGCTTTCCGAAGGAATCATGGCGTGGATCACACATTCGCACTCGCTCTTAACGGACTGTCTGTTTGATGCGGCAGATCTGGTTATGATCGGTCCTTTTTTGGTACTCGTTCCGCTGCTTTATACGCCGGTAACGGAAAAACATCCCTATGGATATTCGCAGGTAGAGTCGTTGTTTCTGCTTGTGAAATACAGCGTATTATTGGCACTGACGTGTAATCTGCTGGTAGAAAATGTAAAACTGCTATTTCAGGGCGGACACGATGTCGATGCGGGAAGTATCGCGGTATTTGAATTTATCGTGTGCCTGGGATGTGCGGCAATGTATCTGCTTTTAAGCCATTATAGTAAAAAATACGAGTCCGATACGATCAAAGCAGAGTTGTATATGTGGAAACTCGACATTGTAAGCAGTATGGGAGTAGCGGCTGCCTTTGCCGTTCAGACGATATTGGTTCAGACAAGAGGGAAGTTTCTGGTTCCTTATATCGATCCGACGGTTGCCGTTATCATGGCATTGTTTTTGATCAAAGAGCCGGTCAAAGTCATTTTCCGAAGCATCCGAAATCTGGTGCTTTTTGCCCCTGAACAGGAAGTGTTTGATCAGATTTATGCCATTGTCAATAAACATATGCAGGAGTATCCGTATGAAGTGACTTTTTTAGATGTGATCCAGACCGGGCGAAAACTCTGGGTAGAAGTGTACATAGGAAATCAGACCGACGTCATTCATATCAGTATCCTGCATCGTGTAAGGGACGAAATAAAGCAGGAACTGCGGCATAAATACGATCAGGTGTACATAGAAATCATTCCGGATTAGAAAACTTTATGGGGATTTCGCAGGGATATGAGGCACAACGAACGGGGATTTGCGTAGGATTTGCGCTTACATAAACGGGGATTTGCGTAAACGGAGGTATAAATGAAAGCAATTACAATAAAACAGCCTTTTGCCTCATTGATTGCAGCAGGGCTGAAAGAATATGAGTTTAGAACTTGGAAAACAAAATACAGAGGAGAAATCCTTATCCACGCCGGCAAAGGGGTAGACAAAAAAGCAATGAAAAAATTTGAACATCTGAATTTGGAATATCCAAGCGGTTGTATTATTGCAAAAGTTACCCTGGCGGATTGTATAAAAGTGGACGATGAATTAAGAAAGAAATTAAGTGAAAGAAATGCTGAGATATATTCCAGCATTATCAAGCATACCGAATGGGAAGGGTATGGATTTAAACTGGAAAATATAGTAAAGACCGAGCCGATACCGGCAAAAGGTAAACTTAGTATCTGGGAATTTGAACTGTGAATGGAGGAACAGAAAATGAAAGTAAATGAGTACCAAAAACTGGCAATGACAACACTTAATCCAGCGCTGGATAAAAAGGATGTTTTGATCAATAGTGTTATGGGGTTGTGTGGAGAGTCCGGAGAGGCGATTGATATTGTAAAAAAATGGATGGCGCAGGGACATGAACTGGATAAAGAGCATTTGGTAAAGGAACTTGGCGATATTGCATGGTATTTGGCAGAAGCAGCTACCGCATTAGATATTTCACTTGAAGATGTTTTTCAGGGGAACATCGATAAATTGAAAAGCAGATATCCCGAGGGATTTGAGACGCAAAAGTCTTTGATACGGACAGAGGAAGATAAATAGGGAATTGCATAAAGAGGCAGATGGAATATATTTTGTGATGGAGGTACTCAATATGAATGGTAATGATATTGAACAAGCGGTTGAGATTTTAAAAGAAAAAATACCTTTAAACATGAAAAATCATGTAAAAAAAATAGTTATATATGGCTCATGTGCAAGGGGAGATTATACAGAGAATTCAGATATTGATGTTGCAATATTAACAGATTGTGACAGGCTCCAAGTGAAAAAGTATGATGATCTTTTGATGGATATAGTTACTGACATTGCGATGGAGACAAATATTATAGTTGAGTATACCTGTATTCCAGAAAATGAGTTTATGGAAAAAAAGGCATGGTATGCTTATTTTAAAAATATTGAAAAAGAGGGAAGGGTAATATATGGATAAAGAAACTTATGGAGTTTTGGCAAAGGTTCGCATAGAAAGAGCTGAGGAACTGGTTGAAGAAGCACAGGAATTATTAAAAAATGAACGGTATAAGTCAGCAAATAATAGAGCTTTTTACGCAATGGAAAAGACGATGAAAGCCTTGCTTGCGATGAAAGAAATTGATGCTGATTCACATAACGGATGTCTAAGGCAATTTAATGTACATTATATTAAAGATCAAATTGGAGGATTTAAAGCGGGAGATTATAAAAGGATTGCAAATGCTCAGAGAATAAGAAATAATTCTGATTATGATGATTTTTATATAGCTGATAAAAAAGAATGTCAAGAACAAGTGAAAATGGCAGTAGAATTTTTATATAAAGCTAAGGCATTTATAAATAATAGCAACTGAGAATTTGGGGGTCCGACGATGAGTTTTTTCAGAAAGAAAATAATACCTAAGCCATATGATAAAGAAAATAAAAAGCCGATGATAAAAGCAAGTATTTGTAATGGGGAGCAGGTTGCCGGTTTTAAGGATATTCGTACGGGAAAGTGGGAAGAAGTTATGTTGATCAAAACGCAGGCGGATCTTGCAAAATTTAAAGAAATGTATGGGATAGAAGGCGAGATACCAAAAGAGTATTAAGGGAAAATGCAAATTTTGGCAAAATGGAGGACACGGATGGGAAGAATTGTAGCAATAGCAAGTGGCGATTTGTTATCTACAAGACCACTAAATAAATATGCAATTAAACTAGCAAAGAAACAAAATCCAAATGTACTGTTTATCGGAACGGCAAGTCAGGATGCACAAGATTATCAGGATACGTTTACCAAAGAATATAATAAACTGGGATGTGAGGTGAAGTGCCTTTGTCTCATGTCTGCGCCCAGTGAAGATACGATCAATGATTTGTTGGTTTGGGCGGATATTATTTATGTCGGAGGCGGTGACACCGTTTTTATGATGCAAATGTGGAAAAAGTATGGTGTGGACATAGTGATTTCCAATCTTTTTCAAAGGAAAGCGAATGGGAGTATTGCTGGGCGGATGGATTGGGCATCGTTCCGATGGCTTTTTATCCTCATTATAACGAAGAAGGGCGGGGGTCGTTTGATGTCATGCTGCTCGAAAAAGATATAGTGGGACTGGCGATGGAAAACAATACTGCATTTGTCGAATCGGATGGCGAACGTTATTTTATTCGAAGCAATAAGGAAGCGCAGGCATTTTTGATTCAGTATCAGGCGGAGGAAATGCAAAAAAGGAGTGTGGATTTTAAGCAGATTTAGAAAAAATGATTTTCTCCCCTCCAACTGGCATCCAAAAATAAACAAAACTGGATATTTTCAAAGTGCCAGATATAGTGTATCATTCAAACTGAACATGTTCTTAATAAACACGAAAAGTGTTAGGAGGATGACATAAAATGAATGAAAGATACAAATTAAATAAAGAATTGGCACAGATGTTAAAAGGCGGCGTAATCATGGATGTTACGACACCGGAGCAGGCGAAGATTGCAGAAAATGCAGGAGCTTGTGCAGTTATGGCGCTGGAGCGTATTCCGGCAGATATCCGCGCGGCAGGCGGTGTGGCTCGTATGAGTGATCCAAAGATGATCAAGGGAATCCAGGAAGCTGTTTCCATCCCGGTTATGGCAAAGTGCCGTATCGGACATTTTGTAGAAGCGCAGCTTCTGGAAGCCATTGAGATTGATTATATCGATGAAAGTGAAGTGCTTTCACCGGCAGACGATAAATATCATATTGATAAGACGAAATTCAAAGTACCATTTGTATGCGGAGCAAAAGATCTTGGTGAGGCATTGCGCCGTATCAATGAAGGAGCATCCATGATCCGTACAAAGGGTGAGCCGGGAACCGGTGATGTCGTACAGGCCGTACGTCATATGCGTATGATGAATCAGGAAATTGCAAAGATCACATCGATGCGTGAAGATGAATTGTACGATGAAGCAAAGAACTTGCAGGTTCCTTATGATCTGGTTCAGTATGTACATGACAATGGACGTATTCCGGTTGTAAACTTTGCGGCAGGTGGTGTGGCTACACCGGCAGATGCAGCACTTATGATGCAGCTGGGCGCCGAAGGCGTATTTGTGGGGTCCGGTATCTTTAAGTCCGGAAATCCGGAAAAACGCGCGCAGGCAATCGTAAAAGCAGTTACCAATTATACCGATGCCGATATGATCGCAAAACTTTCTGAGGATCTCGGAGAGGCGATGGTAGGTATCAATGAGCAGGAAATCGAACTTTTGATGGCAGAACGCGGGAAATAATGGAAAGGAAGTGAGCCTCATGAAAATAGGTGTACTTGCTGTTCAGGGAGCGTTTGCCGAGCATTGTAAGGCGATGGAAAAACTCGGCGTGTCCTGCGTCGAGATCCGACAGGCAAAAGATCTGGATCAAAAGCTGGATGGGCTGATCCTGCCGGGTGGCGAAAGTACCGTGCAGGGAAAACTTCTGCGTGAACTTGGTATGTTTGATACGGTGAAAAAACGGATCGAAGAGGGCTTGCCGGTACTTGCGACATGCGCCGGATTGATTCTTTTGGCAGAAAAGATTGCCGACGATACGACCGTGCATTTGGCGACACTGCCGGTTACCGTAAAACGAAATGCCTACGGAAGACAATTGGGAAGTTTCTATACCGAGCATGAATTTGAAGGGATCGGTAAAATTCCGATGACATTCATCCGTGCGCCATATATTGAGTCTGTGGAGCCGGGAGTGCAGATTCTTGCGAAAGTAGACGGAAATATCGTAGGCGTGCAGTATCAGAACCAGATTGCGATTTCTTTTCATCCGGAGCTGGATGAAAACCAGGCAATACATAAAAAATTCCTGGCAATGTGTGAGAAAATGGCAAAAGTGGCTTAAGTGGGAAAAAGGAATAAATTTCCATAAAATATTGTAAAAAATTTAGAACACCATATCTTGTACAAGATGTGGTGTTTTTTTGCGTTTATTACTACATATGGTACTGGGAACGCGCGCAAAAGCCGAAAAATAAGGCGTTGCATTGAAAATGTGTCAAAAAAATGCTTGCTTTTATCCCTAAAATGGAGTAAAATTTGAGTAAAAGTGGAGCAAAGTGGAGAAAAGTGGTATAAAGTGGAGGAAAGGGCAGAGACTTGTGGAGTTGCTTCAACTTTCATTCTCCCAAGTCTCACAACCCGCCTCGGTAAAAAACGAGTGCCACAGACCACAGGGGGAAGTTGGTGAAGTCTTATGTTTATGGGTACATACGATCATAGTATCGATGCAAAAGGAAGGGTAATTGTTCCCGCAAAGTTCCGTGAAGAACTGGGGGATTCTTTTGTAGTGACACTTGGTCTGGACGGATGTCTGTTCGTGTATCCACAGGAAGACTGGGAAGACTTCGTAAAACAGCTGCGGGAACTTCCGGGCAGCAAAGAAGCACGTAAGTTACAGCGTTATTTCATGGCAGGAGCGGCTTCCTGTGAATTGGACAAGCAGGGAAGAACATTGATCCCGGCAAATTTGCGAGAAAAAGCCGGACTTGAGAAAGATATCGTCTTTGTCGGTGTGATGGGCAAAGTGGAGATCTGGAGCAAAGAACGCTGGGCTGAAAACGATGACTTTGATAACGTGGACGATATTGCAGAACATATGTCGGATTTGGGACTTTCCTTCTAATCAGGCAGTACATAGAAGGGGGCGCAGAAAACGATGGAATTTAAACATGTTTCCGTATTACTTAACGAATGCATTGAAGGATTGGCAGTAAAGCCGGACGGCATTTATGTGGATGGAACCCTTGGGGGAGCCGGACATGCCTTTCATGTATGTGAAAAATTGTCGGAAAAAGGACAGTTTATCGGGATCGACCAGGACGAAGCGGCGATTCGGACTTCGACAGAGCGTTTGCAGCCATTTGGAGATCGTGTCCACCTTGTTCGAAGCAATTATGTCAACGTAAAGCAGGTTGTAAAAGAACTGCAGATTGATAAAGTAGATGGAATTCTTTTGGATCTTGGCGTGTCTTCGTATCAATTGGACACGAAAGAACGCGGATTTTCGTATATGGCAGATGCGCCGCTGGATATGCGCATGGATCAGAGCCGCGATTTTACTGCGAAAGATCTGGTAAACAGTTATCCGGAAGAAAAATTATATGAAATTATAAAACACTATGGGGAAGAGCGGTATGCGAAAAGCATCGCAAGAAACATCTGCAGAAAACGGCAGGAAAAAGAGATTGAAACGACGGGAGAACTCGTCGACATTATAAAAAGTTCGATGCCGGCAAAGGCAAAAAACGGAAAAGGTCATCCGGCAAAGCGGACATTTCAGGCGATCCGCATTGAACTGAATCATGAACTGGATGTTTTGCAGGACGCATTGGAAGACATGGTGGATCTGTTGAATCCGGGAGGACGATTGTGTATTATCACCTTCCATTCTTTGGAAGATCGGATTGTGAAAAACTTTTTCCGAAAAATGGAAAACCCATGTACCTGCCCGCCGGATTTTCCGGTTTGCGTATGTGGAAAGAAACCAAAAGGAAAAGTGATAACCAGAAAACCAATTCTTCCGGGTGAGGAAGAATTAGAAATAAATTCACGTTCAAAAAGTGCTAAATTACGTATATTTGAGCGAGGAGAATAAAAAATAACAGGAGGATTATGATGGCAGCGAAGACAAGATATATTTATGGCACCGAAGCAGAAAAATTGTATGCGGCTCCGAAACGCAGACCGGAGCAGGAAGAACAGCGACGTCCGGAACGAAAACCGGCAGCGAGACCACAGCCGAAACAGCGTGTGGACAAAGTATCTGTTTTATTGATCGCACTTACGTTTGCGGTCGCATTTGGCATTTGCTTTTCGTATATTCAGATGCAGTCCAAGAAGACAATGCTTAGCAAGAGCGTTGTTAGTCTGGAAAGTGAAGTGATGGAGATGGAGAAAACCAATTCCAATGCTTCTCAGGCGTTGCAGGAGAGTCTTGATTTATCTGCTGTATATAAAAAGGCAACGAAAGAACTCGGTATGAAAACGGCATCACAGAGCCAGATTTATACATATGAGAGCAAGAAAAGTACACAGGTGCGCCTGCATCAAAAATAAAAGATAGGCTTGGAAGAAGGGAAGACAGATGAATACCCGTATGAGACACCGCAGAATGCAAAGAAAGAAACCAAAACGTTTTACCCGTGGAATGAAATTTGGCCTTCTGTGGGTATTGGGAGTATGTTTTCTTCTGTTTTGCGGATTATTGTATAACATTTGCCGATATAACTGGGATAAGGGAGACGATTATAAGAAAAAAGTGCTGGCACAGCAGTCATACACCAATGCGGTATTGGATTACCGCCGTGGTGCGATCAAAGACCGAAATGATACTGTGCTTGCGCAGAGTATACGTAAATTTAATCTGATCATAGAACCAAGATCGTTAGCGACAAAAGAGGACATCAAAAAAGAAACGTTGACTCAGATTGCCGCTTATTTTGCGTTTGATACCAGTGTGATCGAGAATATCATCAGTGAAAACCCAAATTCCATGTACCAGCATGTAGAAGGACTGGAGCAGTTATCCGTAGAGCAGGTGGATGGATTTAAAAAATTGATGAAAGACAATGAAAAGATTCAGGGCGTTTGGTTTGAAGAGACGTATACGAGAAATTATCCGCTTAACCAGATTGCCTGTAATATCGTCGGATTTACGTCTTCCGAAAATCAGGGAACGTATGGCGTAGAAGGCAGTTACAACGATGATCTGAATGGAAAAACCGGCCGTGAATATGGATATTTTGATGCCAATATGGAATTTCAGCGGACAGTAAAAAAAGCGACCAACGGAAATAATGTAATTTTGACAATTGATGCCAATGTGCAGCGGCTTGTCGAAAAACAGATCCAAAAATACAACGAAGAAACCGGAGCGGAAAATATCTCTGTTCTTGTAATGAATCCGAACAACGGAGAGATCCTTGCGATGGCGTCAAAAAACACATATGATCTCAATAATCCGAGAAATCTGACGTCGATGTATACACAGGAGCAAATTGACGCGATGGATGAGAAGGCGACAAGCGATGCATTGATGTCAATGTGGTCAAATTTCTGTGTTTCATCAGCTTACGAACCGGGATCGACGTACAAACCATTTACGGTGGCGGCAGCTTTGGATGAAGGTGTTGTGAAGGATTCAGATTACTTTAACTGTGATGGTGGACTTACCGTATCCGGTGTGAGAATCCGATGCTCAAACCGATCGGGACATGGAAGCATTTCCCTTGAAAAAAGTTTGATGGAATCCTGCAACAGTGCTTTAATGGCAATTGGACAAAAGTTAGGGCGTACCAATTTTAGTAAGTACAATAAAATCTTTGGATTTGGACAAAAAACCGGAATCGATCTGCCGGGTGAGACAGCGGGACTGATTCACAGCGAAGAGGAACTGAATCCGGTAGAACTTGCGACAAGCAGTTTTGGACAGACCCAGACTGTAACGATGGTTCAGATGGCAGCGGGATTTAGTTCCCTTGTCAATGGGGGAGATTATTACGAGCCGCACATTGTCAAAGAGATTCAAAATGAAAATGGTGCCATTGTAAAGAAAAATGAGCCAATCGTAGTGAAAAAGACCGTTTCGGATAAGACAAGCAGTCTGATCCGTCAGTATATGAAGGCAACGGTAGAAGAAGGAACTGCTGCACCGGCGGGTGTAAAAGGATATTCTATCGGTGGAAAGACAGGAACGGCGCAGAAGCGCCCGGTGACCGCACGCAAATACCTTGTATCTTTCCTGGGATGTGTGCCGGCAGAAAATCCGGAAGCCGTTATTTATGTTATCATTGATGAACCGCATGTGGAAGATCAGGCACACAGTACGTATGCTACTGAATTTGCTTCTAAAATCATGAAGAAAATTCTTCCGTTTTTAGGAATTTATGCGGAAAATACCGACGATGCGGCAAAAGCAGATTCGACGGCAGAACCGACAGCGGAGCCGGCGGCGACGCAGAAACCAGACGATGATCCGGAACCGACAGCGACAGAAGAACCAACGGCAGCGCCGGAGGGCGGTGAACAGTAAGCGGAATATTTTTATCGCCGGAGAATACATTAGTAAAGATACTTATTTCAAAAGCAGAGGCTTTGGAATGGAGGCAGGATGCTTGTCGGGCACAAAACGTACCAAAGACAGAGTTTGTTTTTGGTATTTTTTGTATGTACCCTCGTGGCGTCGATCCTGATCGTACGGCTGGGGTACCTTATGCTTACAAAGGCAGATTATTATGGCGTGAAGGCAAAAGAACTTCATGAGAGAGAACGAACCATAAAGGCGGAGCGGGGGAAGATCCTAGACCGCAATGGCAACGTTCTGGCTGGCAATGTGTCTGTGTCTACCATCTCTGTCATTCACAGTCAGGTAAAAGAACCGGAAAAAGTAATCTCGGTTTTGAGTAAGGAACTTGGCATCGAGGAAGCAGAGATACGGAAAAAAGTGGAAAAAATTTCCTCCCGTGAGAAAATAAAATCGAATGTAGAAAAAGAAATTTCAGACCGCATCCGTGCTTATAAGCTGGCAGGTGTAACGGTAGATGAGGACTATAAACGGTATTATGAATACGGGACCCTTGCCTCCAAAGTGCTGGGATTTACCGGAGGAGATAATCAGGGAATTGTAGGATTGGAAGTATCGTATGAATCTCTTTTGAAAGGACTTGACGGCTCCATCCTTACGATGGCGACGGCAGGCGGTGTAGAAATCCGCAATGGCGCAGAGGACCGCAAAGAACCGATCGCCGGCTGGAATCTTACGACGACGCTTGATCTCAATGTCATGGAGTATGCGACGCAGGTTGCCAATAAACTGCTAGAACAAAAACAGGCAAAGACGGTGGAAATTATTATTATGAATCCACAGAATGGTGAGATTTATGCGATGGTAAATGCACCGGAATTTGACTTGAATCATCCCTATACACTTGTAAATGGAAAAGAGGGGATGAGTGAAAAGGAGAAGATGACAGCGCTCAATGCCATGTGGAGAAATCTGGCAGTCAGCGATACGTATGAGCCGGGTTCGACGTTTAAAGTAGTGACCGCGGCTGCGGCGCTGGACAAAGGCGTGGTAAAAATGACAGACACCTTTTCGTGTCCCGGGTATAAAGTAGTAGAAGACCGTCGGATTCGATGCCATAAGACGACCGGCCACGGAGTGGAGACGTTTGAGCAGGGAATTATGAACTCCTGCAACCCGGTCTTTATGGAAGTGGGAGCAAGAGTCGGTGTGGCAGGGCTTTTTGAAGGTATGAAAAAGTTTGGCGTTTTGGAAAAAACAGGAATTGATGTGCCGGGTGAGGCCGCCACGATCATGCACAAGCAGGAAAATGTCGGAGCGGTAGAACTTGCGACAATGTCCTTTGGCCAGTCCTTTCAGTTGTCCCCCATACGAATGCTCACTTCGGTCTGCATGATCATCAATGGAGGAAAAAAGATCACGCCGCATTTTGGTATGTATGCGGTAAACAGCGATAAAACGAGAATGAAAAAGATGTCGTATTCTTCGGGGAAAAAGGTATTGGATGCATCCATTTCCGAAGAAATCCGCAAAGCACTGGAAAAAGTTGTCAGCGAAGGCGGCGGGAAGAAAGCCGGTGTCGATGGATATTTTATCGGAGGCAAAACGGGAACCAGCCAGAAACTTCCCCGCGGAAATGGCAAATACATTGCTTCCTGTATCGGATTTTCGCCGGTGGATAATCCAAGTGTGATCGCTATGGTGCGGATCGATGAGCCCCAGGGACTGTATTATGGCGGTGTGATCGCGGCTCCCGCAATTTCGACATTGTATACCAATATTTTGCCATATCTCTTAAAAGAGTGACAAGAAAACCTTGCGGTTATGGATATAATGGGGTACAATAGTTACATTAAATAAAAACGATAAAATGAGGTGTAAAAAGTGAATTTGGATTTGAGTATATTGATGCCGGTAGTAATTGCATTTGGAATAAGCGTGGTTTTGTGCCCGATTGTTATTCCGTTTTTACGTAAATTAAAGTTTGGACAGTTTGTCCGAGATAACGGACCGCAGTCTCATTTGAAAAAAGCGGGAACTCCGACGATGGGAGGTCTGATCATCCTGGTGTCGATTCTTCTTACGTCTCTGCTTTACATAAGAAAATATTCGGAACTGATTCCGGTTTTATTTATGACATTGGGATTTGGAATCATTGGATTTTTGGATGATTATATTAAAGTTGTCATGAAACGTTCTCTGGGATTGAAACCATTGCAAAAGATGTTTGGACAGTTTATCGTGACAGCTGTATTTGTCTACTATTATTATAATGTAGCACATATGACAGCGACGATCCGCATTCCGTTTATGAATAGTTTCTTTACGATGCCGGATTGGCTGTTCATCATTTTTGTATTTATTGTCGTGTTAGGGACCGTAAACGGAGTCAATTTTACGGATGGCTTAGACGGTCTTGCTTCCGGCGTGACAGTCATTGTAGGAACCTTTTTCACGATTGCGGCCGTTGCGATCGAACCGGCGATGACACCGATCACCGGAGCTGTGGTAGGAAGCCTTTTGGGATTTCTCTTATTTAATACGTATCCGGCCCGTGTGTTTATGGGTGATACCGGATCGCTGGCACTTGGTGGATTTGTGGCATCCATAGCATTGATGCTTCATATGCCGTTGTACATTGTGATCGTAGGATTGATCTATCTGGTAGAAGTGCTTTCCGTTATTATTCAGGTCGGTTATTTTAAATTGACCCATGGAAAACGTATTTTCAAGATGGCGCCGATCCATCATCATTTTGAATTGTCCGGTTTTTCCGAGACACAGGTAGTGGCAGCGTTCAGCATTATTACAGCAATTTTGTGCCTGATTGGTTTGATGGCATTATAAACAATACAGGAATGGAGAGAGAAAAATGGATTTTTCAGGAAAACAGGTAGCCGTCATCGGTTATGGAAAAAGTGGAAAAGCAGCACTTGAACTGCTTGGAAAACTTGGTGCAAAACGCATTTTGTACGATCAGAAATTAGATTGTAATGCTCCGGGAATAGATGCCGAAGTGCTGGTATCCGGAGATTTTAAAGAAGAAGGATGGGACGATGTGGATTGTGCCGTGTTTAGTCCCGGGGTACCTGTCTTTGAAAAGATCGGAGATTTCTTCCGGTCAAAAAACATTCCGATCATTGGCGAGATTGAACTGGGATATCTCGTAGAAAAAGGAAGTGTCATGGCAATCACGGGAACCAATGGAAAGACGACTACGACGACATTGGTTGGTGAGATCATGAAAGCTTTTAATGAGAAAACATTTGTAGTGGGAAATATTGGAAACCCCTACACGAGTGAAGCGGCAAAAACGTCAGAAGATTCTGTTACGGTGGCTGAGATCAGTAGTTTCCAGTTGGAAAGTACGGTTACCTTCTGTCCGAAAGTGAGTGCAATCTTAAATATTACGCCGGATCACTTGAATCGCCATGGAACGATGGAAAAATATGCCGAGACGAAACTTTCGATTACGAAAAATCAGACGAAAGAGCAGTTCTGCATCCTGAATTATGAAGATGAGAGACTGCGGAATGCGGCAGACAGCCTTCCATGTCAGGTGGAATTTTTCAGCAGTCAGCAAAAAATTGCCAACGGTATGTATAAAGATGCTTCCGGCAATCTGGTTCGCAGCCGGGATGGTAAGGTGCTTTTAAATCAAAAAGAGACCAAACTGCCGGGCGACCACAATGCCGAAAATATTATGGCAGCACTTCTTATGGTGGAAAAAATGGGCGTACCGGATGATGTGGCAGTGGAAGTGACAAGACATTTTCATCCGGTAGAACATCGTGTAGAGTATGTTACTACGATAAATGGTGTGGAATACTACAATGATTCTAAGGGAACCAATCCGGATGCTGCGATCAAAGGTATTCAGTCGATGGACCGCCCGACGATCCTGATCGGTGGCGGATATGATAAAGGCGGAAGTTTTAGTGACTGGATCCGCAGTTTTGATGGAAAAGTAAAATGCCTGCTCCTTCTCGGAGATACGAAAGACCGCATCGCTCAGGAAGCAGAGGAGTGTGGATTTTTTGAGTATCGTTTTGTAGAGTCTCTTGAAGAGGCAGTCAAAATGGCACATGACCTGGCTGAAAGCGGAGATGCCGTTTTGCTCTCACCGGCGTGTGCAAGCTGGGATATGTTTGATTCCTACGAGCAAAGGGGCACCATGTTTAAAGATTTTGTAAGAGGTTTGGAGTGATCGGTTCATGAAAAACAGAAAGCAGGAAGCAGCCGGGAATGCAGGAGCGGTGTATTCGTTTGATTACAGTCTCCTTTTGATCGTGCTATGTCTTCTTGGATTTGGACTATTGATGATCTATAGTTCCAGTTCTTATACGGCACAGGTAAAATTTCAGGATTCTGCCTACTTTTTGAAAAAACAGCTGATAAATGTTATCGTCGGAATCGTTGTAATGATCATAGTGTCGAAGTTTGATTACCGCATTTTGTTAAAGCGGCTGCCGGGACTTCGGGTGCATCTTGTGACGGTACTCTATTTTTGTGCCGTGCTTTTGCAGCTGTCTGTATATTTTGTCGGAAGAGAATTCAACGGAGCAAAGCGCTGGCTGTACCTCGGACCGGTTTCTATTCAGCCTGCGGAGATCAGTAAGATTGCGGTACTTCTCATCACGGCATCGTTTATTAACAATGCGCCGGCGATGGTAAGTCATATTAAAGGAGCACTTCGAATCCTTCTTGCGGCTGCGGTACTGATCGTTCTTGTCGGAAAAGAAAACCTAAGTTCCGCGATTGTTATGATGGGCATTGTGTTTATCATGTGCTTTGTGGCGGCGCGGTATAAAAGATTATACTTTTTGACACTTGTCGTTGGTGTCGGACTGGTGGGCTTGTTCATCTTTTTTGGAGATGCATTTCGTATGCAGCGAATCCAGATCTGGCTTGATGTAGAAAATAATGAGGGGGGGTTCCAGATCTTGCAGGGGTTGTATGCGATCGCCTCAGGTGGTCTGTTTGGAACCGGACTCGGAGAGAGTATGCAGAAACTTGGGTTTATTCCGGAACCTCACAACGATATGATCTTTGCCATTATTTGTGAAGAACTTGGAATCGTCGGAGCCGGCATCGTAATTCTAATGTTTCTGATTCTGCTTTGGCGTATTTACGATGTTGCAACGACGTCACCGGATTTGTTCAGCGGTATGATCTGTACCGGCGTTATGGCACAGATCGCGGTTCAGGTGCTTGCGAATATCGCCGTTGTCACAAATTCCATCCCATCTACCGGTATTGCGCTTCCTTTTATCAGTTATGGAGGAAGCAGTGTTATCTTTTTGCTGGCAGAAATTGGATTGGTTTTGCAGATTTCGAAAAAACGGGTAAAGACATGATACCAATACATAACATCCGCATACTATAAAGTAGAAACATAAGTGCGGAGGTTTGACAGTGCAGATTGCAGTTCACGGAGGCAGGCGTGCGGAGGGCGAGGTTGTGCTTCAAGGAAGCAAAAATGCCGCCTTGCCAATGCTCGCGGCCAGTATTCTTACGAGCGACGAGATGATTTTCCGACATTGCCCGGACATTTCCGATGTCAGAGTGATGGCAGAACTTTTGGAAAATCTTGGTTTGCAGACGGCATGGGAAGATTCGGTTTTCCGCGTGCAGGCAGATGTGTTAAAACATAGTGCAATATTACAGAAAGAAGCCGGACGCGTTCGGGCTTCGATTCTTTTTCTGGGAAGCCTGCTGGCAAGGACCGGAGAAGCCAAAGTACACATGCCGGGAGGGTGTTCCATCGGCAGACGGCCGATTGACATCCATATCAAAGCACTGGAACAATCCGGCGTGAAAGTGGAGGATAAAGGAGAATGGCTGGTATGCCGGCGCGAACGGGTGCCGAAGACGGTAAAGATCCGTTTTTCCTATCCGAGTGTCGGTGCGACAGAAAATCTTCTCTTATTTCATGCATCCGGAAATTCAGATGTGGTATTGGAAAATACTGCCAGAGAACCGGAAATTTGTTCCCTGTGTGAGATGCTTCGCGACATGGGGGCAAAGATCAACGGAGAGACAACAGGGACGATTCATATCTGTGGTGCAGGAAAACTGCATGGAACGGAGGTGACGATTCCGGGCGACCGCATTGTCTTTATGACTTATGCGGCGATGGCTCTTGGGACACAGGGGAAAATTCGTATCCGGACAGAAAAAGAGTCGTTTCTTCCGGAACGAAAAGAACTGGAAAAATCCGGATGTTTTTTTGCACAGGACGCGGAGGGAGTTCTTGCAGAAGGAAATCAGGGCATTCATCCGATTCCTTATCTGAAGACAGCACCGTATCCGGGATTTCCGACCGATGCGCAGTCACTTTTCCTGGCACTGCTTTCGCGGGCGCATGGAGAGAGTATTTTGTGCGAGACGGTATTTGAAAACCGTTTTCAAATGATTCCGTATCTGAAGAAAATGGGAGCGGATATCGATACAGTTGCCAAATGTGCTTATATTAACGGAGTGACGAAACTGCATGGCGAGACGGTGCAGGCGACGGATCTGCGAAGTGGGGCCGCCATTTTACTGGCGGGAGCGATGGCAGAAGGAGAGACCATTGTACAACAGGCAGAAAATATATTGCGGGGATATGAAAATCCGATACAAAACATGCGAAATATCGGACTTTGTGTGCATTAGACAGAGGGAAAAGAAGATACAAGGAGGAAGAGTATGAACGAAAAAAAAGGAAAACATTGGAAATTAATTATTCCGGGGATCATTCTAGCCCTGGTGCTTCTTATCGCAGCAGTATTTCATGTCAATGAGATCACTGTCGAGGGAAATACCTTTTTTTCACAGGAAGTGGTAGCCGGGGAAGTATGTAACACCTTTTTGGATCACAATGTGGTATCTTCCTGGATCAAGCGGAAACTTGGATTTTGTCCGTCTCTTCCTTATGTGCGCGAGTATCAGGTGACCTATCCGGGAATTCATAAGATTCACATTAAGTTGTACGAAAAGAAAATGATCGCCGGGATTTCCTATATGAATCAGTTCATCTATTTTGATAAAGATGGCGTTGTACTGAAAAGTACACAGGATGAAATTAAAGGAATTCCGCTTTTTGAGACAAAAACAATGACAACATTTTCCTTATATGAGAAAGTACAGATGGAAGATGAGGCACTTTTGTCAAGGATTATGAATTTGTCGGGATTGTTCCAGCATTATGGGGTTACATGGGACCGCGTCGTGTTTGACAGTGACAATGCTGCGTTTTTGTATTCGGGGGACATTAAAGTGAACCTCGGGAAAAAAGACAATTACGATGAAGCAATCGCCGCATTATCGGATATTTTGAAGACGGCAAAAGAGCAAAAACTGTCGGGAGAGATTGATATGTCATCGTATCGTGCCGGCGGTGATGTGATTTTAAAGAAAAATTAACAAAAAAAATACAATTTATACTTGATATTTTTTCCGAAAAACTTTATTATATAAGTATATGCGACGTTGGGGACAAATGTTCACTGCCCCTGACTTGATAGGAATGAATTGCTATAATTGAATATATGAAATAGTTATGGATAGATAGAAGGAGGAACTGCAGTGTTAGAGATAATGAATAACAACGATACGGAATATGTTTGTAAAATCCTTGTGGTCGGAGTCGGCGGCGCAGGAAACAATGCCGTAAACCGTATGATTGACGAAGGAATTCAAGGGGTGGATTTTGTCTGTGCCAATACGGACAAGCAGCATTTACGCAGATGTAAAGCACCACATATCATTCAGATCGGTGAAAAACTGACAAAAGGTCTGGGAGCAGGTGCTCGTCCGGAAGTAGGAGAGCAGGCAGCGGAAGAAAGCCGTGAGGAACTTCTGAACCTGATCCAGGGACATGATATGGTATTTATCACTTGTGGTATGGGTGGTGGAACCGGAACAGGAGCCGCTCCGGTTATCGCACAGATTGCCAAAGAACAGGATATTCTGACTGTCGGTGTTGTGACAAAACCTTTCCAGTTCGAAGGAAAACGCCGTATGGATAATGCACTGGCAGGAATTGACAAATTAAAAGAAAACGTTGATACACTGATCGTTGTTCCAAATGAAAAACTTCTTTCCATATCCGATAAGAAAACTTCGATGAAAGAAGCGTTCAGCATGGCAGACCAGGTACTCCAGCAGGGTGTACATGGTATCACGGATCTGATCAACCTGCCTGCATTGATCAATCTCGATTTCGCCGATGTCACGACGATCATGAAAGACAAAGGTATCGCTCATATCGGAGTTGGTTACGGAACCGGCGAAAACAAATGTATGGAAGCCGTACAGCAGGCTATCACAAGTCCATTGCTTGAGACAAGCGTGGATGGTGCGACAAACTTTATCCTGAACTTCAGCGGTGGAGACATCGGTATTCAGGAGACAAACGAAGCTGCCGAGTATGTACGTGAGCTCGCAGGAGAAGATGCCAATATCATCTTTGGTATTATGCTGGATGATAACGATGACAGTGACGGAGTTACCATCACGATCATTGCGACAGGCTTAAAAGATGAGACCGCACAGGCTTCTTCTTTTGGAGGTTTTGGCAGTACATTTTCCAATGGTTCTCTTGGCGGAAAAATGAATTTAGGACATACCGCGGCACCACATGTAGCCAAACCTACACCGATGTCGCAGCCAAGCTTTTTGAGTGGATTTAACAGCGCAGCCAGAAAATCGCAGCCATCAGCTGCTACGGTAAATCAGGACATGCCTGTGGTAAATCATAAAATTAACCGGACACCTCAGCAAGTCAGCCCGACGATGAAAAAAGAGGATGACAGCATTAAAATTCCGGAATTTATACAAAATTATAGAAAGAAGGAGGACTAAGAGATGTCTACTTTAGTAAAAACAATCATTCAGGTTTTATATATTGTAATATGTATCGCCATCGTTGTTGTTGTATTGATGCAGGAGGGAAAAACTTCCGGTCTTGGTGCAGTTTCCGGCGCGGCAGATACGTATTGGAGTAAGAACAAAGGACGTTCTGCTGAAGGAAAACTGGTTAAGATTACAAGTGTACTTGGTGCATTGTTCATTATCTTATCCATTGTACTCTGCATGAATATGAAATAATCAAGAGATACTATAAAATGGATTTTAACCTCTGAAGAGCCTTTGTAAAGAGAAAGCCTTCAGAGGTTTTTTACTGATTAGGTAACTATTCAGGTCTAATGTGAAACAAGCAGCGGATTGTCGTGCTTGTAAGGAAAGGACTTAGTATGGATCGAAAAGAAATGCTTTATGCATTTATCAAAGAAGAAGAGTATCGCCCGATGAAAGGCAAAGAGATCGCGGCGCTGTTTTGTGTGCCAAAGAAGGAACGTGCCAAATTTCATGCCCTGCTGGACGAACTGGTAAAAGAGGGAAAAATAGTGATAGACGGAAGCGGACGATATCAGCTTCCGAAGGAAAATGTCAATGCGGGAACGTTTATGGCGACATCCAAAGGATTTGGATTTGTGCGGGTAGAAGGCCAGCCGGACGATATTTTCATCCCGGAATCCGGCTGCTCCAATGCCTACGACGGCGATGAAGTCATGGTACAGATCTACAAGGATTCGAAGAATGGAAAGCGAAAAGAAGGCCAGATCATCCGCATCTTAAAACGGGCCAATACGACGGTTGTCGGCACATTTATGCGAAATAAACATTATGGTTTTGTCGTGGTGGACCGTGAGAAGTTTACGAGCGATGTCTATATTCCGAAGGGAAAGACGAAAGAGGCAGAAACCGGGGAAAAAGTCGTTGTGGAAATAACGGATTTTGGTAGTGAAGAAAAGAGCCCGGAGGGTGTCGTGACGGAGATTCTCGGACATGCAGATGATCCGGGAATTGATATTTTATCCATTGTGCGCGGCTACGGCATACCGGAGGAATTTCCGGAAGAAGTGCTGCGGGAACTTCCGCATATTCCGGAGAAAGTGGATTCGACGGATATTGCAGGACGAATGGATCTGCGTGACCGAATGACCGTGACGATCGATGGTGAAGATGCGAAAGATCTCGACGATGCGATCACGTTGCATAAAGAGGAAAACGGAGGCTATGAACTGGGTGTGCATATTGCGGACGTCAGTCATTATGTCAAAGAGGGTTCGCCGCTTGATAAAGAGGCATTGAACCGCGGAACCAGTGTGTATCTTGCGGACCGTGTTATCCCGATGCTTCCGCGGAAACTGTCCAATGGAATCTGCTCATTAAATCAGGGAATGGACCGGCTTACACTCAGCTGTATCATTCATTATGATGCGAAAGGGCATATCAAAGATTACCGGATCGGAGAATCGGTGATCTGCGTAGACCGCCGTATGAGTTATACGGACGTCAATGCTATTGTGACCGATCATGATGAAAAAACGATGGCAGAATACGAAGCTTTTGTGCCAATGTTTGAGCAGATGAAAGAACTGGCTGTAATCCTACGGGCAGAGCGAAAAAAACAGGGCTCGATCGATTTTGATTTTCCGGAATGTAAACTGATTCTTGATGACGAAGGGCATCCGATCGATATCGTGCCATATGACCGCAATTTTGCGACCAAGATTATCGAGGAATTTATGCTTGCGGCAAATAAAGTGGTTGCCGAAGACAGTTTTTGGAAAGAACTTCCGTTTTTGTATCGTACCCACGAATATCCGGATCTGGAAAAAATCCGGGAACTGGCAGCCCTGGCACACAGTTTTTCCCATATCTTGAAAGTGGGACAACAGGAAGTGCATCCGCGTGAAATCCAGAAATTGATGGAAAGTATCGAGGGAACGGAAGAAGAGACGTTTTTAAGCCGTCTTACCCTGCGTGCGATGAAACGTGCCAAATACGAGCCGGAAAATGAGGGACATTTTGGCCTCGCAACCAAATATTACTGCCATTTCACTTCGCCGATCCGAAGATATCCGGATCTTCAGATTCACCGTATTTTAAAAGAAAGTTTCAAAAAAGGACTTTCTCCAAAACGGCAGGAGCATTATCAGGAGATCCTTTCGGGAGTGGCAAAATCCTGCAGCAGCCTGGAACGGCGCGCAGACGATGCCGAGCGTGAAGTGGACAAGATGAAGAAGACGGAATTTATGCAGTCCAAGATTGGAGAATGTTATGAAGGTGTGATCAGTGGTGTGACATCGTGGGGTATTTATGTGGAACTGCCAAATACGATCGAAGGAATGATCCGTCTTGCAGATCTTACGGACGATGTATACGAATACGATGCCGCCAATTACCGTGTTGTCGGCACATACAGCGCGAAAGAGTACCGTCTGGGACAGAAAATGCGTGTGCAGGTCGTGCGCGCAGACAAAAATCTGCGAACCATTGATTTTTTGCCGGAAAATATGGAAAAGAGGGAAGAAGATGAGTAAAGAAAGTATTCGATTGATTGCCAATAATAAAAAAGCGTGGCATGATTATTTTATTGAAGAAAAATACGAAGCCGGGATCGAACTGCATGGAACGGAAGTGAAATCCATGCGAATGGGACATTGCAGCATTAAAGAATCATTTATCCGAGTGGAAAAAGGAGAAGTATTTATCTACGGAATGCATGTGAGTCCTTACGAGAAAGGAAATATTTTCAATAAAGATCCGCTTCGAGTGCGGAAACTTCTGCTGCATCGCAGCGAGATCCGTAAAATGATCGGTAAAATGTCACAAAAAGGATATACGCTGGTTCCACTCCAGGTATATTTTAAAGGAAGCCTGATCAAAGTGGAGATTGCCCTTGCCAAAGGTAAAAAACTGTACGACAAGCGCGAAGATATTGCGAAGAAAGATCAGCGCCGTGCGGCCGAGCGGGAATTCAAAGTGAGAAATTTGTAATACTTTTGTAATAACTTTGAAAAAAATGCATATACTCTAAACTATGAAAGGAGTATATGTATGATTCAAAAAATAAAATTATATGGAATAAGTATGGGAGCTGCGGCTGTCATTCTCCTGTCAGGAGCATGGAAAAATTTACCGGAAAAAGAACCGGAAGCGACGGAAGCTATCGTGCTGCAGGACGAGGTGACGCAGGAGAACCAGTCAGCTGTCAAGGAAACGCAGGCAAGGGAAGAGGCGGTGAAGTGCTGGTGCGATACACAGGTACGCCGGTATTCGGAACAGGAAGCTTCGTATGCTGCGGAAGAAAAGCAGTTTGAGGAAAAACAGCGGGAACGTGAAGAAAAAGAGCGCAGACGCCGGGAACGCAAACGCCGTGAGGAGAAGAGGCGGCAGGAAGAGCGGCAGATCTTGGAACGGATTGTCGAAGCCGAGGCAGGAGATCAGGATCTGGAAGGCCGGATTCTGGTGGCAAATGTAATTTTGAACCGCGTCCATTCCAAACATTTTCCCGATACCATAAAAGGAGTGGTGTTTGCCAACCGTGCCGGTAGATACCAATTTTCGCCGGTTTCCAATGGAAGATATTACCGCGTGACGGTTTCGGACAAGACAAAAAGGGCAGTAAAACAGGCGCTGGCGGGAAAGGATATCTCGAAAGGGGCATTGTACTTTATGTGCCGAAGCGCATCCGACCCGAAAAATGTCGCCTGGTTTGACCGGGATCTCACAAAAGTAGCACAGCATGGCTGTCATGAATTTTTCAAATAGAAAGTTATTGTAAAAGAATGAAAAAAATGTTACAATGAGAAAGCAATTAGTTTGTGTAAAATGCAATGCGTGCCGAAATGTACGCAGAAATGGAGGAATATTATGAGTATCATGTACAAAAGTACAAGAAGCAACAGTGAAAAAGTGACCGCTTCCCAGGCGATTTTAAAAGGACTGGCAGACGATGGCGGATTGTTTGTGCCGGATTCCATTCCTGCACTGGATGTAGAATTGGAGAAACTGGCAGGGCTTTCTTATCAGGAAACTGCATATGAAGTAATGAAACTGTTTTTGTCAGATTTTACCAAAGAAGAACTGCTTCATTGTATTCATGGTGCTTATGACGATAAATTTGATACCAAAGAAATCGCACCATTGGTCAAAAAAGACGGTGCGTTCTATCTGGAATTGTTCCATGGCAAAACAATTGCCTTTAAGGACATGGCATTGTCAATCCTGCCATATCTGATGACGACATCCGCAAAGAAAAACGGAGTAAAAAATGAAATTGTTATTTTGACGGCGACTTCCGGAGATACAGGAAAAGCTGCACTTGCCGGTTTTGCAGATGTGGAAGGTACTAGCATTATTGTATTTTATCCGAAAAACGGAGTAAGTCCGATTCAGGAAAAACAGATGCTGACACAAAAGGGCAAAAACACCAATGTTGTCGGAATTATCGGAAACTTCGATGATGCTCAGACGGGTGTAAAACAGATGTTTAATTCGAAAGAACTTGCCAAAGAAATGGATGCGGCAGGATACCAGTTCTCTTCCGCAAACTCCATCAATATCGGTCGTTTGGTTCCACAGATCGTATATTATGTTTATGCGTATGGTCAGCTTCTCCGTCAGGGTGAACTTGAAGCCGGAGAAAAGATGAATGTTGTCGTTCCAACCGGAAATTTTGGTAACATTCTTGCGGCATATTATGCAAAAAATATGGGAATTCCAATCGAGACATTGTATTGTGCTTCCAATGAAAATAAAGTATTGTTTGATTTCTTCCGGACAGGTACATATGACCGTAAGAGAGAGTTTATTCTTACGACATCACCATCGATGGATATTTTGATCTCAAGCAACTTAGAGCGTTTGATCTACCGTATTACCGGGGAAGATGCTGCACAGACCAAAGCGTTTATGGATGCTTTGACGACAAAAGGCGAGTATAGCATTACGCCGGAAATGAAAGAAAAACTGGCAGATTTTGTCGGCGGATTTGCTTCCGAAGAGGAAACCCATGCAACGATCAAAGATGTTTATGATAAAACAGGCTATATTATGGATACACACACCGCAGTAGCAAGCAATGTATATTATCAAAAAGCTGCGCAAACCGGTGTGAAAACAGTGATCGCATCGACAGCAAGCCCGTACAAATTTACAAGAAGTGTCATGGACTCCATCGATGAAAAATATGACAGCATGACAGATTTTGAACTCGTAGATGAATTAAATAAGCTTTCCGGTGTGAAAGTACCACAGGCAATTGAGGAGATTCGAACTGCTCCAATTCTGCATGACAAGGTATGCGACAAATCGGAAATGGAAAAAACAGTAAAAGAAATCCTTGGTTTATAGGAGACAGGCAGATGAAATTTCGACCATGTATCGACATTCATAATGGAAAAGTAAAGCAGATTGTCGGTGGCAGTCTGCAGGATGCCGGGAACCGGGCAAAAGAGAATTTTGTTTCGGAGATGAGCGCTGCCGATTATGCCGATTTATATAAGAAGAAACATCTTCGAGGAGGACATGTGATCCTCTTAAATCCGGCAGGAAGCGAGTATTATGAGGAAGACAGAAGACAGGCCGAAGAAGCCTTGGCTGCTTATCCGGATGGATTGCAGGTCGGAGGCGGTATTACCGTAGAAAATGCGGCGCATTTTATCAAAGCGGGTGCCAGTCACGTAATAGTTACTTCCTATGTATTTGCGGAAGGTAAGATTCATTTTGACCGTCTGGAGGCACTGCGGAAAGAAGTTGGAAAAGAGCACCTTGTGCTTGACTTGAGCTGCCGCCCGCAAGAAGGAATATATTATATCGTTACAAACCGCTGGCAGAAATTTACAGATCAACCGCTTAATGAAGCGTTGATGGACGAACTGAGCCGGTATTGTGATGAATATCTTGTACATGGTGTGGCCGTGGAGGGAACCGGAACCGGAATCGATTGCGAACTGGTTCAGATCCTGTCCCAGTGCAATAAACTTCCGGTAACGTATGCCGGAGGAATCGGATCTTTTTCTGATCTTGAAAAACTGGATTCTTTATCCGGTGGAAAAATGGATTTCACGATTGGAAGTGCCTTAGATCTATTTGGTGGAAAAATGAAATTTGATGAGGTGCTGAAACACTATTCGTGAATTTCAAAACAATCTTGAAAATACCGAAAAATGGACGTTTGCAGATGCGGCGTTCATTTTTTTTGAAAAAAAGGGTTGAAATATTTCTTTTTCATGTTATAATTATTACATAAATGTTACAAAACGTAACAAAATATATTACAAATATTGCTAAAATGATACAGACATCATTTTGACATGGAGGTTAATTTTTATTATGTTTTCAAAAAAAGTGTTAAAGACAATCCTTACCTTTCTTCTTGTGATCGCATGTGCGGCAGTTAGTCCGGCACAGACATCTCAGGCGGCAGAAAAATCATATACAGATAATGATTTAAAATACATGGCAGCGATCATCTACTGTGAAGCCGGCAATCAGTGCTACGCAGGAAAAATAGCTGTTGGCTGTGTGGTTATGAACCGTGTAAAATCTTCAAGCTTCCCAAATACGGTATTGAAAGTAATTAAGCAGAGAGGGCAGTTTAGTCCGGTCCGCCAGGGAAAATTTGCAAGAGAAACTAAAAATGTTGAACGTGGGAAATATTCTTCCGGAGCCAGAAGAGAGTGCATGAAAGCCGCTCAGGAAGTGCTGGAAGGACAGCGCATGGTGACGTACAAAGGCCGAAAAATGAGTATGAAAAAGTACCATTTCTTCAGCCAGAGACTTTCCAGTCCGAAACTTCGTATCAGCGGACACCAGTTTAAATAAAAGTAACTATTCAGGATCAAATGTATGGGAATCAATGAATCGTCGTGCTTGCACGTAAGAGACTTTGATTCCCATACATTTAGATCCTAATAGGGCTCCCCACCACATATGAGCATTTTTAGCCTTGTCAAAGGCGGGAAAGAACACGAAGTGTTTGAAATGCGAATATGGGCGGGGTGTCCTGAATAGTTACAAAGCAAAAATACAAAAAAATGAGAAAAAACGCAATTACCACTTGAAATTTTTAACCAAATTGGTTAGAATAGACTTAAGAGTTTGTAAAAAATTTAACAAACATACTTAAAAGTAAATTTTAGGAGGAATCGACAAATGGCAGTAAAAGTAGCGATTAATGGATTTGGACGTATCGGACGTCTTGCTTTCAGACAGATGTTTGGAGCAGAAGGATATGAAGTAGTAGCAATCAATGACTTGACAAGCCCTAAGATGCTTGCTCACTTATTGAAATATGATTCATCTCAGGGTAAATATGCTCTGGCTGATAAAGTTTCTGCTACAGATGATTCTATCATTGTTGATGGAAAAGAAATCAAAATTTATGCAGAGGCAGATGCAACAAACTGTCCTTGGGGAGAACTTAAAGTAGACGTAGTTCTTGAGTGTACAGGATTCTATACATCCAAAGAAAAAGCTTCTGCTCATATCAAAGCAGGTGCTCGTAAAGTAGTTATCTCCGCACCAGCAGGAAACGACCTTCCTACTATCGTATACAACGTAAACCATGACACATTGAAACCAGAAGATACAGTAATTTCTGCAGCTTCTTGTACAACAAACTGCTTGGCTCCTATGGCTAAAGCATTGAATGACCTTCGTCCGATCAAATCCGGTATCATGAGTACAATTCACTCATATACAGGAGATCAGATGACATTGGATGGTCCTCAGAGAAAAGGCGATCTTAGAAGATCTCGTGCAGCTGCAGTAAACATCGTTCCAAACAGCACAGGTGCTGCTAAAGCTATCGGTCTTGTAATTCCTGAGTTGAATGGTAAATTGATCGGATCCGCTCAGCGTGTACCATGTCCTACAGGTTCTACTACAATCCTTGTAGCAGTTGTTGAAGGAAAAGTAACTGTTGATGAGATCAACGCAGCTATGAAAGCAGCTCAGACAGAGTCTTATGCTTACAACGAAGATGAAATCGTATCTTCCGATATCATCGGTGCTACAGCTGGTTCTATCTTCGATGCAACTCAGACAATGGTATCTCCTATGGATGATGGAAATACACAGGTACAGGTTGTATCTTGGTATGACAATGAAAACTCTTATACAAGCCAGATGGTAAGAACAATCAAATACTTCAGCGAGTTGGCTTAAGTTTAAGACAAACACAATTCATATTTGAAACCCAAATGGGTCCGGTCTGTATGGACCGGACCCATTTTTAAAATGAGGCGGGGATTCCGCTCAAAATGTTATGCGTGTTACGCGGAAATGAGGTAAATTATGTTAAACAAAAAATCAGTAGATGATATCAATGTAAAGGGCAAAAAAGTTCTTGTACGCTGCGATTTCAATGTACCTTTGAAAGATGGCAAGATCACAGATGAAAACCGTCTTGTAGCAGCTCTTCCTACCATCCAGAAATTGATCAAAGATGGTGGAAAAGTCATTCTTTGTTCTCATCTTGGTAAGCCAAAAGGAGAGCCAAAACCAGAACTTTCTCTGGCACCGGTTGCAGTTCGTCTTTCCGAACTTCTTGGACAGGAAGTAAAATTTGCAGCAGATGCTAACGTAGTAGGCGACAATGCAAAAGCAGCAGTAGCCGCTATGAAAGATGGAGATGTTGTTCTTCTTGAGAATACACGTTATCGTGCAGAAGAGACAAAGAACGGAGAGGCTTTCTCCAAAGAACTTGCTTCTCTTGCTGACGTATTTGTAAATGATGCATTTGGTACAGCACACCGTGCACACTGCTCTAATGTTGGTGTAACAGAATATGTTGACACTGCTGTAGTTGGTTACTTGATGCAGAAAGAGATCGATTTCCTTGGAAATGCAGTAAACAGCCCGGAGAGACCATTTGTAGCTATCCTTGGTGGAGCAAAAGTAGCAGACAAATTGAATGTTATCTCTAACCTTCTTGAGAAATGTGATACATTGATCATCGGTGGTGGAATGGCTTATACATTCTTGAAAGCAAAAGGATATGAAATCGGTAAATCTCTTGTTGATGACAGCAAGATTGATTATTGTAAAGAAATGATGGAAAAGGCAGAAAAACTTGGTAAAAAATTGCTTCTTCCTGTAGATACTGTAATGATCGAAGATTTCCCTAACCCAATCGATGCTCCTGTAGATACCACAGTATGTGCAGCAGATCAGATGGATGCTTCCAAAGAGGGATGCGATATCGGACCTAAGACTGTTGAATTGTACTCCGATGCTGTAAAGACAGCAAAGACGGTAGTATGGAACGGACCTATGGGCGTATTCGAAAACCCTACATTGGCAGCAGGTACAAAAGCCGTTGCAGCAGCTCTTGCTGAGACAGATGCTATCACGATCATCGGTGGTGGTGACAGTGCAGCAGCTGTAAACCAGCTTGGATATGGCGACAAGATGTCCCACATCTCCACCGGTGGCGGAGCTTCTCTTGAATTCCTGGAAGGAAAAGAACTTCCTGGTGTTGCAGCAGCAGACGACAAATAAGAAAAATAGCAGGTATTTTAGTGAGAAAGGAAGTGGGGACATGGCAAGAAAGAAAATTATCGCCGGCA
>OBJG01000047.1_pt1 | contig 163437 bp, 126 predicted proteins | sample 1517941 | NCBI WGS metagenome assembly OBJG01 (sample SAMN04571712, study PRJEB22368) | human gut metagenome | biome: human gut; material: stool | host: Homo sapiens | place: Luxembourg | collected 2012-09-21
TTGTTTGAGCCGAAGGCGAGTTAGCACAGGAGTATTTACGAATCAGGCATGTGCAACGAACAGAAATCGCAGCAAGCCATTTATAGTGGGGAGGCCAACTGCCATGCCAGCCACCCATACCAGCCAAGGAGACCGACAGAGGCGGGCAGACAGATTGTGTTAGCTTTATAAAGTTTTGTTTATGATCTTCATAAATACATCAGAAAATAAACACAGTTTAGACACACTTCCCTTATATACTGTGTATTGTAAGAGTTTTTCATTTATTTGAATCCTCTCTCCCCTCATTTTTTGCAAGTGGTAATAAATCTTTCCCCGGTTTGTTACCACTTGTTTTTTGTTATAGCGACGAGGCAAGTGCAGTGTGCTTGCACAACTGCATTTGCCGACCGCTAATCACTGAGCCGATAGGCTTTTATCTTAAACAAAAATGTCAGTTTTAGTTTATAAACACATCAGAAAATAAACACAATTTAGACACACATCCCTTATATACTATGTATTGTAAGAGTTTTTCATTTATTTGAATCCTCTCTCCCCTCATTTTTTGCAAGTGGTAATAAGTCTTTTCCCCGATTTATTACCACTTGTTTTTTTGCCTTTTCGGCGGTATACTTCCATTATTAAATTCACAACAGACGGAGGATAACAGGTATGATTTCGGAAAAATATGCAGATATGACAACCAAAGGTTCTATAATAAGAGAATTTGCGCAGTATGCATCAAAACGTGCGGCAGAGATCGGAAAGGAAAATGTATATAACTTTACGATCGGTAATCCTTCTGTTCCGGTATGTCCGGAGTTTACAGAGACATTGGAACGGATGTTAAAAGAGGAAAATCCATTGACACTTCACGGATACAGCCCGACACTTGGTATTATGTCCGTCAGAGAAGCGGTTGCAGATTCTTTAAACAGAAGATTTGGAATGGAATATACAGCAGATGATATTTTCATGACCTCCGGTGCAGCAGGTGCGATCGCACATGCGATTCGTTGTGTAACAAAGCCGGGAGATGAGGTGATCACATTTGCTCCATATTTCCCTGAGTATGTTCCATATGTTGACGGAACAGGTGCGGTGCTTAAGATCGTGCCGGCGGATATTACATCCTTCCAGATTAATTTTGATGCATTTCTGGAGCTTTTAAATCCAAATGTACAGGCAGTTCTTATTAACTCTCCGAATAACCCATCCGGTATCGTATATTCAACAGAGACGATCAAGAAGCTGGCTGCAATTCTGGAAGAAAAGCAGAAGGAATATGGACATGATATCTATATTATCTCTGATGAGCCTTACCGTGAGATCGTATTTGAAGGAACGGATTCACCATTTATTTCATCCTTCTATGACAACAGTATCTGCTGTTATTCATTCAGTAAGTCACTTTCCCTTCCGGGTGAGCGTATCGGATATGTAGCGGTAAATCCGAAATGCAAGGATGCGAAGCTGATCGTTCTGATGTGTGGTCAGATCTCCAGATTTACAGGACATAACTGTCCGCCATCCATGATCCAGCTTGGTGTGGCAGAAGTGATCGATAAGACAGCTGACCTGTCAATCTATGAGAAGAATAAGAATATTTTATATAAAGAGCTTACAAATATGGGATATGAGTGTGTAGAACCGGGCGGAACCTTCTATATGTTCCCAAAGACTCCGATCGCGGATGCAAATGCATTCTGTCGTATGACAGCCAGCAAGCTGGATCTGATCCTGGTACCGGGAGACAGCTTTATGTGTCCGGGACATATGAGACTTGCTTACTGTACCACAACGGAGATGGTAGAACGCGCACTTCCGTTATTTGAAAAAGCAATGAAGCTTGCAAAAGAGATGGAGTAATCAAAGGAGAACATCATGGTTACACAGATTCCGATCATACTTGCATCGAATTCACCGAGAAGAAAAGAGCTGCTTGAAAGAGCCGGTTATACATTTACGGTTATGCCAAGTGACTGCGATGAAGCTACCGATATCCGTTTTCCAAAGGATATGGTGATGGAACTTGCCGGAAGAAAGGCAGAAAATGTATATAAAAAGGTATGTGCAGACCATGCCGGTACGGAGGCGGAGACACAGCCGTTTATCGTGATCGGTTCCGATACGGTCGTCGCATTAAATGGCAGGATCCTTGGAAAACCGGTTGATTATGACGATGCATATAATACGTTGAATAGTTTGTCAGGACAGACACATAATGTATATACAGGTGTTTCTATTATGTATTATGACGGAGAGAAATGCCGGACAAAGACATTTTACGAAAATACAGAGGTTACATTTTATCCGATGACGCATGAGGAGATCACCGGATATCTTGCGACGGGAGATCCGTTTGACAAAGCAGGAAGCTATGGGATACAGACACAGGGTGGTCTGTTTGTGAAAGGGATCAAGGGCAGTTATGACAATGTTGTCGGACTTCCGCTTTCTCGGTTATACCATGAGTTAAATGAGATGTTATATGGGCAGTAATGTGTGAGAAAACGATGTGCCGATCATGTATGATAGAATAGTAGAGATTATAAACTGCTGAAAAAAGAAAGGCAGGAGGACAGAGATATGGACGAAAAGAGAAATTTTACCTTATTAACAGACTTCTATGAATTGACGATGATGCAGGGATATTTCCGTGAGAAAGCAGATGATATCGTTGTATTTGATGCATTCTACAGAAAAAATCCATCCGGAAGCGGCTATGCGATCGCCTGTGGTCTGGAACAGGTAATCGACTATATCAAGAATCTGTCCTTTTCCTATGAAGACGTTGATTACTTAAGAAGTCTGAATATGTTTGATGAAGAATTTCTGAATTACCTTGCAGGATTTCATTTCACAGGTGATATCTATGCGATCCCGGAAGGTTCTGTAGTATTTCCGTATGAGCCACTTGTGAAGGTGGTTGCACCGATCATGGAAGCGCAGTTGGTTGAGACTGCATTATTAAATATCGTGAACCATCAGAGTCTGATCGCTACAAAGGCATCCAGAGTCTGCTATGCAGCAAAAGGGGATGGTATCATGGAATTCGGACTTCGCCGTGCGCAGGGACCGGATGCCGGAACCTTCGGTGCGAGGGCGGCAGTTATCGGTGGCTGTGTCGGAACCTCAAATGTAATCTGCGGTAAGCAGTTCGGCGTGCCTGTACTTGGGACACATGCACATAGCTGGATCATGAGCTTTCCGGATGAATATACAGCATTTAAGAGATATGCAGAATTATATCCGGATGCATGTACATTGTTGGTTGACACATATGACACATTGAAATCCGGTTTGCCAAATGCAATTCGGGTATTTGATGAGATGAAGGCAGATGGAAAGATGCCGACCAGATATGGAATCCGTCTGGATTCCGGTGACCTTGCATATCTGTCGAAGAAAGCCAGAAAAATGTTGGATGCAGCGGGATATCCGGATGCAGTCATTGCAGCGTCCTCTGATCTGGATGAATATCTGATCAACAGCTTGAAGAATCAGGGCGCAGCGATCACATCATGGGGCGTTGGAACCAACCTGATCACGTCGGCAGATAATCCATCTTTTGGCGGTGTTTATAAGCTTGCGGCGATCAAGAAGCCGGAGGATGAAGAATTCACAGCCAAGATCAAGATATCAGAGAATCCGGCGAAGATCACAAATCCCGGAAATAAGACGGTGTTCCGTCTGTATAATAAAGAGACCGGAAAGATCAAGGCGGATCTGATCGCACTTTCCGATGAGACATATAATGAAGCGGAAGATCTGGAGATATTTGACCAGATGGCTACATGGAAGCGTTCGACACTTCCGGGTGGTTCTTATGAGATCCGTGAGATGCTTGTCCCGGTATTCTTAAAGGGACAGTGCGTATATCAGAATCCATCCACGATGGAGATCCGGGAGTATTGCCGGAAAGAACTGAACACACTCTGGGATGAGACCAGACGACTGGTAAATCCGCAGGAAGTATTTGTCGATCTGTCAAAGCCGTTATATGACCTGAAACAGAAGCTGCTAAACAGTAGACATTGATGCAGGAATGGTCAGATCAGAAAATATATATTATTTTATCGTCCGACCGGCGTTATAATGAAAATCTTTAATATCAAAATTCATAGCAGAGATCTCGCTCATAGCAGCGTTGATCTCTGTTGTTGTTTTAGGGACAGCTTTTGTAATATGAGCCAGAGTCGTCTCGTAGCCAAGCATCTGTTGAAGGATCTTCCTGCAATAAGCTTCTTCTTCAATCATGGTGTGGATGTCATGCTTTTGCAGATAATCAGTCATGAAGCCGGCACGGACATTGATCTGATAGATGATATAGGCTCGGATCACACGGCAGATCATATAGATCGTGCCGAGAATTAATGCACCTACGGCGATCCATCCTTCATACGTCTGCATGACAACTCCGCCACCACTTAACATAATATTAGAAAAAAGAGAGTCAAATATTATCAGGCAGATCAGAAATACGACATTATAAAGAAAATGTGTTTTCAGGCTGTGCCGCCTTTTTGCCAGACCATCGATCTCGGCAGTATATACCATTTTATAATATTCGATCTGCTTGCCTGTATTATCGATCATATCCATCAGATCAAAATATTCCTGTGAATACGGCGAATCAGATGGGTCTGCATCTGATTGAAAAATGTCAGTTTCTATTATTGGTTCATTTTCGGATGACTCCGAATCTTTTGCCTTTAAAGTAAGCATGCTTTTATCCCCTTATGTAATGATGAAAGAATCTCCTGTCTGTATGTGCGCAATTTTCAAATATATTGCATATGCGAAGCTCATATACATTGCTTTTCAAGTTTGTTTATGGATTTCATTGTAACACAATTTACTGCCGGATAGGGAGTCTTCCTCAAAAAGTAAAAATAAAATATCTAGTCTTTCAAACCATGTTACAAAGCCCCGAAAACCATGGCTTTTCTATATAGAAACTACGATTGACATTTGCTGTTCGAATCATCTATATTATAAAAAGTTAAGGGATACAGGCATTTTTGAAACTTGAAATTAGTAGAGTGTATAAGAGTTTTGAAGTACCGGTTTACAAATAGAAAGATGAGGTTTTACCTATGAGCAAGATCAGGATCATAACAGATTCAGCCAGTGATATTTCGACTGCTGAGGAACAGAAATATAATATATTAATCCTTCCATTTCCGGTAACGGTCGGTGACAAATCTTATATGAGCAGAGTCGATTTTGACAATGCCGGTTTTTATAAGATAATGGAGGAAAATCCAAACGAACTGCCAAAGACGGCGCAGATCACAGCATTCCAGTTCGACGAGCTGTATAAGGAGCAGTTTGATGCAGGATATACAGAAATTATATTTGTCAGCATCAATAAAAAGGGTTCTGCTACCCATGATAATGCAGTCATGGCAAAGAATGAATTCTTTGAGGAGCATCCGGAGTATGCAGGAAAAGGAACGATCCGGATCTTTGATGGTGTTGGATACAGCGGTCAGTATGGATATCCGGTTGTGCAGGCAGCAAAGATGGCAGAAGAAGGAAAAACAGTGGATGAGATCACTGCTTATCTGTCAGACATTCTTCCGAAACGACGGATCTACTTCGGTATTTATGGATTGAAATATGCAGCAAAATCAGGACGTATTCCGAGTGCCGCAGCACTGGTCGGTGATGCGCTTGGCGTAAAACCGATCATGAAGATATGGGCAAATGAGATCGTTACAGCATTCAAATGCCGCGGCGAGAAGAAATTACTGGCAAAGATGGCAGATGTCTCAGCAGCAGAGATGCTTCCGGGTTCGCCATATCAGATCGTATATGGATGCGATGATGTATGCAGGGATGAACTGGCTGCCAAGATGACAGAAAAGGTTGGTTATGCGCCGGACGATTTCTTCCAGATCGGAGCAGCGGTTGCTTCCAATGCAGGACCAAAGGTAGCCGGAGTTATTTTTATGGTAAAAGACGAAGCATAAACAGAATATAGATTTTCATAGAAAAGACCTTTGTTCACAGGAGCGGAAGCAGATATACAAGAACCGATGTGGATAAAGGTCTTTTTGTATGGGGATTGACTGGCAAGAAAACTGGCAAGAAAAAGATGAATTGTGCGGCATAAAGGAAGCCGATTGGCGTAAAGAATGACAACAGTTGGTTGCATATGCTGATCTTAGTAGTGTATACTTAAAAGAATGAAGAAAAATGTGCCGGCAGATGAAAGGCAGATGAGAGATATGGGTGACACACCAAAGATTGAAGAAACAACATTTTATCATATTAATTATTATTTGTATGGAAAGGCATTTAAGGGAAGTTATCAGGGCATGCGGTTCCGCCTTGCCAGAAATCCGCTTGAAAATGTATTTTTTAAACCGAAAGAAGTACAGAATGCCGGAACTCTGATGGCAACGGTCTGGCCGGAGCCGTTCAGTTACGAGAATACGGATGATGAAAAGAAGCTGACAAAGGAATTTCCGTTTTCGGAGGATGGAAAGCTTGCGGCAGTAGACTGGTTCAATGAGCAGTATGAGAGCCGGAAAGAAGAATGGGATGCAGCGAAGCATACAGACTGGAGCAGTCTGAGGAAATAAATGACCGAGGAATATGAAGATGATATTTGAGACACACGGACACTATGATGATGAACAGTTTGATACAGACAGAGAGCGGTTATTAGAGGAATTTCAGAGACAGGATATCCGATATGTAATGAATATAGGGGCTAATATAGTGACCTCAAAGGCATCCGTTGAGCTTGCACACCGATATGATTTTATCTATGCGGCGATCGGAACGCACCCGGATGATGCACCGGAGCTGTCAGATGCGGCGATCGAGATGTATCGGCAGATGGCAGCAGATGAGAAGGTAAAGGCGATCGGAGAGATCGGGCTGGATTATTTCCATGAGGATGTGTCAAAAGAGGTGCAGATCCACTGGTTTCGAAAGCAGTTGGAGCTGGCAGAAGAACTGAAGCTTCCGGTTGTGATCCACAGCAGGGATGCGGCAAAGGATACCATGGATATCATGAAAGAGATGCAGGGAAGACTTTGCGGTGGCGTCATTCACTGTTTTTCATACAGTACAGAGATTGCAAGAGAATATATTAAGATGGGATATTATATCGGCGTTGGCGGTGTAGTGACATTTAACAATGGACGTAAGCTGAAAGAGGTGGTGGAAGCCATTCCGCTTACCAGCATCGTATTAGAAACGGATTCGCCGTATCTGTCACCCGTACCATTCCGTGGAAAACGGAACTCTGCCCTTAATATTCCTTATGTGGCAAAAGAGATCGCAGCATTAAAGGGAGTTACGGAAGAAGAAGTGTATGACGTGACATTCAGAAACAGTCTGAAGCTGTACAGAATGGAAGAAAATATGCAGGCAGAGGCGTAGGAAGAATGATTGCGTGATAAGATGAAAGCGTAAGAATGCATAGATGGAGGACAGAGCATGGAGAAATTAAGTAACCCGCAGGTTACGATACAGACAATAAAGAAATATGAGTTTGCATTTCAGAAGAAGTTCGGTCAGAATTTTCTGATCGATGACCATGTGATCACAAAGATCATAAATGCAGCGGAGATCACGAAGGATGATCTGGTACTGGAGATCGGACCGGGAATCGGAACGATGACACAGTATCTGGCAGAGTCGGCCGGAAAGGTGATCGCGGTTGAGATCGATAAAAATCTGATCCCGATCCTTGGGGAGACTTTGGCGGAATATGATAATGTAACGGTTATTAATGAAGATATATTGAAGTTAGATATCAACCGACTGGTTGAGGAAGAAAACGATGGTAAACCGATCAAGGTCGTTGCCAATCTGCCGTATTATATTACAACTCCGATCATTATGGGCTTATTTGAAAGCCATGTACCATTACAGTCAATTACGGTCATGGTACAAAAGGAAGTAGCAGACCGGATGCAGGTAGGACCGGGATCGAAAGATTACGGTGCGTTGTCACTTGCGGTTCAGTATTATGCAAAACCGTATATTGCAGCAAATGTACCGCCAAACTGCTTTATCCCGAGACCGGGTGTAGGATCTGCGGTGATCCGATTGACCAGATATGAGGAGCCGCCGGTGATGGTAAAGGACGAGAGCCTGATGTTCAAGCTGATCCGGGCATCCTTTAACCAGAGAAGAAAGACGTTACAGAACGGAATCGCAAACAGCCCCGAGCTTCCATATTCAAAAGCACAGGTGGAGAAAGCTCTGGAAAAAATGGGACTTGCCGCAAATGTTCGGGGAGAAAGTTTAACGCTGGCAGAATTTGCAAAGTTAAGTGATACTATTTCCGAAGAATAAAGGAATAAGTTACAGAAAAAATGCATAGATACAAGTAAGGCTTGTCTTTCAGGGATAATAGCGGAAGCAGACATGATTTCCTGTCAGATGAAAAATGTCAGATAGAAAAAAGAGGCGGAGGTATCTATGGTTTACTGGAACAGATTTATATCATATATTTTCAGATATCACAATTATGATAAATGTGAAAATGTTGGATTTGCAAAGGTGCAGAAGCAGAATGAGAAAGGTAAAATGCAGGTGAATCTTAAGGATCAGGTAAAGAAAGAGGGCTTATATTCGGTTTATCTGTATCGTGAGACGCTTGCGGACCCGGAGGAATATCCGGAGGCAGTGCCGGACGGTATGATTCCGGCTGTTCTGTATCTTGGGAAATTGAACATGAAATCCGGCAGGGGAGAAGGCTGCTTTACCTTTGACTGGAATAATGTCAATCAGACCGGACGGCCGATCACAGCGTGGAGCGGCATTATCATAAGGCGGATGGGCGAAGAAGAAAGTGATATTTTCTGTTCTTCATGGACAGATAATACTGTGGACTACAGTCAGGCATTTGCCAGACGGGAGGAAGAAGCTGCCCGCGGAATTGCAGTAACAGAGTATGATCGGAGAAGAATCGTGTCCGAGACGATGGCAGAATCAGAAAACATGGACAGCGAATCTGAGACGGAGACAATGGCTTCAGAGGTGAAAGAAACGGCACATACAGATACAGACAACTCGGAAACCGTTTTGCCGGAATCGGAGGAGTCTCCGGATGAAAAGATATTTTCCCGGGCCGATGAAGAAACGGAGAAACGAGTAACGGCAGCCGAGGTTTTAGAAACAATGAAAGAAGACGGAAGAGCGGCAGAACTGATGGCGAACCGGGAAAAGCTTCCGCTCCTGCCGAATTGTCCGGATGGAGAAAACGGAGTGATCGAGTGTGTAAAGATCAATCCGAACGATATCGGATTGCTGAACATGGATAACTGGCGGTTGGGGGTGAATAGCTTCCTGACACATGGATTTTACAGTTATAAATATCTGATGCTCGGAAGGGTGCTGTTTGATGAAGAAGATACGAACGGATACATATTGGGAGTGCCGGGAGAGTATTCATCCAAAGAGAAGTATCTCGCAGGAATCTTTGGATTTGATCGTTTTATTCCGGTGAAGGAGACAAGGATCAAGACAGGAAGCTTTGGCTACTGGGTGGTGGATCTGAAATAAAAAAAGAGCTGTGGCATAAAATAATGTTTATTGAATGATAAAAAAAAACGGCATGGTGAAGAGCGCAGGTTGAATGACGGAGGATGCCGGCATGGAGAAGAAAATGGAACAGAATACAGAAGAAAATGTAATAGGACAGGGGATAGAAGATGATCAGAATATACGGAACAGGGAAGATGAAGTAAAAGATACATACGTAGATCGGCAAGGGACAGAACCTGAGATGTCGGGTGAAGACAGGAAGATGTATGAGATTTATATGAAAAAGGCAATTAAGCTGGCGCAGAAAGCTTATGTTCAGGGAGATGTTCCGATCGGTTGTGTGATCGTAAAGGATAATAAGGTGATTGCACGGGGGTATAACAAGAGAAATCTGAAGAAGACAACACTGGCGCATGCAGAACTGCTGGCGATCGAGCAGGCATCAAAGAAACTCGGTGACTGGCGGTTGGAGGATTGTACGATGTATGTGACATTAGAACCGTGTCAGATGTGTGCCGGAGCCATCGTACAGGCAAGGATCCCGAAGGTTGTGATCGGGTGTATGAATAAGAAAGCCGGATGCGCCGGTTCGATCCTTAATATGTTCGATATGTCGGCATTTAATCATCAGGTAGAAACAGTATATGGTATCTGTCAGGAGGAGTGCAGCAGCCTGATGAAGGACTTTTTTGCAGACCTCCGCAAAGGCGTGGTCGTAGGAAGTCGTCAGCGGTAGAATTTTTGAAGATTGCATGTTCAACATAGACGGATTTCATGACCTGCCAATTTATATATGTTGTCCAGCAATGTTTCTACTCATCACACACGCCTGATCCGCTCATGCTCCTGTGCTAACTCGCCCTTCGGGCTCAGACAAGCACCCGCATTCGCTGGCAGTGTGTTCTTCGTAACGAAACATATGCAAATGACACCATATACAAATCAGCAGGTCACAGAATCCGGCTGTTAAACATGCATCTTGCTTTATCGATAGCCGGATTTCATGACTTGCCAATTTATATATGTTGTCCAGCAATGTTTCTGTTCATCATACCTGCCTGATCTGCTTTTTTCAGTGTTGTTAGGGCGGTATTTGGGCTGCAGGCTGTGGCAGAGGCTGTTTGGACATTCGCAAAAGGACCGACGTGAAGAACACGCTGCCAGCTCATGCGGGTGCTTGTCTGAGCCCGAAGGGCGAGTTAGCACAGGAGCATGAGCGGATCAGGCGTGTGTGATGAACAGGGACGTTGCGAGGATCAGCAGCCTCTGCCACAGCCTGCAGCCCAAATACCGAATCCACCAAAAACGCTGCCAAAGAAACAGGTTGACGTATGTGCGATCGTCATTTATAATCAAATATGCGCCAAAAATGTGGCGTGCAATTGAATATGTTATAAAGTTTCCATGCAACCGGGGAAGTAGCGGTGCCCTGAACCTGCAATCCGCTATAGCAGGGGTGATAGTTTTCTTGAGGGATGTCCACTGTAGGGCTGCCCTTAGTAAGTGGCGTTGATGTCTGGGTCTTGCGCAACAGGACTCTTCGAACCGTGTCAGGTCGGAGACGAAGCAGCACTAAGGAGAATCTCCTGTGTGCCGCGAGGGTGCCTGGGCTGAGTTAACTGCTAAGGTAACGCTTATGGCGGCGTTTCGAGAGAAAACTGCATGGATTTTTTTGATAAAAATATTTATAAAATTTTCAAAAAAACATAGCAAATCTATACAAAAGATGCTATCATAGATAATGATACTTTCTTTTTTTATGAGAAAGTTTTGGAGAAAGTCTGTTTGGCAGGATTTTAAATCGTCAAATAGAGCGTAAGTTACAAAAAAAGGTATAAATCAAGGGGCGAACAGAGATGAATTACGCTGATGTAATTGAGTTTGTCAAAACGCAGACTGCGAAGAATGGCAGACCGCCAAATTATGAGTTTAGAAGCAGATATGAACACACGATGCGTGTGTACAGATGGGCAATTAAGTTACAGTCCAAGTTAGGGGGCGATCTTGATATTATTGTACTTGCAGCACTTTTACATGACATTGGCTGGGATGAGAACAGACCACATGGAGAAGTTGGTGCAGAGATAGCTGTTGAATATCTGGACAGCATAGGAGTAGATCCTGAAAAGATCGCAAAGATCGGGGAGATTATAATGATTCACGAGGAGAAGGATACAGATGCAGATCTTTCTTTGGAATGTAGGATCGTTATGGATGCAGATCTGTTAGATGAAGTGGGAGCAGTCAGTGTACTATGGGATTCCATGGCAACTGCGCTGGAGGACGATGCAAGCTATAAGCGCGCATATTACAGAATAAAGAACTTTTACAGAATTAATAAACCAAAGATCAGAAGATGCAAGACAGATGCCGGCAGAGTGGAATATAATAAGCGTATGCAGCTCTTGGAAGAATTTATATTCCAGTTGGAAAAAGAACTGTTCTAAGTATTTAATAATAAAGGAAATGGGAGTGTTGATATGAAGACTTTTGTAAAAGTGTTAGTTGCTATTCTTATAGTAATCGGATTGTGCTTTGGAGTTTATGCTGTTCTGCCGCAGACATCAAAGATGTTTGTAAAGGGAAATATTCAGTATCGTACAGATGATACGGCGAAAGCTCAGGTAGATAAGATCAAGAAGACAAAGATTCCGGGATTTGATAAGACTTTTGGTGATGGTCTTGAAAATCTGTGTAAGAGCAGTGCTTGGTATTATGAAGAAGAAGCAAGCGGTGACTGGAAAGTTACATACTACGGATCTAAGGCTACAATGGATCTTACTACAGCAGGTATGGATCAGATGTATACAGATCAGCCTATGAAGGTTGAATTTACAGTAAGAAATAATTCTCAGGTTGATATCGTGATAACGATCAAGGATGATATTCTTTCGACCGATCAGGCAAAAGAAGCTGCCTATGAGAAGATCGCAAATGCAGCGAAGTAATTATAATATATACCATATAAAAGAAACAGGCATATATCGAAATGATATGTGCCTGTTTCTTTTATGCGCGTTATACCTGTTGCTGTATTTATTTGTTATTCACCAGTTCCTCAATCATGCCGATTATAATAGACGTGGAATCTGTAAGATTGCTCTTTTCCATTGTCTCGATGTAAGTCTGTTTATTATTATAGACATCATCGATCGCAGCAAATAATGTCTCGGAGGATAATTCCTCTTCTTTGATCACATAACTGTAACCGCTCTTTTTGAAGGACTCTGCATTTAAGATCTGGTCACCGCGGCTGGCAGCAGCAGATAACGGGATCAGGATATTCGGTTTGCGAAGAGCAAGCAATTCACAGATCGCATTTGCACCGGCACGGGAGATCACAAGATCAGCAAGAGCAAGCATACTGCTTAGTTCTTTCTTTATATATTCATACTGAACATAACCGGACTTGTTATCAAGTGAATGATCCAGATTGCCCTTACCGCAGAGATGGATCACGTTAAAACGCTCCAGCAGTTTATCGATGTTTTCACGGATCGCTTTATTTATCACGGCACTTCCCGAACTGCCGCCGACGATCAGGATCACAGGCTTGTTGTCTGTAAAACCGCAGAAGTTGATCGCATCAACTGCATTTCCGTTGAAAAGCTCTTTACGGATCGGGGTTCCGGTCACGACTGCTTTACCTTCCGGGAACATATCCTTTGTCTCCGGGAAGTTGCAACACACACGGGAGGCCTTTGGAAGCTCCAGCTTATTTGCAAGACCCGGTGTCATATCAGATTCGTGGATGATGACAGGGATGTTGCAGGATTTGGCTGCGAATACGACAGGAACGGTTACAAAGCCGCCCTTTGAGAATACGACATCCGGCTTCAGTTCCTTCATTAACTTCTTGGCTTCACCCATACCTTTTATAACCCGGAACGGATCTGTAAAGTTCTTAAGGTCAAAATAACGTCTGAGCTTGCCGGAGGAGATCCCATGATAAGGAATGTTCAGATCCTCGATCAGCTTGCGTTCCATTCCGTTATAAGAACCGATATAATGGATATCATATCCAAGCTTCCGTAATTCCGGTATCAATGCTATATTTGGTGTAACATGACCGGCAGTTCCACCGCCGGTAAGGATGATTCGTTTCATATATTATGCCCCCTGAAGATAATTCTTAAGTGCCTTTGCCAATTGATCCGGACAGGATGTTGGCTTGAAGCTGCATGTTGTTCCTTCCAGTTTATCAATGACATCTTCCACCTTCATTCCCTCAACTAGGGTGCTGATACCCTTCAGGTTACCATTGCAGCCGCCTGTGAAAGAAACATTTTTAACTTTACCATCTTCCACTTCAAAATGAATGTTAGTGGAACAGGTTCCTTTTGTTTTATAATCCATTTTAATCTACCTCTTTTCTATTATAGTCCAAAATAACCATACACATTCTTAAATGAGTTCAAATCTAAATCAGTATACCAAAAATGAAAATAAAGGTAAACATTTGTCGTGTGATTTCACTTGAAAAATCAAAAATACCGAAACTATAATGAAACCACCCTGAATCCGGAGCGGGGTATCGGAACTGAAAACATGAAAAATTATTTGAAAAGGGGAAATGGTTATGTTTGGAACTATTTTGGAACAGAGTATTTTTTTGTATGTGATCGCAGCGACGGGAATATGTGGAATTGTAGCAAAGCTGATAATGGATGGATTTTTGAAAGGGCTGGTCAGAGGAGCAGGAAGTATGAAAAGTACAAAAAAGAAAGCACTGGTGGAGATACGAAAAAGGTACGAGGAGTTATCGTATCTTGATGTGGGTATCCGGGATACGAGATCGTTTGTCGAGAAATACATATATAAACTGAAGCTGGGCAAGAGCTATGTCAGCTCCTGGAACAGCTTCTGCAGTAACATGATGATCCTTGCTGCCGGAACAGGTCTGATCGGAACCTGGTGGGAATATCGGACAGGCAGTTCTGTATTTGCAAGTGTGCAGATCGGTATGTGGGGTATTGTTGCCTGTGGAGTTATGCAGATGGTCTACAACATATTCAATACCCGGCGGAAATGTGAGATGTTATCGGCGGAACTCGTCAGCTATATGAACAACAGTTTGGCAAATCGTCTGAAACGGGAGCAGGAAAAACAGATGGAGAGCAGTAAACAGAAAGCAGATGACAGAAGCCGGAGTGGTCTGAAACAGACGGCAGCGGCTATTATAGAGCCAAATGTGATCGATATTGATGCGGCACTGGCACAGATGGGAGAACAGAAGGACAGACGGAACGAGAAAAAGGCTGAGGCAGAACGTAGAAAGAGTCGGGAGACTGATATTAAAAAGAAGGACCTGCAGGCAGTTGCAGAGACAGAGCCGGAAAATAAAGATGGACGGTTGGCCGGCGACGGACAGAAGGATGCACCGGAAAAGAAGCTTGGTACATCCGGAATGAAAATGCAGGAAATGGATTCGACACGGGAAAGAATCACGGCAAAATCGAAAAAAGCGATGCGGGCAGAACACCGCAGATCAGAGAAAAGCCGGCGGCAGCCGGCAGCCGAAGGGCAGCAGCCTCTGAAACAGACCGCAAAGGAAGATGACCGGGAGATAACGGAGGAACAGATCGCGGCGTGTGATGCATTATTTGACAAGCTGCTGCAGGGAATCAGTACAACCTGACAGGTATAGGTATAAACAGCGGAAGAAACAGCATATATTATATCCAAAATAACAATTGGAAGTGGTTACAGTCAAAAAACTGTATGTAGTTTCGGGAATTATGATGTGTCTGTTTCTGACAGGCTGTGCCGGAATGGCGAAGAGCAAAACGAGGGAAAACGGAAATGTGGCAACACCGGGAGACTGTCAGATGCAGAATGGGGGAAATCGGACGGCTGATGGTTCCGGTGGACAAAATGGCAGTCCGGACGGACGAAAAGGGGGAAATGATAATGGAAGTGTAGAAGACCGGACAGAAGCGACGACGGAGGATATGACGCTGCTTCGTGATTATGATGCAGTCAGCAATAAGAAGTTTTCATGGTACATTGTACGGGATAAAAATCATGGGATCAGTGACTGCGATCACAGTTTTTCGATCGAACAGTATGATGCATATTATGTGGATCAGGATGCCGGAGATGACAAGGTTATATATCTGACCTTTGACTGCGGTTATGAGAACGGATATACAGAACAGATGCTGGACACGTTAAAGAAGCATAATGCAAAAGCTTGTTTTTTTGTCACACAGACGTATATCAGGGATAATGTGGAGCTGGTAAAAAGAATGAAAGAGGAGGGCCACCAGGTTGGCAACCATACAGTTACCCATCCTTCCATGCCCGGTATCAGTGTGGAAAAACAGAAGGAAGAATTGCAGACCTGTGCTGATTATATGAAAGAGGCCACGGGTTACCGGATGGATCCATATTTCAGACCGCCGAGCGGTGAGTACAGTGAAAGGGTGCTCCAACTGGCAAAGGATATGGGGTATAAGACCATTTTCTGGAGCATGGCATATTTGGATTATGATGTAAATAATCAGCCGGGAAAAGATTATGTGATCGAGCATTTTGATAAATATTATCATAATGGTGCAATTCCGCTCATGCATAATGTGTCGGAGTCAAATGCGCAGGCGTTAGATACGGTGTTGTCAAATTTAACAGAACTTGGTTACAGATTTGTATCACTTGATGAAATGTTCGAAAAATAGTTGATTATGGGGTTTCCTTTTGCTACAATTATCCATAGCTTTGAAAAATCATATAAGCAAGGAGAGATAATAAAATGGCAAAGACAGTAAGTTTCGATTTTAAGAATGTTGCTGGTATGGCTTCCGCTGAGGATATCGCAGCTATTAAGGAAGAAGTTGTTGCAGCAAAATCAACACTTGTAAACAAGACCGGTGAAGGAAATGATTTCCTTGGATGGATCGATCTTCCGGTTGATTATGATAAGGAAGAGTTCGCAAGAATCAAGAAAGCGGCTGCTAAGATCCAGTCAGATTCAGATGTTCTGGTAGTTATCGGTATCGGCGGTTCTTACCTTGGCGCAAGAGCAGCGATCGAAGCTTTAAGACACAGCTTTTATAATTCAGTAGATAAAGAGATTCGTAAAACCCCTGAGATCTATTATGCAGGAAGTAATATCAGCAGTACCTATATGGCACACCTGTTACAGGTGATCGGAGACAGAGATTTCTCTATCAACATCATTTCCAAGTCAGGTACAACTACAGAGCCTGGTATTGCATCCAGAATTTTCAAGAAGAAATTAATTGAGAAATATGGTAAAGAAGAAGCAGCTAAGAGAATCTATGCTACAACAGATAAGGCAAAGGGAGCATTAAAGACACTTGCTACAGAAGAAGGATATGAGACATTTGTGGTACCTGATGATGTAGGTGGACGTTTCTCAGTCCTGACAGCAGTAGGTCTTCTTCCGATCGCAGTAAGCGGTGCAGATATTGATAAGCTCATGGAAGGTGCTGCATCAGCAAGAAAAGACTGCCTTGCAGAGAACTTTGACGACAGCGATGCTATGAAGTATGCAGCAGTTCGTAATATCCTGTACAGAAAGGGCAAGTCCATCGAGATCCTTGCCAACTTTGAGCCGGCATTACATTTCGTAGCAGAATGGTGGAAGCAGTTATACGGCGAGAGCGAAGGAAAAGACGGTAAGGGATTATTCCCGACAGCAACTGACTTTACAACAGACCTTCATTCATTAGGACAGTTTATCCAGCAGGGTTCACAGAACCATTTCGAGACAGTAATCAATGTGTTACATCCAACATGTGAGATCGTAATGGAAGAAGAGGATTGTGATCTTGATGGTCTGAACTACCTTGCAGGCAAGACAGTAGATTTTGCAAATAAGAGTGCTATGAACGGAACAATTCTTGCACATGTTGATGGCGGAATTCCAATCATCCAGATCAATATTGACAAGATCGATGAGTTCACATTAGGTGAGCTGTTCTACACATTTGAGTTTGCATGTGGTATCAGCGGATATACTCTTGGAGTAAATCCATTTAACCAGCCAGGTGTAGAAAGCTATAAGAAGAACATGTTCGCATTACTTGGTAAGCCTGGTAATGAGGAACTTGGTAAGGAGCTTCTTTCCAGAATCAATGGTTAACAATTTAGATAGAAAATGATGATAAGCCGGCGGCATACGCATGAAAACGCGGATGCCGCCGGTTTTCGATAATGTTCGAAAGGTTTATTTGTAATTATATGAAGATGGTATTTTATATAAAACAGGTATTGAAAATGGCGATGCAGCAGATTTATCTGCCGCTGCTCTATAAACGGTATGCCGGAAAGCCGGTTGAAAAGGGGCTGGTGATCTTCGCCGATGCACATCATGAGGAACTGCCTTTTTCTATGAAAAAAATGTATGAAACACTGCAATGGGATCCGGAGTATAAGAACGAAACTTGGGTCACCGATTTTGGAAAGATGGGATATGGCAGTCTGTTAAAGTGGCTGAGGCAGTTTATGAAGCGGTATGCAGTCGCAGAATATGTATTTATCTGTGATAATTTTCTTCCTGTATCGGCCTGTGAGAAACGTTCGGAGACAAAGGTGGTACAGCTCTGGCATTCCGGCGGGCTGCTTAAGAAAAGCGGATATGACACGACGGAAGATATTCCGAAGATGTATAAAGGCGATTCGGTTTACAAAAACTATGATCTGCTGACAGTCAGCGCACCGTGTTGTGTACCGGTGTTTACAAAGACAATGCGGCTTGCTTCGGGAGTTGTACAGGCGACCGGGATCAGTCGGTCGGACTATTATTATGATGATGCATGGAATCAGGCAAACCATGAGGAATTTTATCGGAAATATCCGGAAGCAAAAGGGAAAAAAGTAATTCTCTGGGCTCCTACATTTCGGGGAAATGCGGCTATGCCGACACTCTGTGGAATGGAAGAGATACAGAGAGTTATGAAAGAAACAGAAGATCGTTATTACTGGGTGATCAAGTTGCATCCACATCTGGAAGAAAAGGGAATGAAGTCGAATTGCGATCTGCCGTCCGAGAAAATATTTGCGGTTGCAGATCTGCTCATCACAGATTATTCTTCGATATTATTTGACTATATGGCATATAAGAAGCCGTTTTTATTTTTTGCACCGGACTTTGATTCGTTTGACCATGCCAGAGGCTTCTATGTTCCATATGATTCCTTCCCGTGTAAGGTGGTTACAGACGGAGCGGAGCTTCCTGCGGCAATCGAGTATGAACTGTCCGAGCGTGATCCTGCCGAGATCGAAAAGTGCTTTGCTTATCATATGTCGATGTGTGATGGTAAGGCAACGGAGAGAATATTGAAAACGATAAAACGAATAACACACAATGCATCAAGTCAAATATAAGTTGAATTTTTCTTGATTTCGTTATAAAATTAATATATCTATGCAGAATGGGGAAAGTCTATATAGCATTCTGTATCGCACAATTGCGGCAAAGAAGTGAAAAATTTAAAATAAACAGAAAAAAGGAGAAACAGTAGATGAATATAGCAATTATTTTTGCAGGCGGCAGTGGAGTAAGAATGGGAGCGGGAATTCCAAAGCAGTTCCTTGAGATCAACGGAAAACCAATCCTGGTTCATACATTACAGTTATTCCAGTATCATGATCAGATCGATGCGATCTACATCTCGGTTCTCGAGGATTATATTCCTTATGTAGAAGATCTGGCAGAAGAGTATCATCTGACAAAGGTAAAACATGTATTGGCCGGTGGAGCAACTTCTCAGGATTCTATTTACAATGCACTTAAAATGGCAGAGTCTGAATGCCCGGAGGATTCTATTGTTCTGATCCATGATGGTGTTCGACCATATGTTTCATATGATGTTATTTCCAACAATATAGAGAGCGTTAAAAAGTACGGTAATGCGATCACATCGACTGCCTGCTATGAGACGATCATGATCAGTGAAAATGGTGTCGAGATCGATTCGGTACCACCTAGAAAAGACACATATTCAGCACAGGCACCGCAGTCCTTCTACCTGAAGGATATCATTGCCGCTCATGATGTTGTCCGTGCAACTCCAACCGGATATGAAGGAATGGTTGATGCATGTACCATTATCAGAAGTCAGAATATTGTGGCACATATTGTTGAAGGCAACAGAGGAAATATCAAGGTTACGACACCGGAAGATGTATATATGTTTCGTGCGTTGTTACAGTATAAAGAAAATGAACAGGCTTTCGGACTTGGCATCACGAATAAGATTGATACAAGAATGAGCCAGTATAAGAAGAAAAGCGAGAAATAGAAATGAATAAAAAATACAATGGAGCCCTCGACTTCTGGAAATTTGTGTTTTGCCTGGTGATACTTGTATTCCATGTAGGTGAGGTATATGGCGGCAAGCATGGATATCTGTTGGAATGGGGACGATATGCGGTTGAGATGTTCTTTATCGTATCCGGATATTTCATGTGTGTGTCAGCTGCAAAAGCAGAAGAACGGCATACAGGTATTTCTCTCGGGAAAGAGACATTCGGCTTTGCCCTTCATAAGATCCGACGGATCTTACCGGCATATTTGTATTGCTATGCACTGGGGCTTTGTGTATGGTTTGTGGAAGTCGGCCGATATGTATATCTAAAGGAAGGAATTATCGGATTATTTATTGCGATTGTGAAGATGATTCCGAACTTTTTACTGTTGTCCATGTCAGGCGTGCAGGGAACTCAGGTTGTGATGATCACTTGGTATATTTCGGCTATGCTTATCGCCATGCTGGTGATCTATCCATTATTACGAAAGTATAAGGACACTTATACACTGATCATTGCTCCTGTTACCGCGCTTTTGATATCAGGATATTTTTATAATACTGTCGGATATAATGGCTTTACGAAGTTTGAAGGTGTTATCACGCATGGCATCTTGCGTGCCTTTGTAGGCTTGAATATAGGATGTCTGGTATATATGTTTGCAGAATATCTGAAGAAGAAAGAATTTCGTCCGTCAGTAAAACGGCTTCTCGGAATCGCAGAGCTTCTGCTGTATCTGCTTGCGATCTTTATGATGCATGAAGGTGGAAAGACCTGTGTATTTTATAATAACATTTTGCTGTTGTTTGCGATATCGATCACTGCCAGTAAGCAGTCGGCAATATCAGGTGCTTTTGATAATAAAGTAAGTAAATTCCTGGGAGAGATGAGCTTGTTTATCTATCTTTGCCAGAGCCCGGCGCGGGCAACTGTCCGTTATATCTTCCCGGATGTATCGTATTGGACAGGATTTGCATACATTGTAGGTCTGACATTTGTTTCTGTGGCATTCGGTATGATCCTGATCCATTGGATCGCACGGATGAACAGACAGAAAACACAACTAAAATAAACAGGATACAGATTATCCGGAAAGGACAGATTCGTCATGAACGAAAATAAACATACAAATAAAAGACATGATTTTTATACACAGATGCCGCTCTATATGATTGCATTGTTTGTGGTGTTTGATATCTGGATGTTTACGATCAGTGTGGCAGCAGGTGTGGTAGGTATCATTATTACTGCTGTTTATGCGGCTATGACTATCGTCCTTTATATATCTTCACGTGTATCAAGTGACGCATTATTTGCAAATCAGGCGATGGAAAATGGAAGAGTTCAGAAGGATCTGATCCGGGAATTCCCTATACCATACGCTATCTTAGACAAGACGGGAAGACTTGCATGGGTAAATGATGAATTTGCACATATCACGAATACAAGTAAGCGTAAGCTGATGCGGCTTACAGCTATGCAGGTGTTTGAGGGCTTAACACATGAGATGATACCGGCTGAGGGCGAAGATACGGTTCATGCAGATATCGAATATAATGAAAGAGAATATAAAGTAGAGATCAAGCGTGTCAGGGTAAATCCGAATGGCCCGGTAGATGCGGTTGCTGAACCGGAAGCACCGGAAAGTGCAGATGCACCGGAGATCGTACTACAGGATACAGGTTTACAGGAGGAGAATAAAAAGACACGTACCTCGAAGAGAAAGAAACATACAGACGGTGTTACCACATTTATTGCCATGTATCTGTTTGATATGACGGAGCAGAACAAACTGGCGAAGGAGAATGAGGAGCAGAAGCTGGTTACCGGTTTGATATATATCGATAATTATGATGAGATATTCGATGATCTGGAGGAAGTCCGTCATTCACTGTTAGTTGCACTTGTAGATCGAAAGATCAATAAATATATGGCAAATGTAGATGCGATTGTACGTTCCTTTGAAAAGGATAAGTATATGTTCGTTATGCCGAAGAAATATCTTCCGCAGCTTCAGGAGAATAAATTTGCATTGCTGGATGAGGTAAAGGCGATCAATATCGGAAATGATCTGCCACTTACGTTATCTATAAGTCTTGGAACGGAATATTCCAGCTTTCTGGCTGATTTTGAAGCGGCTCGTTCCGCAATGGAACTTGCACTCGGACGTGGTGGGGATCAGGTTGTCCTGAAATCCAATGATAAGATTACTTATTATGGTGGAAGAAGTCAGGGTACAGAGAAATCTACCCGTGTAAAAGCTCGTGTTAAGACACTGGCATTTAAGGAGCTGTTAGAGACAAAAGAAAAGGTAATCATCATGGCACACAAGGATCCGGATATGGATGCATTCGGATCTGCGATCGGTGTGTATCGTATGGTGAATTCTATGAATAAAGAGGCACATATCGTTATCAATGAAGTGTCATCGGCGATCAGTCCGATCTATGGCAATTTTACAGCAAACAGTATGTATGGTGATGACATGATCATCAACAATGAACAGGCGATCGAGATGATAAATGCGGATACGATGCTGGTAGTCGTAGATGTGAATAATCCGAGTCTGACTGAGTGTGAGGAGCTTATTTCCTATGCAAAGACGGTGGTTGTGTTCGATCATCACAGACAGACAAAGGATGTGATCGCGAATGCGACCCTTTCCTATGTAGAACCATTTGCTTCGTCAGCGTGCGAAATGATCGCGGAGATGTTACAGTACATGGATGAGAAGATCAAGCTTCGCCCGTCTGAGGCAGATGCGATGTATGCAGGTATTCTGATCGATACAGATAACTTCCTGACAAAGACAGGTGTTCGTACATTTGAGGCTGCTGCTTATTTGAGAAGAAGCGGCGCGGACGTTATGCGTGTCAGAAAGATGTTCAGAAGCGATATTGACACATACAGACAAAAAGCAGATGGCGTTAGAAACGCAGAGATGGTTCTTGGGATGTTTGCAGTATCGGTATTTGAGCCGAAAGAAGGACCTGAATCACCGACTGTACTGACAGCCAAGGTGGCAAATGAGATGTTGAATATTGCAGGTGTACGTGCTTCCTTTGTGATCGCACAGTTGGGAGAAAATGTAAAGATATCTGCCCGCTCTATCGATGATGTGAATGTCCAGATCATTATGGAGCGTATGGGTGGAGGCGGACATGCGAATATCGCGGCCGCGCAGTTTAAGAATACGACAAAGGAAAAAGTAAAGAAACAGCTTGTCAACCTGCTTGAGGAGATGTACAAGGAAGGAGATATTTGATATGAAGGTTATATTACTGGAGGATGTAAAGAGTCTTGGGAAAAAAGGTGAGCTGGTAAATGTCAGTGACGGACATGCCAGAAATTATATTATACCGAGAAAACTTGGGCTTGAGGCAACACCAAAGAATCTGAATGATTATAAATTAAAGAAGGCACATGAAGAAAAAGTTGCGGCAGAGAATCTTGCAGCAGCCAAGGCTCTCGCAGCAGAGCTTGAAAAGGCATCTGTAACAGTCGGCATAAAGGTCGGCGAAGGCGGTAGGGCATTCGGCTCTGTATCGTCAAAGGAGATCTCGGATGCGATCAAGAGCCAGTTACAGTATGATATTGATAAGAAGAAAATCGTGCTGAAGGATGCGATCAAAGCAATGGGATCATTTACTGTAAAGATCAAGCTGCATCCACAGGTACAGGCAGAGCTTACAGTAAAGGTAGAAGAGGCTGACTAATGGAAGATGCATTTATCAGGAAAAAACAACCATATAACCTGGATGCAGAACAGTCGGTTATCGGCTCTATGATCATGGATCGTGATGCCATAGTAGATGTGTCGGATATACTGACAAAGGATGACTTTTACAGTGCGCAGAATGCGATCCTGTATGAGAATATGATCGAGCTGTTTAAGGAAGGAATGGCAGTCGATCTGATCACGCTGAACAACAGGCTTCGGGAGAAGAATGTTCCGGAGGATGTTGCCGGTATGAGCTACATAGCTGATATCATAGCCGCAGTTCCGACATCGGCAAATGCGAAGTATTATGCGAAGATTGTAGCGGATAAGGCAGTGCTTCGCCGTATGATCAAGATGTGTGAGGATGTCGAAAAGGACTGTTATCTTGACACGGACGATGTAGACGGATTACTTGAAACGGCAGAGAGCGGGATTTACAAGATCGTTCAGCAGAGAAACGGCGCAAATGATTTTGCACCGATCGATTCGATCGTACTTGATGTAATCGATCAGATTGAGGCGGCATCCAGACAGAATACACGAGTTACCGGTGTGCCGACCGGATTCATCGATCTGGATAATATGCTAACGGGTCTGCATGGATCGGAATTGATTCTGGTAGCAGCACGTCCTGCTATGGGTAAGACAGCATTTGTACTTAATATTGCACACCATGTAGCTGTAAAAAAGAGGATCCCTGTTGCTATTTTCAGTCTGGAAATGTCAAAGGAGCAGCTGGTAACACGTATGATCGCCCTTGATTCTCTGGTAAATTCCCAGAAGATCCAGACCGGACAGCTGGTGGACGATGAATGGGATAAGATCATGGAGAGTACGGAGGTAATCGCGGATGCGCCGATCTTCGTAGATGATAATTCGGCGATCACTGTAGCCGATCTTCGTTCGAAGTGTAGAAAATTAAAACAGAACAATGATCTGGGACTTATCATCATCGACTACTTACAGCTGATGAGTACGAATAAGCATGTAGAATCCAGACAGCAGTTCATTTCAGATACATCGCGAGCGTTAAAGGTGCTTGCAAGAGAGCTTAATGTTCCTGTTATTGCGTTGTCGCAGTTGAACCGTGCGGTTGACTCCAGACCGGATCACAAGCCGGTACTTGCCGATCTGCGAGAGTCCGGTGCGATCGAGCAGGATTCGGACGTTGTAATGTTCATTTACCGTGATGATTATTACAATCCGGATACCGAGAAGAAGGGTATTGCAGAGATTATTATAGCAAAACAGAGAAAGGGCGCGACCGGATCGGTTGATCTTGTATGGATGCAGGATTACACGAAGTTTGCAAACAAAGAGCGCCCGCAGATGTAAGCCGCATATGACCAGATATTGATACAAAATGTATAAATATAAATTGAGAAAGAAAGTCCGGACAGATCGGATGTTTAGAGGAGAAAATTAAAATGGTAGTAGAACCAAGAGTAAAAGATTATATCTGTACCACCGCTCACCCGGTTGGATGCGCAGAGAATATTAAGAATCAGATCAAATATGTAAAGGCACAGCCAAAGGTTGACGGACCGAAGAAGGTACTGGTGATCGGAGCATCTACCGGATATGGACTTGCTTCCAGGATCGCGGTTGCATTTGGCTATGGAGCAGATACACTTGGTGTAATGTTCGAGAAAGAGTCAAACGGAAGAAGAACCGCAACCGCAGGCTTCTATAACACAAGAGCATTTGAAGAAGAAGCAAAGAAAGATAGCTTATATGCTAAATCCATCAACGGAGATGCATTCTCATTGGAGATCAAACAGCAGGTGATCGACACAATCAAAGCGGATATGGGAAAAGTTGATATGGTTATTTACAGCCTTGCAGCACCGAGACGTGTAACACCGGATGGACACAAGTATACTTCTGTTCTTAAGACAGTCGGAGAAGAATATACAAATAAGACTCTGGTTCTAAAAGACAATACAGTTACAATGGCACATATTCCTGCTGCAACAGAGGAAGAGATCGAGAACACTATCAAAGTTATGGGCGGCGAGGACTGGATCGACTGGATGCAGGCATTATCAGATGCAGGCGTTCTGGCAGATCATGTAACAACAGTTGCATATTCATATATAGGACCAAAGATCACATTCCCGATCTATGCCGAGGGTTCGATCGGTATGGCAAAGAAGGATCTGTATAAGTCGAGCGATATTATTAATGAGAAGTTCGCAAATGTATCATCATATATAGCAATCAACAAGGCACTTGTTACACAGTCCAGTGCAGCAATTCCTGTTGTTCCGCTTTACATTACTCTGCTCTATAAGCAGATGAAAGCAAAGGGTGTTCATGAGGGCTGTATCGAGCAGATGGCAAGACTTTTCCTTGATAAGATGGCCGGTGAAGTTGAGACAGACGAAAACGGATTTGTCCGTATGGACGACTGGGAAATGGCAGATGATATTCAGGAAGCAGTTGCTAAGAACTGGGATGCCGTAACCAGCGAGAACGTTAAGGAACTTGCTGATATCGATGGATATTGGGATGAATTCTATAAGATGTTCGGATTTAAGATCGATGGCGTTGATTACAGCGCAGATGTAGATATTATGTAATAAATAATATGAGGTTGTTATGAAGCAGACAGGGCAGACATGGAATAAAAAACAGATATTATGGGCAGTTATTTTGGGACTGGCTCTATGCTTTGTTTTTGCATTGGTGTATAAAGCACAGCTTGCAGATAAATTTACAAAGCCGGTATTTGCTACACTTAAGATAGAACATAAGGATAACGGACAGATAGAAATGTCCGCAAATAATCCTGTTATTGTAGAAGCCTTTGAATGTACAGTGCCTGATCTTCAGGTATTATATGTTGAAACGGTTGGTGTGATATCAAATCCGGATGCAATGCTTCATATCACAGTCTCTGATGCAGATACGGGAAAGATTTATTATGAGAAAGACCGGCCGGCAAAAGGGGCTGCAAAGAAAAATAAGAAAAAAAGGATCCGCGTAGGAATATGGGATGATCCGGTATTTAAAGAGTCTGAGGGAAAACGGCTTGTGCTTACGATGGAGCTTCAGAATCCGGGTGATACTGTATTCTATGTGAATGCAGATCAAAAGCCGGGACTTGTTGCTATGTTTGGAGGAGATCCGGCAAATAAGACGAATGTCATATCGGGAATGAAATATGCAAGCTGCTGGAAGCTTCGCAGTATGTATGCAGTATTGTGCCTTGTACTTTTGATATTTTTTGAACTCATGTATATGCTTATCGTTGTTAAGAAGCTTCCGGTATCGAAGTTCTATATTCCGATGGCGCTGCTACTTGGAATGATCATGAATGTGGTGATCGCGCCGCATGGTGTACCGGATGAACCATGGCATATAGATACGGCATATAAGTATTCGAATAGGATGATGTTTGCAGGTGACACGGGCATTGAGGGAACGATATATAAGCGTACCTGTGATGTAAAAATGGAGGATATGCTTGCAAATGGAGTAGAGAGTAATTCCTATTACCAGCTGGCACATCATACATTTGAAAGACCGGATGATCAGGAGCTGATAGCAGTTCCGTATGTAGATTCCAGTAATATTGTACCGGGTATTTTCTTTATACCGATGGCATTTGGAATTACGATCGGACGACTGCTTGGACTTTCAACCATGCTAATGTTATTGATCGGAAGATTTATGAACCTGTTGGTATTTGTATTATTGACAGGATTCGCCATACGGATACTTCCGGTTGGGAAGAATATGCTTGCTGCGCTTGGTTTTCTTCCGATCGCGCTTCAACAGGGGGCATCTGCGTCCTATGACGCAATGATAAATGGAATTATATATGTATTTATCGCCTTATGCATGAGTCTTTCGTTGGAGAAAACATATAAGAAGTGGCAGGTAGTCCTGTTGGTGCTTTGTGGTATCCTGACCGCTGTCGTAAAAGGCGGTGTATATCTTCCGTTATTATTGCTGGTATTTTTGTTGATACATGCAAAAAGGAAGGAACATTCTCTGAAAGTAATGCCGAAGCACAAAAAGGGAATACTTATAACAGCAGTGATTTGCGGAATTATAATTGTTTTCTGCGGGGCATTATATTATTATTTTCCGGTTATAAAACAGCTGTTTGCGGGACAGGATACAGCTGTAACAGAGGATACATTATATTCACTCGGATATCTGCTCCGTCATCCGCTTAATGTTGTTTATCTGTATTGGAATACATTGATTAACGGAGGAGAAACGCTGTTGCGTGGATTCTTTGGCGGCCTTTTATCATGGCTTGATATAAAGATCAGTTGGGTATTGCTGTTGGTGTTGGTATTCAGTCTGGTATTGTTTGCAAATGTTGAGGGTGATAAATATTGCGGAAATAAAAAGGAACGCATATATATGTTTGCGGTATTCCTGATATCGCTTGTATTGATCCTGCTGTCGATGCTGGTTGCATTTACATCGATATCATCAAGTAAGATCAGTGGCGTACAGGGAAGGTATTTTCTGTGTATTGCTCCGTTACTTTATTTGGCAACCACGACATCACTCGTTAATGTAAGTGAGGAGAAGTGCAGGAAGGTCTGGATGACTGTGATAGCGACTGAGATATTGATCGTATTGCAGATTGTCGTCGGAGCAATGTAGGCTGGAGAAACTGCCCGGATATAAAAATGGCGAGATAAATGGAGAAGAAAAATGGCTGAAAAGAAGCATACATTTGTTATATGTGCATATAAGGAAAGTCCATATCTGGAAGCGTGCATCCGGTCTTTGAAGAAGCAGACGGTTGCAAGTGCCATTTGTCTGGCAACATCAACGCCAAGTGATTATTTAAAAAATATATGTGAAAAATATGATATAGCCTATTATATCCGTGATGGAAGATCTAATATCGCGGATGATTGGAATTTTGCTCTATCTGTGGCAGATACAGAATATGTAACGATCGCACATCAGGATGATATCTATGAGGCTGCGTATACAGAGGAGATATTGAAGATAGCGGATCAGAAAGATACAGAAGCAAGAAAAACGCTCTTATTATTTTCTGATTACAGAGAGCTGATAGATGACAGAAAGTATTCGGATCGTAAGAATCTGAAGATAAAAAGGATTCTGCTTGGTCCGTTAAAAAATGAAAAGAAGCAGGGGCGCAGATGGAGGAAACGGGCTGTGCTCAGATTTGGAAATGCAATCTGTTGTCCGGCTGTCACATATCATAAAACAGTTATATGTGAATATCTGAGACAGGAAAAAAGAGTAGATTTATTTCTGAAACATTTCCGAAGCAATCTGGACTGGCAGACCTGGGAATGGCTGAGCAGGAAAGAAGGAGAATTCGTATATATTCCCGAATGTTTGATGGCACATCGTATTCATGAGGATAGTGAAACGAGTGCAACGATCCGGGATCATGAGAGAGGGCAGGAGGATTTTGAGGTGTTTTGTAAGTTCTGGCCGAAGTGGATCGCACGGATCCTGGCAGGGGCTTATGGTACAAGCGAGAAGGGAAATGAAATATAGTCTGTAAGACTGTTTCACAGAAGAATGGAGATCTGTATATGAAGTTACTGATGGTTATACCTGCGTATAATGAGGAAGATAATATCGTGGGTGTGGTAAATACAATTAAAGAGAAATATCCGGAATATGATTATATAGTGGTAAATGACGGATCGACGGATCATACTTCCAGAAGATGCCACAAGCATGGATTTGAGATCATAGATCTTCCGGTGAATCTGGGACTTGCCGGTGCTTTCCAGACGGGACTGAAATATGCATATTATAAAAATTATGACTGTGTATTGCAGTTTGATGCGGATGGACAGCACAAGCCTGAATATATTAAGGCTATGCTTGAAAAAATGGAACAGGGATATGACATTGTAATCGGTTCGCGTTTTGTGACAAAAAAGAAAGAAAAAAGCATGAGAATGCTTGGTTCACGGCTGCTTACATCAGCGATTCGTCTGACAACCGGAAAACGGATATCAGATCCAACCTCTGGGATGCGTATGTTTAATAAAGCAATGGTAAAGGAATTTGCAGTCAACATGAATTATGGACCGGAACCGGATACGATCTCTTATCTGTTAAAGCAGGGAGCGAGCATCGCAGAGGTGCAGGTGGAAATGGATGAAAGAACTGCCGGAAAAAGTTATCTGAATTTTTCCAGATCAGCAATGTATATGTTCCGTATGCTGATATCAATCCTGCTGATCCAGAGCTTTCGTAAAAGAGACAGTAAGCATATCATTATGAAAAGAGGGGTATAAGCAGCTATGTCTATAATGTTAAGAGTATTACTGATTGCAATGTCGGTGATCAGTTCGTTTTATGTAATATGGAGAATCCGTAATTCCAAGATGCAGATTGAATATGCATTGTTTTGGATCATTATGGCAGTTCTGATGATCATTATGTCTGTATTTCCACAGATTGTATACTGGATCACCGGAAAGATGGGCATGATGTCGCCGGCAAATGTGGTATATCTCTTTATCATAGCAGTGCTGTTGATCAAAACATTTATGATGACGATAGAGTTATCCAGCCTGGAGAATAAATTCAAGGATCTGACGCAGCAGATCGCAATTAATGAGAAGCAGGCAGCGGATGAAAAGAAAGAAACTATTGGGGACAAAAATGGAACAGATTAATGTCTTGGTATCGACATATAATGGAGAAAAATATATAGAGGAACAGTTAAAAAGTATAGATTGTCAGACATATTCGAATGTTCATGTTTACGTTCGTGATGATGGATCGACGGATCATACAGTTGAATTAGTGAATCGATATATTCGGGAAAATGAACTTAGTGATAAATATACAGTTGCAACAGGAGAGAATATCGGATTTTCGAAAAGCTTTCATTTATTAATGCAGATGGCAGATTCAGGGGAGTATTGGGCATTTTGTGATCAGGATGATGTCTGGTATCCGAATAAGTTGTCAAATGCAGTGAAATGGATGCAAACACAGAAAAACGATATTCCTTTGTTATATCAGAGCAAAATTGCAATTGGAAATAGTGATCTGTCAGAAATAGTTCCCTATAAATATGAAAACTATAATTATAATTTTCAGAAAGCTTTTACATCTAATATTTTTTTTGGATTTGCCATGGTGATTAACCGGGAATTATATGATCGACTTATACGTGCAGATTTTGATCAAATAAAATATCATGATTGGTTTGCGGCGATCATAGTATCCGCTTTTGGAAAATATGTATTTTCGGAAGAAATAGAAGCTGTTCACAGGCAGCATGAAAATAATGCGTCTCCATTATATTTTTTTAAAAAAATTCCCGATGGGATTCGGTTGCTTCGAGGAGATAATTTTTATACAAGAAACGCAAGAGAATTTGATCGACTTTTTTTGTCTGAAATGGATGATGGTCAAAAAGAAATATGCACATTATTTATTAATGAAAAATATAGCTTAAAAACCGCTGTAAAAAAGACTTTTTATCCGAAAAGGTGGAATATGAGTCTAAGTGTGGAGTTTATACTGAGAGCCTTAATGTTGATTGGAAAAATATAAATATGATGGAGAAACAGATGAACAAAATAGCCGTTTTATTATCGTCATATAATGGATATGAATATATAGAAGAACAGATTGACAGTATCTGCAAACAGAAAAATGTGGATTTTACACTTTATATCAGAGATGATGGCTCAGAGAAAGAATTTGTAGAGTTACTTTGTGGACTTCAAAAAAAGTATGATTTTAAATTATTAAAGGAGAAAAATATTGGATTTTTAAAAAGCTTTATGGAGTTGCTTGCTGCTGTTGATGATGCGGATCTATATGCTTTTTCGGATCAGGATGATATTTGGTCAGAATCAAAACTGGAAATAGCAGAACAGTGGTTTCAAAAGCAGAATTCATATGATTCGATCCCACTTTTGTATCATAGTGCATATGATCTTGTAGAAAGGGGAAAAAAGGTAGGGCATTTTTATTTTCCTGATGCAGGATATGATTTTCGAAGAAGTATTACTGAAAACCATTTTTCCGGTTTCTCAATGGTTATTAACCGAAAAATGCGTGAAATGATGCTGCAGGGTGATCGTGACCAGATCGGATATCATGACTGGTGGGCAGCAATGATTGCACAGGCATTTGGAAAGTCATTTTCTGATGTTAAGACAGAAGCAGAGCACCGGGTGCACGGCGATAATGTGACAACATTTAATATAAAGACAAGATTAAAATGGTTGAAAAAGAATTTATGCGAAACTTCAGAGATAAAGAAACGGTCATGTGAATTTGAACGTTGCTTTAAAAATATGATGTCAGATAAAGATATACGGACATTGGCAATGTTCACACAGGAAAAGTATTCACTCAGGCAGTCATTAAAAAAGGCATTTTATCCTAAACGCTGGAGACCGGCAATATCCTCAGAGATCACAATTCGCCTTTTGATGTTGTTAGGCAGGGTGTGATTATTGCCTTATAAAAGTGATTGTGATAAAATGTGGCTGATATTGTAGAAAAATGTACTTAAATGTATAAGAATAAATGTAGATGAAGAAAGGAGTTGCACTAATTATTAAAGTAGTGTGGTAAAGGTTATGAAAGTAGCGGTAACAGGAGCGGGAGGATATATTGGTAGATTTGTTGTAAAAACGTTGGTAGATCAGGGACATGAGGTTGTTGCAATTGATTTTGTACATCAGGGAATTGATGAAAGAGCAAAGATTTGTGATGTGAATATTTTTTCAGGAGAGCCTGATGTATATGAGAAGATGGGCTGTCCTGACAGCGTAATTCATCTGGCGTGGAAGGATGGATTTGTACACAATTCTAATGCTCATATGGACAATCTTTCTTCCCATTATAAGTTCCTTCGCAATTTAGTTGATGCCGGATGCAAGAATATTAGCGTGATGGGTACGATGCATGAAATAGGATTTTACGAGGGAAAAATTGATGAAAATACTCCATGCAATCCATTGTCCCAGTATGGAATTGCAAAAAACGCATTGCGACAGGCACTTCTTACTTATACAAAAGATAAAGATGTAAATATATTTTGGCTTAGAGCATATTATATTCTTGGCGATGACAAAAAGAATAATTCTATATTTGCAAAGTTACTGGCTGCTGCTGAAGCCGGTAAAAAGGAATTCCCATTTACTACAGGAAAAGCAAAATATGATTTTATTCAGGTTGATGAACTTGCAAAACAGATAGTAGCTGCAAGTACACAGGATAAGTATACAGGAATTATAAATGTATGTTCCGGAAAGCCGGTATCACTTGGAGATCGGGTTGAACAGTTCATAAAGGAAAAAGGGTTAGATATATCCCTGCAGTACGGAGTCTTTCCTGAACGTCCATATGATTCAAAGATTGAATATGGAGATAATACTATTATAAGCAAAATAATGGAGAATGTTGGAGCATAATATGTTTAAAGAGATATATGATTATCGGACCATGATCGTAAGTTTGACAAAGCGGGATCTGATCGGAAGATATAAAAGGTCGGTTCTTGGTTTTTTATGGTCGTTTATCGATCCGCTGATTCAGCTGGCGGTATATACATTTTTATTTAAAATAATCTTACCGACAAATATTCCATTTTTCCATATTTGTTTATTTGTTGCATTGGTACCTTGGCTGATGATCTCATCCTGTTTAACAGGGGGATGTATGTGTGTTGCCGGTCAGCAGGATATGATAAAGAAAATATATTTTCCAAGAGAAGTGTTGCCGATAGCATTTGTTTCGGCACAGTTTATTAATATGCTGCTATCATTCATTATTGTATTTGTTGTTCTTGGAGCGTCAGGATATGGTTTTTGTGGAAAAGCGTTATTGTTATTCCCTGTAGTTGTGATCATAGAATATATACTTGCATTGGGAATGACCTTGTTTTTTAGTGCCGTCACCGTATATTTTCGAGATATGCAGCAGATACTGGGAGCATTATCGCTGATTTTAATGTATGCATCTCCAATTATATATACGCTTGAACTGGTTCCTGAAAAATACAGACCATTTTATATGATAAATCCGATTACAAGAGTGATCGTTGCATACAGAGATATTTTTTATTATAAACAGGTTCCGGAATTTTCAAATATTATATTGGGATTGCTGGAAAGTATAATTGTTTTGATAATTGGACTCGTTGTGTTTAGAAAATTAAATAAGCACTTTGCGGAGGAACTGTAGTATGAACCAGGATGTTGCAATTGAAGTACAGCATATATCTAAATCTTTTAAGATTAGTTATGATAAAAGTAAAACATTAAAGGATAAAATCATATTTGCAAAGAAAGATAAATATGAAATTCATCAGGTATTGGATGATGTGAGTTTTACAATAGAAAAGGGTGAAGCAGTAGGTCTTATAGGTCATAATGGATGTGGAAAGAGCACGACTTTGAAATTATTGACCCGTATTATTTATCCTGATTCAGGAGAAATTAGTATTGATGGAAGAGTATCCAGTTTATTAGAGCTGGGAGCAGGATTTCATCCGGATATGACCGGAAGAGAAAATATATATACAAATGCTTCTATTTTTGGATTAACAAAAAAAGAGATTGATGAACGATTAGATGAGATCATAGAGTTTTCAGAATTGGAAGAATTTATTGATAATCCTGTCCGGACATATTCTTCCGGAATGTATATGCGGCTTGCATTTTCGGTTGCAATTAATGTAAATGCAGATATTTTGTTAATAGATGAAATACTTGCGGTTGGAGATTCTAATTTTCAGTTGAAATGTGCGAATAAAATGCAGGAACTGAAAAAAGAAGGGATTACGATAGTAATTGTTTCGCATTCCATGGGACAGATTGAGGAATTATGTGACAGATGTATATGGCTGGATAAAGGAAAGATTGTTTCAGATGGAACCCCACAGTATGTTCATAAATTATATATGGAATTTATGGGGCAGGCCAGAGCAGAACGATCTGAAAAAGAACGCCAGTTGATGGAAGAAGCTAAAAATCTGGATTTATCGATAACAAAGGTGGAATGTAAGAATAATGCCGGGGAGCCGAGAGTTGCATTTAGTATTGATGATGATATAAATATAACATTATATTATAAAATAAAATCCCCACGGAAGGTGGCTGTTCAATTTACTGTTTTCAGATCAGATTATATGATGTGTTATGAGAGAAGAACAGATGCTGAAAAGGGAACAGTACTTCTTGAAGGAGAAGGGAAAATACAGTTAAAGTTAAGAAAAGTACAGCTTTTATTAGGACATTATATGATTGATTTTTCATTCTATACGGAAGAGGGACATCTTATTAATTCATTTGAACGTATTTGTCAGTTTGACGTATATGCTGATGTAGAAGAACGGGGAATGTTCCGGATGGAACACCAGTGGAAGTTTTAGCCGGATGATCATTACAGATCAGACAATAAAAATAAGGGACAGATAGGATTATTTATATGAAGAGACAGGGTATTTTTTTATTATATGATGAACAGGGATGTGTAGATGAATATATAGTTTATATGCTGCAGAGTATGAACCAGTATTTTGATAAGATTACAGTGGTCTGCAATGGGATACTTTCATCAGAAGGACGGAAAAAATTAGAATCCATTGACAGGATCCAGGTGTTTGTCCGCGAAAATAAAGGATTTGATGTTTGGGCATATAAGGAAGCCATGGAACACATCGGATGGGAAGAGATAAAAGATATTGATGAATTGATCATGTTTAATTATACATTGATGGGGCCGGTGTATGAACAGGATCTGGACAGAATGTTTAAAACTATGGATGCGAAGAATGTAGATTTTTGGGGCCTTACTTTATATCATGGTGTTCCATTTGATCCATGGGGGATACTTCCTGATCATAAGCTCCCTGATCATTTACAGTCGCATTTTATTGCGGTTCGTAAACATATGCTTGCAAGTGTAGAATTTGAAACATATTGGAAGACCAGACCTATGATAACCTGTTATGAAGAGGCAGTAGCTTTTCATGAGGCAATATTTACACAACATTTTTCAAATTGCGGATTTAAGTGGAAAGCATATTGTAACCCTGAGGAAAATGTGATAGCTAATCCGTATCCTCTTTTTATGGCACCGATTCAGATGGTGATGGATTATCATTGCCCATTTTTCAAAAGAAAATTATTCTTTTATCCAATGAAAGAAAAAATAGTAGATTCCAGTAGTTATATTTCCCGAGTATTTTATCAATTTATTAAGCAGGAAACACCATATGATGAAACATTGATTTTAAAGAACCTTATCCGTACTGCTCCAATGCAGGATATTGTTGACGGATTAGGATTAAATGTAATTCCTGATTCAGAACGTGAAAGAATCGCAGAAAAGATAGCTGTTGTTATTGATGAAGATTTTTACCTGCAGCATCAACCGGATATAGATGATTTAGAAACACATGCAGATCTATATTATTGGGGAAGTGAGGAAAGCTTTCATCAGAAAAAAAATTGGGAGGAAATGCATCTTCTTGAATGTACGACAGGTAATTTTGCAGAAGTATATTATGCTGTTGGAGCATTTGCTAAGGAGTATGAATATATCTGTTTTCTGGTAAATGAAGATCGAAGTTATATTGCTGAAAATCTGGACAATGGACATACAGGCTGGATCATTGAAAACAGTATTTTAGGCAAAGGCGTATCGTTAGGGAATATAGTGTCTTGTTTAAATGATAATTCAGGAATTGGTTTGGTTTATCCTCCGAATTCAAGTCAAAGTTTATATTATTCAAGACAGTATAAAGAACGTGAATTAATTTCCTGCGAGATCCAACAGATATTAGAGGACAGTGATATACATTTGAATATAGCAAAAGTCAGGGGAAGTATAGGACAATATACAGGATGTTTCTGGTGTAGAAGTCAGGTTCTGCAAAATCTGACAGAGAATGTCGATGTCAGAAAGTGGTTATTGGCACAGACAGATCCATGTTTTGTTTTTACTTCTGTTCTGAGCCTGTGTGCACAGTCAATGGGATACTATACAGCAAGATCGTATAATAAACAGTTGGCGGGTATACAGATTGATAGTAATGATGTGATGAATGATGAAATTAATGCGGCTGTACAGAATACTTCTATGAGTTTCCCTCAGATGTGTAAGAAACTGGAGTGCTTACAGAACGAACTTACTTGTATTGCAGCATATGATTATGGTCAGGGATTTGCTTCAGTTTATCAGAAGAAAGTAGCAGTAGAGTATTTGGATAATGGAAAAGGGCAAATATGCATACCGGTACCTCGAAAAGTAAAGAATATCAAGCTTATTTTTAATGAAGATATGTATGTAATATTCGATGGATTAAGATGTGAAATTGATGGTATAAGTATTATAGATAATTTTATGTATAAGGATGATAAATATTCAATATTACATGGTTCGGATTCAGCAATATACTTGAACGGAACATTGAATGAGGTAGCTTCAATAAAAATATGTTTTGATGAAATATCCTATGGTTATTTGGGACATGGTATGGATTCTATTATTGGTAATATTCAGTATAAAGAGAGACAGCTTGCAGATATGCGATTATCGTTGCAGGATTACCAGAATGATCTTATAAATAAAAAAGCTGTTATTGCACTTCAGGAGCAGCGTCTTAAAGAGGTCAGAGAAGAAAATAAAAAGCTAAAGGAAGAACAGAAACAATTATATGAAATAAATGGCTATTTAACAAATGAAAGAAATGCATTAGTAGAATATCGTAATGATATCGAGAACTCTAAAACAAGAAGAATGCTTCAGAAAATTGATAAAGTGAGAGGAAAATAATGAAGATAAACAATGAGCAGGTAAAAAGATTAGGAATATATTTTTTCTATGAAAAAGAAGGAATAGTAGATTCTTATGTAAAATATTTTTTTAAGGACTATGTGAAACAGGTCACAGATATGATCGTTGTCTGTAATGGACAGCTCAATGAAGAAGGGCATAAGTTTTTTGAACAGTATACGAAATCTGTTATTGTCCGTGAGAATAAGGGCCTGGATGTTTGGGCATATAAGACAGCGATGGAATCGTTAGGATGGGAAAAATTAGTTCAGTATGATGAGATCTGTTTTGTCAATTGTACGATCATGGGTCCGGTTTATACATTGAAAGAGACTTTTGAAGCTATGTCAAAAGAGAATTTGGATTTCTGGGGAATGACCAAACATTATAAGAATGAATATGATCCATTTCATAATAATCGATATGGATATTTACCGGAGCATATCCAGTCTCATTTTATGGTATTCAGACAGTCTCTTGTAAAATCTGAAGATTTTCAGAGCTTCTGGGATGAAATGCCAATGATTAAAGGATACGAGGATTCAATTGGTAATTTCGAATCCATTTTCACAAAGCATTTTGCAGATCTTGGTTATAAATGGGATGTTTATGTTAAAACAGATGACATTTCAAATAAAACAGATTATCCATTAATGAATTATGCGAAGGAATTAATTCGTGATAAAAGATGTCCTATTTTTAAACGGAGAATGTTTTTTCAGCCATATGAGTACGAAATTTTCAACACTCTGGGACAACCCGGAAAAGAATTATATGATTATTTGAAATCAACAGGTTTATATGATGTAAATCTGATATGGGATAATATTTTAAGAACCTGTCATCAGGCAGATTTTGTAAAAAATCTTCATTTAAACTATATTCTTTCTTCATCTTCTTATGATCAGAATAAAATGGATGAGATTTTAAAGAAGAGAAAGCTTGCATTAGTCATGCACTTATATTTCCCGGACCTTGTGGAAGACTCTTTCCAGTGGGCGTCCAATGTTCCAAAGGAAACAGATGTATATATTACAACGGACACGGTGGAAAAGAAAGAAGCAATACTGAAAGTATTTAAAAATCTTCCATGTAATCATTTGGAGGTCCGTGTAATTGTAAACAGAGGAAGAGATGTCAGTAGTATATTGGTCGGCGTGAAAGACGTTATTCAGAATTATGATTATGCGTGTTTTGTACATGATAAGAAGACTGCTCAGGCGAAACCAGGCTCTGTAGGTGATTCTTTTGGCTACAAATGTTGGAATAATACATTATATAATAAAGAGTTTGTATGCAATGTATTGCAGACTTTTGAGGATAATGAGCGTTTGGGAATTTTATCTCCACCAGAACCAAATCATGGTCCGTTTTATCAGACATTAGGAAATGAATGGGGATGCAATTTTGAAAAGTCAAGAGAAGTAGCTGATAAGCTTGGCATTACAATCCCAATGTCAGAGGATAAGGAAGCACTTGCACCTTATGGTACTTTTTTCTGGTTCAGACCAACGGCATTAAAGGTTTTATTTGATCATGACTGGCAGTATGAAGAGTTCCCGGAGGAACCTAATAATTTTGATGGAACCATATTACATGCGATTGAACGGCTATATCCAATCTGTGTTCAACAGGCAGGATATTATCCTGGATTGTTAATGTCTGATCAGTATGCAGCCATAGAGGTAACAAACCTGAGATATTATGTCCGGGAATTAAATCGTGTTATGATTGACAAGGGATATATGGAATACGGATTGTTTAACATGGTTCTTCAGCGTTTGAAGCAGGGAGCAAAACAGGTTATTGCATTGGATGGACCAAGTTGCATGAAATTTGATTCGAAAATGCGAAAGATATTACCAAAATGGTTATATAAATTTTTAATTAAGATAAAACGAGCAATTTTTGGACCTCACGGATTAAAGGATCCGGATTAAGGGAGTAATACGGAAATGGGAAAAGAGAGATTATTTTATTTGGATTTTGTGAGGGCTCTGGCAGCTATCTCAATTGTAATTACACATTATAATGCTATATTTTTATATGCCAATCCGCAGATAAATAATTGTTATGTGATACATGCGTTTATTTTCAATATATATATTGGTGGATTTGGAGTATCGTTATTTTTAATTATTTCAGGTGCAGCATTAATGTATGTTTATGGTCAGGCATGTAATCTGAAAAAATTTTATTTGAAACGATTTAAAACATTGTACCCAATGTTTTGGATTGCATATATTATTGCATTCCTTGTTATATATGTATGGAAAGGGGCATGGAAATATACAACTATTCCAAAGGGAAAATTACTTCTTTCTGTAATCGGAATGGATGGTTATCTTGCAGATGTTATGCCAACATTTTATCTGGTTGGAGAATGGTTTTTGGGATTTATAGTCATATTTTATTTTGTTTTCCCATTACTCAGGTGGATGATCAATAAATGTCCGGTGGTTTTGGCCGTAATTTCGTTAGCAGTATATGTTATATTACTAAAATGGTATCCGATTCAATTTGCATCTTCTAAAAACCTGCTTGTGCGATTACCGGAGTTATTATTTGGGATGTATTTTATAAAATATATAAAGAAAGTAAAATTGCCTGTGGCAATTGTCAGCGTAGGAGTATTATTATTTAATCAGTTTTTTAAACCGGATCTGCCAACTGATTTGCAGACTACATATGTAGGAATCGCTGCATTTCTTGTATTAGTGTATATTTCACAATGGGTAAGAAGCCAGAGAATACAGGAGATATGTCAGTGGGTTAGCAAATATTCATATGCGATTTTCTTAGTACATCATATTGTAATTTATTATGTTATGATGACATTTAATTTATATGCAATTACACATGTTGAAAGTTATTTGATTTTCCTTGGATTCTGTGTCGTAATTGCAATTTTATCCAAGATACTGTTTGATGTAGATCATTACATCAATAAAGGCGTTGGTAAGTTAATTAGCAGAAAACAAAAACAATAGTAGAAGGAAAATAAAAATGAAAAAGATATTGATAACAGGTGGTGCGGGATTTATTGGCTCACACCTTGCAAATGAGTTGATAAAGAGAGGATATACAGTCAGAGTTCTTGATAACTTATCAGAACAGGTACATGGAAAAAATGCGAAGATACCAGCTGAATTAGATGAAAGAGTTGAATTCATCCTCGGGGATGTAAGAAATACAGAGGATTGGAGAAAAGCATTATCAGGAATGGATGTTGTTGTTCATCTGGCAGCTGAAACGGGTACTGGGCAGTCTATGTATGAAGTATATCATTATACTGATACGAATATAGGTGGAACTGCCAAGTTAATTGATATATTAACAAATGAAAAGCATTCAATTAAAAAAGTGTTGGTTGCATCTTCCAGAGCCATTTATGGAGAGGGAGCTTATAATTGCCTAAAACATGGAATTGTATATCCGGAATTTAGAACAGAGGAAGATCTGGAAGCAAAAGATTTTGGAATGAAGTGCCCGATATGTGGAGAAAGCGTTTCTGTTGTGGCTACAAAAGAAGATGCTCTTTTACATCCTGTAAGTGTATATGGTATTACAAAGCAGGTTCAGGAAGAATTGGTTCTTACATTGTGTAAAAATCTGGGTATACCGGCGTTGGCATATCGTTTTCAGAATGTATATGGTCCGGGACAATCTTTATCAAATCCATATACGGGTATTTTATCTATCTTTTCAACAAGAATTCGACAGGGAAAGGATATCAATATTTTTGAAGATGGTCAGGAATCACGGGATTTTGTCTATATTGATGATATAGTTGCAGCCCTTATCGCGGGAATTGAATCGGATCGCTATATGCACGAAAGTTTCAATGTAGGAACAGGCAAGATGGTAACAGTTGAAACGGTTGTAAATGAATTAATGCGGTGTTATAAAAAGACCGTTCCGGTACATATATCAGGCATGTTTCGTGTCGGCGATATCCGTAATAATTATGCAGATATGACAAAAACAGAAAAACTTTTAGGGTTTAGAACTAAAGTTGATTTTTCTGAAGGAATTGAGAAATTTGCTGATTGGGTATGCGGACAGGATATGAATCTGGATGGATATGAGCGGTCTCTTAATGAATTAAAGGAAAGAGGATTACTAAAATAGTTTTCAAATTTATAAGTTTTTAAACTTCTTAAACCTTATTAATTGGGAACTGAAGAGTGTAACAATACATAAGCGGATTCATCATAAGATGGATCCGTTTATTGTATAATAAAGATATGTAAATATTTATATTACCGGGCATCAAAACCACATGGGTTTGGGCAAAAGTTTGGTTTTTGTGTCTGAAAGGTTTGCTATACAAAAACAGGAATAAATAATATAATCTATAAGCGTCAGGGTTATGGGGGTATGTATGAAACAAATGAATAACGAGATAATTTATCCACGATCGGAAGAAGAAGTGTTGCTGATTTTAGCGACAGCAAAAAAAGAAGGCCATCTGCTAGAGATTATTTTTGATGAGTTTGTGAAGAAACCATTTTCCATGCCGGTACTTTGGGGGTGCCGGGCATATTTCTACGGGCTGAAAAAAGAAGAGCTGTCAGCACATCCGGTTCTGTATACTCATCTTGCATTGCTATCTGCTATGGATGGGGACTTGAGTCAGGCAAAAGCATATGTACAGTTTATGGGGAAGACACCGCGGCTGGTGAAAATGGATACATATGATATGATGGACATTTGTCGTATCAAAACAGAACTTGTCATGCCATATATAAGTGATGCAATGTTTTTTCGGATCGTAAGTTTTCTAATTGAAGAAGAACTGGTGCCCGTGATGGGTCTTACGCTTTCAGCATGCAGACCAAGTATACTGAATGGTTTTCGCGACTTTACAAGATATGGTAAATATCTGAAAAAAAGTAAGGACAGGATAACAGAAGCCGCATGCCGATTATATGGTGGAAGTGTTGGACAGAAAGTGCATGAGATCATGCTGGCAGAGTGGTATTATCAGAACAATAATTGTTTTGAGGCACTGATTCTTGTGACCGGAACGATTCCGTTGATCGAGCAGGAGAAGGATATGCGTTGTCTGTTTGTGGCACTTGCACTTCAGATGAAGATCCTTTTGGTAAATGGACAGACAAAAGCTGCACGTCCTTTGGTGGAAAAGATTCGGAAACGGATACAGATTACGGGATGGGATGAATTAACTTCAAGTCTGAATGCGATCGAATGTCTTGGTGCCTGTTATGATGGGCGACTACAGGATGTAGAGCGTTGGTTAGATGATATAGCACCGGATGAGAATAAGGGCATCTTTATGATGGATATGTATGCATGGATGGTTAAGGTGCGATGTTATATACAGACAGGCAAATATATGGCTGCCTATGTATTGACACACCAGCTTATTGCATTGTTGATTCCGGGCAGACGTTATATGGATTTGTGTGAATGCTATATGTTGTCAGCTATCATATATTATAAGATGAAGAATATGGAAGGCATGTGTGAGGAGCTTTCCAAGGCCATTACGCTTGCAAAAAGGTGTGGTTATATCAGACTGCTTGCGGACACAGGCAATTGTATGGTACAAATGCTGGCAATTTATCAGAAAGAATATGAAGAAGATTCCTTCATAAGTGAGATTAAGGAACTTGCATATTCGGTCGGTACTTATTTCCCTGATTATTTAAAATCTCCATATGAATATTATGAACCCCTGACTCAGATGGAAGAAAAAGTCTTTCGTTTGATGGCACAGGGCTTAAGTAATGATGATATTGCACGACAACTGGGCAAAAAGACGGGAACTGTGAAGTTCCATAGCTGTAATATCTTTCGTAAGCTGCAGGTTCCGACGCGTCAGGAGGCAGTCGAACGCGGGCGGGAGATTGGTCTGTTATAAAACAGACGCTTTAATATATAAGAGCATTTGGCTCTTTTATATAGAAAATAAAAAGGAGGAAATAAGATTGAAACAGAAAATTAAATTTGTGAAACGTTTCATGTCAGTGGTAGTGGCTGCAGTTATAGTGTTTGCAACGGTTGCAGGTATCGGTAACTTTTTTCCGAATATAAAGTCGGAAGCGGCAGCACGCCAGACGCTGTATATCTGTGATATTAAATCCGGGGGATTTAGTGCCAATTATGCAGGATATACAAGACTGTCTACTGATGGAAATGCGGGAAATGTAAACAGGGGATGTGGAAAAGGATCCAATGATTATATCTGGGTAAAGACGACCACAGATCCGGCACAGGCATATACAAGAATATGGTCTGTATGGCAGAGTGATGCAGGTACATCAAGCAGTCTTGACGGATATAGCGTTGAGAGAAAGACGGGTGACCTGAATGATGGTGTAGGTTCAAAGTCCGGTTATATCTACGTCTATGCAACAAAGGACAGAAATGCAGGAGATCCAATCTCATCACTTGGTATCTGGAATACCGATGATAGAAAGCTGCAGTATGCCGGAGGAAACTCAGGAAGCGGTCTTACAAGTGAATATCAGCAGGAGGTTGACAGCAACTGGAACAAGATTGATGGAGATCTCAATAAAAATGCCGGAGGTGCATATATTTATCTTTATTGTAAGAGAGCACCTTATGTGATTCCAAATGATATAAGGATTACTTTTGATGGTGAATATCATAGAGGATATGTAGAGTCAAAGACATCCGGTGTATCGATCTCATATGATAATACCGGTATGTATCAGGTAGGAAGTAATACTACAAAATATGCGGTGTCAAAATCCGGTATGGAGACAGCATATGGTACATTTACAAATACGATCGCTGATCCATATGGCTATGACAAATACACGAAGCTGGAGGATGGACTCTGGCTTGGAGTAAAGAGCACAGCGGAAACAGCAACAAAAGATGACTATTCTTATTCGGAGACGGATGGACTTACGATCAAATCTGATAAGGAGATGATCCTGTTCGGAACAAAATCCGGTAAGGTTATGAAGGGTCAGATCAAGGCAGCAGGGGATATTGATGTGAATCTTGCGATTCGTAGTCTGACGATCACACGGAATACTCAGGGGGCAGCGATCACAGTAAATCCGGCAGAGGGTAAGACCGTGACGATCACTGCTTACGGAACAAACAATCTGACATCATCGGGAGCTTATGCAGCAATCCAGAAGAATGGAAGCGGTAAGCTGGTACTGACTTCTACGACAAAAGGTACTATAAATGCAACTGCCGGTAACAATGCGACATATGGAGCAGCCGGTATCGGTGGTGGTACAGACAAAACCTTAAAGGTTGTTTCAAATATTGAGATAAATGGAAATGTAATTATAAAAGCAAGGGGATCACAGCCATCAAATGAAAACTATGCAGCATATGGAGCAGCCGGTATCGGTTCTCAGTACAATATGCCGGTTGATGGCATCCGGATCTCAGGAAATGCAGACGTAACAGCAATTGGTGCAAACGGAGCAGCCGGTATCGGTTCCGGTGCAAATGCTGATGCTGCCAATATCGAGATTGCAGGCGGAATCGTAAATGCAACAGCGGGAAGTGGAACGATCGGTTCTAAAAATATTGGCGGAGCCGATATTGGTTCCGGTGCTTACATAAATGATGAAGCAAAGCTTGCTTCCGGTATTACCATTTCAGGAGGAACTGTAATAGCGACCGGTGGAGACGGCGGAGCCGGTATCGGTTCCGGATCTGATGTAGAAGCAACAGAGATTAAGGTAACAGGCGGTGTTGTAAAAAAAGCAACAGGCGGCACAGATGCAGCCGGTGTTGGCTCGGGAGCAAATGCAAAGGTATCGTATATTATGATATCAGGTGGAACTGTAACAGCAGTTGGTGGAGCAAATGGAGCAGGTATCGGTTCCGGTCTGGCAGGTGCAGCCTCCGATATTTACATTTCAGGAAATGTAGCTGTAACGGTAACAGCAGGAACAGACGGAGCCGGTATCGGTTCCGGTAAGAATGCATCCGTTGATAATATCAATATTTATTTAGAGTATGCAGGAAATCTGACTGTCGATGGTACAGAAAACGGAGCCGGTATTGGTTCCGGAGCAACAGATACTGTATCAGAGGCAACAAATATCAATATTTCAAATACAGGTTTTATTAGTATCAGAGCAAGAGGAAATGGAGCCGGTATCGGAGCTGGTCTGAATTCAGAGACAAGGGATATTAATATTATCGGCGAGGTCGTTGAGACAAAAGGAAAGCTTATAGTTATTGCTGCAAATGGTCCGGCAATCGGTGCTTATGCAGGAGATGTTAAGAACGTAAATGTCTTAACAGATGCAACAGTCAACCTCAGTGCTGAAAATGGTATTGCAGTAGGAGCACTGAATGGCTCATCTGCTTCTGATATTACAATTATCGGTGATAATATCTGTGGAGCAAAGGCAGAGGATGTTCCTGTTCTGGGAACTGTTTCTAACTCTGTTCTGTTCGTAGGAAAGACATATGAGGTTTATGGAACAGCAACCATTCGCAAGAGTACACATATTAAAGCAGGAACAACATTAGAATTACCGTCATCATCCAAGCTGATCATTCCTAAGGACGTTGAACTTGTAGTTGATCCACAGCATGATGATGTACTTCCGGGTGCGCTTGTCTGGGCAGCTGACAGTGATGCACAGTTGATCATCAATGGTACTTTAACAGTTAAGGGAACAATGGCGATGGATTCCGAATATGGTATCATTGTATTGAATGGTTCTCTTAATCTGGAAGAAAATGCTAATATTTATGGTAAGTTCTTTATGAATGGTAAATATACCGGAAATGGTGTTATCACAAAGGGAAAGAATCAGACTCCGGAGGAAGGGGAGATTGCAGTATACCTTGAACTGGATATTGATGATGGTGTAACCTACAATGCAAAGGGAAATCTTGCAGAGAACCAGTTGATCATCGATGAGTCCAGCCTGGAGGATACTACTACCGGTACATATGCAATTAATAACATTGTTGCACATGACGGTTTCCAGATCACAGATATCCTGTTGGATGGCAAGTCCATTATAAATGACAGCAGTTATGTTACAAAGAATCAGGAAACAGGAGAGTACAATGTAGTATTATCGGTATCTGAATATCGTGGTGAGACGATAAAATTTGCAGTTAAAGCAAAATCAACCGTAGAATCGATCAGCATCGAACGTTTCCCAAATAAGACAGCATTTGCCAAAGGGGCAGAGTTTGATCTGAATGGTCTGAAAGTAGTAAAGACTTATAAGAATAAGAAGACTGCACCGGTTGATATTGATAAAGAGCTGAAGGTTACAGGTTATGATATGAACAGCGTTTCTGCACAGACGGTAACACTTCAGTATATTGCAGATGACAGATACAGTGATGATATTACAGCATCTTATGAAATAACTGTATTTGATTTTGCAGGCTTAAATAAGGGAAAGACCACACTTACTGCGGGCGGCGAATCATTTGTTGCTACAGATGTAGATAATGAGGAGCATGTTGTTAAGTTTGCATTAGATAAGAATGTCGGTGATATCTCAGCACTGAAGGATAAGATCCGTCTTCAGGTACAGGGATTTACCAATTCAGTTGGTCAGATTGATTTTGTATCAAGTGAAGTAGTCGGACAGAATGCGGTTGAGGCAACATATGTAGCAGATATATATGTAGATAAAGCGAAAACAGTAGTGATCCAGTATACAATAGTGATCACACAGCCAACCTTATACTATGATCTTGCAGAGGCAGCAGTAGTAGTAAATGGAGAATATACCTATGATGGAACGCAGCAGACACCGGATAAGGAAAATATCGAAGTTACAATCGATGGCGCAGTTGTTCCGGACGATCAGTATACGGTAGAGTATGGTGAGAATGTGAATGCCGGTACCGGTAGACTTACGATCAAGGGTGATGGTATTCATACTACAAACAGTAAGGAAGAAACATTTACAATTGCAAAAGCGAAGCTTAAGAATATCGATGCACTTGTAAGATCAAATGAATTTACAGTTCAGAATGATGTGAAGCATGAGCTTCAGATAGAATTTGGCGAGATCGAAGGCCTTGCAGCAGATGAATATACTGTATCTTATAAGAAGATATCCGATCAGTCAAATATCGTGGCAAATGTATCAAACGGAGTTATCACGACTGCTTATGATACATCCTATTCAAAGGCAGGAACAGCAGAAATCGCTGTTAATGTAACAATTAAGGATAGTGCAGTAAACTACTATGCAGATTCTGAATTATCACATTCCATAAATGTTACATTAACAAAGTATGTAAAGGGAACCAGTATTACGATCACTTCCGATTCTGATGATTTTGCGTGGGATGCATCAGCCGGTGAATATAAGGTGACGCTTTATAAGGGCGAAAAGATCTGGATTGATGCCAAACTTAACGATGGATCAACAGATGTTATTGACTATAAGGTCGCAGAAGGCGGCGAAGAGATAGCTGCTTGTGATGGAATTACCATTTCTGCGTTAGGCAAGGGATCGACCATTATCACTGCAAGTACAGGTAAGGGTGCTACAACAAAGAGGATTGCGGTAACGGTTCTTCCGACTACCAGACTTGAATTAACCGGTACGGAGACTTATGAGAAGGTATTTGGCGATAGCGCATTTACACTGGATGTGGCTTTGAAGGATACAGCGTTTGAATCCAAGCTCTCTGCATTACGGTATGTTTCGGCTGATCCGGAGGTTGCTGCTGTAGATGAGACCGGTAAAGTTACTATAACGGGATGCGGTGAGACTACAATTACAGTAACATCCTATACAGAAGAAAGAGCATATACATCTGACGAATATGTAGTAATAATCAAGGTTAAGGCACCACATACGCAACATATCAAAGATAATGGAACACGAGTTGAGCCAACCTGTGAGAAAAATGGTTCTATCACATATAGATGTACCGAGTGTAATGAGATTGTGGATACAGAAGAACTGAAAGCAACTGGACATAGATGGGATGAAGGACAGGTTACAACACAGCCGACTACAAAGACAGAGGGTGTAAAGACATATACCTGCAGCGTCTGTAAAAAGACAAAGACAGAGTCAATTGCAAAACTTGAGGAGCCGGCACCGGCGAATCCAACACCGGTGACCCCAACGGCACCGGAAAAACCGACAGTAAAACCGATCAAGAAGGGGGATGTGGTTTCTGATGACAGTAAAGCTGCAAAGGTTCAGGTTATAAGCACATCCAAGAAAACAGTTGCATATAAAGCACCTGTAAATAAAAAGGCTAAGACTGTCAGCATTCCGGCAACCGTGAAGATCAGAGGTAAGAAATACAAAGTAACACAGATTGCAGAGGGTGCTTTCAAGAATAATAAGAAGGTAACAAAGGTTACAATCGGAAGCAATGTTAGTAAGATTTCCAAGAATGCTTTCAGCGGAGCGGTAAAACTTAAAACCGTTACTATGGGACAGAACGTAACGGAGGTCGGAGCATATGCATTTAAGGGCTGTAAAGTTCTTACCGGTATTACGCTTCCGGCGAAGACAACGAAGATTGGTGATCAGGCATTTAGCGGATGCAAGAAGCTGAAGACAATTACGATCAAATCTTCAAAGATCACATCCAAGAAGCTTTCCAAGAATGCATTTAAGGGCATCACGAAGGTTACTACAATTAAAGTACCGAAGAAGAAGGTTTCTTCTTATCAGAAGTTGTTTAAGAGTAAAGGCTTATCTTCCAAGGTTAAGGTAACAAAATAACAAAATAACAGTAAAAGCAATGGACGCCGTTTGTGGTAAAAATATCATAGACGGCGTTTTCGTTTTATCTGGACAGTATGAGTCAAGGTGAAAAAAATTTTTAAAAAAATTTGAAAACTTTAAAACCTTTTTCCATTTGCCCCTGTCTTATATAGTAGAAGGCAGGAAAATAAAATGTTTCTCTTGCATCTGTAAATATTTGTTGTAATATAAAAATATCAAAAAATGAAAAGGAGAAGAAGAATGATGAAAAACAAGAGCTTATGGAAAGGGTTAATTGTAATGCTGGCAGCAGCATTCGTAATGTTAGTGATGCCAGTGCAGAAGGCATCTGCAGCAGGAACAACAGAGGGATCAAATCTGACGTGGGGCAGTGCGTATAGCGGAGTGATCACATACAGAGGGGAATATTACAGTTATAATTTTTCATTGAAACAGTCTGGTCGGGTAACGCTTGCATTTAATGTGGATTCTGTAAGTGAATGTGCATGGACACAGATTGAGGAGATGAATTTCCTGGATGAGAGTGGATCGGTAGTAGGTTCTACCAGAGTTTCAGAAGGCAAGACGAACGTATGGATCGATCTGTTAGCTGGAAATTATACTTTGGAGATAGTAGGACATTGGGGAACAGGAACAGGAGCATCGTTCTCATTTGTGCCATCATTCAAGTCAGCAGGAGAAACAAAGTCAGAACATTCTATGGCAAAGAATAATGAGCTTGGAATGGCAACTCCTTATAAGATTGGGAATAAAATCAAGGCTCAATTGGCTTGCGGCGATAAGGTTGATATCTATAAAGTGAAAGTATCAAAGAATTCATATCTGAATCTGACATTATCCAGCAAGATAAAGCAGATGGATATTACTATAAAAAATACTGCGGGAGATGTAACTATTGGAGAGTATAATATTACAGCCGGTACTCATAAATATAAATATTTCCTGCCAAAAGGAACATATTATATTACTTTTGAGAGAACGAGTGGGACAGGTATTTATTCCTTTAAGACTTCTTCAAAAGTAATGCCAACTGTTAAGATTAAAAAAGTAAAGGATACTGGAAAAAGAATTACAGCTACATTTAAAAGAAATTCAGATATGCAGGGTTACCAGATCCAGGTTGCAAGAGATAAGAAGTTTAAAAAAGGAAAGAAATCATTTTCTTATGGTAATAGTGGGGATGTAAGCGCATATGGATTAAAAAAAGGAACTTATTATGTTCGTATACGTGCTTATAAAACACGGAATGTAAGAATAAATCATAATTATGAAACACGTTATTATTACTCTGGCTGGAGTACAGTTAAGAAGGTTTATGTGAAATAATACAACCCTACATAAATAAGTACAAAAAACTGACATACGGATCATCATATTTTCGGAAGAAAAGATACCTGATCTGTATGCCAGTTTTTTTGTTGCCTTTATTTTCTTAATCTTGCTATCCCTTGTGAACTACGTTACAATAAAAGCTGGAGAGACGGTGAGACGTGGTAGAAATATGTAGATCCGTTTAATCATGAAAGGAGATGATTAGACGTGATTACAGAATTGAGACAAACGCTCACCAAAACAGAAAAAGAGGCACAGTATGATGCAGCGGCAAAATGCCTGTTGGGAGAGAAAGTCATACTGGCACATATTCTTATCCGTACAATCGATGAGTTTAAAGGAATGACAGCAGATGAAGTTGTTCTTTTGATCGAAGGAGAACCGTACATTGGGCAGGTACCTGTAGAACCAGGCGCAACAAACCGGAAAATAGAGTATGGCAGTACACGTATTACAGGAATGAATACAGAAAATGCAGAGATGAATGAAGGCACTACATTTTTTGATATAATTTTCTATGTACGGATGAGGAATGGAAGATCAAAGATCATTATTAATGTAGAAGCTCAGAGGAAAGAACCAGATAAATATCGGATTATTAATCGTGCTATTTTTTATGTGGGACGAATGATTTCTTCACAGAAGGAACGGGAGTTTACCGGCATGAATTATGATGATATAGAACCGGTATATTCTATCTGGATATGTATGAATATGCAGGAAAACAGTATGTGTCATATTCATTTGGTTCAGGACGATCTTATTGATGCAAAACAATGGAAAGGTGATCTTGATATTCCTAATATTATTATGATTGGACTGGGCAAGGAGATTCCAGAGCAGGATGAAAAATACGAACTGCATCGTTTGCTTGGCACATTGTTGTCGGAAAAATTATCTGCAGAAGAAAAACTGCAACGGGTCAGTACGGAGTATGATATTCCTGTTAAGGGAAATAATGTAGAAAAGGAAGTGAGTATTATGTGTAATTTAAGTCAGGGTATCAAGGAAGAAAGCGAAGCCAAAGGTGAAGAGAAGGCAAGAACAGAGATTGTACTGAATATGCATAAGAAAGGCTATTCTTTGGATCAGATTGTCGAGATAACAAATCTGAACGTTAGTACAGTAAAAGCTATAATAGGCTAAACAGAAAAAACGGATCTGACATATTTCTATTAAAAGTATACAAAAAATGAGAAACAACAGGCGTGTGGGAGGCTACAAATGATTTGCAAAACATGTGGGAATGATCTGCAGGGAAATGAATATAACTGTCCGTTTTGTGGGGCGGCAGTCGATTATACAGAGGCGGTGGAGCAGGCAAAAGCCGGAAAAGAAGAAGGCTTTTCCTATCTGTATGAGATGACATATCGAAATAAACTGTATATTGCGATGAAATACATGAAGAATGAAGATGAAGCAATGGATGTTCTCCATGATTCTTATGTGAAAGCATTTGAACGGCTTTCCAGTCTTCAGGATGCAAATTCATTTCCGGGATGGCTCAGTACCATCGTTGCAAATACCGCAAGGAATACATTGAGAGATCGCCATACAGTGAATTTTTCGGATATGCAGAGAGAAGATCAGGATGGGGAGGCATTTGAATATTCGATCGCAGATGAGAATATGACAGCCCAGCCGGAGATGGCATGTACAACAAAAGAAACACAGGAAATGGTACAGGAGCTGATCGGATCATTGTCTGATGAACAGAGAATGTGTGTGCTGATGTTCCACATTGAAGGATACAGCATAAAAGATATTGCGACCGTTCTTGGATGTTCAGAGAATACAGTAAAGTCCAGATTGAATTATGGACGTAAGAATATCAAGGCAAAGGCAGAGGAACTTCAGAAGAAGGGATACAAGCTGTACAGCTACACACCTATGGCACTTCTTACTTACCTGCTCATGGCAGAACGAGGAACTATGCTGGTAGCAGGAACCTTCGACAAGCTGGCAGGTGTTGGAAGTGTAGTTGGTGCCGGACTGATCCATGGTGGAGCAGTAGGTGCGTTATCTGCCGCTGGAAGTGCAGCCACAGCCGGTGGTACAGTCACAGCCGGAAGTGCCGGAGCGACCGGGGCTGCAGGATCGGCAGTCGGAACAGGTGCAGCGGCAGGAGGAAAGACTGCGGCAGCTACAGCGGCAAAACAGACCTTTTTAAAGACAGTAGCCGGTAAGATCACGATGGCGGCAGCCGGAGTGGCAGTAGCAGGTGGAGCAGCCGGAGTAGCAATCTATAATCACAATAAGAATACCTGGCAGGATGCATATACCGAAATAATAAAAGAATACAGGCAGGAAATTGAGAATTATAGCTGGAAGAATTCACAATTTAGGGAGAATGAACCGACAATGACAGAAGAACCCAGAGCAATCTCTGTTATTAACATCATGGGGGACGATACTCCGGAACTGATCTTTGCTGCACAGGATGAATCAGATCCGAATAAAGCTGATCTTCATATATATACATATATAGATAATGAAGCAATACAGGTCTATAGTGGAGAACTTGATACAAGGTCAGATGAGAACCGGGACAAATGGGGAGCAGAAGGAACGCCATATGTATTAGTTTGCACTAGAGAAGTTTCAGAAAATGGATGCCGGATGTATATACTTTGCAGCGATGGACAGAGTGATAATACGGAGATTGGGGTCATAGATAAGATGATAGAATTCGATGTGGCTTCATCTAGTGGAGATTATCTGCAGCCGATTGTCTGGACCTGTCATGCAGAACAAGTGGGGGATGAAGAATCAGCACTGCTTGCAGAACGGGACGGTATATCTGTGAGCTGGGAAGAATATCAAGAAAAACGAGAGGAAATACACCATGGAAAGAATGGCGTGATTTTACAGAATATGGCATCAAGGGTTCCAAATGGTTTATATGATCAGGTGGCAGATATTCAGCGTGATTCATCAGGAAATGTGATTGCAGGCTGGAATGCTGGATCAAACTATTGGGAAATGTCTTATGCAGATGCATTGAAATGTTTTAAAGAGAGCAAATAATAAAAAATTATTAGAGTGCCTTTGGCTGTTTATGAGGATCAGTCAAAGGCATTTTTACTTTATAAGAAAAAGTTCATTCTACAAAAAATTTCTCCGGTTGAAAATGTCAAATCTCTCCGATTGAAAGTCCCGAAACTCTCCGATTGAATTTTCAAAATTTCTCCGGTTGCATTTTCTAAAACTCTCCGATTGAAAACTACGAATCTCTCCGATTATACTTTCCAAAACTCTCCGATTGGTATATAATCCGTATTAGAGGTGATAATAAAAATATGATAAAAGATGCTTATAAACCAAGAATAATTGATAATAGAATTGAACAGTTTTTGGAGAGCTTTGGTGCTGTATGTATAGAAGGACCAAAGTGGTGTGGTAAAACATGGACTTCTTCTTACCATAGTAATAGTGAAATTTATATGGGAGATCCTGCAGGTAATTTTCAAAATAGAACGCTGGCACAAATGTCGCCGGATTTGGTATTGAATGGTGACAAGCCAAGATTAATTGATGAATGGCAGGAAGTTCCGCCGTTGTGGGATGCAGTTAGATATAAGGTTGATCAAACAGGAGAAAAGGGACAGTTTATATTAACAGGATCGGCAACTCCTAATCATAAGGGAATCATGCATAGTGGTGCAGGAAGAATTGCAAGAATAAAGATGCATCCAATGTCCCTTTACGAATCTGGTGATTCCTCTGGCGAAATTTCATTAAAAGAGTTATGTAATGATAATATAATTCCGGTTATGACTGGTGAAGTAAATCTGCAAAACTTAATTAAGTATATTATTCGGGGAGGATGGCCTGGTAATATAGACATACCTGTTGAACAGGCAGCACTTTTACCAATTCAATATATTGATGCCATAATTGACGATGATGTATATAGAATGGATGGTGTAAAACGTAATAAGGAGAAAATGAAACTGTTACTTCGATCTTTGGCGAGAAACGAAGCAACTACAGTTACCAATACTTCACTTGCAAGAGATGTGAAAGAAATGGATGATACTGATCTTGATAAGGATACTATTGCTGATTATCTGGATATATTCAAACGACTTTTTATTATAGATAATCAAATGCCATTTTCAACAAATATCCGATCATCTGTTAGAATAAAGCAAGCGGAGAAACGGCATTTTTGTGATCCTTCTCTTGCCTGCGCTTTGTTGAATGCGACACCGGAGATGTTGGTCAATGACCTGCAAACACTTGGATTTTTATTCGAGTCTCTTTGTGAACGGGATTTGAAAATATATGCAGAATCGTTTGGTGCCTCATTATATCATTATCAGGATTATGATAATAAAGAAATAGATGCAGTTGTTGAACTTAGTAATGGTGAATGGTGCGCATTTGAAATTAAATTAGGTGCAAATCAGATTGATGACGCTGCGAAGAGTTTATTAGATATAAACAAAAAGATTGAAAAAGATCCCAAAGGAAAGCCTGCAAAAATATTGTGTGTTATTTGTGGTTTGTCTAATGCAGCATATAAACGACCGGATGGCGTATATGTTGTGCCGATTACAGCATTAAAAAATTAATTTAAAAAAATTTCAAAAAATATAAAACTTTTTTGCAACCTCTGTGTCATATAGGTGAAACGATACAGAGGTTGCATTTTTTATGGATGAATTTCCGGATGAAATGCTCCTCAGATAAAGAAAAGGAGAATAAAAAAATGAAGAAAATGAGAAGAATCGAAATCGCACAGTACATCGCATTGGGAGCAACCTGTTTAACCGTTTTAGGATTTGTCCTTTCCGGTATTTTTGGTGGAAGGATCCCGATGTCCATGATGGGGTATGGAGTTATGGCAGGTATTGTTTCCTACTTCTTCGGAGGGTTTGGAACTGCGGTGAGAATGGCAGGCAAGATAGCAAAATGGGGCTGGCTCATCGTACCATTTCCATATGACATCGTTACAGGTATGGTATCCTTCTTCATCTCGATCATGGTCTTTATCGGACTGCCGATCATTCCGATCCGTAAGGCATATAAAGAGCAGATGATGGATGCTGAAACAGTTGAATAAAAAGAAGGTAGAAAGAGAGGATAGATTATTATGAGTAGAAAAATGAAACAGATCATGTTAGCAGTAATTTTAATGGTGATGATGTGTGCAGTAAGTCCTGCACGAAAGGTATCCGCAGAGGTGTTAAACAGTCCACAGCAGATCGTATGGGGTCAGAGTTACAGTGGTGAGCTGGAGGATGCACAGAATACATATGAGTATACATTTACGATGAAGAAATCCGGTACATTTTCTCTTGCGATTGTGACGGAGGGAATTGGAAAGACACATACCGGGCTTAATTATATAAAAGTCAGTGATATGTATGATAATGAGATCTATACAGCATCAGTCAAAGAAGGAAAAGGCAGCTATAAGGCAGAATTATTAGCAGGTGATTATAAATTATCACTGTGTGCAGGTTTTTATACCGGCTGTAAATTCACATTTACGGCATCTTATAAGGCATCCGGCGAAACACGTTTCGAGGCATGGCTGTCACAGAACGATGAGAAGACAATGGCATTTACCTATAAGGCAGGTACGACCTATAAAGGACAGTTTGCATTTAACGAGACAACAGATATCTATAAGATGAAGATGACAAAGAACCGGTACATGAACATTCAGATCAACAGCAAGATCAAGGAAATGAATGTTGTGATCGAGAATACAAATGGTGACATTCACTATATTCAGACGGGTGTTACACCGGGAACCAGAAAATACACATTTTTCCTGCCAAAGGGAACCTACTACATCACGATGACCAAAGGCTGGCCATATAGTGTTGATCCAAATTATGCCGGAATGTATACATTTAAGACGACATTTACAGATGTTCCGAAGACCACTGTAAACAAGGTAAAGAATCTTTCATCCGGAAAGTTAAAGGTAACATGGAAGTGCAAGAGCAAGGCGACCGGATATCAGATCCAGATCGCAACGGATAAGAAATTCAAAAAGAATAAGAAAGTATATGATGCGCCATTTAAGAATTACAATAACTGTACATTCTGGGATCTGAAAAAGGGCAAGACTTATTATGTCCGTGTCCGTTCTTATGTAAAGGCAGGTTCCCGCGAGAAGAAATGTTATTCTGCATGGAGCAAATACAAGACTGTAAAGATAAAGAAATAGAATATAATGTTATCCTGATTTTGTGGTATGTTATAATAATGCAAAAAATATCCAAAAGCTTAAAACTTTTTATCCACCTGATCTGTCCAATAAACAGGAGGTGAGATATATGGATGTGTGGAAGGCAGTGTGCGCGTTTGTTGCATTGTTAAGAAAAGAACGAAAGGAGCTGCCGGATGATCCGGAACGCAAGAAAGAATTATTTGACCGGATCGAGCATGACAGGCAGTCCAGATAAATAAAGGTATAAAGAAAATATATAAATTACAGAAATAAGATAAAAAGCAGGAGGAGCAGGATAACATGAAGTGCAGAACATGCGGAAATGATTTACAGGGAAATGAATACAACTGTCCGTTTTGCGGAAGCTGTGTGGATTATACACAGGCAGTGGAACAGGCAAAGGCAGGGCGTGAAGAAGGATTTACGTTCTTATATGAGAATACATATCGGAATAAACTTTACATTGCAATGAAGTATATGAAGAATGAGCAGGATGCAATGGATGTCCTTCAGGATGCCTATATAAAGGCATTTGCCAGATTAGATAGTTTACAGGATGCAAATGCATTTCCGGGATGGATGAGTACGATCGTGGTAAATACTGCGATCAATGCACTTCAGAAGAAAAAGGCAGTCTTGTTTTCTGATCTGCAGAATGAAAATGATGAAGGGGATGTCTTTGAGTATACTCTGGAAGATGAAAACATGAGCACACAGCCGGAGATGGCATGTACCGTGCAGGAGACACAGGATATGGTGCGGGAGCTGATCAATTCCCTGTCGGATGAACAGAGAATCTGTGTGCTTATGTTCCATCTGGAGGGTTACAGTATCAAGGATATTGCCACAGTATTGAACTGTTCCGAGAACACCGTAAAGTCCAGACTGAATTATGGACGTAAGAATATCAAGGCAAAGGCAGAGGAGCTTCAGAAGAAGGGCTACAAGCTTTACAGCTACACACCGATGTGTCTTCTTGTATATCTGCTTATGGCAGAACGTGGAAATATGATCGTTACGCATGTATTTGAGCAGATGGCAGGTCTTGGTGGAAATATTGCAGCCGGCATCATTCATGGTGGTGCTATGCAGATGGCAGGCAATGTTACAGGTGGGGCTGCACAGGCAGGAGCCGCCGGACAGGTAGCAGGAGGAATTACACAGGCAGGAACTACCGGACAGGTAGCCGGAGGAGCCACACAGGCAGGAACTGCCGGATCGGCTGCGGGTGCAGTAGAAACCGGAAAAACTGTAGCAGCTACAGTTGGTAAACAGGCGTTTATAAAGACCATGACAGGAAAGATTGCGATCGCAGCCGCTTCGATCGCGATTGTAGGCGGAGTCGCAGGCGGTACAATCGCCTATAAGTATTCACAGGATAAGGCAAAAGCTACCGATAAAAAGGAAGCAACAGAAGCAACCGATGATACATCAGATCAGACGACCACCGGTGAAGCAGATGCTTCAACGACAGAAGCGTCAACGGAGATAACTACAGAGTCAGCTATCGATGAAAGTCTTTATAAAGCAGCATACAAAGAGGTACTTGAATCCTATAAGACACAGATCGACAATTATTACTGGCAGTATGAATATGATTATTCCACAAAGGCTGCAAAAGAAGAACAGACGCCGATCGTATTTGCCGATGTTACAGGTGATGGTGTGCCGGAGATGATCCTGGTAAGATCAGAACAGAACGAAGCTTCAATTGCACAGATGGATATTTATAGCTTTGACGGAACAAAAGCAAAGAGAATCTTTGGAACGGATATGGAAGAATATGGTGGCTGGGATATAAATGCCGCTTCCGGAACCAGTTATTATCTGTTTACGACTAAGAAGGGAACCTTATATGCATATAGTGGGTTCGGAGATGAGAGTTATACAGACAGTTATATCAAATTCACGGTAGATGATTCCGGCATGCTTCAGAAGTCAACAACCTGGACAAGAAGGAAAGGTCCGAATGACGATTATTCAGCAACTGTTGTCACATGTCAAAAGAATGGTTCTGAGATCACAGAGGATAAGTATAATGCTCAGGTAGAGAAGCTGCAGAAGAATTTTGATACGTTATTAATGTATAATGGACAGGGCAAGGATAAAGCCAAGGAGGTTCTTGGTACGCTGGATGATACCGCTATGACTTATGATGAGGCTATGGAATATCTTGGAACGATCACACAAAAAGAAACAGATAAGGCGGACAAAAATCAGAGGGCTTCTAAAGACGGAAAAGAGATATCTGCCGGAAATGCAGGAGAAGTAAAGATGACATTACCGGAGGATCTCCCGGAAAGCTTTCTTATGTCAAGCGGAGTTGGTGCATGGGGCTCCAGTATGGATATCAAACCGGATGGAACCTTTACAGCTTCGTTTCACGACAGTAATTATAGTGGCAGGGGAGTTTCCAGTGGATCCGGATCCTTTAAGAATATTACGCAGATTGACAAATATACATATACCATGGAGCTGGATACCCTGAACTATGATGATGAGCTTGGCAAAGAAACAACAGATGACAATGGCTATACAACTACTTTCACAGAGCTGTATGGAATTGCCGGGGGTACTACCTTTACGGTGTATCTTCCGGGTGCACCGACAGCAGATATGCCGGATGGAATGAAGAATTGGCTGGGCTTTCATTATTACAATGTCCCGATACCGGATGCCCTTGACTGCTATGCCATTTATAATGTAGATAAGGAAAATGGATATTTCAGCACAGGGTTACAGTAAATAGTAAGATGTTTTGGATACGATGAAACCTGTATAAATGCAGAAAGCTGTAAAAATTTACGTTGAATTTTACAGCTTTTTTGCATATACTATTAGTAGAAATGAGCAATACATAAAGGAAGGAGTTGAAAGTATATGGCTAACATTTTACCAGTTTCAGATTTGAGAAATTATAATGAAGTTTTGAAAAATTGTCACAAAGGAGAGCCTGTGTATCTGACTAAGAATGGTAGAGGACGTTTTGTGGTTATGGATATTGAAGATTATGAACGTGATCGAGCAGAAAAGAAGCTCTTGATGAAACTTCAGGAAGCAGAAGAAGCGGTAAAGGATGGTGAAGGCTGGCTTAGCCTGGAAGAACTAAAAGAACAAATGGGGGAATGAAATGTTAAAATTACGGATCAATCCGATTGTTGTTAAGGATTTGAAAGAAATTCGAGAGTATATTGCAGAAGATAATAAGGAGTATGCAGCACGGACAGTACAGGAGATTTATAACAAATTTGAAAACCTTCAAATGTTTCCAGGGATAGGCGCAGAGCTTTCCAAAAGAGTTAGTTTTCAGACTGATTATAAGTATGCTGTATGGGAAGATTATGTAATCATCTACAAGGTAGGAGAGGAATATGTCGAAATACATCGTGTCGTTAATCGTTATCGTGATATTACAAAAATATTTGAATGATAGGAACATTGTATTGAAACAGCCATATATGAATGAGAGTTGATGGAAGCTCTTGTTTATGCATGGCTGTTTCTATGATTTATTAGGAAAAGTTAGGAAGACTACACACAATAATACTAAAAATATATAAACCTTACTCTCTCCAGCGTTTCAAGAAAGGCGATAACACGTTTTAACATATCAGGAGCTTCTTCGGGGAACTGTTCTTCCATGATGGATACCAGATTGAATACCGTGTTGTCGCCATTTATATGAACCCATAAGGTACTGCCATATCGGTCAAGCCTGATATGGCTTTTCTTTGGTTTGTGAAAATATTTCTGGGCGATCTTGTGATAAAAACCGGTATGCGGCATCTCGATCACAATAATTCCATCGGGCGACTGTTCCCATGTATAATTCAGATTGATGCAGGGGATTTTGTCCATATAGTTTGCAGTATGGGAAAGAAAACCGGATTTTGATCTTTTAATAAAAAATTGCGAGAGGGTATCTTTACGATTATGGTTCTGTTTTGCAATGACATTTTGTATATTATATTTTTGCATGAGAAAATAAATCCTTTCCGGGAGAATATATTAAAGTGTGTTATTGGATGATTGTTTATCCTTCGTTTTATGGATCATGTAGATCATACTGAAAAGCAGGGCAAGGAAGAACAGACAGCCGCCCCATTTTCCCAGATGGAATCCCATAAGTTCCAGATTGATCCGATCACTTACACCGAATACGGCAAGGACGGCAAGCAGGATTCCAACCAGCCCTTCACCTGCGATCATACCGGAGGAAAAAAGGATACCATTATTGCGGACGGTTTCGCGGGAAACTTCATCGGCAAATCGACGTTTCTCTATGAAAAGGCGGATCAGACCACCGATCATGATCGGAACTGTCAGGTAAATCGGCAGATACAGTCCGATGGCAAATGGTAGAACCGGGATACCTAAGATCTCGACAACGACAGCAATGCAAATGCCGACAATAACAAGCCCCCATGGAAGATTTCCATTCATAACACCTTCAACGACCATTTTCATAAGGGTTGCCTGCGGAGCAGGAAGCTCGGTAGAACCATATCCCCATGCGGTATTTAGCAGATAGAGAACACCACCGATTGCAAGACCGGAAGCGATCGATCCGATCAGTTCGCCGATCTGCTGCAGATATGGGGTTGCACCGACGATATACCCCGTTTTCAGATCCTGCGAGGTGTCTCCGGCCATGGCTGCAATTATGCAGATAACAGTACCGATGCAGATGGCAGATGTCATACCCCGGTATCCTGTTATGCCGGCTTGCTTTAACAGGATCGTTGCAAATAACAGGGTTGCGATCGCCATACCGGACACGGGGTTATTCGACGAGCCGACGACACCGACCATTCTTGCAGATACGGTTGCAAAGAAAAATCCGAAAATAATGATCAGAATGGATGTGACCGGATTGATCGGAATATCAGGAAATGCACTCAGACCAAATGCTACGATCAGGATACCGCCGATCGCATAAGGAAGCGGAATGTCTTTAGATGTTCGCGAATTTCCATCTGTATGTCCGAAGCCTTTCAGGGCTTTGGCAAATGTGGATGCGATCAGCGGAAATGATTTTAGCAGGCTGAAGATGCCGCCGGCTGCCACCGCGCCTGCACCGATATACCGCACATAATTTCCCCATAACTGATCGACTGACAGTTCGCGGATTGGAACGGAAGCGGGGAACAGGATGTTGTCACCTCCAACAAGAACGAGCAAAGGCATGATAACAAACCATCCAAGCACAGCACCGCTTAACAGATACGAAGCGACCTTTGCACCACAAATATAGCCGACACCGACCAGCGCAGGGAGGACATCCATACCGAAGCCCGATCCTTTATAAGAGGAAATCGTCCATGTGATCTCACTTGGAAACAAATGCAGACCATCAGCGATAAATTTATAGACAGCAGAGATGCCAAGCCCGGAAAATACCTGCATGGATTTGTGACCGCCGGTTTCTCCGGCGAGCAGTACTTCAGCGCAGGCAGTTCCTTCCGGAAATGGAAGTGTACCATGTTCTTCTACGATCAGAGCGGTACGAAGCGGGATCATGAACAGAACACCGATCAGTCCGCCACAGATGGCGACAAATGCAATCATCAGAAAAGATGGAGGTTTTATATCGGGATTTTCATCTGCCCACATGAACAGGGCTGGCAGCGTAAAGATAGCTCCGGCGGCCAGAGATTCACCTGCAGAGCCGATCGTCTGCACCATATTATTTTCCAGAATAGAATCGCGGCGCATGATCATGCGCACAATACCCATAGAAAGAACGGCAGCAGGGATGGAAGCGGAGACGGTCATACCGACTCGTAAGCCCAGATAGGCATTTGCACCGCCGAACACGACCGCCAGGATAATGCCAAGAATCGCAGAAGTAGGTGTAAGCTCCGGCATCACCTTATCTGCCGGAATATATGGTTTAAATTGTTTCATATACAACCCTCAAATCATAGTTTTATGCCACTAGTATGTACAGAGTCTGGCAGAAACATACACAGAAAATCTGAAAAAAGAGCTTCATCAGATATGTCAAGACATGGAAGCTGAAATAATAAAATAGAAGGAATCTACATCTATATCCAGCTCTATGGCTAGTGGCAGGTGGTTTGAAACGCGTTCCACTTTCTATTCGGTTCGCACGCTGATTTGTCAGCAGCCGCCCAAACTCGTCCTTACGGACTCAGACAAGGGCTTGGTGCTGACAGCTAGTGCAAACCTCATAACGAAAGTTCCACTAATGTTTCAATTCACCTGCCACTAGCCATAGAGCTGGAAACAGGTAGGATGTGTTTAAAGAATAACGCCTGCTGGTTGTACCTAAGGAATATCGTATATTCCATGGATACAGCCAGCAGGCGTTTTTGCTTTATGTGTTATTGTTATAAAATAGTTTATTTATTGAGGGCGGCAAGCTGTGCTTTTAAAGCCGCGATCTCAGAAATCATTGCGTTCTTCTCAGAAAGAACAGCCGCAATCTCGGCATCCTTCTCGGATATTAGGGAGTCCTTTTCAGAGAGAGCGGCATCTTTTTCGGATATCAGGGAGTCCTTTTCAGACAGAGCCGCTACCGCTTCATCTCGTTCCTTTTGTAGTTCATCGATCATATAGTGAACCGTATTCTCATCTAACATTCGAAGTGCTTCTGAAAACATGGTGATCACCTCCTCCGGATCATACATATATTCAGACATATCCTTACAGATGGCTTCCATCCAAGGATAGTCAGATACCAGTGCAGAAAGGTCGTCAACCGACTGGGCAGTCAGTAATGACAGCCATGCATTAAGTTCATTGATATCTTTAGCATACTTACTTTCACGGAAAACGTCAAGGGCAACTACATTCCTCAAAGTATAGCTATAAAAAAGCACACAAGATTTGTTCCTCTATCTATTTCGTTTGCACGCTGATTTGTCAGCAGTCGCCCAAACTCGTCCTTGCGGACTCAAACAAGGGCTTGGTGCTGACAGCTAGTGCAAACTCTATAACGAAAGATTCACAAACGTCTTGTGTGCTTTTTTATATACATACTTTGAAGAATAACAGGTTTTTCCATGATGCAGATAAATATCAGCTGACTGTGTCTCTTTGCATTCATTAGGACTGTTTTCAAACATCACGATCGTGTAAACCGTTTTCAGATCCTTGTAGGTAAAGGCGTTTCCTTTCAGGCTTTTCACTCTTGTATACTGACGCAGCATGAGATCGGAGGAGTAGCAGGACATACGTTCACCCGGAAAAGCGTATGGAATCTTCTGGATCTCGACATTTGCGATCGAGCCATCTTCCAACTGGACAAGGATATCCAGAAGCAGGAGCGAGGTGGACGGTAGCATGCTGTCTTCATTTGACAGGATACACTGAACCGTCACCCTTGTTCCGATGATACTGCTGATCAGACTGGATAATCGTTCCGGATAGATGTCCGGGTTGAACAGCTTCTTGAAAAATGGATCATAAGTTAAAGGCAGAGTTTTTTTACCCTCCATAAATCCCAGAAAACGGTTCTTCCATTCCTGTGTCATGTTCTGATAGGCAAAGTAGCTTCGCGCATGCTTCCGGAGCTCCGCAAGACATTCCTTTTCCGTGCGAGTAGGAAAGAGCTGGTGGATGTTTATTGGAGAACCATTGGTTGGTTGACTGGCATGGTTATGGTTGGTAATTTTTCCGTTTGATATCGGTTGATTGTTAAGGTGATGATTGTTGTTTTGGTTATACATAGATTTTATTCCTCATGATTTCCGGCGCCTGTTTTGTCGACAGGAACAGCATAGCAGAAAAAGAATGAGAAAAAACGTAAATGTAACAAATGGTATGTCTGGATGTAACTTTCGGTAATTTTTGCTGTTTATCCCCCCCATAACCCAAGATTATATCAATGTTGTTGAGAGAAAAAAGGATCTATGCTACAATGGTGGCGTGAATTTTGAACGGACAGAAAGGCAACACTATGTATAAATACTATTTATTTGACCTGGACGGCACAATAAGCCAGTCCGAGCCGGGCATTCTCAACTGCATCCGCTATGCTCTGGATGCAGCCGGACTGCCGGAGCCATCAGAGAAAGTGTTAAAGACATTTATCGGACCATCGTTGTACGATTCCTTTACCTCCAAATGTCATGTTGACCACGATCAGGCACTCTGGCTGGTGGACAAATACAGAGAACGATACAATGTGACAGGTCTGTATGAGACATCTATCTATGATGGCATTCCACAGACACTCAAGGATTTAAAAGAAAAAGGCGCGAAGATCGGAGTGGCGACCTCCAAACCGACAGAACCAACGAAGAAGATACTGGCGAAATTCGATCTGGCACAGTACTTTGATGTTGTGGTAGGAAGCAATCCGGATGGAACCGGCTCGGACAAGCAGGTGCTGATCGCAGAGTGCCTGAAGCGGTTGAAGGAAGCCGATGCGGAAGGTACGGATATGCCACAGGCAGACCGGGAAGAGGCAGTCATGATGGACGATTCCAAGCCAGAGGTTAAGACACAGATACATGAAAAGGATGCCATCATGATCGGTGATCGGATGTTTGACATTGATGGTGGACATGCCTGCGGAATTGATACGGTCGGTGTTTTGTATGGATATGGAAACCGTGAGGAATTTGAAAAAGCCGGCGCGGAATATATCATCAGCTGCCCGGAGGAACTCCTGACATTGTAAGAGAGATTAGACAGAAGCCCTTTTGGATATTATAAGGAGACTTTTAATGGGTATTCATAAGGATATTAAGGGTATATAGAAGGCAAATGCAGGCATATACCATAAAAGAGGAGACGAAAACGTGAGAAAATTATTGACGCTTGAGGATATCCATGAGCGTGAGAAAACAATGGTGTTCATGTTCCATGATCTGTGTGAGAAGCATGGGCTGCGGTATTATCTGTGCGGCGGCACGCTGCTTGGAGCAGTCAGACATCAGGATTTTATTCCGTGGGATGATGATATCGACATTCTGATGCCACGACCGGATTATGAGAGATTACAGGAAGTGATCAAAGAGCAGCCGTTTCTGCCGGAGCATAAGTTCCTGTCAACAAGCCTTGGCAATCTGGATGAGCCATATACGAAGCTTGCGGATACGAGGACAAGACTGGACAAATATTATACAAAGGACAAATATGATATCTATCTGTGGATGGATATTTTCCCGATGGATGGACTGCCGGATGATGATGCAGAGATTGAACGGATCTATAAAAAGGCACATTGGTATCGCCGCATCATCCAATATCTGAAGATGAAGACAGGGCGGGGCGGTAATCTGGTCAAGAAGATCGTGAAGCCGATCCTGAAACCATTTGCGCATTTGATATGGGGCAAGAAGCGGACAGTGAAGAAGCTGATCCGGTTATGTACACAATATGATTTTGAATCATGCAAATATGTTGGCGGCATTGCCTGTGGCTATGGTCCGCAGGAGAAGATGCCAAGGGAAGAATATGTAAAACCAATGAAAGTGACATTTGGCGGACGGGAGCTGATCGCACCGGGTTGTACCGATTACTATTTGACATCCCTTTACGGTGACTATATGAAGCTTCCGCCGGAAGAAGACCGGAAAGCTCACATTATCAAAATGTATCAGGTGGAAGAATAATAGATATTTGCACAGCGGGCATAGCAATATGCCGAAAGTGCTTTCCATGACAGGATAACAATTCGTACAGATATTTAGAAAAAATATTGCAGGAGGAAATAATAATGAAAGATAAGATTTTAGAAGAAGATCTGTTGTATATTGCAAATGCAGGTGGAGATTATGAGAAATTATACGGCAAATCCATCTTGATCACAGGAGCAACCGGACTGGTTGGTTCACAGATCGTAAAGGCACTGCTTAAGATGAACGAAGTAAAGAATGCTGATATCACGATCTATGCATTTGTCAGAAATGCAGAAAAGGCAGACAAGATCTATGATGAATTTGCAAAGGATAAGCTGGTGTATGTGATCGGTGATGTCGGAGATCCGGTTACCGATGAGACTGTAACCCTGTCAAATGGCAAGAAGATCTCAGAAGTACAGATCAACTACATCATCCATGCAGCAAGCCCTACAGCATCCAAGTTCTTTGTGGACTATCCAGTGGAGACGATCATGACTGCGGTAAATGGTACAAAGAATATGTTAGACCTTGGTAAGGAGAAGCAGTCCGAGGGTGTTGTATATATATCATCGATGGAAGCATTTGGCGCACCAGATCCTGAAAAGCCATATGTAAAGGAAGATGATCTGGGATACATCGATATCCACAATCCAAGAAGCTGTTATCCGGAGGGCAAACGTCTCTGCGAATGTATGTGTTCTTCTTACGCAAGTGAGTATAAGCTGCCGGTTCGTATTGCAAGACTGTCACAGACATTTGGCGCAGGTATCAGCTATGAAGAGAATCGTGTATTTGCACAGTTTGCAAAGGCTGCTATGAATAAGACGGATATTGTTCTGCACACAGCCGGAAAATCCGTTGGTAACTACTGCTACACCAGAGATGCCGTTATGGGTATTCTGCTCCTTCTTGTAAAGGGAAATGATGGTGAAGCCTATACCGTAGCGCATCCGGAAGCACATATCACGATCGGAGATATGGCAAAGATGGTTGCAGAGAAACTGGCAAATAATGAGATCAAGGTTGTATTTGACATACCGGAAAGCGCCATGACATTTGGCTATGCACCGGATGTAAATATGCGCTTGAATTCAGATAAACTTCAGGCACTTGGCTGGAAGCCGGTGATCGGTCTTGAGGAAATGTATACCCGTATGATGAAGAGCATGGAGTATACAAGATAAAGTTCGGAAAGAAATAAACAGAAACTGCTGCTGCAGGGGACGACCTGTTCTATGGTAGCAGCAGTTATTTGCATTACAGGAAAGTCTGGGATAAAGAAAACAGGAGGAAGTGACAGTTGGTAAACAGGATCGTAGTCGGAGCGGACAGCTTCAGTATACATGGAAAATTTGATGAGCAGGGGATGTTCCTTTTGATGGAAGAGGGCGATATCCTTTCAGATGAGGATTTTGCGCGTATCGTGACCTTTGTTGATGACCACAGGAACGGAGATATCTTTCTGTTGCCGAAGAAATACGGACCGAGCAGGAACAGCAAGAAGGGAATTATGTATGCGCCGTTTTCCGCATATCGCGAGAAAGGAAAGCATGCGCCCTGGCTTGCACAGAAGCTGGACAGAGATCAGGAATTTCATGGTGTCTATGAGCAGCTTGCAAATGGTGTGATCTCTACGGAGATTTTAAGATTCCTGCACGGATTTACACCATTCGGTATGATATTTAAGGGAAGTCTGTTAAATCAGTTGATGGAGATTGCAGATGCCGGAATACAGAGTAGTTCTGCCGGAATACAGAATGCCGGGCAGGATGCAAATGTGACATTCGGAAGCCCTGCACACACATTGGAGGACGTTCTGGTAAAGGGATCATTTCCGGTATTAAAATGGCTACTTGCGGTTCAGGCAAGAGCCTGTCTGGATGAGAAGTTCTATTATATCGATGGTGTTGACTATACTTTGAAAAACAGCTTTGAAGGGGATAAGACCTTTTTTGAAGGAATCTATGACCGGGCATGGTATAAGGATACCGTTGATCAGCTGATCGAATGGTTAAAGGAAATGTCCATCCATCAGGAAACCCTGCAAATGCTTGTTATGCAGCATGCACTGTTCATTGTAAAATATATGATCCAGGCAAATCTCGATAACCTGAACAAGCATTTATTTGAAGAGACCGACGGCGAGGCTTTTTTGTGGAGGCTTGGGGAAGTGCTCTCTTATATAGATGATTCGATCATTTGTGAGAATCAGGGATACCATGTGGATATGAAGAATGAAGACTGTCTGGTATGGGTATTGCTGATCTTAAAGTATAAGGACACCGGTCTGGAATTTGATTTTGCGGATGGCTGCTACAGCTATAATGATATTCAGATCGGAGAACTTACGAAGCCGACGGCGGACATTCAGTTTATGGATAATAAAGATATGGAGGATCACACAGAGCTTACGATCGAAGGACGGTTATCGCCTATTCTTTTGATGAATGGAGCAGAGTTTGGTGTTCTGGTCGGTGACCGCTTCTATCCGGCAGAATATAATGAGCGGTATGCACATACAAAAGCATTTGGCATGTCGATCTTCAAGCTTCGGGCGTTTACGATCCGGGTGGAACTTCCATATGGACAGGAAACAGAACTGGCTTATGTAACAAGAGTCCGGACGGATGTCTTTGAAAATGGTGAAACGATGGGAATGTCGGTAGAGGATCTTCCGGTCACTCTGGAATTCGATTCTCATTTCAGCCGTTTGTGCGACCGTTTCCGTCACAGCTATTGGAAGATCAATAAGAAGCTGTATATGTATAAGACAGAAGCCAATATCATGAAAGTTGATCCGGTAAAGCATGGGAAGATTGCAGGCAGAGAACTGACGTTATGGCGGGATATGTTTGCAACCGGACAGAAGAAGGTTATTAAGTTTATCATTGTCCGGGCGTTCTTAAAGGCAAAGCCGGTTTTAAAGCATCGTCCGATCTGGCTCTTTTTTGATAAGATATATAAGGCGGGGGACTCTGCTGAATATATGTACAAATATGCAAGAAGCAAGAAGGATGGCATCAAATGCTATTATCTGGCAGATGGGGCATCGGAAGATTACGCACGTCTGGAACGCGAAGGTATGAAGCCGGTCAAACGGAGAAGCGTCAAGCACCGGTATGCATTTTTGTATGCGGATATGGTGATCGTGTCAAACTCTACCGTCTACGCATTTAATGATTTCGGTACGATCAATTCGGCACTGATCCGTGATCTGATGAACTTCCATGTAGCCTGTGTCCAGCATGGTATGTCTATCCAGAAGATCGCAGTTGCGCAGAACCGGTTGAGAGATAATACACGGTTGTATTTCTGTGCATCCAAATATGAGATTGAAAATCTGTCGAAGCCGATCTACGGCTATGAGGGTTATGATGCATTGAAGCTGACCGGAGTACCGCGTTATGATGGACTTATAAATGAAGATAAACGGCAGATCCTGTTATCCCCGACCTGGCGGATGCAGGCAGCAGTTCCGGTTACAAAGAATGAGGGTGTGAGCCGTGACTACAATCCACTTTTTAAGGAGACAACCTATTATCAGGTATATAACAGCCTTATTAATGATGAGCGTCTGATCGCTGCGGCACAGAAATATAATTATAAGATCGTCTATGTACTGCATCCGATCGTCAGCCCGCAGATCGATGATTTTGATAAGAATCCTTCGGTAGAGATCATTCCGGCGGTTGCCGTTCATGGACATTCCGGTGTCAATTATGAGAAGGTGTTCCGGGAATCCAGTCTGATGGTTTCGGATTTCTCCGGTGTTCAGTTCGATTTCGCTTATATGCGTAAGCCGGTGGTCTACCTGCACCATCACGATATACCGAAGCATTATGAGGAAGGAACCTTCCACTATGATACGATGGGATTTGGCGAGATCTGTGAGGACAACGACGAATTGATCGATGTTCTGATCTCTTATATGCAGAATAACTGCGAGATGAAACCGGAGTACCGCAGACGTGCCGATGATTTCTTCCGGTTTGACGACCATGACAACTGTGAACGGATCTATGATGTCATGATCGACTACCAGAAGACAAAGATTCATTAAGATATAGCTTTTTCTATAGCATCAACTATGACCTCCAGGGTTTTTAACCGGGCATATTTTTTATCGACTGATTCGATGATGTGCCATGGAGCATAGGTGGTGCTTGTTTTTTGCAGCATTTCATTGACGGCTGTTTCGTATTGATCCCATTTTTCACGGTTCCGCCAGTCCTCATCTGTGATCTTCCATTGTTTTTCTGGTGTATTCTGACGCAGCGTGAATCGTTCAAGCTGGGTGTCTTTATCAATCTGTATCCAGAATTTGATGATCACAGCACCCCAGTCATACAGTTCTTTTTCAAATTCGTTGATTTCGTTGTAAGCACGTTTCCAGTCATTTTCACTGCAAAATCCTTCGATCCGTTCTACCATGACTCTGCCATACCATGTTCGGTCGAAGATAGCTACATGACCGGAGCGTGGAAGCCTGGTGAAGAAACGCCAGAGGAAATGTCGGGATTTTTCATACGGAAGAGGACTTGCGATTGGGAATACTTCGTAACCGCGAGGATCTAAAGCTTCCGTTACACGCTTGATATTGCCGCCTTTTCCGGCAGCATCCCAACCTTCGTATGCAATGATGACAGGAATCTTTTTGTGGTAAATGCTGTTGTGCAGCTCTCGAAGCTTTCCCTGTAATTCTTTCAGACGTTTGGAATATTCTTCATCAGATACCGTCTTGTCCTGTAAAGAGATATCCGACAGCTTCGGCATGTCCATAAGAGGGAATACATTCTGTGGGATCGGAACTGCCAGTGAATGATTCTGTAGGGCAACATCGATTCCCTCGGTCAGGATTTCCAGAACCTGAAGCTCTGCCCATTTCTTGGAGCTGCCATCGATGATATACCATGGTGCGCGGGAAGAATCGGTAGCATCTAAGAATTTGTCAAAGATATCCATGTATTTGTCATAATGCTTGTTCTGTGCAAGGTCGGTATCGGTCACTCTCCATTTGGTTGCAGGATCATCGGCAAGCGTCCGGATCCGTTTCTTCTGTTCTTTCTTCGAGATGTTCAGGAAGAATTTGACAACCAGATAGCCGTTATCGGTCAGCTGTCGTTCAAATCTCCGAACATTGGCAATTCGAAGCTCATAGTCTTTTTTTGTCAATTCTTTGTGTGCGTATTCACGCGTAAGCTGATCCATCCAGCCGGAATCCATAAAGACAAAATTGCCGGCTTCCGGTATCTCTTTTACAAATCGCCAGAGAAATGGTTTCCGTCTGTCTTCTTCTCTGACCTTTTCCAGCGATGCAACCCGGTAAAAACGTGGATCGATATTGTTGATGATCCGTCCGACCAGACTGCCTTTGCCGGAAGTACCCCAGCCTTCTACCAGAACGATGACCGGAAGCTTGTGTTCCCGGACGGCTAGCGTCTGCGCCGCCAGCTTTTCCTGCAAAGCCTTTAACCGTGTCTTCATTTCCTCGTCCGATGGCTTTTCCTTCATAATTCGATTATTCAACATACATAACACCCCCTGTGTAATAATGAAATTAATTTTTTATATTGTGTGAATTATGCGTTGGGATATCTTAACTTACCAATACAGGGGCATTTGAGGTCGCCGGTCCTTAGATGGCGCATTAGCGGCATCTTAGTACCGTTGCAGACCTAACTGAGACCTTACCGAGGTTTATCCGAGGTTAGTTCGAAGTTACACAGCGGGAAAACGAGCGGAAGCGTCCCCTGATTGGTAATGTTAAAGGTATCCCATGCATATCAATGTATAATTTAAAAAATTAATTTCATTATTTTCCGGTTATATCATAAAGTCAATGGACAAAATGCATTAAATATCAAATCGAGAAGAACACGCATATAAAAATTTTTTTTATTGTGTTAACAAATCCTATTGTCATGCCGACTGTTATATTGTAGAATATACATGAGGTTAGGGTTGGATTCTTGTAGAATTTATTTTGTGCTGAATTTTGAAATAATATTGAATGAAAGCATTCTTTTTTTTTCAGAAAGAATGCACATAGGAATGATACAGGAGGGACGCAGACTATGACATCAGGTGAAGAATTATTAGAATTAAGAAAGTCTACAGGAATGAACAGACGCGAATTTGCTGAGTATTTCGAGATACCGTATAGAACTGTACAGGACTGGGAACTTGGAAATAGAAGAATGCCATACTATCTTCTTCGTCTTATGGTTTACAAAGTAGACAAAGAAAATCTTGCAAAGCAGGACTGATTCAGGTAATTATTTTTTAAACAGATGATGGGCGAATAGGTATTGAAAAATCACGGGCATGTTATGTGTCCGTGATTTTTTAAGAAAAACAGAAAATAAAGCACACAAAACAGGGAGTAGAAACAGTGGCAAAGCAGTACGTGATGATCAATGACATAATCGAAGAACATAATGCGAGAATGTATAACTTAAGAAAATACTACCCGTTTTTTGTGTTATCGGAAACTGCATTTACACAGTACAAGGATGGACGATATAACAGTTTGGATATGGGATATATCACCATGGCGGTACTGCGTTTTTTTATTGAGGAAAACAACTTCAACGAGAGGGACATCACATATCCCCAGTGTGAAGCATTTATAAAAGAGCTACTGATCCGTGATTTCGATATTGAGATCGAGGACGAGGATATGGCAGACCTGATCTTATATATATTTGACAAGATCAGAAATGACGGAAAAGCATTTGAATTTACATTTTACGATCCGGGTAAGAAGCAGAAGAAGACCGGACGTGTCAGACTGATCGACAGCCGGATCACGGATGGAAAAGTGCTCTATTACATAACTGCGGATGGGATAGAATTCTATCTTGATACCAAGGAGATCAAGGACGAGAGCAAGATCAATGTAGAACAGGTTTTGCTTGAGAAGATGATCACCGGAGAGAATTTCAAGGGAGGTATCGAGGTTGTCAAGCGGATCAACAGCGAAGTGAACCGGCTTGTAAGAGAAAAAGACGATATCGTAGATCTGCTTTCTTACGATGTATTCGCCGGGGCAGAAGCTTATGAGAAATATATGAAGACGGTTGGAAAATGGTTTTCCGAGGAACAGAAATTATTTGCGAAGAACAAGGCGCTGGTCGATAAGGCAGTTGCGAAAGCGAACTTTGACCATCTGACAAAAGGTTCTACGTTGTTGGATGAAATTAGTCAGTTGGAACTGGAATTGAAGAAGACTATATTAAAGCATGGAAATCTGATCAACAGCACCATGGAATTACAGAATATATCGGACAACATTATTCAGAAGGCGAAGTTAAAGCGTCTGCGTCCGGTATTTGATTTTGAAAAGGAATTACAGAAGATGATCAGGGAGGATCGGCCGGATAAGATGGGCATGATCCTTGCTCCTTTATTTGCACCGGCGATCGCAAAGTCATTTTCGATGACATCGATCGACAATCTTCTTACGCTCAAATCAGAGGATGAGGCGAAGATGGTGACAGCAAAGAAAGAAGATGTAAATGCAAACTTTCGCTATGAGGATGAGATCGAGGAAGAACGCTCCGGCAGGAACTACGGTAAGTTATTCTTTGAACTGATGGATGTACTTGTTCGCTGGAAGAAACTCAGCCTGAAAGAATTCAACGGATTCCTTGAGATACGATTTGGAAAAGAAATCTATGAGAATGCCGATTATTACGCATTCCTTACCCATCTGGCACAGAAGAAGGAATATGATATCAGCCGGATGTTAAAGAAGCAGGATACCATGCTTGAAAAGCTGGTAGTTGACAGCATCCGAGAATATCAGAAGGTGCGGGACAGCATCGGAGAGCAGCAGATACCACAGACTACAGCCGACAGCATTTCAACCGTAAGCGTACCGGACATTTATTCGGAAGATGCTTATGCTCCGGACATCTCATTTGAGCCATACAAAGATATGCGCTTCACGCTGACCTTTGACAGCACCGAGGAGATCCCGGTTGGAGCGGATATGTATGTGACGAACATCCTGTTTGAAGTGCGATAGATGATATTTGAACAAAAAAATAGTATGTATATTGTCTGTAAATATTGATTTGTTAATACAGGGGCATTTGAGTCCGCCGGTACTTGATGGCACATGAGTGGCATCTTAGTACCGCTGCAGGACTCAACGAGCGAAAGCGTCCCCTGATTGACAAAGTCAATATATACAGACAAATATATGAATAGATATTTTGTTCAAACATCAATGATAAAAATACATGTGAGGAAAAAAGATGGACAGCAAAAATTTGGATAAGGCGATTGAGATCTATGCCAGACTGATACAGGGCGAAACGATCGCGAAAGCAAGCAGAGAAAACAGTGCTCTGTACGAAGATTATTATGGAAATGCAGAGGTCTACGAGATTGTAGGCAATTTGTTAAAGAAACTGAATCTGAGTATTTACGAATACAATGAAGCACTTTATATCACTCCGGGTGAAGGCAACCGGGTATTTGGTTATACAAATGACGATATGAAGCGCATACTTGGACTGCGGCTGAATAAAGAATTGTTCCTGTGCTATTTCCTCATGTATGTGATCCTGCTGTATTTTTATAAAGATTCCGGAAGCTATCAGTTCCGTGAATTTATTAAGCTGGAAAAGGTGATTGAAGAGGCGGACAAATATCTGGCAGATGTGACGAAGCGGTTGTCTGTATTTTCCGCAGAGGATGTCGGGGCAGAGAGCTTTAAAGCGGTTGGACTGCTGTGGGATGAGCTTCCGGCAGTCAGTCATGCAGTCTATGACGGAGAAAAGACGAAGGCGTCAAAGGCATCCAAATCCGGTTATGTGAAGCTGACATTTAACTTTATGGTCAGCCAGAAATTATTTGTCGAGAACGAAGAACGCTACTATCCGACCGATCGGTTCAAGGCGTTATGTGAGAATTACTTTGAAGAATACAGGGGACGTCTGTATCAGCTGCTTGGAGGTGAAGAGGATGCCGTGCATTAACCGAATACGAGTGAATAATGTAAAATACAATTTTGGTACACAGCAGTACGATGATTTTTCGATGCGGATGTATGGCAAGAACACGCTTTATGACCTTGCAAATGGTGGAGGAAAGAGTGTGCTGATGCTTCTTCTGCTTCAGAATCTGATACCGAATTGTACGTTAGATGATAAGCAGCCGATCGAGAAATTATTCCGGAATGGCGGTGGCAATACGACTATTCATTCCCTGATCGAATGGAAATTAGACGATGCGGATATCAAGGACGGATACCGTTACATGACGACCGGTTTCTGTGCTAGAAAAGCAAAGGAATCCGATGAAGGAGCATCACAGGACGGACAGACGGCGGCGATCGAATATTTCAATTACTGCATTTTCTATCGGGATTACAATAAGAACGATATCATTAATCTTCCATTGTCAAATGGTAATGAAAGAATTACATACAGTGGTCTAAAATCCTACATTAAGGAGCTTGGACATAAGGATATGAGCCTTGAAGTGCGTCTGTTTGAGCGGAAAGGGGAGTACCAGCGGTTCATCAGCGAATATGGTCTGCATGAGAGCCACTGGGAGATCATCCGTGGAATCAATAAGACAGAGGGTCATGTCCGTACTTATTTTGAGACGAATTATAAGACGACCAGAAAAGTAGTAGAGGATCTGCTGATCGAGGAGATCATAGAGAAAGCATTTCTGACCCGTACCGGTAGGGATGGGGATGAGAGCACGATGGCAGAAACTCTGCTTGACATTAAGGATAAATTGAACGTATTGGCACAGAAGAAGAGGGATATTGCGAACTTCGATCATCAGATCGAGCTGATCAATGTCCTGCAGGCAAAGGTCAATTCCTGTATTAACCAGTACGAGGCACACGAAGATATCACAAGGCAGCTTGCGGATATCTATGTGACGGGAAAAGAACTGACATCGAGGGAAAATGAACATCTGGAAGAACTGCTTGTAGCAAAACAGACTGCATTTGAACAGAAGGAAAGTCAGAAGAAGCGGTTGGAGAATCTGAAGATCACCAGAGATGGTTTCCGTCTGCAAGAGCTTCGGGATAAGTCAGAGCAGTTAAATGCAAATCTTGCTGAAAATGAACGACAGGTATCGGCATTAAAGCAGGATATGAATATGAAAGAAAGTATCAATGATTATCTGGGTTATCTGGAAGATAAGAAACAGTTATCCGAGAACCAGAAGATCATCGATCATATCTTACAGAATACCGGTGCAGACCGCGAGAAGATGACGGTCTATGCCTATAACAGAAAGCTCAGGGATGATGCACATTTGAAAGAGCTTCTTCTGGCAAAGGAGGAGGTCGAACAGTCGCATGAACATGCGGTGAAAGAGGCTGATTACTGCACAAAATGCATTAAAGAGGGCGAGATCGAGCTGGCCGTATCCGGAGACAACCGGAGGGCAGCTTCGGACAAATTACAGTCCTTAAATAACAAGATATCCGAGCTGACCTCACAGGTTGCCCTGCTTGTTGTGTCGGATGCGGCAAACGTGATAGAAGCATCCGAAGAAAAGGCAGAAGAACTAGAGGCATCCTTACGGGCACTTGCAGAGAGCATCCGGGAAGATCAGGAGCAGGTATTTGAAGACCGTTACCGGTTGTCACTTGCGGAAAACAGTCTGGAAACACTGGAAAAAGAATATGAGACGAGCCATCTGGATGCAGAGGAATATCGTCAGGCAGCTAAGAAGTTAGAAAGCATTATGGCGGTATATAGTGTAGAGAAAGCAGAAGAAATCATAGATGCGATCAATGCAAGGATCACAGGAACGCTGACCGAGACGATCACCAGAAAACAGGAGATTGACCGTTTGCTCGAAAGACGCAAATATCTGGAATCCGGACGTTTATTCGGACCGAGTGCAGGAGCATCGGCAGTTATTGATTATATCGTGACCAGACATGGACATATGGCGATGCACGGAGCTGATTATCTGGCAGCACTTAAGCCGGAGCAGCGGACGGAGATCTTGAAGAAAAACAGAGCACTTCCGTATGGAGTAGTCGTGAAGAATTTCGCTGATATAGCCGAAGATATCAATCTGGATTCGATTCAGACGGACAATGAGATGGTTTTGATCTACGATATGGATGACCTGTCCGAAAAGGCAGTTACCTTAAACGAAAATGCCGTTATGGTCTGCAGAAAAGGCGAATATTTCACAGACGATGAGATTCTGAAATCGTTAAAAGAAGAACTGACGATCCAGATTCGTGGTCTTGAGGATGAGATTTCGATGATCGATGAGAAGCTTGCGACCTACCGGGAAGATCTGGCATTTGTCGGTCATCTGGCAGATGAGAGGCACCTGGATGCGGCAGATATTGAACGAAAGCTGAATCAGGATCTGTTAAATAAAAAGGATGAGGTCCGTGAGCTTCAGGATCGTATAGCAGAACGGACAAGCCGGATCACGCATCAGAAAGAAGATGAGGCATCCGTAAAAGAAAAGCTGCATGAGCTGGAGGAAGACAAATCGATCCTGCTTCGTATTAAGGAGCTTTCTGATCTGGCAGTCGAGGAGGAAACCCGTTATACGGAGAATGTTCAGAAAGAGCAGCGGATCACCGGACAGATCGAAGAACTGAAGCGGGATGCAGTCAGATGGAATACAACAGTGAGCGAGACGGAAGCACGGATGCTTGCGATTGCAAACAGTATTCAGGATATACAGGATAAATGGCAGAATTATTTCAAACCTTATTACCCGGAGGATGGAAAAGTGGATGTGTCACTGGATCCAAAGCAGAAGATTCAGGTGGCACTTGGGCAGGAAACGGAAGATGTATCCAGACGGGATATCGAGATCCTTACGATCTCTGATGAAGTGCTGGAGACAGAATTTATGGCGATGTATGCAGTAGCAAATAAAAATGCACCGGATGTAGAGGATAAGAAGAAGCTGGTTCAGGCATTGTCACAGTCAATGGATCGTATTCTGCATACGATCGAGAAGCGTGGCGTGAAGCTTTCGGATCTGGAAGCACAGACACAGTTATTTGCCACATCCGAGCAGCAGTTGCAGGCACTTTCTGATGAATTGATGCGTCTGGAACTGGTATCAGCATCGATGGCGGAAGAACTGAAGAATGTATCAAAGGCTTCCGGCAGATTGGAAGGAAATATCGAATATGCGGTTGCCAGTCTGAAAAAGACTTATGGTGAAGATGCATATGCAGAAGAACAGATTTCTCTAAGTGAAGCAGAGCAGGCGATCGCACAGGGCGATCAGATCCTTGCCGAGCTGGAACAGAGTTATAAGAAGACAGCAGAGGAATATGAGACCTGTAACAAAGAGCAGGGCTATATGATCGAGCTTTATAAAGATGTAAAACGTATCGTAGATACAAATGACATTAATGTAAAAAACGGTAAGCTGTTAGAAGCCGGAAAAGAGGAGCTGCGACAGGCATTTGAGACCAGTCTGTTACGATATGACAGAAGCCGCAAGAATTTGGAAAAGACAAGAAATGAACTGATGCGGTTCAAGGGACAGACAGCGGAAGCACTCAGCGAAATGGGTGTATTCGAGATGGCAGAAACGATCCGCAGAGATGTCATCATACCCGAAAACTACTATGATGCAAAGGCGTTGCTTGAAAGCCTGTTACAGATCATTTCCTATATCGATCTGGAAAAGGAAAGAGTGGAAAAGGGAATCGAAGATATGGTTGCGATCAAGGAGAATTTCTGCAGTCAGTGTTTACAGCGTTGTATGGATGTAAAGACTGAGCTTGAGAAGCTTCCAAAATTATCGAAGATCACCGTCGGAGAAGAAGTGATCCGTATGGTCGATCTGACGATTCCTTATGTAAAAGAAGAATTTCTTGCACAGCGCATGTCTGATTATATTGACGATATCGTAAAAGGCGCAGATGCCTATGAGGATGAGCGGAAGCGTGTTCGCTATATCCGTGACTGCCTTGCATTGAAGCGGTTATTTGGCGTAATGGTCACAGACATGAATGCGATCAAGCTGAAACTATATAAGAGAGAGCGTATCAAGGAGCAGAGCCGGTATCTTCGTTATGAAGAAGCGGTTGGTAGTACCGGACAGTCACAGGGTATCTACATTCAGTTTCTGGTTGCGATCATCAACTATATTGCAGGTATGTATTCTTATGGTGCAGAGGGCGAGATCTCTACAAAGACGATCTTTATCGATAATCCGTTTGGTGCGGCAAAGGATGTATATATCTGGGAGCCGATCTTTGCCATGCTTGCAGCTAATCATGTGCAGTTGATCGTTCCTGCCCGTGGCGCAACTCCGGCGATCACCGGCAAATTTGATGTGAACTACGTTCTTGGCCAGCAGATGGTCGGTAACCGCCAGCAGACGGTTGTTGTCGATTACACCAGCAAGACCTCGCAGGAGGAACTGGAATATCAGGACATCACCTACCAGCAGGCAACCTTCGACTTTATATAAGGTGTTATACCGTACAAACAAATGCCGAACATACCATTTGTTACGCAAAACACTTGCGTTCGATTCTCACGCAGCGGTGCTAAACTCACTGCTTATGCAGTTCGTTAAGAACCGGCGTTCGAATAGGTTTGCTACACAAAGGTATGTTCGGCATTTGTTCTGATATGATTGTCAAACAGATCTATAACCCCAAAAGCAGGTATAGAACCAAAATGAAAGAGATTATTACATATTATTCCGTAAGACGCTTGCGCTCTAATCCTCGTGCAGTGGTACATAAGGTTGCAAAGGACGCAACCTAAGTACCGGCCTCGGATAAGGCTTACTTCATAACAGTAATAGTCTCTTTCATTTTGCCTAAAATGTTAGAATTGTTTTACAATAGCCCCATGCATATTATAGTCTATAAGCTTTTTCTGCATTTACGCAAAACACTTGCGTTCGAATAGGTTTACTGATGGTAGTAGCTTAAGAAATCAGCAATTCTTCCCATAGCGGTTTTAAGCTGCACGATATTCGGCAGATATACGATACGGAAATGATCCGGGTCTGTACAGTTGAAGCCGGTACCACAGGTGATCAGGATCTTCTTCTCACGGAGAAGATCAAGGGCAAACTTCTCATCATCCTTGATATGGAACTTCTCCTGATCCAGTTTCGGGAATATGTAGAAAGCAGCCTTTGGCTTTACAACGGATACACCGGGAATGTCACAGAGGGCGTTGTAGATATATTCACGCTGTTCGTAGATTCGTCCGCCCGGAAGCAGAAGTTCATCGGCACTCTGATAACCGCCCAGAGAAGTCTGAACGATACTCTGTGCAGGAACATTTGAACAAAGACGCATTGAAGACAGAAGATTCAGACCTTCGATGTAGCCTTTTACATGATCCTTTCTGCCGCACAGACACATCCATCCGATACGATAACCGGCTACACGATGGGATTTGGACAGACCATTGAAGCTGATCGTGAATACATCCGGTGCCAGAGATGCGAGTGCAACATGCTTTCTGCCATCCATAACCAGTCTGTCGTAGATCTCATCTGCAAACAGGATCAGGTCGAATTCTCTTGCAAGATCAACGATCTGTTCCAGAATCTCCTTTGGATATAAGGCACCTGTTGGGTTATTTGGATTGATCACGACGATACCCTTTGTATTTGGAGTGATCTTACTTCTCATATCATCGATATCCGGATACCAGTCACTCTGTTCATCACAGATATAGTGAACAGCAGTACCGCCTGCCAGTGTGACAGAAGCTGTCCATAATGGGTAATCAGGAGAAGGAACCAGAATCTCATCTCCATTATTTAAAAGTCCCTGCATAGACATGGTGATCAGTTCACTTACACCATTTCCGGTATAGATATCGTCAATTCCGACATTTGGAATATGCTTTAACTGGCAATACTGCATGATAGCCTTTCTCGCGGAGAATAAGCCCTTGGAATCGGAATATCCTTCGGTGTCTCTCAGATTGTAAGACATGTCTTTGATGACTTCATCCGGTGCGTGAAAACCAAATGGTGCAGGGTTTCCGATATTCAGTTTCAGAACATCAATGCCCGCTGCCTGCATGCGGTTTGCTTCGTCCATAACTGGACCTCTTATGTCATAACAAACGTTATCGAGTTTCGTTGATTTTTCGTATGTTCTCATGCGATATACCTCTCTTTATAAGAATTTATCCGGCTCCCAAAACCGGAAGTTAAGCAACCTTAAGAATTCATTCTTGTACAGGAAACTGTTGTTATGGGAATCTGCCGGACTTTATAAGATGACAATAAAAAAGCCCAAGCAAATAAATTTTGCTTAGGGCGAACTTATCATTTTATAGTCCGTGTTACCACCTAACTTCAGGAAAAACTTCCTACACTCTGTACGGCCAGATCTCTTAACCGTTGTTCCTGTAACGTGGAACCTTCCGTTGACTGCTAATCTAAAACCTATTTCGCAATCACAGCTCGGGGACTGCTTCCTTAAGATGTTCTACAGGCTCACACCAACCGCCTGCTCTCTGAAGTAACACTTGCTTAAGTACTCCTTCCTGTCATAGCCTTTGATTTTTCTAAAAGTCTAGCACTGCACAGGGGAAAAGTCAACTTAATTTTTATGCAAATTTTTCGGACGGTCAAATGTGTGTAGCAGATGAAAATGGATAATAAACGCAGGCATATATCAACTGGAATTGAATGGTATATTTATTGGTTTATAATGCAAATAGATGTGAATTGTTCGACAGAGCCTTAATTAAATATACAATATATGCAATTAATACCACAATGCAATAAATGAACACAAAAAGACAAAATAAATACAATAAAATGATTAAATTGTCAAAAAATAATGTTGACAAATCGGGTATTATCACATATAATAAAGATACATTAAAGAACGGTCATCAAACAGATGCCACCCGGATAAACAGATCGAGGTCCGGTACACGGAAACTGGTCAAAAGTAAAAGATGTTTTCCGGAAGTTCAAGGAAGGAGGAGATTCCGTTGGATACAATTGAAGAACAGTTTTATCGTAGCAGCATACATGATTGGGAAGTTGTTTCCACACGGGATGCCTTATCGATATAACTTGAAACAAGTCCCCACACGGATGCCGGTTCGGCATAGATTGAAGTATCGGGACGTAGGTATTAGATTACCGGTTATGTTCTGCTAGGATTGTTCAAAACACAAGATATAGATAGTGTTTCAAGGGCATTAGGCTATATCACATAGACGCTTAGAAATTGTTGGAAGGATTGGTACAACATAGTATCTGTTCAGGCAGTGACTGTTACAGATGCCACTTGTTTAGATTCGTTATAAGCAGGAGTTTATATAATATGTACCATTGCGGTATAACATTTCACATCTTTTGAAATATTGTACCATACATCTAAGATTTGAATGATGCAGTTGCATCGGGAGCATAAATATTTGCTCATCCTTCAGTAGAATTTATTTATAGATTTTATATAAAATGGCGTTTTATATGGCAGGTGTGGAAACCTCGAATATTTACAGAATACTTCGATAATAATCTAAAATTAAATACATACAAAGACCCAGGTGCTTATGCATCTGGGTTTTTGTATGTATTTGTATGAAAAAGGTGGCAGTCAACCCACAGCAGGTGGATGGTCAATTGACATTAATGGTGATTTCGTTATTTGAAGCACATTGCCAGTAAAGGCGGGTGCTTGTTTGAGTCCAAAGGACGAGTTGGCACAGGAGCCTTTACGAATCAGGCATGTGCATCAAATAGAAATCGAAATGAGTCAATTGACCATCCACCTGCTGTGGGTTGACTGTCACCTTTTTTTCATACCGTCTGATCAGGCGGAACAAAGAGCGGGAGATCTGGGATATTATAAGAGAATACAGCTGTAATAATGATAAGTCCGATCAGAAGAATATAACCGATACTATACACCCATTTTGGAATCTGGTGGAGCGAAAGCAGGTGAATCACACTTAGAAGCTGTCCTGCCAGAATACCGATGCCATAGGCTGTAAGGTCGATAGACATTCCGGTAAGTCCGAATCCGCCGGAGAACACATAATAGATGCTGACAATGATCAGATCTGAGATGCAGACGCTGGCTGAGATCATCAGGATCACTTTATGGATCGAAGGTCCACAGGGAATAAAATGCAGACCATAAAGAATCAGCATGACGATGAGCACCGGATACAGGGTAAGCTTCAGATGCTCCCAGATACTTTCATTGATCGGTGTGCACCAGGCGACCAGATTACTTTTCTCTAAGATGACATATAGAAAATGCCAGCCGCTTCCAAGTATCACAATACAGATGGAAGAGAAAACACTCCAGATAAAAAAGTTGTGTTTAACAGACTGATTCATTGAAATCCTCCATATTATTTTGTGGTATTAATTGCTGTTATATGCCAGCAATTTATGTTATTATATCTATATAATATATTCACAAAAACCAGAATATATGCAAAAACATCGGCTGTTGATTATATCAGTAACAGATATAGCAAGATTAATGGCTGATAAGATGATCACCAGGAGGGATGAGAGAGATGAAATGTAACAATTGTGGAACAGAAAATGCAGATGGACAGCAGTACTGTCAGGGATGTGGAGCGGCATTATATGGGCAGAGTAATATGTATACTCAGCAGAATCAGAATACATATGGACAGCAGAATGCAGGTACATATGCTCAACAAAATGCTGGAACATATGGACAGCAGAATTTGTATAGTCAGCAGGCATATACAACACCTCCACAGCAGGTTGTTTATAATCAGAGAATAACAAAAGAAAATCTGCCTTACGAATTTCAGCCGATTTCCATGTGGGGATATTTTGGATATCAGATTTTGTTTATGATTCCTATAATAGGATTTATCCTTCTGATTGTTTTTGCACTGGGCGGAACAAAGAATGTAAACCTGAAGAATTTTGCAAGATCTTATTTCTGCGTTACAATTATAGTTTTGGTAGTAGTATTGATCATAGCGGCAATGGGTGGACTGGCAATATTTGAAAGCAGTATGAACATGTAAAGATTTTCTGAGCTTGCAGTGAAGATATAAAAGAATAAACATATGCGGCCGGATAGAAAATAGCTATACATATAATAATTATTAAAAGGAGTTACGCAAATGGATTACAATAGCCTGAGCTTAAAGATGCATGAGGAAAACAAAGGAAAGGTTGAGGTTATCTCAAAGGTTAAGGTCAAGAATAGAGATGACTTGAGTATGGCATATACACCGGGTGTTGCAGAGCCATGCAGAAAGATCCGTGACAATAAGGCTGATGTATACAAATATACATGTAAGGGCAATATGGTAGCGGTTGTTTCCGATGGAACTGCAGTTCTCGGACTTGGCGATATCGGACCGGAAGCTGCGATTCCTGTTATGGAAGGCAAAGCGATCCTGTTCAAAGAATTCGGTGGAGTGGATGCATTCCCAATCTGTCTTGATACAAAGGATGTAGATGAGATTGTAGAAACCGTAAAACGGATCGCTCCTGTATTTGGCGGTATCAATCTGGAGGATATATCAGCACCGAGATGTTTTGAGATTGAGAGAAGATTAAAGGAAGAACTGGATATCCCTGTATTCCATGACGATCAGCACGGAACAGCTATCGTTGTATCCGCAGGTCTGATCAATGCACTGAAGCTGGTAGGTAAGGATTTCGATAAAGCAAATGTTGTAATTAATGGTGCAGGTTCAGCGGGTATCTCTATCTGCAAGCTGCTTCTTCAGCTAGGTATCGGAAACGTAGTTCTGGTTGATAAGCAGGGCGCTCTCTGTCCGGGTCAGGAATGGATGAATCCGGCACAGGCAGATATGGCAGAGATTACAAATAAAGACAGACAGACCGGAAATCTTGCGGAGATCATGAAGGGCAAGGATGTATTTATCGGTGTATCGGCTCCGAATATCGTAACGGCAGAGATGGTAGCATCCATGGCCACAGATCCAATTGTATTTGCTATGGCGAATCCGACACCGGAGATTATGCCGGAGGAAGCAAAGAAGGGTGGCGTTCGTGTTATGGCGACAGGACGTTCCGACTATCCAAATCAGATCAACAATGTTCTGGTATTTCCCGGTATCTTTCGTGGAGCACTGGATGCGAAGGCAACAGGTATTACAGAAGAAATGAAGATGGCAGCAGCAAAAGCTATTGCATCTATCGTAACCGATGAGGAATTAAATGAAGAGTACATTATTCCGGGTGCGTTTGATGACAGAGTAGCAAAAGTGGTAGCTAAGGCAGTTGCGGATGAAGCACATAAGCTTGGTATAACAAAATAACAGAGACTTGCTGAAAATCTGATGGCCGGTAATACAGTAACAATTTCCGGCAGGTAAGCTGCAGGTTTGGACAGAAAGGAGATCTTATATGACAGATGATTTTGTGACACTCACGATTGAAAGACAGAAGAATATCGCACTGATCGCACATGACAGCAAAAAGGCTGAGATGATCGAGTGGTGCAATGACAATAAGGACATACTGAAGAATCATTTTCTTTGCGGAACCGGAACAACAGCTCGGATGATCGCAGATAAGACCGGACTGCCGGTTCGCGGATATAACAGCGGTCCTTTAGGCGGTGACCAGCAGATCGGAGCCAAGATCGTAGAAGGCAGGATCGATATGGTAATCTTTTTTTCAGATCCACTGACGGCACAGCCACACGATCCGGATGTAAAAGCACTGCTTCGTATTGCACAGGTATATGATATTCCGATCGCAAATAATAAATCAACTGCTGATTTTATGATCAATTCCAAATATATGGATCAGGAATATGACCATAAGGTTATCAATTTCAAGAAAAATATCAAACAGCGCGCGGAAACTTTATAAAACAGATAGAAAAATACGAAATAAATTCCACGTTCAGTTAGAAATTGCCCTGTCAGGTTGTTCTATAATGTGACTTTTTTTGACAGAATACAAGAGTAGCTTTTGTACACATTATAGAATAAACATAATTGGAGTGGACAACTTGGCAGGAATCGATAAAGAGATGTTTGGTCAACATCTTAGAGAGATCCGAAAGAAACATGGGATGACTCAGGCTGAACTTGGAGAAAAGACTGGTCTTGCAGATAAATATATTAGCAGGATTGAGACAGGAAAAGCAGATGTTTCCCTGGACTGTTTTGTAAAGCTGGTGAATGCATTTGATGTTCCCGCAGATTATTATCTTCAGGATAGTATAAGCTATGACTATAAGGTCGAAGGCGGAGAACTGGAGAAATATGTATCTTTTCAGCGGTTTGGTACTGCAAAGACGGAACAGTTACTGGCGGTTCTTGATAAGCTGATCATGCTTATGGATATAACCAAATAGTCGGTAATCAGATAAATATAATCGGGGGGGACAAATGATACAAATAGCAATTTGTGATGATGATGCAGTTATGCTCACAGAGATGCAGAGTGTAATTACACAACATATGGAACAGAAAAATCTTAATTATCAGCTATATTCTTATCAAAATGGAGAAGCATTATTGCTGGGAACGGAAGATGCCGGAATGTTTCATATTGTTTTTCTGGATATTGAATTAACAAGAATGGATGGGATTCGGGTAGCAGGAATACTACGGGAGAAATACCCATCCATTATTCTTGTCTTTATATCTGCGTATAGTGAATATTATAAGGCGGCTTTTGATGTTCAGCCTTTTCAGTTTCTTGATAAGCCGGTTGCGGCAGACAGGCTTCTTTTAACATTAGATCAGGTTTTAGAGCGTGTTGTCAATGACACGGAGCTTCTAACATTCTGTCAGAATCGAGTTTATTATTCTATCAAAATTGGTGATATTGTTTATCTGGAAAGCAATAAGCGTATGATAACAGCTTTTTGCACTTCCGGGACATATGAATTTTATGACAAGCTGGAACATCTGGAGGAGTATCTTGGAACAAGACAGCAGAGGTTTGTTCGGATCCATCGGTCTTTTCTCGTAAATACGAATCATATTCGAACGATTTCCTATACTTGCGTAGGTATGAGTAATGGCGTGGAATTGATGATCAGCCGGGATAAAAGAAGCCGGGTGCGTGAGTACTATACAAAGTGGCTGGAAGGAATGAATTTTTGATCCGGATGATCACGCTGGCGTCTGATCTATTCTATCTTTGGAATATAAGATCTTTGGGGCATGCGTTATATCATCGGTCGAAATATAAAGGTACAACAGAGATCATGCTGGAAATGATATGGTTATGTGTCTACTGCATTATTTCCCGCATGATATCAATATATAAAAATCTGGTATTTGTAAGTTTGTTTTTTTTGTACTTTTTATTTTTTAAATTACTTTTTGATAGTGCAGAGAAAAAAGCTTTATTGACCTCGGTTTATCTTGTATTAATGCAGGTTATTGCAAAGATATTCATCCATGTTGTATTTGCAGAACATGGATGGCTTGAAAAGATGAAGGGAAGACCGGCTGTCCCGATAGAGATGTATCGCATTATTCTTTCAAATTTGCTGGTGTGTCTGTTTATAAAGATCTATATTCTAATCTACAAATTCTTACTTAATCGATATAATAACAGATTTCAAAAAATTGAAACAAAAAAATTATTTATAGAAGCAGATCGTCTGGATCATCATCTGTATTTTTCTGATTGGCTGGAGGCTGTGTTGATCCCATGTATGTCCATGGTGGTTATAGGAGCTTTTTTTATGGATAATACAAGGTGTCGGATAGTCTGGATAACCATGGCTGTCTACAGTATTAATTTGATGGCGCAGGATCTCTATATGAGAACAAGAAATGAGAGAAGTTCGACAGTATTTGTCTGGAATATTCAGAGACAGGCAGAACAGTATCGTGCTTATTGTCATTCGCTTGGAGAAGCTTGGGAAAGAAACAGGCGTTTTCGGCATGATCTGAAGAAGCAGTATATGTTAGAACGGATTTATCTGGAACGGGGCGAATATGAAAAGCTGGAACAGGAATATGACCGCGTGATCCAGATCACTTCGTCGCGTGAGGTTATAAGTGGTCATGTTATGACAGATGCCATTCTTTCCTGTAAGCGTTCGGAAGCGGATCAGCGGCAGATCGGACTTACGGTGGAGACTTCAATACCGACAGATCTTGCAATCAGTGACTATCATCTGAATATGCTGCTTGGAAATATACTGGATAATGCGATTCGTCATACCGGACTAGGAGGACAGATTTGGATCAAGATGGTTTATGATCGGCAAAATCTTCTGATCCATTGTAAAAATACCGTGGATGAATGTGAAAACAGATCAACAGATTCCGGATCTTCTGACGGATGTGGAGAGTCGTTTGTTCCGGGTATAAAAAATGGAGTGGCAAATTCTGAAATGCATGGAATCGGACTGCATATCATGAGGGAAATTGTTGCTTATTATAATGGAACGATGGATATAAAAAGGACGAATTGCGAGTACATAGTAATGATAATTTTGGAGCTTACTTACCAAAAGTTACATTGAGACATACCATTTATTACATTTGTGATAAAAATGCTCCTTTTTTGTGTATAGTGTGGGTGTCGGCAGATATGAAAGGCTGTCGAAGAAAACAGATGAAAAGGAGGGTAGCGAGACATATACAGATAACAGCTGTCGGACATTTGTAATTCCGGTATTCAGGCGCCGGATGCGGGAAGATAAGAATGGATTTGACAGGATGTAAAATTAAAAATTCATAAGATGTCAAAATGGGCAGTACAGGCTGTGTTATACGGACTGTACTGCTTATTATATATGTGTCTACACATATCTTTCCAGGGTGATGTAGATGCGTCCTTTCCGTGTCTCTTTGCCACAGCCTTTATAGATGAATTTGCCGTAGCCGCGGATGGAGAAAGTGTCATCCGGTTTTAGTGTGTAACTGTTATTTTCCAGAACACGGTTGTTGAGAAAGACTTTTTTCTCCCGAAACAGGATAACAGTCTGGCTTCTGGATAACTTGGTAACAGCTGCAATCACAGCGTCGATTCGCTCGGATGCAGCGATGCATTGACATTCTTCAAGAGTAGAGGTGATGTCAGGTAGAGCTGAGTCCGGACATGGGATACAGCGCACGGATGTATGTTTAATGCGGGTCAGATTCTCGGAAATATAGTCAGCGATAGAAGACACACAGAAGACATAGGCTGTGTTTCGGATGCCGCTTCTGGATGATGCTTTCATGATGATATCTCCGGTCATCTCACGTTCAATACCAAGATTCATCAGAGAGCCAAGAACATCACGATGAGATAATTCATCTGAGAATTTGTCCATCAATGGAGTAATTTGTAAAATCGTGATAGGAAAGGGCAAATCATAACCTGTTGTGTCCTCGGAACCGAATCGTATCATTACGCGGTCGCAGCCGTCTCTTCCTCCGAAAATCTCATATGGAATATGAGAAATATCCGGTAGCATACTATAAAAAATATCCAGGTCGGATGCAGACAAAAAATTAGTAAATGTGTAAATGTTCTTTTGGTAGGCTTTGTTTGCCAGATCATTTAAATGACCCTGTAATAAGAAATCGGTGTTCATGCTGCTGTTCCTCCTGTTCCGGTGTGACGTGTGCTTTGAATTCTATGTAGAATGATAAAATTATTGGGTATATTTGTAAAGAGAGATTTGTAGAGAGAATCTTAACTTTTTAAAATTATTCTTGACAAAACAGAATGAAACGTATATATTGTGTAAAGCGTCTGGCGCGATAGAAGAGGATTCCGAACACGGGGTCAGTAAGATTGTGACAGACGTCTTAATTTTGCATAGTATAAAGTTCGAAGAACGGGGAGCTCAGATTTGAGCTCCTTTTTTCGATTGCTAAAAAACTTTTTGACGAAATTCTATGCCGGATAGATATTGTTAAAATAAAAAAGAAAACGCTACGCGATACATATATTCAAAAATTTTTTAAAAATGGCATTTTTCACAATAAATTCACAAAAAATCGGATGCGCCGTGTCGTTAAATGTCGAAAAACGTCGTACGCAAAATGAAAGTGCTGTGATTGAATTTGATTGAATAAGTAAAGAAGTAGTAAATTTAACAAAACAAGACAGGCAGAATCGGTCAAAATAATCATAAATATTTCATTTTTAGTAAAATTTGTGCAAAAAGAACCATAAAACCCGGAAAACTTTATTTATTATGCAATATTTACAAATATGAAATGATTTGTTATCATAGCACCATAAGAGATGGACAGGAAATAAAAACGAACATCTTGAAAGAAGTTACTACAGTGTAGTAAGTATAAAAAAGACAATTACTTAACATTTGAATAGATATGATGGAGGATTCCCAATGCACGAATTCGTATAATCCCTATATTACGATGTAATGTACCCCATAACCCCCAAACCCCCCCTTTTGGAATCCTCCATGACCTCTCCTTTAAGAATGAGCCTCAGTATTAATTACTGGGGCTCAAGCCCTTTCTATAATTAATTTCCCTAAAAATTTTTATTTATGATGTTTCTATACATAATTTCAATTTCCCCCAGGTTTTTATTTATGTTTAATTGATGCAGCAGACGGAATGGTATAAATCGCTCTCTGGATGTCGATACTCTTTTATAAAGAAAGGAAGCCGGAATGGCTTATATGCATGGTGGTTTCTTTTTGTATGAAAAGAGGAATGGGATATGTTATTTAATAGAAGAAACAGGACTGCAGATCAGGAATATCCGGGGATGCGCCAAAGCCGGAAGCATGGTGTGGATAAGAAGCGTCATTTGGGTAAACAGAAGGGCGTGGATGCGGTTCAGGCAGAGCTGATGGAGCATTATCAAGATTATATGGAAGAATTTGCGGATGAGCTGTCGGCGTTTGGGGTTGTGCAGGAGATGGAGAAGGACCGGGAGATGCTGGAGGATGAGCAGTAGTTTGCCTGATTCGCATATGCTCCTGCGCAAACTCGCCTCCGGCTCAAACATGCGCCCACACATGCTGGCAAGCTGTATTTTATAACGGAAATCTCACTGATATTCATTACAGGGGATGATCAACTAGATAATGCATCTGTGAAAAATATGAGTACAAAGGCAATTCAAATATCTACAAAAGCAAAAACTATTCGCTTAAAATAGTGTGAATTTTTGTTGGGTGGCTGTCGTTCGAACACTAAAATGCAAGAGCGCCAGCCACTTTAAATTTTTTACAAATTCAAATGTAACAAATATTATTATTGCACATTCGCATTATACAATTCCTTAAAATAAGAATCTGTATGTAATAGTTCTTCAAAAGTCCCTTGTCCGACAATCTTCCCTTCTCTAAAGAGAATAATTCTGTCAAAACCGGCAATGGAATTTAATCTATGTGTAATCGCAATGACCGTTTTATCTTTCATTTTTTGCATAACCGATTTCATTACAATCTCTTCTGTTAAATTATCCATTGCAGATGTTGCTTCATCCAAAATGACAAGTTCAGGGTTTTCAAACCACAAGCGGGCGAAAGCAAGTCTTTGTTTTTCTCCACCTGATAAGCAGGTACCTTTCTCACCAATTTCAGTATTTAAGCCTTCCGCAAGATTCTCAACCAAATGAGATAGTTGCACTTCACTCAATGCGTCCAGCATTTGTTCTTCTGATACGTTCTTTTCAAATACCAGATTTTCTTTTATTGTTCCATCAAAAACGGGAACATCCTGCGATATATAGCTAACTTTGTCATACAAATTATTAAGGCAAATTCCACTTAACTCCATATCACCTAAGCAGATTTCTCCCTGATTGTATTTTAGTAATCCCAGTAATATCTTAATCACAGTGGATTTTCCAGAGCCACTATCTCCTACAAAAGCTATTTTTTGTCCCATTTTTATGAATAGACTCAAATCATCAATAATTTTCCGTTCTTCATATTGGAACGATAAGTTTTTTATCGCTATTTCACCAATGTCCGTATTAATTGCGTTACCATTTCTTAATTGATTATCATCTTTTAAATCTAAAAATTCTTCAAATCTCTTATAGGACGCCTTGTCCAATTTATATTGAACATAAAGTACATTAAAAATAGCGATCGGCGTGTAAGCATTTTCAATCAGCGCAATGAGTGCAACTATAGAACCCACTGTAAGATTTTTTGTTTTCCATGCGTAAAATAAAATACCAATATCTAACATTGCTACAAGTAGCGCAAATATTGTAAAAAATGCTTCATGAATCATATTCATTTTTACTTTTGATGATACAATATTCTCTTTGGCACTACGAGTTTTCTTTATTTCACTCGGAAACTGTTTGCTCATACGGAATACCAACATTTCCATAAAGCCCCTGACCAGAAAATGATTGAATAGCTCCTCACTGTTCAAAATCTTTTCTTTTATTTTGTATAGAAACTTTAGTAGAATATTGGTTATTATAAAAATAAGCATATAGCCTACAAACAAAATGTAAGTAATTATTTTATCAATCTTCCAAATAAAATATACACTAAAAACAATGGTAGGAAGTAAATCACGAATCAAACGTAACCAGAAATTGAATACTACATTTCTGCCTGCGGATGAGCCATTCTCGATCCTTTGAACAAGTTTTCCAGTACCTATTTTCTGATATTCCGTATAATCGATTGTACTTATTTTTCTAAGCGACAAAAGCTTAAAATCCAGATAAATACCATACTCCAATTTCTTTTCTGGATAATTATCCAGATAGTTCATACAATAATTTACCAGCAAAATAAGACCGTAGGTTATAACTCCTGCAAATGTAAGTGTTCCAGTCGCCAATCCGTCAATAACCTTCTGAAAATAGTCCGTCTTGTAATTAGCCATAAATGCATTAAATATACCTAGTCCAATGTAAGCTAATACCCATATTCTGTTATTCTTTAGAATTTCTTTTATATAGCGCATAACTGTACTCCTTTATATATTGTAGTTCAATCATTTGGACAGTACAGTTAACGACTGCTAGCAAGTTTATTTTCACCTCAGCACAATCTGCCAACAGTTTACATCAACTGTACTGAGTAATTATCTCGGATATATTTCATATCGTTCTCACCTCTTTCAAATAAAGTATTTCCGTTAATCTTATCATATCAAGTCCCAATATTCTAGCGCCATTTCTATAATTTGTTACCAGATTTTCTTTCCCTTATTTTCCCTTATGAGAGTTCGTAAATAAGGGGAGAACGATATAACACGATACAAAATGTAATGGAAAGGACACTTAATAGTATAGTTATAGTTTGGATGTGATTTTAAGGCTTGCTTAATTTGAAAATACATATATAATTATCATATAGAAATACTAGGAAATAAAAGCAATGAAACAGGAATGACTGGAGAAAGAGATAATAAGCAGCGAGATAAACTGGGACAGAGTGAGAAGTTTTTATAGCATATGATAAAGTTACAAAGGAGACGAAGATATGGCAAAGTTGATCACACCGGAGATTTTTCAGAAGAATACAGCAGAAGATTATTTAAAAGCGGCGATTGATACGGCGGAATGGATCGATACGCTGGCAATTAAGACGGAGTATGGCAGGATCTGGCAAGCTCTGCCGGAAGGACAGGATGGATACCGGGAGGATGTTCCGTTATTTACGCCGAAGAGTATGTATGATGGTTCGGCAGGTATTGGTATTTTCTTTATCCGGCTGTATGAAGCAACCGGAGACACACGCTGGCTGACTGAGGCGGAGGAAGCAGCGGCGCATATCATTGCAACGAAGGTTGGAGTGGAATGGTATCAGACGACGCTTCATTCAGAAGTAAAGGGTATTATTCCGGTTCCGGGCTGGGCGGCAGGCCCTTATAATGGTCCGGTTGGTGAGGCATATTTCCTTGAAGACCTGTATCAGGTGACAGGAAAACAGGAATATCGGGATTATGTATTATATGTTGCGGATGTCCTGCTTGAAGCAGCAGTAACCGATGAGAGAGGACTGCATTGGAGTGATCAGGAGGATATCACCGCAGATGGCGGATTTATCGTATTCTTAGATATCCTTTATCGTAAGACCGGTATAAAGAAATATCTGGATACAGCATGTGCGGCTGCAGACCGGATCGCTCAGGATGCTCTTCCTGCGCCAAATGGCGGAAAGTTCTGGAAGCTGCTTGATCTGTCGATGATCGATTTTGAGAAGGATACGACATTTCCGAACTGGTCACATGGAACGACTGGAACGGCATGGATGTTCGCAGCCTTATATCAGGATACAAAGAAAGAGGAATATCTGGAGCTGGCAAAGGAAGGCCTTACATACGCAATGAACATCACAGTAGGAGATGAGACCGGACGATTGATTCCATATCAGGATCATCCGGTAACAGGTCCGACGTATGACAAATATTATCTCAGTACATGTCATGGCCCGGTTGGAAGTACACTGGCATTTCGTGAATTATATGAGATTACCGGAGAGGAGATCTACCGGAACTGGACGATCGAATTATCGCGTGGTATCGTCCGTGCCGGTGCGCCGGAGAAACATTCCTGGGGCTTCTGGAACTGCCAGTGCCAGTGCTGTGGAACAGCAGGTATTCTGGAGCATTTTGCTGCCATGTATGAATATACCGGGGAGAAAGAGTTCTATGATTATATGATCCGTACTGCTGATGTAATGCTTTCCGATTCAGATCACCGGACACCGGGACTCCGTACCTGGTATGACAGTTGGTGGAGAACGATCCCGACCAGAGTTGTCAGTTATCCGGGACTGTATGTCGGTGTGGCAGGCTGTGCATCCTCGCTGCTCCGTACCTATGCGGCGCTGACAGGTAAGAAGCTGACTAACCTGTACGAATATCATTTCTTTGAGAAGTTTTAAGCGGAACCTTATATAAAAATGTGGATCATGCTTCTATGGCTACAGTGATCTCGGTAATGTAGTCTTGCGGGTCTTCGGCAGTGAAGCTGTCTATAACATTGTGCTCCAGATATTCAGAGGAAGTATGGATGTTGTGCTCATGTTTAAAGGTCATCAGGCGGTCGTAAGTATCGCCGATCGTATCCCAGTGACCGGTGTGGTAGGCGGTGAGATATTTTCCTGCAGGCAAGGTATGGACAGGAAGCCCGTAAGGCTTGTTATCTAACAACAGGGCGACATTATCATAGACAGCGTACTTATCTGATTCGATATGGGAAGCATGCTGGAAATATGCCATATCATAATCATTTTTAAAAGTAGAACCGACCGTTAGCAGAAGATTGATCAGGTCATCGGTTTTTCGATACAGTTCAGCATCTGTAGCGGTTGGTGCTTCTGCATAGAGATAGTAGCGTTCCGGGAAGTCAGCAATAAAGATGGCTGTCGGATCGATCTGCATAGCGAAATGGATCTTGCTCTTTTGCTGCGAGATCCATTTTTCCATGGAGCGTAATTTGGCAATCTCTGTATTGATCTGATGTTCACGTTCTTCTAATATATGGAGCATCTTTGCCGGATCACGGTTGGCAAGCTGCTGTTTGATCTCTTTTAACGGCATACCTAGGTCTTTTAATAGAAGGATGGTGTCAAGAATCTCAGTCTGATAGATCGAATAATAGCGGTAACCATTTGGCTGGGTGAGCTCCGGCTGAAATAAACCGATCTCATCATAATGAAACAGGGTTTCTTTTGTTATTCGCATGATCCTGGCGAACTCGCCGGTCGTCATATATATCTTTTTATTCATTTGAATTTCCTTTCATTTTCAAAATTACACTTGACTATAGGGTTACCCTATAGTATATGCTTGGCTTTGTCAATTAGAAAAGTGTTATAAAACGGAGAGGACTTGTTAAAATGGGTAAATCATTAAATCGTCGCATTACGCCATGGTCGCTGCTGAGTTTTGCGGCACCGTCAATCATCATGATGGTATTTATGTCGTTGTATACAATCGTGGATGGCATCTTTGTATCCCGATTTGTCGGAAGTAATGCATTATCATCGTTAAATATCGTATATCCCGTAGTAAATGTGGCAATCGCCATTGCCATGATGCTGGCATCGGGTGGAAATGCGATCATTAGCAAATATCTTGGAGAGGAAAATAAAAAGAGAGCATGTGAGAGCCTGACTCAGTTTGTCACGGTATGTATTCTGGTCAGTCTTGTGATCGTGGTGATCAGTCAGGTGTTCCTGACAGAGATATCCAGACTGCTGGGTTCCAATGAAGTGCTTCTGGCAGACTGTAAAAGTTATCTGGGAATGGTGAGCTTATTCATTCCTGCCTGTATGCTGCAAACGTTGTTTCAGATGTATCTGGTCACAGCGGGACGGCCAACGATGGGCTTGCTGCTTATGATCGGTGCAGGTATTGTAAATGCTGTTCTTGATTACGTATTGATCGTGATCTGTGATATGGGAGTTGCAGGTGCGGCACTTGCAACAGGAATCGGTCAGTGCATTCCCGCGATTGCCGGACTTGTATTTTTCATGTTCTCCAAAGGTGAGCTTCGGTTTACCGGATTCAAGCTTTCCTTGCGGGAGCTTGGACATGCCTGCTATAATGGTTCTTCAGAGATGGTATCAGAGCTTTCAAATTCTGTTGTAACGGTATTGTTCAATCTTGTTCTGATGCGGCTTGCAGGAGAAGCCGGAGTTGCGGCTATCTCAATTCTGCTGTATGGACAATTTTTATTCAATGCATTCTATTTGGGATTTACAATCGGGATCAGTCCGATCGTTGGGTTCCAGTATGGCGCAAAGGATAAGAAAAAACTTCGGAGTATTTATAAGATTGCTTTCCTTTTTGTGGCGGTATCGGCGGTTATTCTGACGGTTATTGCAGAGGTGCTTGCGACCTGGATCATTACGGTATTCACACATGACCCGGCAACATTTGAACTGGCGGAGGTCGGATTCAAGATTTTTGCGGTCAATTTCCTGTTCAGCGGGTTGAATATTACATCCTCCGGCTTCTTCACTGCCCTTTCAAATGGTAAGGTGTCGGCGATCATTTCATTCAGTCGGACATTTATCTTTACGGTGTTAAGTCTTCTGATCCTGCCGCATTTCCTTAAGATCTATGGAGCGTGGCTGGCTGTACCGATCGCGGAAGCGGTGACACTTCTTGTGACTGTGCCGTTTCATAAGGTGTATTTTATTGGCAAGGGGGAGAAGAATTATTTGAGGGGATAGATGAATTCTTTTAGACAGTTGCTTTTTAGATTCGTGTTGGTATTGTAGTTGATTCAGCATAATCTTTACACGCGGTTCCGATTCTGTTATAAATAAACTTGGAGAATTCAAATGGAATTTGAATGGTTGACTATATATGGAAGGGACAGGTGAAAATATGTTTTGTAGTAATTGTGGATGTGAATTACAGGATGGTTGGTCGGTGTGTCCGAATTGTGGTATGCGGATAGAAGAAGAGGGGCGGACTTCACAGATGAATGTGGGAATGAATCAATATGATCCGAATTCAGTACAGATGCAGGGGCAACCTTCACGACCGCAACCGCCACAGAAACCATCTTCGGGTGGTTTATCGGGATGGCAGAAATGGTTGTTGATCGTTGTGGGGATTGCTGTATTAACAGTGATTGTAGGATTTGTGGTTTATAAAGTCGAAAGCAAGTTATCTGATAATAGAAGAGATGCAGATAAGACTGTAGAGACCACGGAAGCGACGGAGCAGGAAGATACGCAGGTATCAACCGGGCAGGATACAGAAGTGACAACAGAGAGTGTAGTATCGGAGGAGTCAGATGATACGAAAGCGCCATATTCGGCAGATATGGTTGTAGATTCGAATATTTCTACCCAGGTTCAGTATGAGGGCTATACGGCAGTATATCATTTACCTCATATCAATTATGAGGGAGATGCGTGTAGCAATGTGAATGAGCAGATCGAGAAGCTTGGAAAAAATTATATGAATGAGGATGGAAATGTCTGTATAGGAATCGGCTATAAATGGGCTGTGTATGGAGACATATTATCTCTGCTGGTATCGGTTGATTTTGACTGGGATGCGACGGAATACACGATCTACAACATCAATCTGAAAAAGGATGTCATGTTATCAGAGGACGATCTGCTTGGAGCAGTAAATCTGGATATCTCGGCATATGAAAGCGCGGTAAGAAATGCGTTGGATCAGTATTACTGGTCATTATATGGCGAAGATAATAAATCAGATGAGGCGTTGAATGAGACTTATAATCAGACAATCGCAGATTCAAATATCAAGGATGCAGTACCTTATATCAATAAAGATGGCGTATTATGTGTCTCAGCGAAGATTTATTCTATCGCAGGTGCCAATTACTATTATCATATGGTAGAGGTACAGGAGCTTGAAGATTCCTGCACATTCAGCGGAGAAAGTGCAGAATATGATTCAAATGCAAATGTAGATTACAGTGCAAATGAAATTCAGACTTCAGATGACTATATTCTGCCAAACAGTGATTCGGAATACATATCGGACAGTGATCTGGATGGTCTGACAGCAGATGAATGCCGTCTTGCGCTCAATGAAATATATGCTCGTCACGGAAGAAAGTTTAATGATCCGGATTACCGGGCATATTTCAATTCCAAGAGCTGGTACAATGGAACGATCGATCCGGATGATTTTGACGATACCGCTTTATTTAATAAATATGAGCTTGCAAATAGAGACTATATCATCGACTATGAGAAGCGGATGGGATATAAGTAGAAATATGTGATCGGATGAAGTCCGCCAATTCATGATTTATCCGTTCGTTCTTTTCTTCGGCTTTCATATATTCCGGTAGTGGCAGATCCGGCTGACATTCACCGCAGATGTCGATGCCGCATATGGTTTCACGGCTTAAGATAATGCCAAGCAGATGTTCCAACATGTCGAGCGTCATGTCGCCCTGATTCCAGTTGGTTTCCGTGAAACGGGTGGAGAGGACATCTTTATCAATAGAAATATAAAATGGAACACCTGAAAGGATGTCAGTTGATTTCCTTTGGGCAGTTCCATTTTTTAATTCTTCAGCGGAAAAAGTCAGAAGGCGATCTTTGCGTATCACATCAATCTGAGAAATATCGGTTGCATCCGGTCCGATCAGAATTAACTGCTTCAGATTCGGATTCTGATCCAGAACAAGACCCGCCCAATCACCACAGCTCATCATTTCGTTAACGAGTGGCTGCTGCATATCTGTATGGTGGTCGAATACTACGAGCGAGAATGGTTGTTTGATCTGGTCGGTGGTTATCTTTGTTATATAATGAAAATTTCCGGAATCAATAAAATGAATACCTTTAGTGCCATACGGCATGATTCGTTTCTGAATCTCGGCAGCAGCTTCATCTGAACAATACAGATCACAGCCATTGATGTCAGAGCAGTCGATCCAGTGAAACTGCGAGTTGTTCTTCATATCTTCATCACAGTATACATGTGTAAAATCCAGAATGTAGTTGTTTGGTTTGTTGTTCATTATCAAAACTTCTTTCTTCAATGCATTCCGCAAAATCAGCACCCTTGCAAGCAAGCGATTTTTCATCATTATATCATGTGCTTCGCACATTCTATGCATTCCGCAAAATCAGCATCCTTGCGAGCAAATAATTTTGCGTTCATTATATCATGGTTCATAAATAATGTACAAACCTTGTATAAACGGACAAAAATATAAAAATAACCTTGTATAAACGGACAAAAATGCAAAAATAAACTTGTATAAACGGACGAAGATATGGCATAATATATATGAAAATATGAAAGAAGGTGTAGAATGAGAAGAAAAATAAAAAATGATATTTTGAATTTTTTGAATCAGGATGCAAAAAAGAAGGCTTTGCTTGTTACTGGAGCCAGACAGATCGGTAAAACATATATAATTAGAGAATGTATAAAGGAAACCACAGCTTCTTTTGTTGAAATCAATTTTATTGAGAATAAAGAGGCAAAAAAATTATTTTCGGATTTTAAAAATACACGCGATTTTTTGCTCAGATTATCGGCATTTACAGAAGGTGAATTAATAAAAGGTGAAACGATTATTTTTTTGGATGAGGTACAGGAGTGTAAGGAGATAGTTACGGCGATAAAATTTTTGGTTGAAGAAGGAAATTATAAATATGTATTAAGTGGTTCTCTTCTTGGTGTTGAATTAAAGGATATTCGATCAATTCCTGTCGGATATTTGCAGGTTATAGAAATGTATCCTATGGATTTTGAAGAGTTCTGTATGGCAAACAATGTGAGCCAACGGATATTGGACTCATTAAAGGATTGCTTTATAAACAAAAAAGTCGTAGATGAAGTTGTACATGAAAAAATGTTGGAATTATTTCGCTTATATTTGATCGTTGGCGGAATGCCAGAGGTGGTTAAGCAATATATTGATACAAATAATCTTCAGAATGTTATTGATTTGCAAAGCCAGATTATAATGCAATATAAAAAAGATATTGCTAAGTATGATCCGGAAAGCAAGTTATATTTGGAAGACATATTTGATCTGATTCCAAGTGAATTGAACAATAAGAATAAACGATTTATTATGAAAAATCTTAATGAAAATTTTAAGCTTTCCAGATATGAGAATAGTTTTATATGGCTGAAGGATGCAGGGGTTGCGCTTCCGGTATTTTGTATATCGGAACCCATGTTACCGTTGCTTATATCCAAATCGACTAATTTATTTAAGTTGTTTCTTGCAGATGTAGGACTTCTTACAGCCATGTATGCAAATGGAATTCAAAAGAAAATGTTGATGAATGAGCTCAATATAAATTATGGTGCAATATATGAAAATGTTGTTGCACAGGAGTTAAAATGTCATGGATTTAATTTGTTTTATTATAACAATAATCGATCTGGAGAATTAGATTTTATTACCGAATATGAAGATTACGTATTGCCTATTGAGATAAAATCAGGAAAAGATTATGAAAGACATGCGGCTCTTAATAATTGCATGAAAAATCCTAGATATAATATTCATGAGGCGTTTGTTTTCTGTAATGGTAATGTAAATAAAAAAGACAATATTATATATTATCCTATTTATATGGTAACATTTTTGAATAAGGAAAAAAAACTGGGAGATATGATATATAAGCTTGATCTAAGCGCATTAATAGAATAAAAATAATTCTATGTTCATTCCATCAGATAGACATACACAAAAATTCCTCTGCATACATTGTAAAAATGAGATTTGCAGGGGAATTTTTTTGAGAGATTATATTGAGGAAAGAGCAGAAGAAATTGGACAATATATCGTGGAAAGCGGAGCGACTGTCCGGCAGACAGCAAAGAAATTCGGAGTAAGTAAAAGTACGGTACATAAAGATGTGACGGAACGGCTGGTGAAGATCAATCCATTTCTGGCGGCAAGGATCCGGGTCGTTTTGGATGTGAATAAAGCAGAGCGGCACATCAGGGGAGGAATGGCAACGAAAGAGAAATATCTGCATGAACGGGAAGAACAAGAGGTGCAATGAATAAAAATATTTGCATAGATCGGTATAAGGCGAAAAGATATGGAGTCATAAGATGACATGATGACGCAGAGAGGCAATTTGAAAAAGATTGCTTCTCTTTTTTAGTTTACTTGTGTTATCAGATGAGATTGGTTAAAATGAAAAATAGATATAACGAGGAGAATGTACGAGAATAAGGGGTAAAAGATAGTTAACGGAGGCGATTACAATGAGACAGAAGTTATGGAGAAAGAAAAAGTTTGTGGTAATGGCAGCGGCATTTGCATGTATTGCAGCTTTGTCCGCGTGTGGAAAAAAAGATACCGATTATAATGTGGATGTAGGTAATGGAGATGGCGGAAGCGTTCAGAGTAAATATAGTATTCCGGAATCGTGTGATACCACATTTGACGCAGGATCGACCGGGCTTAAAGAGATCCGGTTGACAGATTCGGATATTACTGTGCCGAATACCGGTGCAATGTATGTAGCTCCGGTAAAGATGAAAGAGATCGATCCGGAATATCGAAAAAATCTGGGAGAAAAGTTATTTGACACAGATAAGGGTGTCTATGTCTATTATGATATGGAGAATATGGACAAGCTGTCAAAGGAGGATATTCAGGAATATATCGATCTGTACGAGCAGCAGAAAAAGGCAGATCCGTCAAATGCAGCGAATTATGATTCGGATATTGACCGTATGAACCGTTTGCTGCAAACGACATCAAAGCAGAGAGAAAATGCGGGAGATTATTCCGCAGATGAATATATGGGGACAGTTGGTGATCTGGAATACAGAATAAGTTTTCCTCAGGAAGGGGAAAATGATACTCTTTTTCGGATAAAGGAAGATCTTCTGCAGTATCGTCCGATGGAAGGTGCGACCGGTGTATTCACATCCAGCCTGGAAGAATACAATACCGGCTTGGGTGATGAATATGGAGAGTTGGAATCGGATATTAATGAATGTTCACTGTCGGTAGATGAGGCAAGGCAGATTGCTGAAGAATTTCTGTCAAAGATTGGTGGATCGGATGTGATTTTACAGAGTGAATCGGATCTGTGCTGGCTGTATCGGAACGATGGTTCGTCTGACCAGAATCTGCCGACGGTTGTAGATGGATATTCATTTGAATACATAAGATCGGTTATGGATCAGCCAGTGTCGGATGTAGCAGTCTGGACTGCTGATAATCTTCGTCAGGCAAATGGATTTGTGAATGTTCCGATCGAGAAATATACGATTCAGGTAGATGCAAATGGTGTGATCGATGCTCTATGGAACAGTTATCTGGAAGCCGATGGTAGTGCGCAGGCGGTGGAGTTGTTATCCTTTGATGAGATGCTTAAGAAAGCAAATGAGTCGATAGCAGCGTATTATACCAAATATCCGACAGCATATAAGCAGATTGCATTTAACGATATTACGTTGTCTTACTATCTGAAACAGAAGGAAGATGGAAGCGGATTTGAATATGTTCCGGCTTGGATTCTTGCGGAATACGAAGACCCTGCAGATCACGAACTTCCGGAGCAGGTTGTAATTCTGGATGCCAGAGATGGCTCTGCCATCGACCTGATGAAGCTCGCCGAAGCAGTTGGTGGCATTTCCGGTGCAACCGACTGACTTTCTGAAAATTAAAAATTGCTCGATCAATGCCCGGTAGTTGGTGTTACATTAACGTGTTCCGGTTTCTATTCGGTTCGCACACTTATTTGCCAGCAGTCGCCCTAACTCGTCCTTACGGACTCAGACAAGGGCTTGGTGCTGGCAGGTAGTGCGAACCTCATTGCGAAATCCTCACAATGTTATTGTAATACCAACTACCGGGCATATTTTCGACCAATTTTTAATGTCTGCTAAACCAGCACCCGCATTCGCTGACAATATACACCTCCTGACGAAATGCTCGCTATGTTGCTGCAGAATAGACCATTGATATACAGCAGTCGCTAAACACAGTTGATAAAAGGTGCCTGATTGCCGGTTGGGTATATGGTGTTCCGTTAACATTCGGCGAGATTTTGTAATGAGGTTTGCACTAGCTGCCAGTACTAAGCCCTTGTTTGAACCCGTGAGGGTGAGTTAGGGCGGCTGCTGGCAAATCAGCGTGCGAACCGAATAAAAATCAAGTCGAGTTAATGGAATATCATATAGTCAACCGGCAATCAGGCAATTTTGTATTATGGGAAAGTTGAATGTCCATCGTGTATCGTAGTCTGTCCTGTAACAACATAGCGAGCATTTCGTAGAGAGGGACATACTGCCAGTGAATGTGGGTGCTTGTTTGAGCCTAGAGGACGAGTTAGCACAGGAGCATGAACGGATTGGGTATAGGCTGGAAGGCGAGGAATATTTCATTGCCAATCAGGGGGCAGGTGGGGTATAATCAAGGGTGAGTTGCCAGAGGTTTTTCTGGCTGAGAAACAGAAAAGGGGTCATCCTATGAGATTTATTCATATTGCGGACGTCCATCTGGGCGCCGTTCCTGACAAAGATAAAAGCTGGAGCAAAGAGCGGGCAGACGAGATCGAATCAACATTTGACCGCCTTTTGACTGTGGCAGAAGAAAGAAAAGTAGAATTGCTGCTGATCGCCGGTGATCTGTTCCATGCACCGCCATCTCTGCAGGAGTTGAAAAGTCTGGACTACAAGCTGTCAAAGCTTACAAATACAAGAACCGTTATGATTGCAGGAAATCATGATTATATCGGAAAAGGTTCACCGGCAGAGAGTTATGAATTTACATCAAATACAGTGTTGATGCCGGCAGATACTTTTAGTAATGCATATCTGGATGATATCAATGTCTGTGTGACCGGATTCAGTTTTGGACAGGTGGAATACACAGAAGATGTCTATGCAGATATCATGCCGCAGATGGAGGATGCAATCAATATTCTGCTGGCACATGGCGGAGACGAGAAGCACATACCGATCAATTTCAGACGGATGGCAGAAGCAGGATTTGACTACTGTGCACTCGGACATATCCACAAGCCGAAGCATATCGTGAAGAACAAAATGGCATATCCTGGTTCGCTGGAGCCTCTTGATCGGACGGAAACCGGTCGACATGGTTTCATTTACGGACAGATCAAGGATGGCGCGACGAAGATCCGCTGGGAGCCATTTAACTGTCGGAGTTATATTAATCTTGGATTTGCCGTGAAACCGGAATACAGCGGAGCAAAGATTCTGGATATTCTTGCAAAGCAGATGGAGAGTATGGGTACTCAGAATATTTATCGAATTATCCTGTCGGGTCACATGGCAAATGGACTGAAGCTGGATTTTTCCGGTCTGATGCGGAATTACAGGATTTATGAGATTGTAGATAATACGTTGTGCGAGTATGATCTGGATAAATTGTATCTGGATAATGAAGATAACCTTCTCGGACAGTTTATTGATCGATTTGCGGAAGCAGATGACGAGATCAGCAAACGTGCCCTGAAATACGGAGTAGAAGCAATACTTGCAACTGGAGATAAGTAAACATGTATATAAATAAGCTGTTATTAAAGGAATTTGGAAAATTTAATAATAAAGAAATTCGGCTTAAAAAAGGTTTGAATCTGATCTATGGTGCAAATGAATCCGGAAAGACGACTGTAAAAGAATTTATCGTTGGTATGTTGTATGGAATTGATAAGACCAGAGGTATCGGTGCGCGGCTTGATAATTATGAACTTCGCAAGCCGGTAAATGGCGGTGGGTATTCCGGAAAAGCATATGCGGTAACAGATGAATGAAAAAAGCTATCTTCTGGAGCGGAACTTTCTTCGCACCAGTAAGAATGCGACGCTGACGGAGATTGATACCGGAAAGGAAGTCCAGCTTAAGAATCAGAATTCTTATAAGGGCATCTTGTTTGATGTGGATAAGAGCACCTATACAAATACTCTCTGTATCGGAGAGCATGGTGCAGCACCCGGCAAAGAACTGGCAGAGGATCTCGGGAATTATGTGGTGAATCTGACAACGACCCGAAATGCCGATATTGATAAGACAGAAGCTATCCGTTATCTGAAAAACGAGAGACGGAAATTTGAAAATAAAAAACTGGCGGTGGAGATCGATCAGTTAGGGGAACAAATGGATGCATTGGGTGATGTAGACGGTGATCTGGAAGCAATTCGGGAAGAACGTCGTGAAGAGCTGGATGCATATAATATGGAGATTGCCCGCCTGAAACGAGAAGCAAGGCAGCTTGTAAATGAAAAGGATGCCGCTATTCCGGATGAGGACGAGGATCGAACCAGAAGCCATATCTTCCTTGATGTAGAAGCTCTTGACGATGAGGAAGACGAGAAAAAGAATCGGCCAAAGGAAAAGAAGAAGTTAACAGATAATATTTTGATCATTATGTTGACCGGTGTATTGGTTGTTGCAGCTGTTGTACTTGCTGTTCATCTTTTGAATTTCCAGAAAGCGATTCAGCAGTTATTTACAATCTGCACGATTGCATTTGTCGCAGTTACGATCATTGATGGTTTATTCCGAAAAGGATTCTTCGATGGACCGGATGTCGTACCGGATGAAAAGGAATTTGACCAGATGATTTATGAGCTTGGACGTGCAACAGAATCGAGAACGGTAAGAATCGAGATTGACCGGAATTTTCAGGAGGCGCATGACGCAAAACTTGAGTTATTGAAGTTCAAAGAGCATGATGCCATGGCAAAACGTGATTCCTATTATGAATTAAAAGGAAAACGTGACGAGCTTCAGAAACGATTCGAGGTCTTGGAGAAGGAACAGAAAGCGATCGATCTGGCGATCCAGACCATCAATGATATATCGGTTGATATTTACAATGATTTTGGCGGACAGTTAAACGAGAATATCTCGGAGATCGTCAGTATCATTACAGATGGCAAATATAATGACGTGAAGCTGGATGAGAACATGCACATTTCAGTATTTGACGACGATCATTATATGCCGATCGAATTCTTAAGCAGCGGAACGATCGAGCAGATCTATCTGGCTGTCCGGCTGTGCATTGCAGGGCTTCTCTGCAAAGACCGTATGCCGATCATTGTAGACGATATCTTTACAGCTTATGATGAACATCGCCTGAAAAATGCGCTCTATTGCATGAGCCGTATTGATACTGACCAGATCATTATATTCACATCAAATAATGCCATTGGGGATATGTTGGATGATCTTTCTATGGAATATAATTATGTGGAGTTGTAAATGAATAACAGAATAAATGTAAAAAACCCCTGCCGGTTTCTGCGTCTATGATGGTGGAGATTGAAACATCAGTGGAACTTTCGTTATGAGGTTTGCACTAGCTGTCAGCACCAAGCCCATGTTTGAGCCTGATAAGGCGAGTTTGGGCGACTGCTGACAAATGTGCGTGCGAACCGAATAGAAAGTGCAACGTGTTTCAATCTCCACCATCATAGACGCAGAAACCGGCAGGGGTTTTGTTATATTCTATGGGAGTAAGAACTGCTATTTCTTTAACGCTGCAAGCTGAGCCTTTAGTGAGGCAATCTCTGCACTCATTTCAGAGACTGTAGCATCCTTTTCGGCTAGAGTAGCGCTCATTTTAGATACTACTGCATCTTTTTCAGATAAAGCGGTGACTGCTTCATCACGTTCTTTTTTCAATTCATCGATCATGTAATTGACTGTATTTTCATCCAATTTTCGTAATGCTTCAGAAAACATGGTAACAACCTCCTCCGGGTGATACAGATACTCAGACATATCTGTGCAGATAGTTTCCATCCATGGATAGTCGGATATCAGTGCTGCAAGGTCATCCATGGTAGTTGCTGTTAACAGGGATAACCATGCGTTAAGTTCGTTGATATCTTTAGAATACTTACTTTTTCGGAAGACGTCAAGGGCAACGACATAGTATTCCTGTAGAAGACGAAGATTGATCCCGGTATCAAATGCTGTTTTTCCATGATGCAGATAGATGTCAGCCAAGTCGGCAGTCTTACATTCATTCGGGCTGTTTTCAAACATTACGATCGTATAAACGGTTTTCAGATCCTGATAGGTGAATGTACTTCCCTTTTCCCCTTTTACTCTGGTGTACTGGCGGAGCAGAAGATCAGCAGAGTAGCAGGACATTCGCCCACCGGGGAAAGTATATGGTATTTTCTGAATCTCGACATTTGCAATCGATCCGTCTTCTAACTGGACAATGATGTCCATAAGCAGGAGAGAGGTTGATGGCAGCATGCTGTCCTCATTTGACAGGATACACTTCACGGTTACATTTGTACCGATGATACTGCTGATCAGACGAGATAATCGTTCCGGGTATACATCAGGGTTAAATAGTTTCTTAAAAAATGGATCATAGGTTAAAGGCAGACTTTTCTTCCCTTCCATGAATTCGAGAAAGCGCGATTTCCATTTGTCAGGCCAGTTCAGATATGTCCGGTAAACGGATGGATTCTTTTTCAGTTCCATTAGACATTCATCTTTGGTTCGAGATGGGAAAAGTTGTTTGATATTTGTAATAGAAGACTTTGGTCTGTTGCATTCTGGCGTAGCCACAATATCATTGCTTCCATTTTCATTGTACATAAATTTATTTCCTCTTAATTTCCGGCGCCTGTTTTATCGACAAGGTCAGCTTACCAGAAATAAAAAGAAAAAGTTTATAAATGTAATAAATGGTATGTCTGGATGTAATAACTTGCATTTTTCAGCTTAAATAAGAAAATAAATTAAGGAGTTATAGAAAGAAATTATATAGCATCTTATCAAATGATAAAAGAATGGGTAAACAAATCAGTAAAGAAAATTAATTGTTTTTATTACGAAGTGTATCAACCATTAGTTTTACACATTTAATCCCGTTATCCGTTAAACCGGACACGTCAAGCATTTTGGTATGTTCAATACCCAGCAGATAATCTGTGGTGACATGAAATTCGGCAGCAATCTTTTTTAATGTATCAGGAGATGGAATCCGTTCCTGTAATTCATAGTAAGAGATTACTGATTTAGTGACACCAATTCGTTCTCCAAGTTGTTTTTGTGTTAGTCCAGCTTCCGTGCGTAATTGCTTTAATAATTCATGAAATTCCACAAATATAAACCTCATTTCCAAATATTGTTTACCGTTTGATTGATTTTATATCATAAAGGTATTAATATGGTTGATAAGGATATTAAAATAGTTGACTGCTATTTTAGAACCTAAAATAATAATTATATGAAATGAGAGGAGAATAGTGGTGGTATAAAATTAGTGGGTACTGAATGAAAGATGTAAAAAAATATATACGAAAGATATATTAAGGAAAGAAAGGATGAATGAATATGAAAATAAGAAAAAAAGGTTAGAAATCCTTATCTATGCAGGGGCGGTTTTGTGTTTATTGTTATGTAGCAGAGTGAAAATGACTGCGCAGGCAGCAGATGTAAAAACATATGAAGGTTTTACATATGTAGAAAGTGAAAATGAAATTATAATTACCGGATATAAAGGTGATCAGACAGAACTTGTGATTCCAAGAGAAATTGACGGTAAAAATGTGACTGAAATAGGAGGAAGTGCATTTTCAGGCTGTAGTAGTTTAACAAGTGTAATGATACCAGAAAGTGTAACTAGCATAGGAATCTATGCATTTTTTAATTGTAGTAGTCTGGTGAATGTAACGATTCCAGAGAATGTAACAAGTATCGTAGCCTTTTCATTTGAAGGCTGTAGTAGCTTGGCACATATAACAATACCAGAGAGTGTAACAAATATAGAATATTTTGCATTTTCTGATTGTAGTAGTCTGGAGAGTATTAATATACCCAGAAATGTAACTAATATAGTAACTGCTGCGTTTGTAGGATGTAGTAAATTATCAAGTATTACAGTTGATAAAGAAAATACATATTATGATAGTAGGGATAATTGTAATGCGATAATAGAGACAAATAGTAATAAGTTAATTTGTGGATGTAGAAATACAGTGATTCCAACAAGTGTAACATGCATCGGAAACGATGCATTTGGGTATTGTGATAGTTTGAAGAGTATAATAATCCCAGAAAATATAACATGTATAGAAGAAAATGCATTTGAATTTTGCAGTAGTTTGACACGGATAACAATACCAGAAAAGGTGACGAGTATAAGAAAGTGGACATTTTATGGTTGTAGTAGTTTGATGCAGATATCGATATCAGAGGGTGTAACCAGTATAGATGATGAGGCATTTAGAGATTGTAGTAATTTGAAGAGTATAGTAATACCAGAAAGTGTAACGGATATAGGAGGTGGAGCTTTTCGAGACTGTAGTAGTTTGAAGAGCATAATAATACCAGAAAGTGTAACGAGTATAGGAGGATATGCCTTTGATAATTGTAGTAGTTTATCAAGTATAACGATACCCAAGAGTGTAACGAGTATAGGATGCTTTCGTAATTGTAGCAGTTTATCAAGTGTAATTATTCCAGAGGGAGTGGTAGATATAGAAGACTGGGCATTTAGTGGTTGTAGTAATTTGTCGAGTATAACAATACCCAAGAGTGTAACGAGTATAGGAGGATATGCCTTTGAAAACTGTAGTAGTTTAACGAGCATAATTATTCCCCGAAGTGTAATAAAGATAGGTGAAGGTGTTTTAGCTGGATGTGATAAAATGTCAGAGATTACAGTTGAAAAAGAAAATATGTACTTTGATAGTAGAGAGAATTGTAACGCAATAATAGAAACAAAAAGTAATAAGTTAATAAGTGGGTGTAAAAAAACAGTAATTCCGAAAACTGTAATGAGTATAGAAGATTGTGCATTCCGAAATTGTAACAGTTTAACAAGAGTAATAATACCAGAGAATGTAACAAGTATAGGGATATATGCATTTAAGGATTGTGGTGGTCTGACAAGCATAACAATACCAGAGAGTATAACAAATATAGGAAGAGATGCATTTGATGGTTGCAATAATCTTGTTGTGACTTGCTATAGTAATTCTGTTGCACATAAATATGCAATGGAAAACAATATAGCGGTTAAATTAATAGATGGTACAGAGAACCCATGGAATGATGCGAAAAAGGATGACACACCGTCGGATAATTCAAAACAGGACGATTCAGAGCAGAATAATACGACTCCAACAGCCATTCCGGCGAAGAAGGGCACAACCCTTACTGTATCTTCCAAGAAGATCAAAGTAAAGGTAACTTCATCTTCTAAGAAGAATCCGACTGTTACATTTACGAAGTTCACGGATAAGAAAGCCAAGAAGCTTACGATCCCATCTGCGGTAAAAGTGGATGGCATTACCTATAAGGTAACTGCGATTTCTGACAAAGCATTTAAGGGTAATAAGAAACTGACAACGGTTACGATCGGAAGCAATGTTACGAAGATCGGTAAAGAAGCGTTTTCCGGCTGCTCTGCCTTAACAAAGGTAACGATAGGTAAGAATGTAACATCAATTGGTTCTAAAGCATTTTATAAATGCACAAAGCTGTCATCAATTGTGATTCCTGCGAAAGTAAAAACGATTGGAAGCAATGCATTCGCAGGCTGTAAGAATATGAAAAAGATCACTGTTACAGCAGGAAAGCTTAAGACCATCAGTAAGAATGCATTCAAGGGCATTAATAAGAAAGCGGTCATTACTGTGAAAGGCACAAAGAAAGCAAAAACAGCTATAAAGAAAAAATTAAAAAAGAGTTCCATCGGATATGTAAAGACATGGAAGATTAAATAATTAGGAATAAATTTATAAAACCCATGCCTGTTATAGATATGTGAGATACATGAAGCTATAGCAGTCATGGGTTTTGGTATGTTTTATAAGATGTGAAATGCTATTTATTTAATGCAGCAAGCTGAGCTTTTAATGCAGCAATTTCTGCGTCCTTTTCAGCCATAGCTGCAACCGCGTCGTCCCGTTCTTTTTTCAGCTCATCGATCATGTAATTGACTGTATTTTCATCCAATTTTCGTAATGCTTCAGAAAACATGGTAACAACCTCCTCCGGGTGATACAGATACTCAGACATATCTGTGCAGATAGTTTCCATCCATGGATAGTCGGATATCAGTGCTGCAAGGTCATCCATGGTAGTTGCTGTTAACAGGGATAACCATGCGTTAAGTTCGTTGATATCTTTAGAATACTTACTTTTTCGGAAGACGTCAAGGGCAACGACATAGTATTCCTGTAGAAGACGAAGATTGATCCCGGTATCAAATGCTGTTTTTCCATGATGCAGATAGATGTCAGCCAAGTCGGCAGTCTTACATTCATTCGGGCTGTTTTCAAACATTACGATCGTATAAACGGTTTTCAGATCCTGATAGGTGAATGTACTTCCCTTTTCCCCTTTTACTCTGGTGTACTGGCGGAGCAGAAGATCAGCAGAGTAGCAGGACATCCGCTCACCGGGGAATGTATATGGGATTTTTTGAATTTCGACATTTGCGATTGAACCGTCTTCTAATTGAACAATGATATCCAGAAGTAGGAGAGAGGTTGATGGCAGCATACTGTCTTCATTTGACAGGATACACTTCACGGTTACATTTGTACCGATAATACTGCTGATCAGTCGTGATAATCGTTCCGGGTATACATCCGGGTTAAATAGCTTCTTAAAAAATGGATCATAGGTTAATGGCAGACTTTTCTTTCCTTCCATGAATTCGAGAAAGCGCGATTTCCATTTGTCAGGCCAGTTCAGATATGTCCGGTAAACGGATGGATTCTTCTTTAATTCTAATAGACATTCATCGTTGGTTCGGGATGGGAAAAGCTGTTTAATATTTGTAATAGAAGACTTTGACCTGTTACATTCTGATGTGGTCACGATATTATTGTTTTTATTTTCATTGTACATAAATTTATTTTCTCTTAATTTCCGGCGCCTTTTTTGTCGACAAGGTCAGCTTACCAGAAATGAAAAGAAAAAGTTCATAAATGTAATAAATGGTATGTCTGGATGTAACAATTTGCACTTTTTACAAATAATTCGAACTGGAATTATTGACAAAAACCATGCTCATAACACAAAACCCCCGCTTGCTTTCATCTCTATCGTAGGTAGGAATTGAAACATCAGTGGAACTTTCGTTATGAGATTTGCACTAGCTGTCAGCACTAAGCCCATGTTTGAGCCTGATAAGGCGAGTTTGGGCGACTGCTGACAAATAGGCGTGCAAATCGAATAGAAAGTGCAACGCGTTTCAAATCCTACCTACGATAGAGCTGGAAGTAAGCGGGGGTTGGGCTTTTATTAATTACATCTCATAATTATCTGAGATGGTGTGTTTTTCTTTGTACTCAGCGATACGTGCGTTGATTCGCTCAGCAGGATCTAACAACTCGCTGATAGAAGCATCATGATTCAAGTGATCAATGATCAGAGCGATGTATTTGCTCATATCGGCTGACTCGTACCAGTCTTTCTTGAACAGGTCAGGCATCTGGTAGGTCAGGTTGGTTGTGATAACCTTCTCGATCAGACCTTCTTCATGGCATTTATCGAATACTTCAAGACCCTTTGTAAAGAGACCGAAAGTAGCGATACAGTAAACACGTTTTGCCTTTCTCTGCTTTAACTGTCTTGCAACATCGATCATGCTTTCACCGGAGGCAATCATATCATCGATGATGATAACATCCTTGCCCTCAACAGAATCACCGAGGAATTCATGAGCAACGATCGGATTTCTTCCATCAACAACGCGTGAGTAGTCACGGCGTTTGTAGAACATTCCGACATCTACACCTAACAGGTTTGCGAAGTAGATTGCTCTGTGCATAGCACCTTCATCCGGGGAGATGACCATCATGTGGTTGTTGTCGATCTCAAGATCCGGTGTAGTACGAAGCAAAGTCTTGATGAACTGGTAGGTTGGACGTACATTTTCAAATCCACTCTTAGGGATGGCATTTACGACACGAGGATCGTGTGCATCAAATGTCACAATATTGTCAACACCATAAGACTTTAATTCCTGAAGCATAACGGCACAGTCAAGAGATTCTCTGGAAGAACGCTTGTGCTGGCGGCTCTCATAAAGGAATGGCATGATTACTGTGATCTTTTTTGGTTTATCAGTCATAGCGGCGATCAGTCGTTTCAGATCTGCATAATGGTCATCCGGAGACATACGCTGTGGCTGACCGGCCATCATATAAGTACAGCTGTAGTTGCCGACATCAACCATAATGTAGATATCTTTACCACGAACGGATTCATTCAGAATACCCTTTGCCTCACCGGAACCGAAACGTGGACAATCGGCACTGATCAGGTAAGTATCAGCTTCATAACCGTGGAAAACAATGTTGTCTTTGTGTACATTGTCTCTGTTAGCTCTCCATTTTACGAGATAATGATCAACTTTTTCACCAAGGCCTGTACAACTTTTGTGAGCAACGATTCCAAGACTGCCCACGGGTATGGTTTCTAATTTGCTATCGTCTGGCATGATAAATATCCTCCATAATCTTATAGTGTAATGATTCGATACTTTATAGTGTAAGTATCATTGATAGTATATATGCAAATGCAGAAGACTGCAATGGCATCAATTAGAAGATTTATTCTGAATCATATCTTTTCGTTTCGTGTAGCGGATATTGGTTCCGTAGAGCTGCAACACTTTGAAGTCGCCAATAATCCTCGACATGATTCTTTCGGTATACCGGGCGGAAAGCTCCCGCATACTCAGGTTCGTAGAGATAAGAGTAGCAAGAGAACGATTATTCCGCATATTAATGATCTCAAATAACTGAGAATTGACAAATGTATTTGGCACTTCCGTACCGAGGTCATCAATGATCAGAAGTTCACAATTATATATATAATCGTAAAGTGCCATGTTTTCTTTTTCACGCACATTACCCATTATAATGCCTGATAAAATATTTTCAAATAAATTTATTGAAGTCAGATAAAGAACTGTATGTCCTTTGTCCAGTAATGCTTTTGCAATGCAGTTGGAAAGAAAAGTTTTTCCAAGTCCTGTTTCGCCATAGATCAGAACGCCCGGATGGGATTTTTCAAAATGTTCCACATAGTCTTTACAAGCTGCCAGCGTATTCGATGCATTCTCGTATGGCGTGTGTTTGTGAATGCCATCCGGTTCTTTCGAGTAGTAGGTAAGTGAAAATGTGGAGAAATTCTCTTGTTCGAGAATCCTGCGGATCGTGGACTGATTGTATAATTCATCAATGATCTGCTGCGTCATGCATTTGCATGGCTTTCCATCCAGATAGCCCGTATCCTTACAGAGAGGACAGTCATAGATGGGTTCCAGATAATTCTCAGGGTATCCGTGCTGCTTCAGAAGTAATCTCTTTTTATCGGCCAGAGCTTTATTCCGGCGGGAGATGTCGCCCGTATCAACAGTTATTTTGCGGATTCGGTTCCTTGCTGCCTGGATAGAAGAGCTTGCGATCTTCTGATCGATCTCTTTGATCTCGGGAATTCTGTTATATACTTCATTTCTTCGGGTATCTGTCAGATTCGCATTTTCCAGTCGCTTTCGCTGCAGACCCGACAGTATACTATCATAATCTATATTCTTCATAATGTGTATATTTACCTTCGTTATCGAGAATTTATTTCATCAAGAAACAATTGCTCCATTTCATCAAGGGCTGATGACATATCCTTCTGCTGGAAAGAATTAAATGCATTTGGCTTTGCTTTCTGTGATGATTTTTTCTTGTCCTCATGGAACTGGTTACTTGCTTTTTCGATATCATCAATGGACTTAACGCCCTGCTTTTTCCAACGCTTTAAGATTCCGTTTACATATGCAAATGTAACATCGTTTGGATGCTGTGCGATTCCCCTGTTGCAGGCTTCTATAATAATAGGAAGATCAAAGCCCATTTCTTTATTCCAGGAGTCCATCCACGCGATCTCGCCTGTGGTAGGGGCTTTACGGTTGATTCCAAGAGCCTTGAATACCGCACGGTAAAGGGGAGTCCCGTTTTCGGCAGCTTCTTTTGCTTCATCCAGAGTATGAATGCCTGCCTTATACCAGTTCTTTGCGATGCCCTCCGCGTACCGCAGATCTAATTTATCGATGCTGACACAGTATTCGATCAGGTATTCCATTACTTCTGTGGAAAATCCAAGCTGGTCATGTATATAGATCAGAATTTCTATGTCATTTACTGATAATTCTTTTCGGAAATAAGTCTCTGCCTCAAAGATAACATCGGCAAATGCATCGTCTGCCTTTGCCTTTGCTGCCAGAGCGGCAGAATATGGCTGCTTTTCAGGAAATTCAGAGGTCGGCTTTTGAACTACATTCGCCTTTGGTACTGTTACTGCTGTATGTACCGGTTCACTGAATGGAGGAGCAGTAGGAGTGACTGCTTTCTTTTCAGGGAACTTTAATAATGAAATGCTGTCAAGAGACAGAGAGGCATCATCCGTTTTCTTGTCCTTTTCATGTAGAGGAAGCAGCGTTATTCCTGTCAGATGACCGGAAGCATCATATTCCAGCCGCAGTACATCTTCGCTGATCCAGTACCGGATCGCACGGCAGATATCTTTTTCCGTAAGGTTAAAATGATCTGCAATACCGGCAACCGAGACCGGAGATTTGGAAGACATCAGTCTGACAAGATATAGATAGACTTTGACAAATTCGCCATTTGCGTCGGTCATGTAATAATCGATAAAATGATTTGATATCAGGGAAAATGTTTCCTTTGATTCTGTTGAAATTGTAATGTAGTCCATGGTAACTTTTCCCGCCTTTCATTGAAAAAAACTTCTATTACTTAAGAAGCGTTCACATTATAGCATGAGTTTTTTAAAAAGCAAATAGAACAAATAGTCGGTTAGAAAAATGAACAAAGATGTTGATTTTGTGGATAATGTGGAAAAGATGATCGATCGAATATTATTTAATACCATATTTTTGAAAAAGTGGGTAACTTCGGTACTTTCCGGTATATATCAGGTAAAATTTATGTAAACAAACAAATAGAGCCAAATGAGGAAAAGTCGCTCATCTGGCTCTGTGGATAATGTGGATAATTATTTTTTAATAAGCTCATTGCCGATAGAATCGACATTTCCGGCTCCCATAGTTATCAACAAATCATTTTTTTTGCAATTTTTTAATAAATAATTTTCAATGTCTGTAAAGGATGGCAGATAGAACGCATCTGTACCATAGGAAGCGATCTTTTCTGCAAGCTGCTTCGAGGATACAAGACCTGTGTCTTTCTCTCTGGCTGCATAGATGTCAGCAACGATGACATGGTCACAGACACTTAAGACTTTTGCAAAGTCATCGAAAAGTGCGTAAGTTCTGCTGTAGGTATGTGGTTGGAATACACACCATAATTCATGGTAATCGGTATTCTTTGCAGCGGCAAGGGTTGCAGCGATTTCCGTCGGATGATGTGCATAGTCATCCATGACCTTTACATTGTCAAGGATCGTTCCCTTGTATTCGAATCTTCGCTCTGCACCTTTGCAATGAAGCAGACCGGCTTTGATCGCATCGATGTCGATGCCGAGTTCTGTTGCAGCAGCAATAGCAGACAAGGAATTGTATACATTATGCTTTCCGAATACATGAAGTGTGATGTCTGTAATATTTTCCCCGTCGATCACGAGGGTATAGGTAGGACGACCGAATTCATCAAAACGGATATTTGCGGCGCTGTAATGATTCTTTGGGTCTTCACCGAAGGTGATAACCTGACATTTCAGATCTCTTGTTACCGTATCAAAATATTTCATATCACCATTTACAATTACCTTTCCGTTTTCAGGTGTCTTTGTTGCAAACGTATGGAATGATTCAGCAATCTCTTCAATACCACTGAAGAAATCCAAATGATCCGCATCGACATTTAAGATAATACTGATATATGGTGAAAATGCATGAAAACTGTTTGTATACTCGCAGGCTTCTGTTACAAAGTAATCAGAAGAACCTACACGGATATTTCCGCCGATATCATCAATGATTCCACCGACAGAGATTGTCGGATCAACATCAGCTTCTAACATAATATAAGAAAGCATGGCGGTTGTGGTTGTCTTGCCGTGTGTTCCGCTGACGGCGACAGAGTATTTGTAATTGGTCATAATCTGACCCAGAAGCTGTGCTCTTGTCAGCATTGGGATATTTTTAGCTTTTGCAGCCTGAAATTCTTCATTGTCCGGATGGATAGCTGCTGTATAGACGACAAGGTCGATCTGATCTGTAATGTTGCTTGCGGTCTGTCCGATGTTGATCAGGGCGCCCATGTCCGAAAGTTTATCTGTCATATTGGATGCTTTCATATCAGAACCGGTAACTTTGAACCCCTCTTTTATAAGGATCTCTGCAAGACCGCTCATGCTGATACCGCCGATTCCCATAAAATGTACATTTATTGGATGATTAAAATCAATTTTATACATGATGTTTCGCCTTCCTGAAAAGAATATTTGTGAGTATTATAGCATAGATAAAAAAGGAGTGGATTATTTTTTCATAAAAATTGAAAAGTTCAGAATTTAGTGTGCGATGCGGACAAAATGAAAACGAAAAATAGAAAATTATACGGTATCATGTCAAATATAGGCAGATTTCCGTGATTATTAACAGAAATTTGTCGCTTTTTTTGACATGAAAAACATAAATAGTTCACAAATCGTTCATGAAATGTTCACATATATACTGTAACATACATCATGAAAGCTTTTCATATATTTGAATCCTTTCCCCCCTCATTTGGAGCCACCATTTTGGTGGCTCTTTTCTTTTTATTATCGGATGAAAAGCATTATTTATGGAGATGATAATGGTATGTTTGGAGATTTTTTTCGATATTGGGATGAACTGCCGCAAGATGGTGGTTTTCGATTATTTGGATGGATTCATATAGGCTGGCTGGTTGGAATTATATTTGTATGTATAGTGACCGGTTATTATTATAGAAAGGCAGATGCTGCTGTTCAGGACAGAATCCTGAAAATACTGACGGGGATATGTCTGTGTCTGGAATTAGGCAAGGATCTTTATCTTATACTGATCGGGGAGATGGGGATATCATATCTTCCGCTTGAGATGTGCGGACTGGCGATTTTTGTGGAACTGGGATTTGCATTTTTCCACCGGGAATTTCTGGGAGAAATTATGTGCGTGATCAGTATGCCCGGTGCAATGGCAGCACTGTTATTTCCAGACTGGACCAGATATCCGTTATTTAATTATATGCACATTAACACTTTTCTGATACATGGGTTGTTGGTTCTTGTTCCGGTTCTTGTTCTGACATCCGGCAGATACAGACCTTCTATAAAAAGAATCTGGCAGATCTTTTTGTTTTTGTTTACGGTTGTTCCTTCTGTCTATGTTATAAACAGGATCTGGGGCTGTAATTTTATGTTCCTTTGTTACCCATCCAATGGTTCTCCGTTTCTGTCTGTCTATCTGCAGCATGGCTATGTTCCATATTTGATCATATATGCCGTTACAGTCATTCTTTGTATTTTGGTTATATATGGAATACTGGACAAAATCACTTCCTTTTGTGGTAAAAATGTGGTATACATTAATAGGAAGAATTAGTTGAGAAAAAAGTCATAATAAAAGAAAATATGCGCAGGAAGAACTGTGTATACGGAAGATAGAATACGGAGAATGAGAAAAAATGATAACAAACGATGCGACGCTTTTAAAAGTAAAACATGAAGTATTGTATGAAGTTGCCAAGCTTGCGTATGCCGGACGATTGGAGGAAGAAAGAGACAGTCTTCCTTATAAGATGGTTCCGGGACCGCAGCCGGCGTTTAGATGTTGTATCTACAGGGAACGTGAGGTTATCAGACAGAGAATCCGGCTTGCGGAAGGTAAAGCACCGGGTGCTGAAGATGACGGAAATATCGTACAGGTCATTAATTCTGCCTGTGAAGGATGTCCGATTTCCAGATATGTAGTAACAGATAACTGTCAGAAGTGTATGGGCAAAGCCTGTCAGGCGGCTTGTCGGTTTGGAGCGATCAGCATGGGACGAGATAAGTCCTATATTGATCCATCTAAATGTAAAGAGTGTGGACAGTGTGCAAAAGCCTGTCCTTATAATGCGATCGCAGATCTGGTACGACCTTGCATGAAGAGCTGCCCTGTGGATGCGATCTCGGTGGCCGATAATGGTACCGGTATTGCTGTGATCAATCAGGACAAATGCATCCAGTGTGGATCTTGCGTCCACAAATGCCCGTTTGGCGCGATCGGTTCTAAGACATTTATCGTGGATATCATTAAGAAGATGCGTTCGGATATTAAGGTATTTGCCATGCTTGCACCTGCAACGATCGGTCAGTTTGGTGCAGATATTACGATGGCAAGCTGGAGAACCGCTTTGAAGAAGATTGGTTTTTATGATGTTGTGGATGTATCACTTGGAGCAGATATGACTGCCATGAGTGAGGCAAAGGAATGGATCGAAGCCAAGGAGAAGGGTGAGAAGAAGACAACCTCCTGCTGTCCGGCATTTAAGAACTATATAGAGAAGCATTTTCCGACATTAAAGGATGCGATCTCAGAGACAGTATCACCGATGTGTGCTGTATCCCGTTATATAAAGGAGAAATTCCCGGGGGCAGTTACTGTATTTATCGGACCATGTATTGCGAAGAAAGCCGAATCCATGTCAGGAGAAAAGGATACTGCGGATTATGCACTGACTTATGGTGAGATTCGTGCGATGCTCCGTGCAAAAGGGGTAAAGCTGGAGCCGGAAGAAGATACGGATGATCAGGGCAGTATCTATGGTAAGAAATTTGCAAATGCAGGTGGTGTAACCGCAGCAGTTCTTGAAAGTATGAAAGAACTTGGCTGTACCGGTGATGTATCCGTATGCAAATGCAGTGGCATAACCGAATGCAAGAAAGCATTGACGCTGATGAAGGTCGGAAGACTTCCTGAAGACTTTGTCGAAGGTATGGTATGTGAAGGGGGCTGTGTCGGTGGCCCATCAAGACATCGTGATCCGAATCTTGCAATGCGGGACAGAAACGCAGCACTTGCTAAATCGTCGGATATATTGATCAAGGACAATCTGGACAAACAGAATGCAGAGTCGGTTGACATGATCCGTTAGTTATAAGAAGGTGATCGTAATATCGGATGAGGGGTCTTTCGATATTACAGGGAAAAGCAGAAACTATTAACAACAAAAGAAAATAAAGCAGAAAGTAAGAAAATTAAATGTCGCCAGACGAAACATAAAATAAGCCCGGCGGCATTTTTTTTTCGATGGAGGTTACACGCATGGTAGCACAGATTTTGGCACTTGCCATTTTTGTAGTTATGTTCGGATTGATCATATCCGAAAAATTTGAGCGTCATGTTATCACATTGGTATGTGGACTGGCAACACTTGTTCTGGTATTTGGTGTAGCAATGCACAGCATGGATGCGATACTTGAAACATTAAATATCAGAAACATTTTTACACTTTCGTTCTGGTATGAGGCAGGAGCCTCATCCGAGAGTACGGGTGGTATCAACTGGGCCACGATTATCTTTCTTGCGGGAATGATGGTTATGGTAGAAGGTATGGCAAAGGCGGGTTTCTTTCGCTGGCTATGTATGACGATCGCGAAAGCCGTTCGGTATAGGGTAATTCCGATATTTATTACATTCATGATCATGTCATTTGTCCTTGCTATGTTCATTGACAGTATCACGGTTATCCTGTTCTTAGCAGCAGTTACGGTGGAACTGGCGCAGCTTCTGGACTTTAATCCGATTCCGCTGATCCTGTCTGAGATCTTCTGCGCAAATCTGGGTGGATCGGCAACAATGTGTGGTGATCCTCCAAATATCATTGTCGGAACATCCCTTCGGTATTCGTTCTCCGATTTTATTACAAATACCGGTCTGATGGCGGTACTTTCACTGGTGGTTATTATTTTTTACTTTTATTTTTGTTTCAGGAAAGAACTCACTGCATCTTCGGCGTCACAGACTTCGGAGAAAGATCATCCATCACCGGTATCTGCGATCACGGATAAACGGGCATTTGCCATTAGCTGTGTGATCTTTTTATGTGCGGTTGCCTTACTTATCACACATGCACAGACCGGACTGACAGTTGCATTTATCGGTCTGTTTATAGCAATACTGGTTCTTCTGACATCAGGAAAGAATATCGGATATATTTTAAAAAATGTAGATTATAAGACGATCCTTTTCTTTATTGGTCTGTTTGTTGTAGTCGGCGGTCTGGAGCAGACCGGTATTCTGGAACTGGTAGCCGGATTTATCGGGAAGGTAAGCCATGGAAATGCCAAGGTAATGATAGCCATTATTATCTGGGTATCCGCGATCGCAAGTGCATTTGTGGATAATATTCCATTTGCCGCAACCATGATCCCGGTTATCAAGACTCTGGCAGCATCGACAGGTGTGGATCTCTCGGTTCTTGCATGGACACTGGCAATGGGTACAGATATCGGTGGAAGTGCGACTCCGATCGGGGCATCGGCAAATGTTGTAGGAATGTCGATCGCGGCAAAAGAAGGTCATCCGATCTCTTGGGGCAAATATTGTAAGGTATCGGCTCCGGCATCCGTTATCGTTATTCTGATCTCGATGGTCTGCATCTATCTGCGATATTTCTAAATTATAATAAAGGTGGAATATAACTGCAACCAGCTAATTATATATTGACATTACCAAAGATTTCGTAATGAGATGCATAGTGCCAGTAAATACGAGTGCCTGTTTGAGTCCGAAGGACGAGTTGGCACAGGAGTATTTACGAATCAGGCATATGCAGCGAATAGAAATCGACGTAAGTCAATATATAATTAGCTGGTTGTAGTTATAATTCCCCCGTTTTTTGTAAAAATGAACTGCAAAAAACTGTTGACAGATAAGTGAAATATGGTACTATAGGTAAAGTGGTTTTTAAAACTACGTTTGAAGTTAACGAAAAACTTGGAATAAAGTCTGGAAAAACCGAGAACGAAGTTGCAAAAACGTGAAAAAAGGAAACACATTTTCATTATATAGATCATTATTTTACGGAGGAACAGACAGTATGATAACAGAGTTAAAACCGGAAGAAGGAATTGCCGGAAAGTTTGTTAAGACAGCATTTGATGAGAATGGTGTATTAAGCAAGATTGAATTTACAAATGATGAGACCTTTAATTTTGCATTTGATGTAGTGGATGCATTAGCAGAAAAGACACCGGATAAGACAGCATTGATCTATGTGTCCAGAGATAAGGAAGAAAAGAAGTTTACATTTAAAGAGATCAAAGAGTATTCCAATATGGCAGCAAATTATTATAAGAGCCTTGGCATCAAGAAGGGCGACAGAGTGCTGCTTGTATTAAAGCGCCATTATCAGTTCTGGTTTACGATCCTTGCACTTCACAAGATCGGAGCAGTAGCAATTCCTGCAACTAATATCTTAAAAGTAGAAGACTACAGATACAGAATCGAAGCTGCTAATGTAAAGGCTGTTATATGTACAGCTGATGACAAGATTCCGGATGCAATGGCAGCCATCGATCCGGATGATAAGGTGATCAAGGTTATCGTAAATGGTGAGAGGGAGCATTTCCATCCATTTGATAAAGATATCCTTTCATTCAGCAAAGAATTTGCACGTCCGACTGGGAAAGATACAGTCTATGCACATGATACTATGATCATCATGTTCACATCAGGAACAACCAAGCATCCAAAGATGGTAGCACATAATCATCTGTATGCACTTGGACATTATATTACAGCAAGATATTGGCATAACGTAAAGACGGATGGTATTCATTTTACAGTATCCGATACCGGCTGGGGTAAGGCTCTCTGGGGCAAGCTCTATGGTCAGTGGTTATGCGAGACCTGTATTTTCGTTTATGATTTTGATGTATTCAGTGCAGACAATATCATGAAGCTTGTAGAACAGTACAAGATCACAACCTTCTGTGCGCCACCAACCCTTTACAGAATCCTTGTTAAGATGGATCTGAGCAAATACGACCTTTCCGCACTGACTTACTGCACAACCGCAGGAGAAGCCCTGAATCCGGAAGTATTCTATAAATTCAAAGAGATGACAGGATTTACGATCTTTGAAGGCTTTGGTCAGACAGAGACTACACTTGCGATCGGAAATCTGAAAAATACAACACCGAGACCGGGTTCCATGGGTAAGGCAAGCCCACTCTATGATGTTCACATTATGAGACCGGACGGAACACTTGCTGATGTAGATGAGACCGGAGAGATCGTTATTAAGATTGCAGATGGCGAGCCATATGGTCTGTTCTCTACTTATAATAATAATGAGGAAATGACAAAAGAAGTTAAGCACGATGGTTATTACCACATGGGTGATACCGCATATATGGACAAGGATGGATATTTCTGGTTCGTAGGCCGTGTGGATGATATCATCAAGGTTGCCGGATACCGTGTTGGACCTTTTGAGATTGAAAATGAGATTATGAAGATCCCATATGTTCTGGAATGTGCAGTTACAGCTATACCGGATGGAACCAGAGGACAGGCGATCAAGGCAACGATCGTTCTGACAGAAGGAACGGTTGGCGATGATAATCTGAAGAAAGAGCTGAAGCGTTATTTCAAGGAGAATATGGCGAGCTACAAACGTCCTCGTGTGATCGAATTTGTCGATGAGATGCCAAAGACGATCAGTGGTAAGGTAAGACGTGTAGAGATCAAAGAGAAAGACTGGAAATAAGTCCGGACGATTATCTGCCGGGACAGTTGACAGGCAGATGAAATGACACAGCCTGTGAGAAGCAGGCAAGAAATGGAGATGTTCATAAAATGATAGATATGGAAATTAAGCCATATGAGCGTATGGTTTATTACTATGAAACTGACAGAATGGGAATCGTTCATCATTCCAACTATATCAGATGGTTTGAGGAAGCGAGACTGGACTGGATGAAGCAAGTTGGATGGGATTACAAGACCATCGAGGACGACAATATTATTATTCCGGTATTGTCAGTATCAGCGGAATATAAGACCATGTCCAGATATGGAGATAACGTTGTGATCTATGTAAAGCTTGCAGAGTACACAGGCATCCGTATTGGATTTTCCTATGAAGTACATGACAAGAAGACCGGAGAGCTTCGGTGCGTCGGCACATCCTGCCATTGTTTGTTGGATGAGAAGAACAAGCCGGTGTTCATGCGGAAGCGTTATCCGGAGAAAGATGCGTTCTTCAAGGAGCTCATGAAGCAGCAGGCTGAAGAATAATATTATAAAAAACACCCACACCATGATCAGATCATTTCTTTATGCAGAACACTTTCGTTCTATTCCTCACGTAGCGGTACTAAATTCACCGCAGGGCGGTTCATTAAGAACCGACGTGAGACAAGGTCTGCTAAAAGAAATATCTGATCACGGTGTGGGTGTTTTTTATGTCAACATTTTGCGTTCGTGTCTCGCGTAACGGTACTAAATTCACCGCAGGGGCGGTTCATTAAGGACCGACGTGAGACAAGGCCTGTAAAACGGATATTGACTATCCTCTTTTGTTATATTGTGTAATTTTATATTGCTGAGCAGTACTGTAAAACGCCCACACCGTGATCAGATATTTCTTTATGCAGAACACTTGCGTTCTATTCCTCACGTAGCGGTACTAAATTCACCGCAAGGCGGGTTCATTAAGAACCGACGTGAAAATAGAACGAAAGTGCTCTGCATAAAGAAATATCTGGACATGGTGTGGGTTTTATAGAATTGCCAAGTTCCCCTGCCAGATCCTCTCTGTTGACACATTGTTTTATAATTGCTAGTATAGGCTTGATATAAGGAATTTTTGTGCGGAATCAGGTATTATGTATGAGCATTATGAATGAGCTTGTTAGGAAAACTTGCTAAGAAAGATTATGAAGATGATGGCTGCAGGGCATGATGTATTTTGAAATGATATGAGGTTAGAATGAGAAAGATGAAGAAAAACAGAGAGAAAATGTATAGATCGCGTTGGACAAAAATAGTTAGTTATATATTGGTAACGGTGATGACTGTTTCGCTGTTTGGGCAGATTGCTGCGAATGGCACATTTGGCGGAACCGGCAAACAGTCAGGCACAGGTATGATCGCGGGTCTTAGTCAGGTAGAGGCAGCTTCGGATGCTTCTGTTGATTATAAGGTGGTTTTGAAAGAGACTTCTGCTGCGATCGAGAAAACATTAGAAATTTCATATGAACATGAATTGCCAAGTCATTATGAAAAGAATAAAGAAGGTAAGTATGAAGAAGTAAAGAGAACGGTTAAATGGTGGGGACCGGCAATTGGATCTGTTGGCGGGGAATGGACTGTTATCGGCGAGTGCCGTTATGGTATGGAAAATGCACCATGGTATAGGGCATATTATAACAATATAACAGAATATATAAAGGCAACATATAACATAAATAAAGAAAAATATGCAGTAGGAGATTGGGATAATCAGTTTTTAAAACTGCATAAAAAAAGAAGTACTGAAAATTCTCGAATTATTCTCGCCCTTACATCTATGGGGCTTGATGCATCTGATATAGAGGGATATGATCTGACCGGTGCGCTGTCAGATATGACATATGTAAAAAAACAGGGAATCAATGGACCGATATTTGCATTGATCGCACTTGATTCGGGTAATTATGAGATCAAACCGCTTGCATCGGGAACAGCTAAGACACAGGTGACAAGAGAGAAACTGGTTACTTATATTCTGAATAATGAACTGAAGGATGGCGGATTTTGTCTGTCGGGTACATCACCGGACCCGGATGTCACAGCGATGGCATTGCAGGCACTTGCTCCATATTATAAGGGAAGTACAGATGTTAGCGAACAGGTACGCGGTCAGGTGACTGAAGCTGTAAACCGTGGAATCCGTGTGCTGTCAGAGATACAGAATGAAGATGGAACATACAGCAGCTGGGGAACGAAAAATGCAGAGAGTACGGCACAGGTACTGGTTGCCTTATCCAGTTTGGGCTTGGATGGTGATACAGATGTTCGTTTTATAAAAAACGGACATTCCGTACTGGATGGTTTAAAGCAGTTTTATCTGACGGGAAAAGGTGCATTTGAGCATGTGGCTTCCGATGGTGGCAATCAGATGGCGACAGAACAGGCATTTTATGCGTTGGTATCCTATGACAGATATAAGAATAATAAAAATACTTTATACAATATGACAGATGCGGTGGATGCTCGTGTCATGGATCTTGCGGATTGTCAGGTGAAGATTCCCCGGACGACATACACATATGCAGGCAAGGCGATAACGCCTGCCGTCACTGTCAGCATGACAGGAATTGATGGAATATCAAAAGAACTGACTGCAGGAACAGATTATACAGTGACATATAAGAATAATACGAAGCCGGGAAAGGCGACTGTTCAGATATCAGGAACAGGAATGTATAAGGGAATGGTATCGAAGACAGTGTCTGTTTATCCGGCAAAGGCATCTGTGAAATCCGTCACAAATACCAAAAAAGGTCTGACTGTAACATGGAAGAAGGTAACAGGAGCAGACAAGTATATCTTATATCGTAAGGCAGGTTCCGGGGCATATAAGAAATATAAAACCATTTCCGGTGCAAAGACTTCTTATGTGGATACCGGTGCAAAAAACGGTACGACATATTCTTATAAGGTATGCGCCTATACTGCAGGTCTGCAGGGTAAAAATGCGAATACAAAGGCGGCATGCCGCGTGACTGCGGTTACTGCAAAGGCAGCAAAGGCAGGAAAAAGAAAGCTGTCTGTGTCATGGAAGAAGAACAGTAAGGCGAGCGGATATCAGATCAGGTACAGCTTGAAATCTTCATTTAGCGGAGCAAAGACAGTAATGGTCAGATCAGGAAAGACAACGACCAAAAAACTGACCGGTCTGAAACGAAGAAAACGGTATTATATAACAGTGCGGGCATATAAGACGGTGAAGGGTAAGAAATATTACAGCAGCTGGAGTAAGAAGATAAGATATGGCGTGGATTAAGAAACATCTGAAAAAGATAATAGGAATTCTGGTTGTACTGCTTATACTTGTCGGTGCGTACTGGTATGGAGGAAATGCACCCGGCTCCAGGGGATTTGGAAGGTCGGGAACGACTTCTGAAAATACAGAGAGTACGACACAGGAAGCGGTTTCCGGGGAAGCTTCAGATACAGAAGATGCTGATGCGGAAATATCGGATGATGCGGAATGGGATGACTCATCATCGTCAGGACAGGGTTCAATAAAGAAAAATCATAGTAAAAGGGATACGAAAAAAGACGATAAGGGCTCAGAAAAGGACAAGTCCGGAATCGTAACTCCGGATTATTCCGCCACAACGCAGGAGCATAAAAATGGAGATACGGATGTATCGGAGGATCCGGGGACAGATTCATCGCAGAGTACGGACAATAAGACTCCGTCAAATGGCGGCGGTTCATCGAAAAAAGATGGTTCAGGAACAGAGCAGAACGGATCGACGGAGCAGCCGGATACAGAGGTACCAACGACGGAGCAGCCGGGAGTACAGCCACCGACCACTACGGAGCAGACGTCGGAAGACACTGTATATACTTGTACCATATCAATTAATTGCAGTAATATTTTATCGAACTGGGATATCTTTGATAAGACGAAGGCATCCTGTGTTCCTTCGGATGGCTGGATCCTTCGTGAGATGACGGTTGAATTTAAGAAGGGACAGACGGTTTTCGATGTGTTAAAGAATGTGACCCGGACAAGAGCCATTCAGATGGAATATTCATTTACGGCATTGTACGGAAGCTATTATATAGAGGGAATCAATAATCTTTATGAGTTTGACTGTGGTGAGCTGTCAGGCTGGGAATACTGCGTAAATGGGAAGTTCCCTGCATTTGGATGCTCAAAATATGTCCTGAAGGATGGGGATAAGATAGAATGGAAGTACACCTGTGATCTGGGTGCGGATGTCGGAAACCCATATTTTGAATAGGGAATACAGGAAGTATCGGCTTCGGATGACAGAGATTAATAAGGCAGAGGTTAATAGGACAGAATTTGATAAAACAGGAGATATCAGTGGGAAAAGAAAATCAGGATGCATTTGCAGATTGTCATCCAATCGTTAATTTCATATATTTTGTCAGTGTGATCGCATTTGGAATGATGTCATTACATCCGGTGTGTCTGATGATAGCATTTATGGGAGCATTTGCATATTCGGTCTGCCTTGGTGGAAGAAAAGCGGTTTTGCGGAATCTACGATACATGATACCGGTCATAATTCTTACGGCACTGATCAATCCGGCATTCAGTCATCAGGGAGTTACGGTATTATGGTATTTTCCGACAGGAAATGCATTGACGCTGGAATCCATACTGTATGGACTTGCGGCAGCAGGGATGCTTGTGACTGTGCTTTGTTGGTTTGCGTCTCTTAATCGTGTGCTGACATCGGATAAGATGATCTATTTATTTGGAAGATTTGCACCATACCTGTCTTTGGTCATATCTATGACATTGAAATTTTTCCCGGAGTTTGGAGCAAGGATCCGTCAGGTATATCAGGCACAGAAATGTGCAGGATTTATAGTAGAAGGTAGATATTTTAAACGTATAAGGACAGGTATGCGGGTAATTTCATCTGCGACGACCTGGGCACTTGAACGTGCGGTCATTACCGGAGACAGTATGCACAGCCGGGGATATGGAATCGGAAGACGTACGGCCTTTTCTCTGTTCCGTTTTCACAGGCGGGATGCGGTCTGTCTGGCAGGAATATTGACCCTTGCAGGTATGACATTGGCAGGGTTCTTATCGGGGCAGATGGCGATGCGGTATTATCCGTATGTGGCTGTGGCGGCATGGAATATCCGGTCGAAAGTTGCATTTGGAAGTTATCTGGTTCTGGCAGTATGGCCGACCGGTATGCATATAGCAGAGGTATTGATGTGGAAGAAAAGATGCCGTGTGATGCAGTCGGGAGATACTATTGAGGCGGCAGTAGGCAGCCGGTAATACTTATTGGAGAAGAATATGAGTTTGTATGAGATAAAAGGTCTGACATTTGCATATCCTGATATCATATCAGAGCGTGACGATATATATCTTGATCCCTGTTTAAATGATATAAATATTACGATCGAACAGGGAGAATTCGTTGTGGTTGCAGGCGGTTCCGGGAGTGGAAAAACCACATTGCTCAGACAGTTGAAGCCCGTGCTGACACCGAGAGGAAAAAGAGAGGGAGCAATTACCTTTGCGGGGCAGGAGCTTTCTCAGATGCATGAGAAAATGCAGACGCAGAAGATAGGATTCGTCATGCAGGATGTGGATGCGCAGCTGGTGACGGACAAGGTCTGGCATGAGCTTGCATTTGGACTGGAGAGTCTGGGACTTCCGACAGAGGCAATCCGAAAACGTGTTGCAGAGATGTGTTCTTTTTTTGGATTGAATTCAATTTTTCATAAAAAAGTAAATGAGCTGTCCGGTGGACAGAAGCAGTTAGTGAATCTTGCATCTGTGCTTGCGCTGTCACCTGATGTAGTGATTCTGGATGAACCGGCCAGTCAATTGGATCCGATGGCGGCGCGTGATTTCTTCCGATGCCTGGAACGGATCAATAAGGAGCTTGGAATTACGATCATTATTACGGAGCACAGACTGGAAGAGCTGTGGGCGATGTGTGACCGTTTTATACTGCTTGATCATGGAATGGTCTTATATGATGGAACGATACAGGAAGGGGTGCATACTCTGTATGAGACAGAACCATCTATCGAGCTTCCTGCGGCATGCAGGATCGCACTTGGTTTACAGGAAAAAGAACAGGTTCCGGTGACTGTTACAGATGGAAGAAACTGGCTTATGCGATATGACCGGGAACATGAACAAATTGACGAAGTGACCACACGGGCATATAAGGGCGAGCATAAGATCATAGAGATAAAGGATGTATTCTTTCGATATGATCGGATGGCGTGTGATGTGCTGCATGGACTTAATCTGTCTGTCTATGAGGGTGAGATCCTTGCAATTAACGGCAGCAATGGATGTGGCAAATCCACCCTGCTTTCATTAATTGCCGGTGCGGGTATACCTTATCGGGGCAGAATCCGGATCGGAAAAGGGAAAAAGGTCGGACTGCTTCCGCAGGATCCGAAGCTGTTATTTACGGCATCCACTGTACGGGGAGAACTTGGAATTGAAAAAAATAGCAACGGTGCGGTGGCGCAGGATAAGACCGGACAGAGTAGTAGATATCGAATCACGGAGCTTTGCGGATTGACGAAGCTTCTTGAACGTCATCCATATGATCTGTCCGGTGGTGAACAGCAACGGCTGGGACTGGCAAGAGTATTGATCGGGATGCCGGATGTTATATTGATGGATGAACCGACGAAAGGGATGGATGCGGAATTCAAGCAGACCTTTGCGGAAATCCTCAGAAAATTACAGATGCAGGGATGTACCATCGTGATCGTGAGTCATGACATCGAATTCTGTGCACAGACTGCGGATCAGGTTTGCCTGATCTTTGATGGAGAGACAGCAGTTGTAAACGGTGTAACGGAATATTTTACAGGGAATGAATTCTATACCACGGCAGCGGCAAGAATTGCCAGAGGTATCGTGGATCATGCTGTTACGGTTAAAGACGTTCTTGCGGTGTATGGGAAAAACACAGATCGGTCAGGCACGGATGCAGGAGCTTCACGGAAAAAGGCGGATAAAACGCTAACAGACATAGAAGCTTCCGAACAGACAGAAAAGAACACAGGCAAGCATAAACAGTCAGGTGTGAAATCCGGACAAATAGAAGATAAACAGCACAAGAGCATAGTGTCAGGTAAGGCTGCATTTGTACACAGACTAGGTCTGATGATAACAACGCTTGTTATGGCGGCCTGCTTTATCATAACGATTCGCCAGTCTGATCTTACCCGCTTGATCGATGATGGCAGGGTGACATCGGAGGGTATTATATATATAGGGATATATGTGATCTTTATATTGACGATCGGGCTTTTTCTCTGTCTGTTGCGTCCTCTGGCAAAGGCACAGGACAGGGAGATTGAACGAAGAAAACGGTACCATATCAGCCGGAAGAATATGATAGTAACGATTGTCTGTATTCTGGCAGCCGCAGCTACGATCTGGATGGGAAAAGCTGTACTGTCGGATAGAAAGTATTATTTTATCTCGCTTTTGGTTTTGATCGAGATGATGATACCGTTTGGAGTGGCATTTGAAACCCGAAAGGTATCGGCAAGAGATCTGGTAACGGTTGCTGTCTTATGTGCACTGGCAGCAGTAGGAAGAACCGCATTTTTTATGATACCGAATTTTAATCCGGTTATAGCAATTGTGATCATAAGCGGAGTGGCATTTGGTTGCGAAACCGGATTTATTACAGGAGCAGTCACGATGCTGGTGTCAAATATGGTATTTGGTCAGGGACCATGGACACCATGGCAGATGTTTTCGATGGGACTGGTAGGATTTGCCGCCGGGCTTGTCTTTAATAATTCAAAGATTCGGGGAGAACAACTGACGCGTCTCTCCCTTTGCGTATTTGGTGGATTTTGTTGTATTATAATATATGGCGGCATTATGAATCCTGCATCCGTGATCATGTGGCAGCCGACGGTCAATCTGCAGATGATCATTGCTGCTTATGTGACGGGATTTCCGTTTGATGTTGTACAGGGATTTGCCACTGTGTTATTTCTCTGGCTTATGGCTTGCCCGTTTCTGGAGAAATTAGACCGGATCAAGATAAAATATGGAGTATTGTGTGAGGTAAAAGAACATGCTTAGAAATTGTAGCTTGGATGAGATATCGGATGGACGTCTGTATGAAGCAAATGATATGGTAAAAGCATATTGTAATGAATGTAAGGGGTGCCATGCCTGTTGTGAAGGTATGGGTGAATCGATTATTTTAGATCCTTTAGATATATACCGTCTGACGAAGGAGACAGGAAAAAGTTTTGAAGCCCTGCTTGCCGATACAATCGAACTGAACGTAGTGGATGGACTGATCCTTCCGAATATCAAGATGGTAGATGGGAAATGTTCATTTTTGAATGAAGCGGGAAGATGCAGTATCCATGCGGCACGTCCGGGCTTCTGTCGTTTGTTCCCTCTTGGACGATATTATGAGGATGGCGGTTTCAAATATTTTCTCCAGATTCATGAGTGTGAGCGTGCGGGAAAGGTGAAGGTGAAGGTGTCAAAGTGGATCGATACACCGGATCTTCAGAAGAACACGGAATATATCAATCGTTGGCATGATTTTCTGAAACAAGTGCAGGAGTATATATGCAAACTGCCTGCAGCAAACGATGAAGCAAAAGCGGATGACCAGACCAGACAGATCTGTATGCTGATATTGAATCTGATGTATATTGCGAGGTATGAGGATCAGAAGGATTTTTATGAGCAATTTGAAGGTCGGATCGTAAATCTGGAAAAACTGATAGAACATTTGGGGTAGGAACGGATATCAGTGTTGGGGAAGGTGATGGAAAATGGAAAAACGATCATTTCAGAAATTAATTATGTATGTTAGTATTGTTCTGATATTTATAGCGGCTGTGGTTCTTGTGTTTTGTGCAAGAGAGGTAAAAAACACGACAGAACAGGTGAATGATACTATAAAGAGTAATCTGGATTATGCTTCTGTTTCCTGTGAAAATATCTTAACGGATGCGGTTAATGTACTGAATGTAAATTATTTTACCACTCAATATATTCATGAGAAAAATGAGGATAATGCTATGTTGAAGGAATATTTTGTTGAGCAGACAGAATATCTGAAGGACAGACTTGGATTATCTTATCTCGGCATATATGGATATATTGATGGAGAATTGATGCTGAGTGGGCAGTGGATGCCACCGGCCGATTATCATGTAGAGGATCGGCTCTGGTATCGGGAGATCATAGCAAATGGAACAGATCTGACATTTGTAACGCCATATATCGATATGAAGACTGGAAAACAGGTATTGACCATTGGAAGAACAATGGAAAACGGAACAGACATGGTAGGGGTAGATCTGGACATAAAAAATCTGTCAGAAATGCTGCAGATGCTGCAAAATGATATTGGCGATTTATATATTGTCAATTCATCCGGAATTATTGAGGCCGGCACTGATTTTGATATGGTTGGAAGCAGCCTGACGGATTATTACGGAAAAAATAAAAAGACGCAGGCCTATGAAGATAAGATAAATGAAGAATTGGAACAGAATAGCGACATTGTATCCTATAAGACGGCTTCATCATGGATATCGGTCAAGCCTATCATGAATGATTGGTATGTAGTATCAATTATTAATAAAGATAGTATTAATTGGCTTATAGCAAGAAATGCGATACCATCTGCGGTTATTCTTATAACTGTTTTGGTCGTATTTTTCATGCTCTATCTGAATTTATTTGTTCGGTTGCACAGAACTAAAGATCAGACAGGAACAGAGAAGCTTGAAGTATATCGATATTCCTCCGGAGCGGTACTGGAAGATGATAAACGCTTAAAATATATGGTATTTTACACATATTTGTTACTGATCTGTTTTTTTGTTACGGCATTTCTTCGTTATGAAAGTGGAGCGGGTTTTGTCATTATAACATTTTGTACGGTTCCCGGCTGTATATATGTGACTTGTTCCAAAAAAACACCCGTTAAGGTGCATGGCTTCTGTATGACGGGCTGTCTGTTTATGATAATTGCCATGTATGGACTTCTGCCGGATGGACACAATCGTTTGACGGATATGTTCCTGACAGCCATGGTTATTATTTCGTTATACCAGATGGTTGAATTGAATATATTTATGCTGGTCAGTACAGAGATTTATTATCTGTATGCTCTGTTGTCAGATCATATGCAGGATGCATTAGGTGGAAGAGATATTGATGGCTGTATAACGGATATGATAATTATTTTGCTTGGAAGCTTAATGCTGTTAGTGGTAATTGCCTGGAATAAGAGGCTTCAGATCCGGTTGAAACAAAATGCGCAGGAAGCAGAGGAAGCAGTAAACAGTGAGTCGGCGTTTCTGGCAAATATATCTCATGAGATACGGACTCCTTTAAATGCGATACTTGGTATGAATGAACTGGTTTTGCGTGAGAGCAGACAGCCTCATATCAAAGAGTATGCAATGTATATAAAAAATTCAGGCAAAACATTGCTTACGATCATCAGTGATATTCTGGATCTGTCGAAGATTGAATCCGGAAAGGTTGATATCATAATAGAGAGATACAGCCTGAGCAGTCTGATAGAAGATGTTGAACGATCGATCCAGAAACGGGTAATGGAAAAAAACCTTCAGTTTAACATATCGGTTTCACCACATATGCATGAGCATCTGCAAGGCGATGAAGTCCGAATTAAACAGATCATTATGAATCTTCTGACAAACGCAATGAAATATACAGAAAAGGGATGTATCAGTCTTCGGATCACGGGTGAAAGTCAGGATACTATTCAGAAACTGTTCATAGAGGTGACAGATACCGGCATCGGAATGCGGGATGAGGATCTCGGAAAATTATTTACGAAATTTGAACGATTTGATCTGAAACGGAATCGTTCGGTAGAAGGAACCGGTCTGGGACTTCCAATTGTAAAAAGCCTTCTTGATGCCATGGGAGGAACTATACAAGTACAAAGTGTATATGGAAAGGGATCAACATTTACTGTAGCTCTGACACAGAAGATTGCAGATGAAGAACCGGTTGGCGACTACAGGGAAAGATACAAAAAAAGGATTCAGACGGAAATAGCATATCACGAAATGTTCCATGCAGAGAGAGCACATGTTCTTGTTGTGGATGATAATGAGGTAAATCTTAAGATCATAGAAGGGCTTGCTAAAAGAACCGGAATACAGATGGATATGACTACCAGTGCAAAGCAGGGGCTTGCCATGATCAGAAAACAGGAATATCAGTTATTTTTAATTGACCATATGATGTCTGAGATGGACGGACTGATCATGCTCCAGAAGATAAAAGGTATGGATGGTGGAAAATACAAGCATATCCCGGCAATCGCCATTACGGCGAATGCACTCTCTGATGCGAAACAGATGTATCTGGATGCAGGCTTCGATGGATATCTTTCGAAACCGATCGATCCGGAACGATTTGAACGTATTCTGATGGAGAATCTTCCGGATGAGTATATTACATTATGTGATAAAACGGATGCAGAAGCTCATAAATCTGATGTTCCGGCAACACAGATCAACATTCCCGGAATTGATGCAGAGAAAGGCCTGTCTTATATAGGCAATAGCGAGGAACTCTATATCGATCTTTTACAGACCTATTTGACCGGAAGCGAAGAACGTATACAAAAGCTGGACGCCGGCAGAAAAAACAGAGATCTGCAGGCATACGAGATTGCAATCCATGGCCTGAAAGGAATCTCGGCCAGTATAGGAGCGGATGATATGGCTCAAGCGGCTGCGAGATTGGAAGTTGCATGCCGGCATGAAGAAACAGCATGGACAGAGATAGATAGGAAACATGCCGACACAATGCATCAATACAGAGACCTTTTGAGACAGATAAAAAAATGGCTTGCTAATATAGAATCAGATGGTACAATAGAAACTACAGGAGTCACAGATATAACAGAAGTGCTTATAATACTCGACAGAATGAAACAGGAAGCCTATGATTACCGGGAACAGGCGGCATGTGAGGATTTGAAAAAGCTATATCACATTAAAGTGCCGGTGATCCAAAAAGAATTGGGAACCGGATATTTTGGCATTCTGGACAGGCTGCATACATATATATCAGATTATGATATGGATAAGGCATATGATGTGATTGAAAAACTCGAGACAGATATTAGGAGGATGCTTTAGTGAAAAGGACAGTTTTGGTTATAGATGATGACAAGATGATATTGGATATGATACAGGGTGTTCTTGCAGACAAATTTGATGTGTCTGCGGTAAATGATGGACAAAAGGCATTCCGCGTACTGGAGCGTGTACGTCCGGATATTATTCTTCTGGATTTGAAAATGCCCGGAATGGATGGGTATGATGTGATATCCAGACTGAAGGTAAATCAGGAGTATAAGAATATTCCGGTAATCTTTCTGACTGCGGTAACAGATGAATATTCCGAAACGAAATGTTTTGAAGCCGGTGCAGAAGATTATATCTGTAAACCGTTTACAGCGAATGCGCTCACAGCTCGTATAGAGCGCGTATTAAATATACAGGATTGTGTACTTTCATAATAGGGTAGAAACCATGGGAAAAGAAACTAAGACAAATGCTATGCGTATTCTGGATCGTATGAAGATTCCATATACGCTGAATCAATATCAGTGTGATGAATTTATAGATGGTGTTCATGTAGCAGATCTGCTTGGACAGAGTTATGACGAAAGCTTTAAGACGATTGTAACGATTGGAAAAAGCCGGTCATATTATGTATTTGCACTTCCAATCGATAAGGAGATTGACCTGAAAAAGGCAGCTAAAGTAGTAGGAGAAAAGAATCTGGAACTGCTTCCGGTCAAGGATATCAATAAAGTGACCGGTTATATCAGAGGCGGTTGTACACCGATCGGAATGAAGAAGCAGTACAAAACAGTTATACACGAAAGCGCAAAGCTGCTTCCGCAGATGATCGTATCAGGTGGAAGACTGGGAGAACAGATTTTGTTGAAACCGGATGACCTGCTTTGTGCGGTGAACGGAGTGTATGCGGATATTATAAAGGAGTAAGTTAGGGAGTTCTTATGATAAAGGTATCAGTAATCGTACCGGTATATAATGGAGAAAAATATCTGGAACAATGTCTGGACAGTATTTGCAATCAGACATTGCAGGAGATAGAGATCATATGTGTGGATGATGGTTCAACCGATTCATCTTGGGATATTTTAAATCGATACAAAGATCAGGATGATCGTATTCAGTTGTACAGGCAGCAGAATCTGTATGCAGGTGTTGCCAGAAACACAGGAAAATCACATGCAACAGGTGAATATCTGGTATTCTGGGATTGCGATGATTTCTTTGAACCGGATGCATTGGAAAAAATGTATGATCAGTGCCAACAGGATCAGGCAGATATATGTGTATGTGGTGTTAAGAGATATCTACAAGATATAGGTATTGGCTATACCGGAAAAAATTATGTAAATAAAAAGAGAATACCGGAAGAGATTCCATTCAATATAAAAACAAATGAGAAATATATTTTGACTTTTTCTACAGTTGCTGCATGGAATAAAATGTATCGACATGACTTCGTGGATAAATGGAATATGGATTTTCAGGCACTAAAACATGCGAATGATGCATTTTTTTCTGCATGTACACTTTGCCTGGCAGAAAAGATTACAATTGTAACAAAACCACTAGTCTGGTATAGGATTAGTCAGTCCGATAGTCTGATGGGAAAAGCACAGGAATCTCCACTTGACCCGATATATGCATGGATATCAGTGAAAGAGTATTTGGAAGGGAAAGGTTTGTTCCCAAAACAAAGCTTTGATAACCGGGTATTAGATGTGATTTTCTACACTTTGTCTCATATGAAAACTTGGCAGGCGTTTGAAACTTTAGTTTCTTATTTGAAGACAGAAGGTTTGGAAAAACTTGGAATTACAACGGTTGAAGATGATTCCTATTATAGCATAGAGTATCATCAGAAATGGTTAGAACATCTGCTACAGGATTCAACAGAAGATTTTATAAGCTTTATGCTGTATCAGACATATCTTTTTAAGGTGAAAAATGTAACTCAAAAGGAACATTTGTCAGAAACATTGAAAAGGACACAAAAGGAACTTCAAAAAGCAGAGAATAGAAAGACAACATTGACAGCAAGAAATGAAGCTCTGAAAGAAAAACAAAAAATATTAAAAGAAAAAAATGCTGATCTTAAACGTCAGCTTACAGAACAAAAGAAAAAGAATGAGGCTCTTGGGAAGAAGCTGAGGACTGTTGAACAGGAGAATCAGAAGATAAGAGCATCCTGGTCTTTCCGGATCGGAAAAGTCCTTGTGTGGCTGCCCGGTAAGATCAAGCGGTTATTTCGAAAGCAATAAAATAATTTAAAATCGCACTGCGATAGGAAAAATCTTATTTTAAGTAGAAAAAATGTTGCATTATGTCGAAAAGTTGAGTATAGTATAAACAGATGTACGCAGATTGAAGCGTGCATCTGTTTAAATGAATACAAAAGTTATAAAAGAAAATTGGGGGGAGAATCATGAACGCAATTCTGAAAGTTCATAATCAATTCAGCAAGCAAGAATTAAATCTGATCCATGTTCTACATCGGGAGATGGTAGCATGATGGTCGCATTAGCCTTAGCAGTTGTTGTATTAGTCATAATTATCTGTATTCTTCTGGTAGCTTTTGCAGAGCAAAGAGTGCAGTATGAGACCAGAATTTTAAACCTGCAAAAGGAACATAAACAGTTTTTAGAAGAATTAAACCGCAGGATCGAAGATATGAGAGCGGAGAATCTGTAGAGAAGTTTATCTGTGACCTGTTCAAAAAAGAATCCGGTAATGAAAAACAAAAATATTTACATTTTCCATTGAAATGTTATACTAATGCTGTATATTGTGCAGTATTTCCGAGGACATATCGTGACTGCCGCATATATTGATATTAGGAAACGAAATGGAGTAAGTCTGAAATGGAATTTGAAAATGATGTTAAAACAGTCATTGCAGAAATGGCTGAGGAATTAAATAAGAATTATTCAGATCAAAAATTATTTGATCTTTCACTGGGTGAACGCCTTCCGCAGAAAGATGAGATCATTGATTTTGTAGATGAACTTCGGAAAGTAACATTTCCGGGCTTCTTTGGTAGAGAGAATATGGCATATGCTAATAAGAAATATTTTGCAGGACATAAGTTATCGTTGTTATATGATAAGTTGTTTCGTCAGATTAAGGTAGCATTGAGTTATAAAAACGATGCCAAATCCTATCAGGAGATCACAGAAGACGCACAGGAGAAGGCACTGGGCTTTATCCGAAGGATACCGGAGGTGCAGGCGTTGCTTTGCAAAGATGTAGAAGCAGAATATAATGGAGATCCTGCAGCGAACAGCAGGGAAGAGATCATCTTCTCTTATCCGGGTTTATTTGCGATATTTGTATATCGATATGCGCATGTGCTCTATCAGATGAAGGTACCGTTTATTCCAAGAATCATGACAGAATATGCGCATGGCGAGACAGGAATTGATATTAATCCGGGTGCAAATATCGGCGAATATTTCTTTATTGATCATGGAACGGGAATAGTTATCGGTGAGACCACCGATATCGGAAATAATGTAAAGATCTATCAGGGAGTTACTCTTGGTGCACTGTCGACCAGAAAAGGTCAGCAGCTATCCGGCATAAAACGTCACCCAACCATAGAAGACAACGTAGTCATCTATGCAAATACAACCATTCTAGGTGGGGAGACCATTATTGGTGCAAATTCCGTAGTGGCGGGAAATACCTTCGTAACGAAGTCCATCCCTGCAAACACCAAAGTTGCCTCCACTATGCCGGAACTCGAAATTAAAACCTCGAACTAAACGGACAAAACAGATGAACTATCCACAACAGCCTGACTATAATTGACTCGCGCAATTTCTATTCGATGCACATGTCTGATTCGTAAATACTCCTGTGCCAACTCGTCCTTCGGACTCAAACAGGCACCCGTATTTACTGGCAATGTGCATCTCATAACGAAATTTTCGCTAATGTCAATATATAGTCAGGCTGTTGTAGATAATTTATCTGTTTTTGTCTTTGATACAGATATAAAGTCTGCGTATCCGGCTGCTATATAAACAATGACATTCATGTAGTTTCGTGATGAGATACACTCTAGCCGTCAGCACCAAGCCCATGTCTGAACCCGTAAGGGTGAGTTTGGGCGACTGCTGACAAATGGGCGAGTGTATCGAGTAGAAACGAAATGAGTCATGTGTTTATATAGCAACCGGGTATGCAGACTTTATATCGTCATGAAAGACATTACAAATACCGGAACATTTCTTTGGCGTCTTCTTTTTTGGTGGAGTCGGCGATCATTGTCACTTCAACCTTGACGGTCTTGTTGCCGAATCCAATCTCGATAACGTCGCCAACTTTTACATCGGTGGATGCTTTGGCGACTTTATCGTTTATCATAACACGTCCGGCATCGCAGGCTTCATTTGCGATGGTTCTTCTTTTGATCAGTCTTGAAACCTTTAAATATTTGTCTAATCTCATTAGTATATCTCCTTTTGTATTTTAAATGATAGTGTTCTATATAGTCATAAAAGTATTTTGTTGGAGGTCTTATGCCATCCCGTTTGCTGTTTTGTATTTGAAGAGCATCTCGGCATGGTTCTGTTCTTCAATCTGGATGTCGGCAAGAAGCTTGCGGATTGCACTGTCGCCAAAGATGAATACATCACTGTTATATTCAGAGGATGCGAGCTTTTCACTGGTGATACAGTCCGTTGCAAGAAAGGCATCGTCCTTCTTGTCCTGAGACTGTCCGAGCTGGCTGTAGGTAGCTTTTGGGTCGTAGTCTCTGCCATCACTGTCATTGCAGTTGCAGCTTGGCACGGTTCCGGTCAGAACCTGCTCCAGACTGTCGTAGTGCTTCTGTTCATTCCTTTTCAGCGTGGTAAATAATTCCTGTAACACAGGATCCTTTGCCTGGGATGCATATTTGCCGTATTTGTCAATGCAGGCCTGTTCCAGTGTCTGAAGATCCTTGATAGCCTGTTTTTCTTTCTCTTTTAAAACCATAGTTGTTGCCTCCTGTATTTTATATGGGTTGGTACATATAACAAGCCCACATAGATAAATGTGTGGTGCTCTGTTTTTGCATCTGTAAGAAGTATTACCAGAAGACGATCGGATTATTCCGGAAAACAGAAAAACAAAAGGGATGCTGATTTATACGATGCAGCATCCCTTAAGTACTTGATTCATTCTATAAAAACTAGTTAAGTGAATCCTTTAAAGCCTTACCAGCTTTGAATTTTGGAGACTTAGAAGCAGCGATTGTCATTGTTTCGCCTGTTCTTGGGTTTCTACCTTCTCTTGCTTCTCTTTCAGCAACTTCGAATGTACCGAAACCAACTAACTGAACCTTCTCACCCTTCTTTAATTCTTCAGCTACAACGTCTGTAAAAGCCTTTAAAGCCTTCTCAGCATCTTTCTTTGATAATTCTGTCTTTTCTGCCATAGCAGCAACTAATTCAGTCTTGTTCATCGAAAAAATCCTCCTAAAATACTCATAATATATTATCCTGGTGAGCTAAACCGGATAACTCCTGGCGTAAATCACGCCCCAACATGTATATTTATACCTAAAATGCCAGTATTTGTCAAGGTTAGAACGCCATTTTGCCTTGAAAAACCTAGATTTTTCGCTGCTTTTCAAGGCAAATGACACAGAATTAGTTCTCCATCTGTTTTCCGAGAAAATTAGCAGCAATGATCGCAGTTTTTTGTTCTGTTTCACCGAAACGCATTTTGTCATCCTTACTCAACACAATGACTGCACCGATCGCGTCGCCCTCACAAATGATTGTCTGAATTACCTGACCTGCATATGCAGTATCATCTGAAGTGATATTGACATATCGTGTATCGCCATGTCGGGCAATAATATTTTCTCGATCGTTAATGACTTCCTCCAGATCTTTGTGGATTGCTTTGCCTACCAGATCTTTCTTGGGCATTCCGGCGACAGCAATGATCTGATCACGATCGGCGACACAGACCGGACAACCAAGGATCTGTGAGATGGAATCCACATACTGTTGAGCAAAGGTTCCAAGCTCTCCAAGCGGGGAATATTTTTTTATGATAACTTCGCCGTCTTTTCCGGTAAAGATTTCGAGTGGGTCGCCTTCCCGGATCCGAAGCACGCGGCGGATCTCTTTTGGAACAACGATCCGGCCAAGATCGTCGATACGTCTGACAATTCCAGTGGGTCTCATACTTGTATTTTCCTCCAATGTCATATTTTGTAAGAATGTCTTAACTGTTCTGTTATGATCCATTCTCTTTTGCTAAGTTTTAGCTTTGTAGTTAGTATGTGGCAAATATGTGGATTTATGCATTCGCGAAGATACTTAAGCAGCAAAGCTATTATTATAAATAATACAAAATTATTTTTTTATATGCTCGGTACAGATATCAGGATTACGTCATAATTTAAGCAGTGTGAATGGCCATCTGTCAAAACCTATCAATATCGGCAAGATGGAAGAACTGTTTGTTGAGATATGGAATTGAGAACATGTTCTACTGCAGAAATAAGCTTCATATATTGTTCTAACAGACTTAAGAAAGCTTCTGAAGGCTTTTGGCGGAAGGGTGGAGCATGGAGAAAACGCAGAATACTACGAGCGGGCATAAGCTTATTATGGATGCAAGAAAGGAGGCCAGAATAACCGGAGTGGAGAAGGTCATCTCATTTGAGCCGGATCTGGTATTTTTGATCACTGAAGCTGGCAAGATGAAAATAACCGGAAAAGATATGCATATGACAAATCTGGATATTGAGAAGGGGCTGCTTGATCTGACAGGTAAGGTTGACTGTATCTGTTACATGACGGATAAAGAGAACGGAACATTTTCAATTAAGAGGCTGTTCAAATAATGACAGAGATGTTGGAGCAGCAGTCAGCAGCCTTTGCAGTATGCGTATTATTCGGCGTCGGGATAGGATTGATCATAGGCTTATTTAATGCTTTTAAAAAAGTGATAAACATAAAAGACGCTTGGATTGGCTTTATAGATCTCCTTTTTTGGCTGGTATTATGTGCGACAGTAATTTGGACGACATTTACCTATAACAGCGGCGTGATACGTTTGTATATTTTTTTAGGATTTTTTTCTGGAATCGGACTGTATTTTTCTACTATAAATTGGGCTGTTTCCAGACTCTTAAACTATATATTGTGTGAGTTGAAAAAGGGGTTGAGAAAAGTGATTTTCCAGGCAAAAAAGCTTGTTGACATAATTTGTTCGAGAAGGTAAAATTATGTCAATACACTTCGAAAACACTGTTTTTTTAGGAAAACAATGCATCGAAAAAAGAAGCCTGACAATAGGGGAATGGATTATGGGTAGAACAAATACCAGAAGAAAACAATCAAAGATATGTACAGCGATCATTATTGTTTCGCTTCTGCTGTTAGCAGTGATCGTGGTAGTAAAATCTATCTCGCTTCGTGAACAGAAAGCAGAATTAAAGGTTCAGGCGGCAGAGATCTCAGCACAGATTGAAGAAGCACAGGATGAACATAAGAAGCTGGAAGAAAAAGAAGAATATATGAAGACGAAAAAGTACGTTGAGGAAGTAGCCAGAAATCAGCTCGGTCTGGTATATCCTGACGAAATAGTGATTCGTCCGAAGGAATAAGTACATAAAAGAGCCGGAAAAATAAAAAATAGTCAGAATAAAGCGATTGCTGTTTTCAGCATTCGCTTTTTTTTTACGTGTTATCTCCGTATAATGTCTGACACTTAAGGCGAAAAGGGAGGACACATACATGAATGAAAAAAAAGTGAATCGTATGCTGTTATATCTGATCGGATTCCTATGCGGACATTCTGCGATCGTTGGTATGCATCCGTTTATGGTTCCGATGCTTATTGCAGTTTATTATATGAGACAGAGTACGTTCGGTCTGTTCACAGCAATGCTTTTTGGCGGGGCGGCGTTATATGGCGGACAAGGCTGGAACACGGGGCAGATATTTCGGATGGGACCGTATGTGATGGGAACGGGTGAAAACTCTGCTGCTTATTTCTTGATAAAATACAGTGTGATCCTGGTGGCTGTTCTGGTCTGCATGAACCTTGAAGGTGGGTTGAAATGCAGGCGATCGGGAGGAACTCGTACATATCTGATACTTGCCGGAAGCTGTGGAATAATAATATTCGTCTGGTCATTTATATGTGGTATGTACATTTTCGGTATGCAGGATGCGGCGCTTATGGCTTTATTTGAAACAGTGATATCTGTCGGAACGATACCTGTATTTCAGACAGGAACACAGGTTTTGTTATTACAGAAAAGAGAGAGAGAGAAGTACAATGAAGAATTGCTGGGGGTTCTGGTTCTGACTGCTGTTTGTATGTGGGGGATGCCATATATGATCGGTAGGGCAGTGAGCTGGCTGTTAATGTGTAGCCTTTATGTGTCGTGGTATACACTTCACAGGTTTGGTGCGGGTTACGGAATGGCTGTCACAGGCGTATGCGGATTCATTGCGGCGGTTAAGAGCGGAAGACCGGAATTAGTCGGTGGATTTTTTATATTTGCAATATTGATCCTTGCAGGGCGCGCACTTTCGGATAAAAGAAAAATGGGAACCATTATGGCGGTAACTGTAGCCTGTATTCTGACGGGATTTATGTATGATGATTATTTCCTGACATTTGAGGGAATCAAAAGTGTGGGAAGTGCGCTGCTGATCTTTGCGGCGACCCCCAAATGGTTGCTTACGGTTCAGGATGGATGGATTCAGTCACAGTATAATCTTCAGACTGCGACTGAGATGAACCGTATCACGGCAGAGAAGATACGTGAATTATCCGGGGCATTTAAACGGATCGAATATACATTGGCAGGATGTGGACCTGCTGCAGCAAGAGTAGATCTGGGTGAGGTCGGAGATATGATCGGAAGATTTTCCGATAATCTGGCAACTGCTGAACCGGTTTCATTGAACAGGGAAGAACGGCTTCGTGCAAGCTTTATGGAGCATGGGGTTATCATGACACATTTATCATCTATGAAGAATGAGATGAATCATATTCAGTATTATATAACAGCAAGAACGAAGAATAAGAGGATCATGTTGTCAAGAGATGCGGCAGAAATCATGTCTGAGGTATTGGACAAGCAGATTCGCGTGTCAGAGGATGCACCTGCGATCATATCGGAAAATGATCGTGTGGTCGTATTTGAGGAATGCGCAAAATATCGCTGCACATATTTTGTCCGCAGAATTAAAAAATATGGGTCAAATGTCTCGGGGGATAATTTTTCGGTAAAGGAGCATGAGGATGGCAGGCTTATTATGATGATATCAGACGGAATGGGCAGCGGTAGTCTTGCGTCCTGCGAAAGTACATTGATGATCGATACAATGGAGGAATTACTGGATGCCGGATTTGATCCCTCTTATGGAATAACATTTTCAAATGACTGCATATCGGCAAAGAACAGTGGGAGGTGTTTTACGACATTTGATATGGGAATCATAGATCTGTACAGCGGAGAATTGACACAGTATAAGCAGGGGGCAGCACCGACTTATATTATTCATGAAGGGGATACGGAGGTGCTGCGGGGAGCATCCCTGCCGATCGGTATCCTTGAATCTGCGGAATGCGATGTGATCCATCAGGAACTACAGCCGGAAGATCGGGTAGTGATGGTAAGTGATGGAGCTTTGGGAGATGAGGATGAGATGCAGGAGATCATTTCCACGCTGAAAACGGATGACTGCAAGGAGACACTTGATCGTATTGTCTCACAGGTGCTTTTTCGCTGTAAAGGTAAACTTGAGGATGATGTGACGGTGATCGTGGCAAAATTGGAAATAGCATAAACTTTCTGGTTTGTTACTTGAAATTTGTAGCAGGCTTGTATTAAGATAACGAAGAAATGTATATGACCGGATGTAAAATAACGAAGCTGCATATATCGGTGGATGTAGGATTTTAAAGAAACGCATATACAATATGCATACAAAGATACAGGTAATGAATATAGATGATCGAATATCCGAATCATAGAAGACGGACAGGTGTGGAAAACAGATGACAGAAAATACATTAGAAGAACAGATTTATCAATTTATAAAAGAACAGAATTTACTTGAAGCAGGAGATGCCTGCATTGTTGGTGTGTCCGGCGGAGCGGATTCCATCTGTCTGCTGACGGTTCTGGCAGGACTTCGGGAGAAAATGGATCTCAAGCTATATGCTGTCCATGTTAACCATATGATCCGCGGAACAGAGGCAGATGCAGATGAATCTTATGTGACAGAGTATTGTAAGAAGCTCGGAATACCATGTGACTGTTACCATATCGATGTGCCGCAGCTTGCAAAGAAACAGAAGCTGACGGAGGAAGAAGCGGGAAGAAATGCCCGGTATGAGGCATTTGCCCGGGCAGCGGACAAGTATGGCATCACTGATTATAAGGTGGCAGTTGCTCATAACAAAAATGATGTAGCAGAGACGGTATTGCTCAACATGGTAAGGGGAACGGGGATTGCCGGAATGGCCGGAATACCGGTAAAGCGGGACCGGATCGTGCGTCCGTTACTTTCATGTACCAGAACGGAAATTGAGGCTTATCTGGAACAGCAGGGGATACAGTATTGTACGGATTCCACAAATCTGGAAAATGATTATGCCAGAAATAAGATCCGTAATCAGGTGATTCCGGCATTTAATGAGATAAACACACAGGCAGCGGCACATATCAGTCAGGCAGCAGCCTATGCGGGTATGTATGATACCTATGTGATGAAGCAGGTAGGATATTTTCTGGATGAACATATGGAGATACGGAAACAGACCGGAAAAACAGATGCATATGTATTGGAGATCGTGAGACTTCGGGAACAGGATGAACTGATCGAGGATCTTGTGATCCTAGAATTGATTGGCAGAGTCAGCGGCGGAAGAAAGGATATCGGTCAGAACCATGTAAGAGAAGTGAAGAAGCTGTATCAGGCAGCTGCGGGAAGCCGGATCATGCTTCCGCATGGTGGAATGGTATATCAGAATTATGGATACCTGTGTTTTGAGAAGACAGCAGAGGGCGCACGCGATGCCAACTGGCAGGAGATAGTTATAAAAGGTGCAGGTGAATATATCCTGCCCGGAATGGGAAGGATGAAGATTGAAATATTTGAGAAATCTGTTCATTTAGATTTAACAAAAAAAGAGTATACGAAGTTTGCAGATTATGATAGAATACAGAATGGCATTACTATCAGGAAATATATGGAAAATGACTATATGGTGATCGCATCAGACGGCTCAACGAAGAAGATAAACCGGTTATTTTCATCCTGCAAGATACCGGTGGCAGAGCGTTTGCAGATACCGCTTGTAGCTTCCGGACATGACATCATCTGGGCAGTAGGCGTCCGGTTGAGTGAGAAGTACAAGGTAAGGCCTGATACAAAAAGAGTAATATGTTTAGAATATATACCGGAAGGAGAAAATGAAGATGAAAGAGCAGATTAAAGTCATGATATCTGAAGCAGAAGTAGATAACAGAATCTCAGAGATGGCAGCAGCTATTGATAAAGCATATGCAGGAAAGACCGTTCATCTGATCGGAATATTAAAAGGAAGTGTATTCTTCATGTGTGAGCTGGCGAAGAAGATCACGGTTCCTGTAACCATGGATTTTATGTCAGTCAGCAGTTATGGAGATGATACGAAATCATCAGGAATTGTGAAGCTGAATAAGGATCTGGACGAATCAATAGAAGGAAAAGATGTGATCGTCGTTGAAGATATTCTCGATTCAGGAAGAACGCTGTCGTATCTGATCAAATTATTAAATAACAGAAAGCCGGCGAGCATGCAGGTAATAACTCTGCTTGATAAGCCGGAGAGACGTGTGATTCCGGTTGAATTATATATGACAGGATTTACGATCCCGGATCGTTTTGTAGTAGGATATGGACTTGACTGTGCGCAGAAGTACAGGAACCTTCCATATATCGGAGTGATTGAACAGTAGATATCAGACTGTTTATATAAAAAGACAGACCAAGATGAAGGAGTAGACAATGAATAAGAAGAGAGCAAGAAGTGCTGTTGTGATCTATGCGATCATCCTTATTGTCGGATTCCTGCTGATCAACAAATGGCTGGGTGGCAGCAGTAATGTTGCGACCAATTACAGCTATACGGAATTTTCGGCAGATCTGAACGCGGGAAATATCGCAGCGGTAGATATTACACAGAATACAAATGTGCCGACAGCAACCGTAGATGTGGAGTTTGTTTCCGGAAAACAGCTTACATTCTATGCGGCAGATGTTAATGAGATTATTAAGATCTATAATGACTATGAAGCAGCAGTTGATAAGAAGAATGCGACAGCTTCTGCAGAGGATCAGGTAAAACTGGCAAAGTATAATCTGTACGATGTGCAGAAGGAAAGCATGCTTGGCATGTGGATCCCATATCTGATCATTATGATCATTATGGTCATTATCATGACATTCATGATCGGACGAATCCAGGGCGGAGGATCCGGTGGACAGATGATGAACTTCGGAAAGAGCCGTGCCAAGAAGAATGAAGATATCGGAAAGACGGTTACATTTAAAGATGTAGCAGGACTTGATGAGGAGAAAGAAGATCTGGAAGAGATCGTCAGCTTCCTTAAGAATCCGGGAAGATTCGTAAAGGTTGGAGCCAGAATCCCTAAGGGTGTTCTGTTAGTAGGACCTCCGGGAACCGGTAAGACATTGATGGCAAAGGCGGTTGCAGGCGAAGCCGGTGTACCGTTCTTCAGCATTTCGGGATCTGATTTTGTGGAAATGTTTGTCGGTGTCGGTGCTTCCCGTGTAAGAGATCTGTTTGACGAAGCAAAGAAGAATGCGCCATGTATTATTTTCATCGATGAGATCGATGCTGTTGCAAGACAGCGTGGTACCGGACTTGGCGGTGGACATGATGAGAGAGAGCAGACCTTGAACCAGTTGCTTGTTGAGATGGATGGTTTCGGTGTAAATGAAGGAATTATCGTTCTTGCAGCAACCAACCGTGTGGATATTCTTGACCATGCGATCTTAAGACCGGGTCGTTTTGACCGTAAGGTATTCGTAAATCGTCCGGATGTCAAGGGCAGAGAAGAGATCCTGAAGGTTCATACAAAGAATAAGCCACTTGCAGAAGATGTAAATCTGAATGATATTGCAAGAACAACGGCAGGTTTTGCAGGTGCTGATCTGGAGAACCTGATGAACGAAGCTGCGATCTGTGCAGCGAAGGATAACCGTGCTTATATCGTAAAAGAAGATGTAGATAAATCATTTATCAAAGTAGGGATCGGTGGAGAGAAGAAGAGTCGTCTGGTACCGGAGAGCGAGCGCAGAATCACCGCTTATCATGAATCCGGTCATGCGATCCTGTTCCATTTGCTTCCTCATGTGGGACCGGTTTATACCGTATCTATCATCCCGACCGGAACCGGTGCAGGTGGATATACGATGCCGCTTCCTGAAAATGATAACGTATTCATGACAAAGGCAAAGATGTTAGAGGATATCAAGGTAAGCCTTGGCGGACGTATCGCGGAAGAACTGATTCTTGAGGATATCACAACAGGTGCTTCGCAGGATATCAAACAGGCAAGCCAGTATGCCAGAGCAATGGTTACCAAGTATGGTATGTCTGAGAAGCTTGGACTGATCAATTATGAAAGTGATGATCAGGAAGAAGTGTTCCTTGGACGTGATCTTGGTCACGCAAAGAATTACAGTGAGAAGGTTGCGGGAGCGATCGATAAGGAAGTTAAGCGCATCATCGATGAATGTTACGCAGATGCCAGAGCAATCCTTGAAGCACATGAAGACATCCTTCATAAATGTGCAGCGCTTCTCCTTGAGAAAGAGAGAATCGACCGGGCTGAGTTTGAAGCATTGTTTGATGATGTTCCAAATGCAAACTCTACTGCAAACGCAGAGCCTTCAACAATATAGACAATAGTAACACAAACAAATTGATTGAAAACCAATAAAAATTTGTACATGTTGCACAAAAACGGCGTTTTTTGAATAATTTCAAAAAACGCCGCTCTCTGTTTTGCACAATAAAATTTTTAAAATAAAAAAATGTTTGGGCAGACTTTTAGAAGCATTTGTATATAATAATACTTGTAACCCCCCAATACATTATATAGTTTTGGCTACACCCCATAAGTAACAAAATACCTTCTCCAAAAGAGGCAGTCGTGCGTTGACTGTCTCTTTTATTTTTTGGCGGGCACCACCGATTCATCCTGACGGTCAGGGGCTGCCTGTCTATCTGCATTATAAATAACTTTCTGCGGTTTCTGTTCACTGCACATGTCTGATTCGTAAATGCTCCTGTGCAACTCGCCCTTCGGGCTCAGACAAGCACCCGCATTTACTGACAATGTGCAGTAAACGACGAAATCCTCAAAAACGTTATATTATAATACAGATAGACAGGCAGCCCCAGACCTATATGTCTTATCTTTTGCCTAGACAATTTTCATGGCAATAGTCCGTATAAAAAGCCCCACAGCATCCTCCGCCGCTTACCGGGGGTCTGCCCCTGTTATAAATACCATTGCGAGGCTTTCGTTATGAACTGCACATTGTCAGTAAATACGGGTGCTTGTTTGAGCCGAAGGCGAGTTAGCACAGGAGTATTTACGAATCAGACATGTGCAGTGAATAGAAAACGTAGCAAGGTATTTATAACAGGGGCAGACCCCCGGGAAGCGGTGGAGGATGCTGTGGGGCTTAGTTTTTGCCATTGGTTGTCAGCATAAAAAGGTTGTCTATTTATTAAAAAAGTATTAGAATGAAAAGGCATAAACGAAAGGGAGAGTTTTGAATGTCCGACAAATACACGAACGCAGAAAGAATTCATGATTATATATATGATCTGAAGCCGGTTATCAATGTAGGGGGATTGTTTTCCGATGGTTCTGAATACTATAGAATACCGCAGGAGCCTGGAATCAATGACCAGGTGAAGGTTAGATTTCGAACATGTGCAGATAATGCCGATGAAGTTTATTTGATCTACAATGGCGAGACGCTCGTCATGTCTGTTGAAGAATCCGATGATTTATTTGATTACTATACGGCGGTGATCCCAGCCGGAGAGAAATATATATCCTATTATTTTGAGATCCATTCGGGCTGTGTGACCTGTTATTATAACAGGATCGGTGTACAGAAGAATGTGAATCCGGACTATAACTTTGAAATCTGTCCGGGCTTTGATGTACCGGATTGGGCAAAGGGAGCTGTCTTTTATCAGATTTATGTGGATCGTTTCTGTAATGGAGATCCATCGAACGATGTACTGGACAACGAATACTGCTACATCGACAGCCCTACCAGACAGGTGAAGGATTGGTATGAATATCCGGCAAATATGGATGTCGGACGTTTCTATGGCGGAGATCTTCAGGGTGTTAAGGATAAGTTAGATTATCTGCAGGATCTGGGCGTAGATGTTATTTATTTTAATCCGTTATTTGTATCACCATCCAACCACAAATATGATATTCAGGATTATGATTATATCGATCCGCATTTCGGAAAGATCGTTGTGGACGAGGGCGAATGCCTGCCGGATGGCGTAAAAGAGAATAAAAGAGCAACAAAATATATCAGCCGTGTAACCGACAAACGGAATCTGGAAGCCAGCAATCATTTTTTTGCAGAACTGGTGGAGGAGATTCACAGTCGTGGTATGCGTGTTATATTAGATGGTGTATTTAACCATTGCGGTTCCTTCAACAAATGGATGGATCGTGAGTGTATCTATGAGAATCAGGAAGGCTACGAGAAGGGAGCATTTGTATCCTGGAGCAGTCCGTATAAGTCATTCTTTAAGTTTTATAACGAAGAGGTATGGCCGTATAATACCACCTACGATGGTTGGTGGGGGCATGATACACTTCCAAAGCTGAACTATGAAGATTCCCCAAAACTGGTGGAATATATTTTGAATATAGCAAAGAAATGGGTGTCCCCTCCATATAATGTGGATGGCTGGCGGCTGGATGTAGCAGCCGATCTCGGACATTCGGAGGAATACAATCACAAATTCTGGAGAATGTTCCGTGATGCAGTTAAAGAGGCAAATCCAAATGCAATCATTCTTGCAGAGCATTATGGAGATCCAAAGCCTTGGTTAAAGGGCGATCAGTGGGATACCGTTATGAACTATGATGCATTTATGGAGCCGATCACCTGGTTCCTGACTGGTGTTGAGAAACACAGTGATGAGTTCCGTGGTGATCTGTTGGGTAATCCGGATACATTTATGGGAGCTATGAATTATCATATGGCGAGATTCCAGCGTCCATCCCTTGAGATTGCAATGAATGAATTATCAAACCACGATCATTCCAGATTCTTAACCCGTACAAACCGGAGAGTCGGACGTACGCATACGATGGGGCCGCAGGCGGCAAATGAGGGTATCGATAAGAGTATATTCCGTCAGGGCGTTGTATTCCAGATGACCTGGCCGGGAGCTCCGACGATCTACTATGGAGATGAAGCAGGACTTTGTGGCTGGACTGACCCGGATAACCGTAGAACGTATCCGTGGGGCAGAGAAGATATGGAGCTGATCCGGTTCCATAAGGACATGATCCGCATCCATAAGAACTATGAGGCTCTGATCCGTGGCTCAGTTATGTTCTTGCATGGAGCACATAAGATTATCGCATATGGACGGTTCACAGATACGGAGCAACTGGTTGTGATTCTGAATACGAATTATGATGACATCGATGTAAAGCTGCATGTCAGACGGATCGGTGTCAAGAACCATGAGATCATGCGCAGAGTGATGTTCACAAATGAAGAAGGCTACAGTCTGGAAGCCTGTGACTACAAGGTAGAGCATAATATGCTTTATCTGAAGGTACCGAAGATGTCGGCTATGGTTCTTGCAAACGTGGGAAGGGATATTTAAAGAGGAAACTAAAGCCTTGAAAAGTGATTTTGAGAGAAAAAGATTCATACAACGATTTGTGATCCTGTCTGTAATACTGTTGGCAGTGGTTGGAATCGGTATACGGTTCCTGTTCGGTGGCGATGAAAAGAGAATTGCGGTTATCCTGCTGATATTAGCGGTCGGGCTTGTAATTCTGTTTTTCATCAGTTATCGTGAGATCAACCATACTTATCGGCAGATTGAGCATGTGTCGGATGAGATGCTTCGTGTAGTTCAGGGAGAAGATGAGCTGCCGGAAGAAGAATACATGCAGGGTACGATCGGAATCTTATATACGAACTTTTATAAGATGGTGACATTTTTAAAAGAAAGCAAAGAGCGGGAAATGTCAGAGAAAGTATTCTTACGTGATATCATGTCAGATATCTCTCATCAGCTTAAGACACCGTTGGCATCCTTAAATGTATTCATCGATCTGCTGTTAGATGATTCCTTTACAGATGAAGAAAAACGGATGCGGGTGCTTAACGAATCGAAAAATCAGCTTACCAGAATGGAATGGATGGTATTATCTCTTTTAAAGCTTGCCCGGATTGAAGCGGGAGCAATCCAGTTTGACCGGAAAGAATGTGATCTGAAGCTGTTATTATTACAGGCAAGAGACAGCGTAACCTATCTGACGGAGAGCAGGGAACAGGAGGTTCGTGTGATCTGTGAGGATGGCAGGAAGCTGGTATGTGACGGTGACTGGCTGGTAGAGGCGATCATCAATCTTTTGAAGAATGCATCAGACTACTCACCGGAGAAGACAGAGATCATGGTTGAGGTAGAACACAATCCAGTCTTTACCAGAATCTATGTCAAGGATCATGGAATGGGAATCGCAGAGAAGGATCTCGGAAATATATTTAAACGATTCTACCGTGTACACCATGATGTGAATCCGAACAGTGTCGGAATCGGCTTATCCCTTACAAAGTCTATCGTAGAGGGAATGGGCGGCAAGATCACGGTGCGGAGTGAAGAAGGGGCATACACCTGGTTTATCATTACATTTGTACATGTAGATTAAGTTGATTCTAAAAAGAATTCTAAAGAAATTATAATTTAAAAGGGGGGGAGTATGAAACGCATACAAAAGAAAAGCGTAATACTTACAAGTCTTATATTCACCATTATTTTATTATTAAACATAATACCATTTTCTGCCAAGGCAGAAGAACAAAGAGGAAAACCGCAGGCACTTTCATGGCTCAAAGAAATGGGTGAAGAAAGTGGGGAATGGAAAAATGCAGGACTTCCGAATTTCACCTGTAATGCAATGGCAGTATTGCGTGAAGAAAAAAATGAAACAGACAGTACGTTTTTAACAAAATGGGAGCAGGAACATACGGTGCTTAACGTAGATGAACTGGCACATCTTGCATGGGCAAGGGGAAGTCAAAGCTATCTGGATACAGCCTGGGAGTGGCAGAATGAGGATGGCGGATTTGGCCTTACAGAATCCTATGCGAGCGATGTGTATGATACTATGCTGGTATTGCTGGCACAAGAAGCAGTATGGGAAAAAGACGGACTGGAAGAAATCACAGATAGTACGGAACAGAAATATCATTCAGATAGGATGACGAAGGCTGTTAATTATCTGATTGGACAGCAGAAAGCGGACGGAGGTTTTGGTTATACAAAATTTGACATATCCGTACCGGAATTATCTGCACAGGTTGGTATCGTTTTGTTATTGGCGAGTGTTGACAATGCTTCTGTGTACGAAAAGTTGGACAGCTACTGCCAGAATGTTTTTACTGCAGATTTTTCTGAAGAGACATTTTTGGAACAGGCAAAACTGGCAGGTTATCTGTACAAAAGGGAATTAATAAATGATACCGATGATGTGGAAAAGAAGTTAAATGCTGTACAGGAAGAGGATGGCAGCGTATATGGAAGTGTAAAGGATACCATACAATATATTCTGTTGGTACGGGAAATCGAGCAGTACCATTCATTGAAGTTTGAAATAAAGAATCTGATAACGGAAGCAGACAATTATGTACTGGAAGCAGACAGGAAACAACAGGTATCATTACAGACAACCATACAATATACCATTAACCAGGAGATGAAGGCTGTTATTCGTTACACTTTACTGGAAGATGGGGAGATCATAAAGACAGAAGAAAAAGAATGTCTTTTTATCCCGAAACAGGAAGAACAGAAGACAGACGCTGTTATGGATATTGTTGCGACCGAAGGCAGGACATATGTACTCCGTACTGAAGTGCTGTCTAAGGAAGATGCGGGAATAGAGAATATATGGAAAAGTACTGAGTTTAATTTTACGGTGCATAAAAAGGAAAAGCCTGAACTGAAATTGACATGTACAGTTAAAGACGGTGAAGATTATGGTATAGAGCTTGACTGGAATGACATAACAAATGATGAAGAAAGATATGGTTACAGGGTATTTAGAAAGCAGGGAGACGGTGTTTGGGAGACACGCTCTACATGGAACGGAAATGAAAAGGTAAGGGTGCTTAATATATATCCTCGTTTAACGGCGGAAAATTATCTTGTCGACTGGATGGAAACGACTGTAAGCGGAACAGGTGAGCCGGCAGGAAAAGGCTTATTTGATATAGATACTGTTTATATAGATGATTATAATACCGAGCCTGAAGAATATCTGTTTGATGAGGACGGAAATTATAAATATGATGTTCTGATGTTTGGTTCAAGTGATTACAACGGACCTATAGGATCACCAAAAGATTTAAATGAAAAATCATATATAGAAACTAAGAAATTCATAGATTCAGGCAGAGGTGCTTTGTTTGGACATGATACGCTTTGGTACATGCCTTATTTTTTAAGATTTTCAGATATGCTTGGAATGAAAATGGGAGGCGCTTCATCAGGATTTTCAAATAAAGTAAAAGTAGTAAAACAAGGGTTCCTTACAGGCTATCCATGGAATCTGTCAGGTACACTTGATATTCCATGGACACATACACAGGGACAATGTTCGGGCGGCAGTCTGGGATCGACTGTGTGGATGGAACTGGAGACGAATGGGAACTGTACGGATTCAGCTACCGGTGTGACATCAAGTGCCTATTTATTTACAAATAATCAGCTTGCGATGATACAGACAGGACACAGTAATGGACTTGCTACAGATGATGAGCGTAAGGTACTGGCAAATACACTTTTTTATTTAAAACAGTTTACATACAGTACAGGTTCAGCTGATAAATCATTTTACGATCTGGACGCGCCTGTTGTTGATGATCTGGAAATTTCGGATAACGGTATAGCAACTATATATGGCGAGGACAGGGGGACAACATATCAGTATTACGTTGAAGGAATAGCGGCAAGTTCTGAGACGGAGAACATACAGTCAAATATAGTGACGGCAACAGCTCTTTCAGGATTAAAGGGCTATATAGTGGAGGTAAGCGATAAGGAGTATATAGAGGATATTGCAGAGTATGATGAGAAAGGAAATCTTATATCTGACATAGTTCCGGCTAATCAGGATAAGGCAACTGTGAATCTTGGAGAATGTACCCCGGGAACTACTGTATATATTCATATACGTCCTGTTGATAATGCGGGAAATATCGGGGAAGAATTTGTTCAAGAGATAGAAATACCTGATAATGAATCGTATTTTGATCTTCCATATGCATTATTTGCAAGTGAGGAAGAAGTACAATTATTCTGTTGTCAGGCAGATGTAAAAGGTATTGTGTATGGAAGTGAAACATTCAGATTTCAGGGAAGTACCTTAAATCTTCTTGGTACGGCATATTCTGCGGGAAAATTGCAGATAGCGGGAGGAGATCTTCATATAGCAGAGAAAATCGAAAATGCTTCGCAGATAGAACTTCCGAATTATATGACAGACATATTGGACAATATGAAACAGAATACGGGAATTGAAGAAATTGCAGAGTACAATATGGCAAATGTAACCAATCCTACTATATGTAAAACGACTACGAAAGCATGGTGCAATAGGGTTAATATATTGGCAGATTTAGTTTCGAACGGAGATATATCTTTTAATGCAAATGTTATGACTCTTGGATATAAAGATCCTGTAGTAATAGCTTCAGAAAATGGCGACATAACTATACAGGCGACAAACGTAAATGGAAACGGATTGATATATGCTCCAAATGGTACTGTTACAATAAATGTGTGTGATTTTGACTATAAAGGAAGCATAATTGCAAAGAAAATCAATATACAGGCAACTTATTACCAACATAAAATTGAGGATAAATAAATGATAGAAAAAATTAAAACTTATAAATATGGATATAAATGCATAGCAATGCTGCTTGTATTTGCGTTAAGTCTGAATATGCTTGCCGGCTGTGGAAAAAGCGGCAGTGTAAATAATACGGTGCAGGATGAATATAAAACGGAAAATACTGCGCCTGAAAAAGATACAGAGAAAGAGTCGGTGGATAGTCAGGAGAATACTATGTCTGCCTCAGAACTTCTTGGCACAGAACTTGATACGCTGGAAGAACAGGTAAAAAGTGGAAATGTGGAAGAGACAGCCACACATCTGTATACTGTCGAAGAAGCCTTTGGACAGATGGCAGAAGAAGCTGAAGAAATAATCAGAAGCAGTGATGAATTAAGTAACCTGTCAGATGAAGCACAGTCTCTTCTGGAGAAAAGAAAAGGGGAATTTCAGGCAGAACTGTCGGAGAGAAAGAAAAAGGCAGAGGATATAGAGAAAGCCCTGAAGGAGAACATATCATCAGGAGATGCCGCTGAGGTATTGGGGCTCATAGAAGAAGCGAGAGAGCTGCTTAGAGCTGATGAAGATGTACATACATATGGATCAGAGATTTCGGATAAGCCGGAAGTATACAGGGCGGTTGAAGCGGAGCTTTATAATGCAGAAAAAAGTGATGTGGAGAATTTCATAGTAAAGGACTACACTTCGGAGATTTCAGATGAGAAGCTTATTTCCTGTACAGGGATTATGGAACTTACCGAAGAAATGAAAAAGCTTGCCGGTGAGCTTGATACGCCGCTTGATATATATAATTACATAAAGAATAACATAGATTATGAATATTACTACGGTAGCAGGAAAGGTGCTGCAGGAACATTTGAGTCAAAGGGCGGAAATGATGTAGACCAGGCAGGGCTTCTTATTGCTATGCTTCGATATAAGGGATATCCTTCAATGTATGTAGAGGGCAATATACTTCTTGAGCCTGAAAAAGCCATGGCACTTACGGGAGCTGATACAGCAGAGCATGCGGCGGCTGTACTTGCATCAAATGGGGTGCCTGTAACAAGGCTTACATCCGAAGGAAAAACCGTATATCTAAAAATAGAGCATGTATGGGTGAGAACCCTTGTACCTTACGGCAACTACCGGGGAGCGGGAGATGCAGATGGAGAGAGCGTATGGATAGACCTTGATACGGGAATTAAGGAATATGAGAGTGTACATAGTGTATATGATACGGTGTCAGGAGATACAGATGAAATTGCGGCAAAGCTTGATGAGGCTGTATCGTCGGGAGCTGTAGAGACATTCGAAAATGTTTACAATGATATTTATGCGGAATGTGAAGATTCATTGTCCGAAATGGATTTAAATAGTGTCTATTTCAGAAAACGTATAATAAAACAGAGAGATGAAGTGTATCTTCCACTTTCTCTGCAGTATGAGGTAGATAGTGAAGAGGGAACATTTGCGGAATTACCTGACCGATTAAGGGATCAGGTGACATTTGAAGTGGATGGCTGTACTCTTGGAAGTTTCAATGCGGATGAGCTTTCGGGCAAGAGTATACTTCTCTCTTATGAGGCTGCAACTGATGCTGATGAAGAGATCCTTTCGGGATATGGGGATATATTTACAACTCCATCGTACGCAGTACATATGACGCCTGTACTTTATGTGGATGGGGAGGCTGTAAGTGATAAGGAAGAGGAGATTTTATACAGCCCTCTTGGAACGGACAGCAGCTTCAGCATAGTGTTCCATACAAATGAAGGGAACAATAGAATAACGAATACAATTACAGCAGGTTCGATGTATGCAGTAACCATTGATGTACAGAGCATAAGTGATGCGGATATGGAAAGTCTTTATGATGAGATAATCACTCTTAAGGACAGTGTGTCAGAGAAAAATGTCTATAGCCCTGAATATATGGGAAGATATCTTGAGATGACGGGCAAACTGTATTTTGCCCAGTTGGATTTGACATATGCCGCAGCAGCGGACAGTTATAATGTTGCAGCTACAAGAAATATAAGTGAAGCAATAACAGGTTATGAAGCTGAAAAGGAATACATCTATGGAATGGTAAGCGGGATTGATTTCGGCTATATGTTCATGGATGTGGATAAAGACAGCCACAGTGTGGTGAGCCTTCTGGGTGATGAGAATGCGGAGCGGGAATACCTGCTTACGACCGGTATAATGGGTTCGGAATATGAGAGTGGAATTTTTGAAGAACTTATGGGGGAACCTGCTGTTTCTACTATAAGTATACTCAAGGATGCTGTGGAAAGTGGAGTTGACATTCTGGCAATTAATTCTTCAAATCTTGAAGATGCTCTGATATTACTTGACACAGCGGACGAGGTGGTATCGGAGATAAGAACTGCGGCACAAAATGGCTATACGGTTTTCATTCCCCGTGAGGAAATGGTGCTTGGAAGCTGGAGTGGAGCGGGTTATATAGTTCTCTCGGAAGACGGAACGGCTGCGTACAGGATATCGGGAGGGTTAAACGGTGGAAGTACCCAGAGCGAAGTAATATATGACACTATGGTTGAATTTGGACTTACACTTGTTGATATAACAGAGGGTATGCTCCTTATTTTCCAGTCAATAAATATGATGGCAGCAGCCGGGGCTGTATCGTTTCTTGGATCAGCACAGATAGCTCTTGCTGGTGTGTGCATAGGTGTGAGTGTATGGTCGTGCATACAGACCTTTAAGCTGTTTGATGCGTATATGGATGGTAATGAGGAAGCGGGAGAAATCATTGTCAAACAGACTATATTTGATGTGATACTTACCGTAGGACTTTCATTATTTTCAGAGCTTGCAAAACCGATATTGTCTCTTACACTGAAAAATAAACTTGTGAAGTCTCTAGGTGCTGATGTAGTAGAGGAGCTATTGGCAAACGGAGCGAAGCTGGAAGACATCAGCAAGCTGGTAACAAATCTTAAGAAGCTGGGACTTTCTGATGAAGTGATAAGTATGTTTGCAAAGAACTTCGGAGATACAGGACTTGACTGGCTGAGAAAGGCGAGAGGTCTTGGGGCGTCTCCTGATGTGTTGAAGCAGCTTTCACAGATGGATGGTTTTGCGGATAAGATGGATGAGATCTTCGAGCTGATGAAGGGTTCTTCGAAAAGCGCAGACGATGTGGCAGAGTGTCTTATCAAAAACGGAGATGAAGCAATAGAGATCATCCGGAAATATGGAGATGATGCTGTCGATGCGATTATAGTACATGGTGATGATGCTGTCACAATCATAGGGAAATATGGAGATGATGCAGTCGATAGACTCAAGCAGGGAAAGACGCCTGATGAGATTGAGAAGGAGCTTGGTGGCGGAAGTAAGATACCTGATGATGAGTTTACGGGAACTATATGGGATACTATAACGGGTACTGCTGAAAACATACCAAATACTGAGATACCAATTACTTTTATGATAGATTTAGATAGCACTATTAATTATGTAAATCCAGAAACAGGAACTAATACATTATGGACAAATTCAAATGCTACAGAACATATGGGAGAATATATAAGTAGATTTGGAGACGAAAGCTGGAGTATAGGAATACGTAGTCAGACTATGTTAGAGAGTTACTCGTTATCGTTAAATGATGCAATGAAAGATTTAGTTTTAAAAGAGCCAGGAAAATATTTTGTAACATATGGGAATTGGGAATTAGGGATAGATACACAGACAGGTGTGGTTTATCATGCCAGAATGTTATATTAAGTGAGGAAAGTTTATGAATATAAAATGCGTTAAAATGAATAAAAAATATATACGTAAAATTGAAGGAATGAGTAAAGGGTTGCTTTTGTTTAAGGTAGGAGCAGAGATAAAACAATCAGGACAAAATTTTCATTTGCTTTACGAAGATAAACGCAAGCCGCCGTTAGATATTGCGATTAATCCTAATAACGGAACAATAGAATATATTACTTATTTTATCCAAGACGAAAAAATATTAAGTGAAAAGCTCTATAATGAAATAGATTATCAAGAAGGAACAATTATTGTTGAAGATGAGCAATTTAATATTGAGAATAAGTTTTATTTAATTGTCGAGAGAAAATTTGATGCAATTCGAGATAATAATGACATTCTGATATTAAGTAATTCAATAAATAAAGAGAAACTACAAGCATATAAAATTGACAATATGAATTATTTGCTTTTTTCTCAATCTCAGTTTTGTGGTATAGTATTTAAAAATATTTTAAGCGAAGAATGGGATGAAATCATTAACTCGCAGTGCATATAAATGCCCCCATTCCCTAGCAATTCCCCAGTTCTTGCATGAGAAATTAAAAACGACATCGGTAAATACAGGAAGTAATAGTAAAGGATTGTTTGCAGATTTTATATATAATGGAAATACATATAGAGATGTATAAAATGACAATAAAAGATGCAGAAAAAATTTATAAAAAGTATAATTGTTCAAAATTTGCAATGGCAAGAGATAATTTATTAAAATATCAATTATATGAAAAATTGAATATTGATAACTACTAAAAGGGAGTACGAATATGATTGATTACATAGGAATTGCAAGGAAAGCCGTAGAATGTGATGATATGGTAAAGCTGTTAGAGGGAAAGGGTGAGTATCATTGTGAATTTTTTTATTATGGTCTTGCAGGAATAGATATAACCGATTGGGGCAGTATTTTATCAAGAGGAATTTATGTATTGTATAATGAGGGGGGATATGACTATATTCCGGATATGATTATTGAAGCAATTAAAGAAATGTGTGAGGGAGATGTTGAAGAGGTATACTGTGCGTTTCGATTTTTCTTTAATTCTGTAATGAATGAAAAAGAAAATTTCGAACCGGCACCATTTCATATATCAGAGCAGATAAAACCTGTAGTTATGCAGGCGGTTTTTAATAATAAAGAAAAGTTAAGTAAATGTTTTGACTGGGAAGGATGGAGACATTCTGATGGTATGTGGGGAGCTATAAAGCGATGGGTGAAAATACTAAAAGAAAAATATGGGAAATGTTTAGAATATGATATGGAAGACGCCTGATGAGATTGGGAGGGAGATTTTTTGTATGCAATTAAATGATACAGTTAAATTGGCACAAGAAATAAGCAAAGAAATGAGGACTATATTTAAGGATAAAATAGATGCTACACAAATATATGATGTTAATGATGATATAAATCATAGAGCATTTAAAATAAAATTTATTGCATATGATTATTTTGTTGTTATTTTTAATTATGAACAAGATATTATTGGATGTTCGATTGAACAGGGTAATTCGACGCATATTTTATTGTCAAAAGGAAAAAATTGTTATTCGGATAAAAATATATATGAATTTTTTAGAAAAGTTGATAATGAATTAAAATTGCGTATACCAGATAAATTTTTAGAAGCTCATGGCTGGATGTAGCTCATAAAAAGTATATTCTAGCGAGCCGATAAAATTTGAAAGAAAATAAAGGAGATTAAGAGCATGATTGATTATGTAGGGATTGCAAGAAAAGCCGTAGAATGTGATGATATGGTCAAACTGTTAGAGGGAAAGGGTGAGTATCGTTGCGAATTTTATTATTATGGATTTCCACCTGATGCGGATGTTACGGATTGGAATAATCTTATATCAAGAGGAATTTATGTATTGTATAATGAGGGGGGATATGACTATATTCCGGATATGATTATTGAAGCAATTAAAGAAATGTGTGAGGGAGATGTTGAAGAGGTATACTGTGCGTTTCGATTTTTCTTTAATTCTGTAATGAATGAAAAAGAAAATTTCGAACCGGCACCATTTCATATATCAGAGCAGATAAAACCTGTAGTTATGCAGGCGGTTTTTAATAATAAAGAAAAGTTAAGTAAATGTTTTGACTGGGAAGGATGGAGACATTCTGATGGTATGTGGGGAGCTATAAAGCGATGGGTGAAAATACTAAAAGAAAAATATGGGAAATGTTTAGAATATGATATGGAAGA